>OOCN01000440.1_pt1 | contig 37852 bp, 51 predicted proteins | sample 1671361 | NCBI WGS metagenome assembly OOCN01 (sample SAMN06348149, study PRJEB24527) | human gut metagenome | biome: human gut; feature: ankylosing spondylitis patient; material: feces | host: Homo sapiens | place: China | collected 2015-10
TGTTTATTTTACCTGGTGATGTGTTTTGTGTCTCTGTTTCTAATGGTTAAAGCTACTGATGCGATGTTATCGCAACAAAGTGGAATATCTGAAATGAGTAGAGCAGATAAAGAATATGCTTCTAAAATGTTTTCTGTAAAAAGTTTGGGATTTCTGTTGACGATGCAAAAAATATTGAAGCAGCATTGAATTCTATTGGTGTTGAATCAGTAACAGATGCAACTAAAGATGAAAAAGGCATGTATTCTTTAAATGTTACTGCGAAAGGTGGTTATACACCGGAGAAAGGTTATACACATTTATTTTTAGACAAAGATAATAAAGTCGAAACTATTAAATTAAAAGAAATCATTATGTATAAAGATGGACAAGCCGTACATCAACCTAGCGATTATGTATTAAGTGTTAGTGAAGAAAATCAAATGGAAAGACAAGCCAAAGAAATGGTCAAAAAGGTATTAAAGGCTCCAACAACAGCTGAATTTGATTATAAAACATTCAGATACTTTAAATTAAATGGTATTGGAACCATTATTGGAACGGTAGACTCTCAAAATAGTTTTGGAGCAATGATTCGTTCAAATTTCAAGGTTCAATTTGATTGCAATGACAATATGAAACCAATTCATATGAGTTTTGAGGGCAATGAAATATTCTAATCCTAATTGACTGATTTTATCCCATTGCATATATTTTTCTAATCTTGTAAAATATCTGTACAAGGAAAAACGGCAACGTTTTGCAGGACTCTCATTTTCGGATGGGGGTCCTGATTTTTTTATTTGGAAAATCATCCATTCCCAGCTCTCTCCCCTGAATATGGTAAGATGTAAGCAAATGGTTAATCGTTACGTGTAAAATCAGCGCTTTCCCTGGAGGGCTTATGAGCAATTTTTCTTTTCTTGTTTATCGTTCGTCGGATGAGGATGTCTCTGTCAATGCTATCGTCAAGGATGAGTCTGTCTGGCTATCGCAGAAGGCTATGGCGGAGTTGTTTGGTGTCAGCAAATCGACGATCAGCAGGCATTTGAAAAATATTTTTGATGAGGGTGAGCTATCGAAGGAAGCAACTGTTGCAAATTTTGCAACAGTTCAAATGGAAGAGATGTGAAAATCTTAAAACCACGCTTTACTCAATATAAGTAACCCTTTTCAGCAAAAAATTTAATGTAGTAAATTAGAAAAACCAGTTGTTGCAAAAATTGCAACAACCACTCTTCAAGGAAAATAAAAAATCCAACAAAAAAGAAACCGCTCAACCCGAAGCGGTTTCTTTTTTATACCTTATATCTTTTTCCTTATTTCCTTACTTATTCTTTCCCCATGATTTCTTTGGCGATGACGTAGCCTTCGGTGTAGTTATGGCCGAGGTTGAGGCCGAAGATGTCGAGCGGGTAGTCGATGCTGCCGTAGAAGTTGCCGGCGAGGTTGCCTGCGGCGTAGAGGCCCGGGATCGGGTTGTCGTCTTTATCCAGGCACTGCATCTTTTCGTTGATGACGACGCCGGAGCAGCCTACGGTGAAGCGGATGTGGCGGTGTACGCCGTAGAACGGTCCGACTTCGACGGGGCAGAGTTTTTCTGCCGGGACGCCCATTTCTGTATCTTTTCCTGCTTTGGCCATTTCGTTGTAGTGTTTGACAGTTTCAAGGAAAGCAGGGATGTCTTTGATGCGGAGCTTTTTGGCGAGTTCTTCGAGGGTGTCTGCTTTGTAGGTGTCGATGAGGTCTTTCATGACGCCTTTGTGTTCGGAGTCTTCTTCCGGCATCCAGTTCTTGAGGGATTCGAAATCGTCGACGGTCATGCCGATTTTCTTGGCTTGGTCTACGTAGCGGGAGTCGAAGATCTGGCAGTAGTGGCCGCTGTCTTCGGCGAAGGTGAGGTAGCAGTTCATGAGTTCCATGCCGACGGTTTCATCGCAGAAGCGTTTGCCGTTCAGTTTCACGCGCAGGTACGGGGCGCTCATAAGGGAGGTCGGGCCGGAATCCATGTCGTGGGCCATCTTGGTGTGGCCGACGTTTTCCATGCGGCCGCCTGCCCAGACGATCATCTTGTGGCCGTCGCCGCTTCTGCCTGTTCTCTTCAGGGCGAAGTTCGTCATATCCGGGAGGTAGTAGTCCATCATGGACTTATCATTCGCATAGTCGCCTGTGGCAACGACGACGCCTTTCCTGGCTTTGAAGAGGATGTGTTTTCCTTCATGCTCGCCGATGACGCCTGTCACTCTGCCGTCTGCGCCCTGATCGAGCATGACAGCCGGGGTTTCGTAGAAAATGTCGACGCCCTTCTTCTCAGCCAGTTTGCACATGGCCTTCATGGCAGCGCCGGTGTCGTATGGTTTCGGCCCGAAGACGCAGGTCGTGAATTCGATATGCCAGCCGGTTCTCTTCAGGAGTCCTGCATGGGCATTCGTTCCCATATCGACGACCTGGGCGCCTGCTTCCTTGCCCTTTTCAATCGTCCAGAGAACGGCCTCGCCGGATTTCTTGGCCCACATATCGAGAAGCTCCCTCTTGGCCCTGTGGCCGGAAGCAGCTTCGAGCATGGAAACGCACTTTTCCACGTCGACAGGATCGCTCTTGTCCGTCAGGATGCCTGCGCCGAAGTTTCCGCACGCAGCCGCTTCCTTTTCCTTCTGGAGAATGGCGACCTTCGCGCCCAGCTCCGCTGCCTTCAAAGCACACGGAACGCCCGGAGAACCTGCGCCGATGATGACGATGTCGTACTCCTTCGTATCCGCAATATCCGTAATCGGATCCGGCTTTTTGAAAAATGATGGAATCTCTTTCATAAGTCTGACCTCCCCTTTCTATAAAAAATGGAATAGTACTATATGGTATTATCTTTCTATATCTATTATAGTCTTTATAGAGAGGTCAATCCATGGACATAAGATAGAAATTGTCCTATTTCTTGCTTTTCAGCATACATGTTTTTTATGGAATGCAGGAAAAAGAAAAATCCTTTTTTGCGCACGAAAAAAGACAGCGGAATCCGCTGTCTTCATTGCTGGTGAACCGTAAGCGCCCACATCAGAATATATTTGTATATCCGGATTATGTTTCTGTGTTTGTCAGTAGAGCAGTATAGAAAAAGCGTGGATCAGAGTAGATGTACCCTGGTCCACGCTTTTATTATACTTTCTCTTCAGTGCTAGATTCCGATTCTGTTGGAATAGTTTTGTAGATATGGCTCTTTTTATTTTGCTATGGCCGCAGCAGCACAGATGGCGGCAATAGAAATCCACATATTTCTTTGCCTTGTCTTAACTCTGATTTTACGTTTTGCCTCTTGCTCTAACTCTTTCAATGATTGATTGGCTCTGCCTAATGATTTCTGCGTCTGTTCGTTCAAGCTCTTGGACGCGATCAACTCTTTCTTCACTATCTCTAATTGCTGATTGGCTTCGGTCAGCTGCGTTTTCTGCTCGGTCAAGAGCTGCTGCTTGGTCTCGTTGTTCTTTGCGAGCTGATTCAAGTTCGTTTCTAACTGTGTCAGCTCCCCTTCTGATATCTGATACATCGCTTCTGCCTGCACAGAGGAACCACACAAGGCCGGCAAGAAGCACAACGCAAGCAAGAGCAGCAGCACACAGCTTCTGTTTTTTATCTTCCACAATTTCGAGCCTCCCTAGTACCAAACTGACATATCATAAGTGTTCCCGTCTATAATGTAACTGTCTGTGCACTGCCACCCTGCAAGTCTATTGTCAGGGTAATAATCCAGGAAGTCGCATTTTTCGGCATACTGAGCGCACCAGTACGGAACATAATCTGCCAGATCATTAACATTGATGCAGTCTGTCAATGTTGATAGACTCGCATAGATTCCAGCGCTATAGCCGGCGGCGTTGCATGCAGAGATAAACGCACTGCAAACTGCGGTCACGTCATCGGAATCCTGCCCAATTACCTCGGGAGCTTCCACGTCAAACCATATTCCTAAGTCTGGTGCTCCGTATCCTAAAGTTTCCAGCGCGCCAATTACTACCTGAGCTTCCTCCTCCGCCCGTTCTGTCGTTTGCGCATGAGAGAAACAATAGACGCCCCACGGGAGCCCACGAGCAGCGGCTCCCGCAATATTCTTTGCAAACAGTTCGCTAAGAGTGCGGCCCTCTGAAATTTTCACGATTACACCGCCAAAGCCGTGGTCAATGAAACGGGACCAGTCGACATTTTCATTCCAGTCTGATAAATCGATAACATTCATCTTTACGCCCTCTTTCTTTTGATTAACCCGACTAAATCATGCACGGCGGATACACCTGCATCGTCAAGATTCTCGATGACGCTTAAAAGCTCGGTCGAAGCCAAGTAAGCAATCACTATCTGTCCGAAATTTACGTGACCAATCATGTAATCCGCAAATCCTGCCGCAATGACGGCGAAAATGTACATGAGGATTTTCCCCAAGAACTGCGTTTTCATCTCATGACTATTTATGATTCTTTGTCTATGCGCCTCTGGAATAGCTTTGATAGACTCCACAAGTGATGGATTCTCCTTGCCCTGTGCCTTCAGCATTTCATAAGACAATGCAATGAACTTCGCAAATAAATCTATCGCAACAAGAGCCGTGAACGCAGTAAACAGCATAGCATGTCTAGCCAGCACCAGAAGTACTGCCCCGCCGGACAATTTAAATGGCCACCCGCCCGGAATACTGCACACTGTCTTGTATGCGTATCCGTAAATCTGCCGCATGAATTCCATCAGGTTTTGTCCTCACTCTTCTCTGTCTTTGCTTCATCGGCTGCTTTAGCTTCAGCCATAGCGTCCAAAATAGCATTATGAGGGCAGTCATCCCATGGGCAGCGCCCGTCTTCATTTAAAATGTTACCGCAATATTCGCAAAATTCCATGATTTATCCCTCCCTTATGCATTCTTGATTTCCGTTGCCATGTTGGCCAGTGTGGTCTTATACTGGCTGTCAATCTTAGTTGTATCGGCGCCCAGCATAGCCGCCTTTACCCTTGCTTCTACAAGGTTGTCCAAAGTCGGCTGGTACTTCGCTTTGATGGTAGCAATAGCAGATGCTTTCTTTTCTGCAGCAGTTGGTTCTGGTGCGACGTATGGTGCAAAAGTCCCATCAGACTGGCGGCAGTATTCTTTTCTATCGGTATTATTGCCCAGCAGATTGTTATAGTTGGCCTGATCCACGAATACATAGCCATATGCCAGTAAATCCGCTACCTTCACACTGCCATCCGTAACATTGCCATCCAGATCGACATAATAATGGACGCCATCAGCATAAGTGGTGCCTCTCCGGCCGTCACTGTTAAACTTGATTAAGTAGTCTTTCATTTTTTACCTCCAATTCATGTTGAAAGGAATGATAACAGAATGCGAAAGCCCAACGGATATGGATCCATTAAGCATCTTAGCGGTCGCCGGAGGCGGCCGTTTGTCTTTGTAGTGTCTCAGGAAGGCCGGCAGAAGCCGGTTGAATATTTTGCCTCGCAGATTGAGGCTGAAATTTTTGCCGCTGATTACAACAAAATCCATCGGAATGCCTCCCTCGCTGACCACGAATTAACATTTGAAGAACTATACCATAGGTGGTTATCCCGGCACATAGCTGATACAAATCTATCTACCAGCGCCCTCTGTGGATATAAAAATGCTTTCCAGCATTGCTCTGTGCTGCATGGGATGCCATATGCAGCAATCAAATATAGTGACTACCAAAGGATCATTGATGAAATGCGGAAGGATGGCCTTTCGTATTCTAGTGCGAAGAAGGTTCGTTCCTTAATTTCACTCATGTCTGCTTATGCTGAGAAGATTGAAGCCGGAGGGAAGAACTATGCATCACTGCTCTCCCTGGGGAGGAATCATCCAGTGCATCCGCATAAGCCTTTCAGCCGGCAGAAGATTAACCGACTGTGGAATGTCTTGGATTTCCCTGGTGTCGATACTGTATTGATCCTTCTTTATACTGGAATGCGCGTAGGTGAAATGCTGGCTCTTTTAAAATCAGACATCAACCTTCGGCAGCAACTGATCCGGATCACCAGATCAAAAACAGATGCAGGCATCCGTACTATCCCTATCCACCACCACATCCATCCGCTGATTATTGCTCGAATGCATTCCCCTGGCCTGTATCTCATTACAGATCAGGCAGGTAAGCCATATAGCTATAGCCGGTATTGCAACATGTGGAGGCGCATCATGACGGAAATCCATGCGGATGGCCACACAACTCATGACTGCCGGCATACTGTAGCTACACTACTTGATAATGCTGGAGCAAAAGAGACAGCTAAGCGCCGCATACTTGGGCATGCTGGTGGAGATGTGACTGAGCGTGTTTATACTCACAAAGGTCTGAGGCAGCTACGAAAATGCATAGAACTGCTGAAGTAATTTGTTACTAGTACGCTACTCAATCAATCGTACGCATTAACGAATTATCTGCATTATCTGTTGTTCGCAGTCTGTTACTATTGATACTGTATAAAACAACCAGATTATCATATATTTACGCTTCTACGATTGTAGATATCTGATGTTCCGGCAGTTTTTACCATGGATTTGATTTTCAAAAAATCATGAATCCCCTGCTTGTTCTCCCCTTCTGCTACTTGTTCGTAACCATCCTTCTACAGTGGGGAAACGTTGGGTTTAATAATAACAACACATATTGCGATTGGATTTTACCGTTAAGTGCATCATCATTACTTTGCGCTTTTTCATCTGACTATGATTCTTCAACGACATCGAGCACCACGATTAATGACGCATTTGTTGCTGCATGTAAATTGTCATATTCAACCGGTTCGAAAATTAGGTTTGTTACCACAAATAGTTCGATGTCCGGCTTTTGGGCGATTGCTATTTGCAAGTGAACAGTGGGGATTCGTGAATGATATCTCACAAAATTCGTATGTTACACTCCCAATAAGCGCGACTCCGTTAGCTGTGCTAGCTAATGACATCAACATGGATCATGAACCACTGATCTTAGCTACATTCTATTACGAAAATGGTAAGTTTATGATCGATGGGCGAAGGGTAACCAATACTAATAATATTTGGGGACACTGGATTGCTATTTGCATATAAACAGTGGGGAAATAGTTATGAATCGCAAACTCTTACGCTACCGATACAAAGCAATATATTGGTCATTATCGGGATGCACGAAGGCACTACAAAACAAACGGTTTCTTACTTACGATCGGAGAATAAATGGGTTGGTTCAGATAGCTCTCTTTATTTGTTTTATATTGCTATTTGCCAATAGCAAGAAAGGAAAGCATTTCATCTGTGTTAAGGCTAGATACGACACTCGTCCCACTCAGACCGTTATACTGCGCTGAAACGCCGTAATGCTGGATATACCCATTAAGCATAGTGGAGGACAGCGGTAATGTGAAAGAACCAGAGCCATTGGTGATTTGGAACGTTCCCCACTGTATAATTAATCCGCCGAAGTTTGGACCAAAAGCAACATAGCCATTTGTGCCAATGACGCCGGAAATGCCCAATTTAGTGTTTGTGAATTTTGCGCCAGACCAAGTGACATCTGAGCCGCTCGATAGATTAGAGACTAATGTTGCGAGTGAAGCCAGCGTAGTTGCTGGATTTCCTTTCCATCCGCTCGCACCTGTGGCCGCTTTGATTCTGTTACCCAGGTTGCTGAGCAAATTACGGATGGTATTCAAGTCTGCGGTTGGCACCAGTGTATCATCTACAGTTGCCTGCATCGCACTGTGTGCATCTGTTGCATTATTGTGTGCTGTCAAAGATTTGGAGCCGGTTTCATCGAGACCTTGAATAGTATTATCAAGTGTGTCCATATTGGCATTGATATCTGCAATATCTGCAGCATCAGTGTAGTCAGGTTTAATCAAGTTGAGGTAACTTGTTCTTGTTGCCATTTCTGTTCCTCCTATTAGTCAACATCTTTAATCATGGTTTCTTTCCAGGTTCTGGTCTTCATATATGACAAGTTATGCCGGAGTGCATAGTTATCAGACCATATCATTGATTCTTCATCTGTCCAAGTCTTTGCTTTGACATTGGACCAGAATAACGGATAGTAATAGTCACGCCATTTGTTGTAGATGTACCTGAACTTGTAATCAATGTGTGCCGGCTTAATGCGGTCAACTGATTTTACCAGTGCATCCGTATAAGGAGCCGGTTCCATGTAATGACGGAAAGCATACGTGATTGTAGCATCACCGTCATACTCAGCTGTGCAGTCTCCATTGTAGATTCCATCACAAATCTGCTGGATAGCCGGCATGGATGCAAACTGCTTTGCCAGCCAGTTAATTTGAATATCGCTCCTGCGCATTTCCAGTGTGGCATCTTTTGCAGGTGTCAGTCCCAGATCTTTTTCCAGCCCCTTGCAGCCATCTTCATCCAGCTTGTCGAAGAACAGGTTGTAGTAGTCCTGCATCAGCTTGCCATCAACACCAGTCATGTCTGCGTCGATGGCATCATACAGAGCTTTTACCCATCCATCTTCTCTATACCAGGCATGCAGTGCTTTGAGCATGGTTTTAGTCAGCATAGGTTACACCACCTAACACGGCCACGGATTCCTTTGGAATGACGATATTTGATGTACCGCCGTTCACTTTCAAATCCGAATAGTCAAGTACACCGGTAGTTCCGATGATGGCCGCACCGATTCGTGCATAGCTGATATAGTCCGTTTCACTGTCACCGGCGGCGAATGCCTGGGAGCTGATGTAGGATTCAATCGCTTTGGTCACATTTTCTTTGATAGTTGCAAGGTCTTCAGATGTAGAAACCGATACCGTGACCGATACCGTGTCAGCCGATTTCACTGTGCATACCGCACCTACAGGAGCCTGGCCTTCCCCGTATCCGGTTTTGCCTGGATCGATGTATTCCTGGACGGCCTGCACCAGACTGTCAGATGCCGGTTTATTATCATTTCCTATGATGACCACTTTCACAGTGTTACGGCCATTCCAGCAGGGAAACACACGCGCATTGCCCACGCCATCAACAGCTTTTGCCCATGCCAGGTAATGGTATTTGTTCCCGCATGTAGCAGGAATCTGCAGCTTTTCATAATAGCGTGTACGGAATTCATCATCGGTCTCTTCAGAATATCCGCCTTCTGCCGGATCCGGATTAGTAACAGAACCGATACCGTTGATTGTGACAGGAATCTGTGTGATTGTGTTAGCGGCCACGTTTCCACTTGTGCCGGCAACTACAGCCTGCACATTGAAGGTATCTCCCTGAGCAACTGTTTTCGTTTCTGTAGATTCGAACTGGATCCCGTCAACCGTCTCAAACAAGTCACCGGCTACGATTCGACCGCCGCCGGAAACAATCTGAATGACTGCTTTCGCTTTTACTGCGCTGTTTCTAGTAAGGCCAACACGTTGATAGCACCAGGAATCCAGTTCAGAGCCTTCCAAGTTATCTACATTCTGTTTCTCTTCAACCAAGAATGCTTTTTTCCACAGCTGGTACTGGCCGAAAGAAACACCACGAGTAATGTCATAAGTGGGGAAGCCTTCTGTTTTCTGGTAGTCATCCGGAACTCCCTGGAGAATTGTATTGTGAATCTGGTTAATCGTATACATTTTCTGAAATCACCACCTCTACACCGTCATTCATGACTGCCGTGAAACTGAATACTCCGGATTCACCGGAAAATGTCCAGTCTTTTGTTTCTTTGATTACTGGGCAGGTTTTCAGTAAATCATCGGAAATCTGTTGCTTAATCGTCGCAATAGCCACGGATCTGGGCAGGCGATATCCCACAAGCCCATTCGTATCAACACCAAAATATTTGTCATAAATGGCATACTTGTTTTTGATAGTGTTGATGAACAGCCGGATATGCTGCTCGATGCTTTCTGTCAGCGTGCATTCACGGTTAAATCCGGAGTTAATCACGAATTCTTTTTTCTTATAATCAAAATATGGGCTCCGGCCTAAAGTCGTTACCCCTGTTGTCGCCGCGGATGTGCTGCTGTTTGCATCGGTTGTAGAAACAGCGGCGGTCAAATCGTTCAGATCAATATCGGAGGGAAACATAAATCACACTTCCTACACAATGATATCCACAATAAAGAAGCGCTGGTTGTCCGCTGTTGGAGCTACCATCACTTTATTTCCAGGCTTCCAGTCATCAATCGGATGCAGTGTGACATGGCCTGTGGCCGTGTTAGATGTGGAATAGCTGCTTCCACTGTGCTTATAGCCGCCGGTGCAGCTGCCGGTTGTCAGACTGCCGCTCTGGCTTTCAGAATCAATCGTAAAATCACTGGCTCTCTGCAGGATGTGCCTGCAAATGTAGCCGTTCCTTTTGTCGATGATGTAGGCCCCGTTCTGGATGGAAACCTTCCAGTCATCACCAGTCTGTAGGATCAGACCGATGCAGTTGGATATGGGCTTCGGATTGTCCCGCTTTTTGAATTGGTTGGCCATCTCCTGGGCCCAGGTATCAGCAGCCATTTACACCGCCCCTTCCTGATTGTCTTTTGTAGACTGGATTTCCAGCGTCATGAAATGATTGATGTTGTCATAGGTGTGGTTGGCAGAAAGAACAAGGAAGTCCCCCACCAAGCTCAGTTCCTCGCTGTTGAATGTTAGCACTCTGCCGGATCTGACTTCATCGGATCCGAAAAGCTTCAGCCGCTTGCTGATCTTTTTCCTGCAGAGCTCTTTCAGCTTCTTGTCAGCAATCTTCTGGGCATCGTCTTTCTCTTTGTCCGTAACCTTTTCATAATGGACAATTTCACCATAGACTTTGGCAGCATCCTCATTCTCAGCAGTGGCTACAACGGCCACATCCTTTTCCTTCCCAGATGTGACAACAACCTTCGTGACGATATCCTTCACGCTGCTGTCTGCCTGGTAATCACCAATCACGTTGGTGATATCGAAGGGCTGTTCATTGGGTGCCAGCTGGTAGGTGGCAGTGATCTTCAGGTCATCCCGCTTCGTGATATACAGCTTGTCCACCCTGACTTCCATCCGGTATTCAATGCCGGTGGCATCTGTTTCCTGAGCAATGATATCCTTCAGCGCTTTGGAAACTTCATCTCCATTATAGACCTTATTGATGACCGTATTCATTTCTGCTATTTCTCCGATTTCAATGCCCTTCTGGTCACAGATCCTTCGAATAGCATCAGATGCAGTACAGTCCACCAGCTGCACAAATACCTGGTCTTTATTCAGAAACCATGCGTAATCATATGCTTTGTATTTGTACTTTGACAGCCCTTCCCTTGATTCTTCTTCAATGATTCCGGTATAGACTGCCTTACCGTTGTTTTCGAAGCAGATTTTCCCGCCGAACTCCAACCGTTTCCCCTGGTAATTGACGTCAAGCGGATTATCAATCAGGTCGAAATCGAATGCTTCACCTAACTGGTCAATCTGGTCTCCACGGGTATAGTTGCTTGTGATGCCGGTAATATCTTTCGTTGTGCCATTGTAGGAGTAGGTCAGTTTGAAGTTATTCATTCAATCACTCCTTCAGATGCCTGGCTGGCTGCAATATTTACCGGCGGCTTCTTGTACTCACGGAAATCAATCTGGAATTTGATATCGTTGTTCTTTTCCTGATGGTATACGAAATTGTCGATAGTGCAGAGCATATCCAGCTTTACCGCTCCGAATGTTTCAACGAACATCAAGCGGAACACCACGCTATAGCGGCGATATTTCTCAATCCAGTTCACATACTCCCACCCATTTTTGTAACTGGCCTGTGCACGGATGAATGGATAGTTCTTATTAACAGGGAAGATGCTGGAGAATGATAATGTTCGAAGCTTAGGAGCACCAATGACATTAATGTCACCGGTCACGGCTTCAAAGGTGTCATTATCCTGTGGGCTGTTCATATCCGGAAAATCGCCTGGAACAACAGGGAAGACAATGCTGTCTGTGGTGTTATCCACCTTCAGCACAATATTGATGCGGGATTTCAGCGCGGAGGTCAAATCGCTGTATGAAGAGCCCGTATACTGAAGCAGTATATCAGTCAGTAAGCTCATTTTCCCACCTCCTAGCTGTTCCTCAATGCGTCACGGACTTTGGCCGCGATATATTCACCGGTCTGTCTCATGTAGTCCTGGTTTCCAATCACATTGCCCTGGACAGATAGATTTACTGTTACGCCGCCACCACTTCCACCATTGTTGATTAGTTGCAGCAGTTCCCGGTGCGGCATGATCTGGCTTCCGGATGGAAGTGTAATCAGCTCGCCGCCATTTTCATTAACCATGGTAGGACCGCCACGGAAGTAAGTGGTGCCCAAGGCATTATTGTCTTCACTTTCACAGCCGCCAGTGTCCTCGCCACCACCAAAGGAAGGAAGGTGTATAGAGCTTACCTTGCTGGCGATTTTATCCACCAAGCCGATGATGAAATTAAGTGGAGCGGCCGCAATACTTGCCAGTGTGTCAAAGATTCCCTGGAAGATGTTCACCACATTCTGCCAGGCTCCCTGCCAGTTTCCGGTAAACACATTCACAATGAAACCGATGAGATTAGACAGCACATTGACTACATTTGTCAGTACGCCGCCTATTACATCCACAGCCGTTTCTACTACAGAAGAAATAATTGCAAACTGAACTTCAAAAACAGGTTCCAGGAAACCGGCAACAAGCTCTCCCAAGGCCAGCAGCTGAGATGCCAGATCATTCACTGCATTCCTAAAAGGCTCAGACTGTGTATAAAGTGTGTAGAATGCTACAGCCAACACGCCGATAGCGGCCGCAACTAATCCTATCGGATTCAAGAGTGCGGCGAATTGGACAACACCGCCGGCAAGCTGGATGCCGTTGAGAAGTGTCCTCAGCATCTGAATTTTACTGATGACACCGCTAATCACATTGAACGCCGCAAATCCTGTCGCTATGCCGGCAATGACCGGAGCAACAGTTTTGGCGATGCCAATGAAATCCTGAATGTGCTGAACAAGAAAGCTGATTCCATTACCAACACTTTCAATGATTCCTGGCAGCGCCGCCGCAAGGTTATTAGCGAATTCCTGAATAGCCGGCAGTGCTTCATCCACCTTTACTACAAGCTGGTCCATGATCGGAGCCAGGGCAGTTCCTAATGGTGTAATCATTCCTGCAAAGGCAGTCATGATGCCTGTACGAACCTTGTTCAGCCGTTTACCGACTTCTTCCTGCATGTCGCCGTAGTCATTCATGATGGCCGCGGCTTTGCCTGCATCTGTCTTTCTCATGGCCTCATTGACGCCGCCGACGTTCTGGGCAAGGACTTCTGCAATCATGGCGGCGCGTTCATCGGCCGTGCCGGTCTTAATGATGTCCTTCTGGTAATCATCCAGGGAGATGCCTACACGCTGAAGTGCGCCAACATTGCCCATCATGACTTTACCAATCATGTTTGCCACGTTCACCGCATCTTCCTGCGTGGCGTTTAGGCCTTTCTGATTGACCAGCAAATCAAGCATTCCGGAAGAAACGGTCTTTATCTGGTCTTCCGTCATCTGGAAAGTTCCCAGCTGTGCCATGCCAGCAAGGGTAACTTCATCGCCAACAACCCCGACAGTCTGCAATTGGGATGCATATTCTCCCAGAGACTTAGCCGCCCGTTCAGCCGCTCCGGCACCTTGCTCCTGAATAGCTCTGACATCTCCCAGAATCGTTACCAGTTTGGTCTCAGCGGCCACTTGAGCATTGGCCTTCTCTATGGCTTCATCAGCAAAGTTTTTGGCGCCTGCTATGGCAAGTCCAGTGCCAATGGCCGCAATACCCATACCGATTTTAGCCACGGATCCGGCAAGTGACAGGAACTTTTCGTTCGCACCACCGGCAAATTTATTGACCATATTCTGGGCATTTTTAATCTGCCTGGTAGCCTGTTTAGTTTCACCGGCCACCTTTTTAAGCGGCTGTGAAAACTTATCTACCAGTGTCAGAAGAACGTTGATGCCTCTTGCCATGCCTTACCCCCCTTTCCCGTTAGTTATTCTCTCTTGCTCTTCAGCCATCAAGTCCACATGGAGCTGGTAGAAAAGCCATTCCATGGGAGTGAGAGATTCAAGTTCATGAATGCTGTGGCCACGTTCGATGTAGTAACGAATTACAAGCAGCTCGTGGTCACGCTTCATCAGTTTTTTATTTCTTGAACTGCACTTTCTGCTCCAACATAGAACTTTTCAATGATTGCCTGAGCAAAGTCTACAATGGCTTCAATGTTATCCCCAAAAACCGCGGGAACCACATCATATGGTTCAGCCAGCCCGTTTCTAAGTTTTTCATCATGCAGCATTGGGACGGATTCGTAGATAATCTTGACGGCCCCTTCAAAACTTTCCCTTGTAGATGTCTTGCCATTGACGACATTGAGGTCATCAAACATGTCAATGACTTTATCAATTGGAAGTTTCTGCGCCATGAAAGTCAGACCGATTTTACTTTCAATGGGGAAGAAGGCATTCCTATCGTTCTCACTCTTCATTTTCCGCTTCAGAAGCTCTTCAAGAGTTGCTTTTTTAGATTCCATATCTTGCTAATCCTCCAAAAATTAGTACGAGGCGGGTTTTCGCCCGCCTTGTTGTTAATTAAAGTCATCGATGGTGTCAGTCGGTACATAGCCGCCAGCACGGAAAGGAATAGATTCTTCTCCAACTTTGGCGTTTTCAAAGCTTGCCATGCCTACTTCATCAAAAGTGACATTGGACAGCTTCACACGTTCCATGCCGGTTACAGATGGATCGGAAACTTTAGCCACCATATTGATATCCGGCATGTCCATGGACAGAACTGCATCTTTCATCAGTTTCAGCACGTAGGAATCAACTTTATGCAGCACCATGGTGCCTTCGATAGAGGCACCTGTATAGCGGCGCTGCTGGATGGGGTTCCCGTTCTCATCGATATCTTCATAATTCAGTTTCAGCTTGCATTCAAAGCTTTTGACATTGGCCAGAAGCTTGTCATTCATCCAAAGTCGGCCATTAGTGCCGCGGATGATTTTATTTGTTACACCTTTATCCATTTATTCCACCTCCTTATTCCATAGTAATGACGAATTTCAGATCTTCGATAGCATCCAGAATCTTGACCGTGGCAGCCAGGAAGACTGTGGTCTTGAATGCCATGCTTCTTACTTTATCGTTAGTCCAGTCAGTTGCAGCAGTCTTACCAACAGCCAGCCAGGCATTCCTCTGGGCTTCTACATCAATGTAGGCTTCATTGCCTGTGGTATCTGCATCATCGTTGCCGGTATAATCCGGATCCAGAATTTCTTCCTTTTCCAGTTCCTTGAAATAAGCATCAACCGCGTCAATGAAGAGCTTTTGGTTAGACAGATAATTCTTGTATTTGCCCTGGTATTTCTGCTTGAAGGTGGTAGCGATATCTTCAATGATCAGGTTCATGGATTCCACAATGATGATGTGGCTCATGTCTTCTGTATCAGTGGAAGTGAATGTGGTAAGGCTGTTGACGCCTCTTGCAATCTTGACTTCATCGTCATCCACATACAGGCAGAAGTAACCTTTATCAATCCAGCCGTCAAGGTCTGTATCAACTGTGGCCACATCCGCACAATCGGCCAGATCTTCCAGCACGTAGGAAGTACAGGACCGATTCATTGGCAGATTAGCCAGAATAGCACACAGACGCGGCAGATATTCATTCATGGCCACGAAAACATTGCTCTTGGTGCCATCGCTGGCAGTCTGAATTTCAGTAACCGTAGCATTTTTTACGTTGATTACATACTTGGAATCAGCAGTAGTCGCATCGTAGACAATGCAAACTGTATGCTTCATCATGCCTTTGGCGGTGGCATTGTAGTCTACAACGTAGCTTGCAAGAGCCTGCTGGCTTGCGGCATCAGTGGTGCAGACGTAGTTGTATTTGATTTTATCAAGGATCTTCAGCGCATCCTTGAAATCCCCTGCAGTAGGAAGAGAAATGACTACAACCTTATTCACCGCAACCAGGAAGCACCGTTCAAGGATTTTCAGGTTGTCTTCGGTATAGCTCTTAGAATCAAGATCCATACTGGATCTGTAGGTTTTTTTCGTGATGTCCGTTTGACTCAGCGTATCATCTCTGATGATGATAGCCGCAATACCGCGCTCAGAACGCTTAATTGCAGAAACGGCCAGTTGCTTGAACACAACTTCAATTGTTGGCAGTCCCATCTAATTTACTCCTTTCACAATTCATCTACTTTATAGGTTTTATCTTCTTCCTCATCAGATTCAGAAGAATCTTCAGTAGAAGAACGGCCCGTATCTGTAGATGGTACAGCAGATGGTTTGAATTCCAAGCTGTCGATGATTTCTGCATCCGGCAGACGGTCATCATCCTGTACAAGGTCCACAATAAATGCAATCTGTAAAACTTTGTCGGCCTGATTGATGTCGCTCCGGATCGTATCATCAGCTTGAATTACGAAACCATATTTTTCGGAATTTTCATCTGGATCCAGCCGTGTAGTGTCCTGCAGCAGCTGTATGATGGCATCCCGTTTCTTCAGTAAGTCAACGAAACCTTTGTAGGTGTCAGCCGCAAAGTAGTAAAGCCGGAAAGACAGCCCATCTTCATAATAGGTGCCTACACGGCCTGTATCGACGCATTCCAGGTCAAGGAAAAAGCAGGGTCTTTTGAATCCTTCAGTGATGTCGGTATTCTGTACCGGAACATCAGGGAAAGCGCCCTGCAATATCTTGGTGAATCTGGCGATGACCTCCGCCGGAGTAACTAAGCTCATAAGAATTCACCTTCCTGCAGCAGCTGATCAACATATTCGTCAACCATCCCTTCATATTCTTCCCGGAAAGCTTTTTCTGTGTGGGCCATAGTGTGCCGTCCTTCAACCATCCTATTCGTCTTGATTGCATGTTTAGCACCTGGCGGATGCGCCCAAAGCACATGCCCATGCTCAAACAAGTGGGCATGAGGAGCTTTGTTTATGACACGTACGGAAAATTCATCTTTCCCATAGATGTAAGGCCGCCCACGGGAAAGGCCACGTACCAGATTCCCTGTTTTGGAATGTTTAATATCCGATTTGTAGGCGGCTCTTGCTCTTGTTCTCATCCGGTTTCCTGCCCTGCCCATGAAGTTCTTTGTCTTCCGTGGGAATTTCTCTTTTGCCGCTTCCAGGAAGTCATCACTCAACTTCGTGAGTTCATGCAAGTCAAAATGCATCTCAATCATTGAATAATCCCCTCCGTGAAAATCTCCAAACGCTCATGATTGGCGTATGGATCCAAAAGATAAATGATGTCGTACCGCTGGCCTCCGCATCTGATATACATATCAGTCGTGAGGTCAGAACGATAACGAATAATGAATTTATGCGTGACGCGGGTAAGAACCGTATCGGCCGCACGGCCATGGAGCATGGTGCCGGTTTGCGGAACAATGGCGGCATAGACAGTATCAATAAGCTTTTCAGCGATATCACGCTGGCCCAGCTCGTTCTCATCCCCCTGTACAGGCTGATAGATTTCTATCTTCCGGTTCAGAATGGATGACAGGTTAGGTGCTACTTTCCGATACATAGTCAATGCCTCCTTCCAGCCCTGTATAACTATGCTGGTCAAGGATGGATTTCGCCGTAGGATTCACCTCTGCGTTAGTCACAGTGTACTGGCGCACGTCGAACATGTCGGCCACAAGAGCCATCACCGCCAGGGTAATGTCTTCATAATCATCCAGCTGTGCTTTCGTCAGTCCGGTGTAAGTCATGACGTAATGAATGGCAGCGGCAAGCATCGGTTCAAGCATCGTGGCGGCGCTGCCATCCGCACGAACGTATTCCTGCAGGAAATCAACGGTCAGTTCCGATACTTTCATACGTCACGCCTCCTTTGCAGCTTTCTCCTTTAGAGGCTTTTTCACTGCTTTGGTTTCCTCTGTCTTGGGTTCCTCTGGCTCATCCAGCTTGATAGCAAGACCGGCCTGGACAAGGTCCTTGCCGGTCTTATCACTTACTGTTCGTTCTTCACCGGGATGCATGATGACAGCCCCGGTGAAGCTAAGCAATGCCTTGATTTTCATGACAGGTCACCTCAAATCAAGCGGATTTCATGGTAAATTTAGCAATCTTCTGTTCTTCCACAATCTTGCTGTCGATTTCAGTCCATGCAATGACACCAACAACGTGTTCTTCTGCATAGCGTTCCTTCAGCACCTGAACATTGATGTCTTCAGCCAGTTTTACGTAGAGGCCGGAGTAATCACCGTAGAATACAGGAATAGCGCTGGCTGCAATATCCGGCATAGCATCAGAGATGTATACAGGTCTGCCCAGAAGGTTCCAGGAGAATTCATTTGTGAGGTCACGATTCATCAGGTAATCACCTTCAGAGTTTTTCAGCTTGCGAATAGCCTTGAAGGTGTTGGTGTTCATGATCCATGCGCAATTGCTCTGGAATCTCTGTTTAACGCTCATCTGAAGGTCAATCAGTTCATCAGCAGTGATGGCAGTTGCAGCAGCGGAAGTAACGCTCTGGGTGCAGGATGCCAGACCGGTCATCTTGCCATCAGTGCCAACAAGCAGCTGTTTTTCAAGGAATTCTGCTACAGCTTCAGCAATCTTATTGACTACATAAGCAGTCAGGTCGAATTCAGTGTTGTTAATCAGGGAAACAGAAACCTTGGTGAGTGCGCCAACAAGGTAGCCTTTCAGAGTGATACCGCTGAAAGTGCCGCTCTTAGAAGCCAGTGCAGTGAATTCTTCTGCATAGGAAGCAGTGGGGTCATTGGAATCATCAAATTTGGGGAATACAAGATCTCCTTTTACGTTGAACTTGGTAGCCAGTGCGTAGATTGGGCAGATATCTTTTACCAGTTCAATGATCTTTTTTGCAATGGTATTAGGAATGACTGCACCGTTATCGGTTTTGGTCATGTCACCGGCAGCGCGGCATTCTTCCAGGTTGCCACGGATGTAGGCGGCAAAAGCACGTTCTTCGTTCTTTTCAGCCTTTTTTACAGCCGGTTCTTCCGGTTCCTGAGATTTATTGACGGACATTGCAGCCCTAATTTTTTCAATGGTTGCATCCAATGCACGGATTTCTGTAGTAACCTGGTCAAATTCTTTATTTTCATCATCGTTCATGGCGCGGGTTTCATCTTCGGCCTTTTTAACAATTTCATTCAGCTTATCTACCAAAGCATTACGTTTTTCAATGAGTTTTTTCAGATTCATGATTATCCTCCCTATTTAATACCCATCTTTAAAATTTCAATCTGTCTCTTTTTCCGCTCCAAAGCTCCGTAGATGTCATTAACGCTATCCGTCTTGTCATCTACTACACGAATTTCTCTCAGTGCCGCCTTTTCATCACGGGTGTTAATGGAAGTTGCATAGTATGCCGGAGTGACGTCCAGAATAGATACTTCATTCAGGCTGATATCAGTCAGCTCACGGATGCGCCCGTTCTGGTCATCATCACGCCATGTTTCCCCGTTGGGGTTAATCCAGAAGCCAAAAGACCAGCCGGATAGGTTTCCTGCACGGCCTTCCCGCACAATGTCCAGATCATTGACAATCGCCCTTGCATAGAGACCAATATTATCCTCTTTCAGCCCCAGGGTGCCATCATCCATACCGCCTATGGCTCTTTCATGATTGAAGTACAGCTTCACATTCGGGTTTGCGGCAATCGCTTTGGCAAAGGTGCCTGCTTTTACCACTTCCCGGAAGTTTTTGCCGTCATAATCATGCAGAGTTCTGGACATTCTTTCTACAGCGTTCACATACCCTTCGATAATTGCAGTGTTATCACTGCGAATTTCCACTTTCATCGTTACCACCTCCTTTCAAATTAGTGCTGTCTTTAGGAGGCGCGGCCGCATCGTTGATGTTGGCTTTCACTCCGGTGTTCGGAGTATAGATTTCGCCTGTCTGTGGCTTATAAAGCACTGCATCAAGGCCCAGCTTGATAAAATCCATGCCAACAGGCAGCATATTTTCACGCTTACGGATATCATCCACAGTGAGCCAGGAATTTTTAAGGCCGATTTCATAGCACTGATACCGTGTCATGGTGTCGGCTTCCGTAATTGCGCTGCTGTCCATGGTGAAAAACAGCTTGTCTTTCTCCGATTCCAGAAGCATAAACTTGTTCAAGGCATTTTCAAGCGCCCTGGCAACCGGAAGAACTGCTGTCCGGATGGCCTGCAGATAGGTTTCAGATGATGGATTATCACTGAAAAGCCCTGTGGGAATACCGAAAATGGCATAAACAGAGTTATTATTGATGGTTTTGTTGTCCACCAGCTGGTTTTCCGTTGCTGTTGTGCCGATTTCTTGAAAATCAAGGCCATCATTCAGCACTACCACGCTGTTATCTCCGGAGAACAGTTTTGCCCACGCCTGACGGAGAGCTTTAAGAATATCTTTGTCCAAATGCCTGCTGGACTTTAAAAATCCTCTTTTAGCGCCTGATCCGATGGTGCTGTGCTCATATCTCAGTGCCTTGAACATGGTGGAGAAAAGTGCCTGGTTTTCTTTAAGGATGCCGTGGCCTTCCATTCCATCATCACTGTTCCTGAGAATGCGTAAAATCTGGTAATCATAATAGCGATGCCCGTTAATCCAGTAATTAACCGCCTTGAAAACAGGATCCGAATTGGTTACAGGGGAAACATTTTCATAGGCAACATAGTTAATAGACTGAACTTTATTACTCTTCCAGTTCACGAAAGCATAACCGGCACCGTTTAACAGGTAATCTATTACCATTGCCCGCTTGAACTGCACTGCGTCCAAAGTATCACCGGTTTCTCGGTTCAGCAGCTGAGTGCGGTAGTCATCAATCTCTTCTTTCCCGCCGTCTTCCATCTTCCTATACAGCCTTACCGGCATTCCGGAAACGGCACCGGCAATAAACTGCAGGCAGGATGCCACAGCCGGAAGGGTTAAAGCTTCTTCCCTGGTGGCACGCATGTCGATATCTGCCTGGATAAGGTCAGCCAATCCTGCAGGCGTCTCAGCCGGATTTTCAAGAGACCGCTTTTCTTCATCTTCTTTTTTAAATCCCAGAAAACTTAGTAAGCTCATTGTTTCACCTCCTTAAAATTGTGCGCCCCACGTTATTGGAGTATTGAGTTTAACATCCTGCTCCAATAGATACATGGCGTTGATGGTGGCTGCCACAATATCTATTTTTCCGTTAGACTTCTTCTTATTTACATATCGGTTCATGTTGGTGTCATAAACGCATTTGGCATTTTCAAAGTTGATTTCAACCATTTTGTTCCCTGATTCATAATGAAATTTACCGTCTGCAATAAGCTCTGCCAGCCATTTAGTAGGGGAGTGGAGCACGCTGGAATGCTGTTTCACTTCCACAGTATCAATGCCGCCTTCTTCCCACTTCTGTGCTGAACTTAGACAGTTGTACCGGTCAAATCCCAGAGCCTTGACCTTGCAGCCATATCTTTCTTCCAGGCTGAACACATAATCTTCAACCACTTTGTAATCAATGGTCCTATCGCCACATGGCACAACGTAACCATCTGCAATGTATTCGGCATAAGGTACCCTTTCTGCCCTGGTCTTTTCCTCAATCCTGTCCGCCGGAATGAAAACCATGGGGATGCAGTCAACCACATCGGCTTTGGCATCGTAGGAAATCACACTGACCGCCGTATTATCGTTTGTCATGGAAAGGTCAACGCCTACATAGACGTCACGGCCATGCAGGTCGATGCCTTTAACCTTTCCGCGACGCAAATCCTCCAATGAAATGTAGGATTCTCCGTCATATGTGCCGGATGCCATAATGTTGCAGTGCTTCGTGAGGAAATTCGTCTTTGTGGCTTCAATGTTCAGCGCCCTGGCATGCTTTTTCTTCAAATCATCCCAAATTTCCTGAATCTCGATGCCTGCAGGATTTCCCTGGGCCATTGCCAATGGATTAGTAATCCATTCCTTGGCAATTTCCGGATCCGGTTCATACAGCAACGAAAAAATCGCCTGATCCTCCACCTGTCCGTCAAGGACACGCTTTGAATAAGCGACTTCTGATTCAAATGGGTTATTTACTTTTGGATATTTGGTAGAAATGATGCAGCCCAGCTTGTTTTTGATGTTCAGCTGTCCGGATGCCATGGCCTCAATTGCGCTATTATTTGGAAGAGCGCCAACTTCATCGGCTAGGAAGACGTTCGGCAGACGGCCATCAAACCTGTTTGCGGCATAAGCCAGAGGCGTGTAAGTGGTCTGTGTCAGTGTGCACTTGATGCAGTCACGAAGCAGCTTGAACCGCTTCAATCCATGCACGTCATAGTAGACAAGAGGGGAAACCGACAGCGTATTCTGGATAGCTTCCTTGACCTCTTTTGACAGTGCCCGGTCCGGTGCCACACTGAAAAACTGTGAAAATGGAGGTTCCGTAAGGAAAAGGATGATGAAAATAGTCGCTACCGTGTAGGTCTTGAAATTCTTTCTGCAGATTTCAAGGACCGCACGTTCATAGCGCCGTTTTTCCGGATCAGAGTGATACACTTCAGCCAGAACGGCTACATAGAACAGCCATTGATAGCTGACCGTGCATTCATAGAGTGGTTTACCGAATTGCAGACCGCGCGGCATGATTAAGAGCTTCAGAAGCCCGTCAATCTGCCGGCATTTGTGCTCATTGATGCAGAAATCAGGATTTTCCCCGTCTGCAACCTGTAGGAAGTCACGGCATTGCTTGATGACGTAGGTGGGAGGCTTATATATATCCTTTATTTCCGGAATGATGGCCATGCTGGTGAAATCTCCGGAAACAATAGCTTTGGCATAGCGATAGGCGGGATGGTTCTTAATGTACTCACTGGACATGCCACGTCAGCCCTTTAAAGCCTTCAGTAAAGGATCCTGCATGGCCTTGTTCTTAGGATCCTCTTCTTTTTTATTCCTGGCATCTTCCAGCATCTTACTTAATGCCTGTGCTGTCTTGTTTGCACTGTCGGTCACTCTGTTATAAGAATTGATACCGGGATGTGTGTAAATATTAGCCCGGCCTTTGACATATTCCTTGGTAACAAGGACGCCGTCCTTTTCCAGGCTCTTCTGCAGCTCTTCCGCAAGCGCAACCTGCGTTGTATATCTCCGGAAGGTTGTCATAAAGAGGTAGTCATCAGTCAGCCCATAGGCATCGGCCGTTTCAAGCATCTCTTTCGCCATTCTATTTAGTTTTGTCTGAGTGATTTTATAGTTTGGCATTATAAATCCTTCCAAAAAACGCCTGAGAAATCAAAGTTTGTGTGAATTGAGGTAGGGCAATGTGGTCTAGGACCATTGTCAACTCTCAAATTTCGGAAGCCGGGGGGACATTTTCGCCAGCTCGCGGAGCCGGTCGGCAGGAATGATGCCGTGTTCTGCTTCTTCATGATGTTTTGGACACAATGTTATTAGATTATTCGTGTCAAGTCTCTGCTCAAAGTCTCTATCAAGTGATGTGATGTGATGAATCTGAAGCCCTGTATTGTTGATAACATGATCATCCTCAAAGCAGATGCGGCAAAGGTAGTGATCACGTTCAAGGACTTCAATCCTTTTCTTCTGCCATGCTGCTGAACTTCTGAATCTTTCGTTCTGTCCTCTTACTTTGCGATACCACTTGTGCTTCGGCTTCTTTGGGCAAACGTACCCAGCCGGGTGCATCCGGCCACAGTAGGGGCATGAAAAAAGCATGGGGGTTTTCACTTCCTATTTTCTAAGCTGCCTATGCGGCAGTGATCAGATTCTCCACCATGCTCAAGAGCTCTGTCATGTTTCTAAGCTTCCTATGCGGCAGTGATCCTGTACGAAACGCCCATGTAAAAAGCATGCGCCTGATCGACATGACGCATGCTTCTTTTAAGGAGGTGTGACATTCTTTATCCCCGAATTCCACACTATCATAATACTCCCTTTTCTATGGAACTTACATGAATTTTAGTGAACTCTTTCTCTAAATCCTTCAAAGCCCATCCGTGAAGACGCATCACCCATCGCAGAGAAAAATGCATTTCCACTGCGATTTGCTCCCACGGCTGGCACAAGATGTAATATCGATAGATAACGCATTTCCTATACTCATCCGGTTCCATGTTGATTAAGGAAATCGCCTGGTCTTTGACTTCCATGTAAGACTGCCATGCCTTGTTCACCTTATCCGCCTGTGATTCAATCTTCTCTACGATTTCATCAAGAGATGCATGGTGGTTAGACTGCACCCTCTCCCCAAGCGTCGGGCTGGAAATGTTCACGGCCCGGATGCGTAAGTCTTTCAATTCTCTTTCATACATCCGGATAACTTCATTCTGCCGTCTGACTTTCTGTAGAAATATCTTTACCGTCATTAGCCTTTCTGCCTCCCATTTATAAAAACCATGGAAAGCAAGGCTGGAGTTCTTACGCTCCGCCTTGCCCCTGTTACGCTTTTACTTCTCGTACACGGATCTTATTTTTGCGGGCCATGATGTTTTCTCACATGGCCTTTATAATTGCATCGAAGAATTTTCGTATATCCTGATTCCTGCTTTGCCCTGGCATATCCCGCCCCCTGAGAAATTACGACTATGGAAATATCAATATTTAGGTGCCTTGGATCTCTTCGATTCCGACACAACAGACCGATAGACCTGCCCAGTGTAAACGTCACGGATGGCTAAATCGTCCGCCGGTTCATATCCATTCATTTTCAAATAGAACCGGAGCGCTTTAATGCAGCTGAAGGCGTCTGCGGCCTTCTTCTTTTCCTTCTGCTCCCTGGCTCCCCTCTGGAAATTCCCCAGCACCTTCTCGAAGGTAGGATCCTTATGTTTTGCCACGCCCTGGCCTAAGCCCCTTTTCCCCATGCCGCTTTCCTATTTGGACTTCAATTCCTCCACTTTGATGAAAACACCTTCATGTTCTTCATAGCTTTTCGATAAGCTCAGCAGGTAAATCTGGGAATCGTCCTGCCAGAAGCCGCACACGGTCATACAGTCTGCCAGCCCCTTCTCCAAATTGTCCAAATCGGGCTTGGTGGTTTTTGGAGTCCCCGTGTTATGTTTCTTATCCTTGAAGCAGAACATCAGGCAGAGGGAGATGGGCCCTTCTGCCGGCTCTGCAGGCGCATGAGGTATTAGGGCGGAAATATATTTCTGCTTGATTTCCACCAGTTCAGGCGGCGTATAGAGCACCGCCCGGCCTTTGACTGTGCGGAGCTTCTTCGCCTGGAACGTCTTAGTCGGTATCCTCATAGGGATGAAAAACGAAATTTGTCTATTTGTGTCCATTAAATTACCTCATTTTCAAACAATCCAGTTCCCGTAGGGGAAGGATAGGGGAATAGTGTGTGGCGTAGCTTCTCGCCACACTATTTCCCCCTTTCCCTACACAGACAATTACAGGGACAAACCTATATATATAAACTGGTTTTTCTCATTATTAGAAGAATATTAGAAGCATTATTCCTTGTAAACTTTGCCTTCTCCAATTGTGAATTTTTCGCTTTGTACTACATATCTTCTCACCGTCTTCTGCGAAACATCGAAATACTGTGCCATGGCTTCCAGGTCTACCGGTTTCCCGTTGTCGGAAAGAATTTTGAAGGCGTCTTCCAATTCGACTATCCTTTTCTCTTTCTCGCTCTTTTTGGCTGCGTTTCCGGCCTTCCGTCCTCTTGCCTGCAAATCAATCAGGCTGCCCTCTTCGGCTGCCATTTTCAGAAGCCCCGTATCGTCCACCTTGTGGACAGGGTAACGAAACCACAGATTTATCGGCGGGAATGACGGGAATTCACGGAGTGTGCCGGTGATCCGGAACGCCGGGGCCGGGACTGTACCCGACGCCCGGTCTGCTTCCTCGTCGAAGGCGGAACGCTCTGATTCCACCGCCAGCGGAATCATGTCCAGGATGGCGTCCGGGTCGCGGGCGAACACACCGGAACCGGAGGACCGGTCAATGGACCTTTTCAGCCCCTGCCCGCCTTTGGAATGATGGTGGCAGTAAATGACCGAGCTTTTTAATTCTTTCGCGATTTTGTCAAATTGGTTGCAGAAGTGTGCCATCTGGTCTGCGCTGTTTTCATCCCCGGTAATGACCTTGTAAATGGGGTCGATAATGACAGCGGTATAATGCTTCTTCGCCGCTCTCCGGATCAGCTTGGGAGCGAGCTGGTCCATGGGGATGGCTTCCCCTCGCAGGTTCCAGATGTCGATATTTTCCAGATGGTCGGGACTGATGCCCAGCGCGTCGTACACATCGCGGAAGCGATGAAAGCAGCTCGCCCGGTCCAGTTCGAGATTGCAGTAGAGTACACTCCCCTGCATACACTGGAACGTGTCCAGCCATTTCTTGCCCTCTGCGATAGCAATGCACATCTCAATCAGCGCAAACGACTTGCCTGCCTTTGACGGCCCGGCAAGGAGCATCTTGTGCCCCTTGCGGAGAACGCCCTTTATGAGTTCATCTGCCAGCGGCGGCAGGTTATCCCAGATTCCGGATAACGGTTCCGGATCGGGAAGGTTGTCGTCCAGTCCTGCGATCCATTCCACCCATTCTTCGTAGGACGGCTTCCCGATGTTCGTGGCGATGAGGAATTGTTTCCGGTCTTTTCTCCACACTCCGGGTAACCTGGACAGCCGGGAAGGGTTCCGGTCGGCATCATCTACTTTCAGCCCGTTCTTCTTGCATACCTGATAAAGATTCTGTACACGTTTCTTGTATTCGTCCATGGATTCCGCATCGATATGGACGATGGCATGGACAGACTTTCCACCGGAATACACCAAAGCAGCCACCGGAAGCTCCAGTTCCCGGATCAGTGCTTCCTGCATCCCCGGCTCCATGCTGTCTGATTCCACAAGCGCAAACCGGAAATCTGTCACATTGGCGTTCTTCACGCCCTGCCCGTCAAACGGATTGAACCGTATCCATGCTCCAGCCTGCGGGTTGTAGTCCCCCATAGCGAAGGAAATGGCGTCAGAAATCGTGATTTCCTTTTGCTGAGCCTTGAGCCGGTACTTCTTGAGCCGGTCGATGTAGTACCCCGCCGTATTCCGGAAATCTCCTACATCCGGAACGAACCGCCCCGGATCATCCTGCTTCTCGAATGACCGCATACTGACAGCGATGATGTCATCCCGGCGGAATACCGCCGTCATGTAATTGAGCATGTCGGCGATGGGGTCCCAGCGGTCCGGTTCCCGGATCTCTTTCGCCGCTTCCATGTAGTGCTTGTCCACGATGGGCGCGGCGTCGGTGATGGCACTGTCCCAGTCGAGCGCCTTATCTTCCTGCGTCCGTTGGGGCAGCCATCCCCTTTCCTTGGCCATCTGGGTAATGGTCGCCCCCGTGACAGGGGTTGTGCTGCCGTTGAATCCTGCCCATTTCTGTGCGCATTCTCCGTCTTTGAAACGCGCCGCGTCGTAAGCGGACCATGCTTCCCAGACATCCATCGGATAGCCTTCATGCTTCAATGCCATGCCCACATTGAGCCATTCATCATAGGTGCATGACGCCGGATCGATTTTTGCCAGAAGCGGCCGGAGGTCGAAGTTTTCGTTCATCAGTCATCACCGCCTTCTGCCGGATCCGGATCATATGTCGCCGGGTTTACTCCCTGCGGGATATGCCATTTGTTATTGGCGATGCGGCCGATCATGCTGTTCGCCTGGCCGAATGTCCACACCCCTACGTGACGGAAGTCCCGGCCTTCGAGGAAACGGATTTGCTTCGGGGTGGACAGTCCGGCCTTCTGCCGGGACACCAGCTTGCCCAGGAGCCGACTTGCCTTCCCGGCGTTGTCTACTTCATCGGAATAGATTCCGAATTTTTCCAGCCGGGCTAGCTGCTTCTCCGTCGCCGGAGCCATTTCCCACCCGAATGTGGGCACGTAGTTCGACAGGTCCTCCGACTGAATGCTCAGCTCGAATTGAATCGGATCTACGAGCTTTCGCTTCCTTGCCCGCATGGCCTTGAGCTGTTCGGCAAGGGCTTCCTCCCGCTGGATGACGATTTCTTCCGAGGCCCGTTCTTCCGCTTCCTCAAGGTCCTCTGCTTCCCCGGATTCCTCCAGATTCTTGGTGACTTTTTCCGCCGTCTCTTTCGACTTGCAGATCAGGGACGCAGGGCGGCACAGGTCGTGCCGGGCTGTCTGCCAGAGGAAGTCCAGGATAAGCAGGTCCTTCTTCCCCGGTGACAGCCGCGTCCCCCTGCCGATGCACTGACAGTACAGCGCGCGGATTTTGGTAGGCCGAAGCATAATGACGCAGTCCACTGATGGGCAGTCCCAGCCTTCGGTCAGCAGCATCGCATTGCAGATTACGTTATACTTCCCGTCGGCAAAGTCCCGGAGGACCTCTTCCCGGTCCAGGCTCTGTCCGTTGACCTCTGCCGCACGGAAGCCCGCCTTGTTCAGGATGGCCTTAAACTTCCGGGCAGTGGCTACGAGGGGAAGGAAAACTACCGTTTTCCGGTCGGCGCAGTATTTCTTCATTTCCTCTGCAATCTGCTCGAGATACGGGTCCAGCGCCGTGCCCAGTCCTCCTGCCGAATAGTCCCCTGCTGACATCTTCACGCCGGTCAGGTCCAGCTGCAGTGGGATGGTCTGCGCTTTGATCTTGCACAGGTACCCATCCCGGACCGCTTGCGGAAGCGTGTATTCATAGGCAAGACTATCGAAGTACTCGCCCAGGCATTGCAGATTGTTCCGCTCCGGCGTGGCAGTCACCCCCAGCACATTGGCTTCCGGAAAATGCTGCAGCACGTGCTGGTAACTGTCAGACAGGCAGTGGTGGGCTTCGTCGATGATGATGGTACCGAAGGCATCCGCCGGAAACTGATTCAGCCGCTTGTCCCGCATCATCGTCTGCACGGAGCCGACCGTTACCCGGTACCAGCTTCCGATACTCGTTTCTCCTGCTTTCTCTTTGGCACACGCCAAGCCCGTTGCAATCTTGATCTTGTCCTCCGCCTGCTGCAGCAGCTCGTCTCTGTGTGCAAGAATCAGCACCTTCCTTCCACAGCGGACTTCACTCCGGGCGACATTTGCGAAGACGATTGTCTTCCCCGTGCCCGTAGGCAAGACGAGGAGGGTTTTGCGCTTACCCTTCTTCCACTCTTGCTTGACCGCTGCGACCGCTTCCCTCTGATACGGTCTTAATTCCATGGTCAGAAGGTCCCAGCTTTATATCCTGCGGAGGACTTCTGCTCATGGCTTTCCGGTGCCAGCCATTTCTTGATTTCGTTGTACTTGTTGTCTTTATACTCGCGGTTGTCCAGCTCGCACATGCCCGTGGCACCTACGACCTTCGTCCAGTCCATTCTGCCGGTGCCGCCTTTTTCAAGGATGCCGATGGAAACGAAAAACTGCGCCAGCTTCCACTTCTGCCTTTCAGTCAGAAAGAAGTTTACGACGGCGGAGCCTTCACCCTGCTCCCCGCCGTCGATAGCAACTGTAACCACCGCCTGCGGGCATGGCGGCATCTTTTCGGACCCGTGGTACTGACGGCGCTCGAAGTTCGTTACTTTGAAGGGGTACGTCCCCGGCTTGAGGAGAACATATTCCTTCCTGCTGTCCGTGACGACTTCGTCCCAGTCGATAACCCTGTCGCTGGTATCTGCGTGTGCTGTTCCGAATTTATTGAATGTGCTTTCCATTGTGTTTATCTCCTTTATGAATGATTAAAACGGGATGTGTTCATCCTCAATAAACTTGACAATCTGGTCCCATGCGCCGATCAGTACGCCTTCGATGAAATCATCAGGGTACTCATCGATGGGCATATCTTTCGGGAAGTACCCCTTCTTTGCGATGGATTCCGTGACTGTTCGCTCCGGCATTTCAGCCTGCGCCATCAATGCCCGGACTTTTTCGAGAAGGGCTTCATGCTTGGTCTGAGGAGCCGGCTTTTTATGTGCCAGTGCAGCCGGGGTTACGGGCTTAGGCGGTTCAGTCTTCTGTTTTGCGGCCGGCGCCGGTTCCGGTTCCGGTACAGGCTCCGGAGAGGCTCCGTTCGGGATGCACTTTGCAATCTGCGCATACTCAAATGGCAGCTTATCCGGAAGCCCGAACCGGTTCTTCGCATCCGCGAAGTTGGTATGGGAAGTCCACATCATCCTCCGACCGCCCATGGCTTTCTTCTTCTTTGACTTGTCATCCTCGACGAGCATCGTCTCGTAGTTCGCGAAGAACAGCATATCCGCCCATTCCTTAACCAACGGCGCGACCTTGTTCGTGGTCTTTGTTGAAAGCTTCAGCTCCCAATGGTCATACTGTCCCATTTCCTCCGGTAAGGTGATGGTTTTCAGGATGGCATGGGCGAGGATCACCACATTGACACCCTGCGCTACGCAGGTTTCCAGCGACAGCAGGAACCGGGCAAATTCTTCCACAAGGTAGGCGTAGCCGGAGCCGTAGCCGAAATCTTCTATCCCCTTTTTCTCGTGTTTCCCGCACAGGTACACAATGCAAAGCCTTTCAGCTGCATCTGCCGTATCAATGACCAGCGTTCGGCAGGTTCCCGTGTTCTTCCAGACTTCCTCAATACTCTGCATGAGCTGCGGCCATGACTGAATATCTGTCACTCTTTTGACATTCAGCCTTGAAGTACCGCCGTCCAAGTCAAAGAACAGCGGGTCTGGAAACTGGCTCGCAAATGTACTTTTGCCGATACCTTCCACCCCATAGACACAGCACTTTACAGGGCGGGCAATAATTCCGCTCGTTACGTTCAACATTTAAAACACCCCTTTCACAAACTTCGGAGCCTTCTGACGGATTTCTTCCGCCGGAGCTTCCGGATCATCAGACTTAACCATTCCGTCCTCGATGATGACGGAACACTCGTCACCCGTGGACACTCTCGTAGCGATGACCTGTAAGCCTTCCTGCTGGAGCCATGCCCCGAATTTCCGCAGTGTATCCACGTCCATCTGTTCGAGCTTATCCATCAAGACGAAACCGCACTCGGGGTTCAGCTTCCTGATGATGGCTACCGCCACTTTGAGCTGTTCCGCCCCTGACATCCCGTCCCATGGCTGCCCTTTGTAGATGAGCTTCCCGTCTTTCACTGACAGCCCCGGAAGAGGAAGGTCCGCCGCATCCAGCAGTGCATCCCGCTGCTCCCGAATACCCTTAATCTTGTCGGACAAGTCGTCATATTCCTGGACAAGATTGTCCGCTTCGATTTCCGTGGCTTCCTTTGCGGCATTGCTCCGGATCTTCGTGTTCAGCTCGTCAATCTTCCGCAGGTTCTCTTCCAGTTCCGCCGTGGATTCGTCCTGCAAGTCCTCCGCGCTCTTCTCCGCCGTTTCGGCATCCGCCTGCGCCCGCTCCAGATTCTTCCTGGCAATTTTCAACCGGCGTTCCAGCGCGATGACCTCATTCTCCGCCATGTTCGCCGCTTCCCGCAGCCGTTTTGCGTCATGCCGTTTTTCGGCGTTCATCCCGTTCCGGGCAAGGATTTCCTGCTGCTGTCTGACCAGTTCCGCCGCACTGATGGGCTCCTTCGGTACATCCGGATAGAACGGCATTTCTTCCGCAGCCTTTTTCTTCCGGTCAGCAATGCGGCCGATTTCCGTCCGCTGGCTGTAAAGCTGTGCCTCCTGCCGGTCAAATGCCTGAAGCCGGTCCCCTACTCCGATGATCCGGAGCAGGGTGTCGGCCTTTTCCTTTTCAGAAGCGTGCATAAATGCAGGCAGGTCGAGCGCCAGGGTGGAAATGAATTCATTCAGCAGACGCTGGCCGGATTTCTTTCCGGTCGAGTCTATGACCTTCAGGCTGCTGTTCTGTCCGCGCCGTTCCACGATAATGCCGTTGGACAGCTCAATATGCAGGTTCGGCGGGGTTAAAGCTCCGCCCCGTGCCGGATTCCCCGGACGGAATTTCTCGCCGCCCAGGGCCCAGGCGATGGCGTCCAAGATAGATGTTTTCCCCTGGCCGTTCCGTCCGCCGATGACCGTCAGCCCTGATGCCGACGGTTCCAGTTTCACGGCTTTGACTTTTTTTAGGTTTTCAATCTGCAACTCGTTGATGGTAACCATTTCTTCCCTCCTGTGGTAAAATGATGGCGGGAAATCTCTTTTTCCGCCTTTGGCCTTTGACGTGTGCTAGACGTCAGAGGCCTCTTCTTTTTGCTAATAAAAGTGGGCAGTCTTTTGGCTTTTCGATTGGGACGCTCCCGTCTGGAGCCAGTTTACTGTTTGCCATCGCACGGCAAACATAAACAGCATCCCCGTCACGATTAACACGATTTCTGAAAATACAGTCCCAACAGTCCATTCTGTAAATGTCCCAAAGCTTCGGGCAGAATCCTAACCCTCCCTCTTTGTGCGGGAGCCTTACATCAGAAAATTTATTCGGACAGATAAAGGCAAACTGGCACACGTCGCAGTCAGTATTTGCTTTCATCTTCATCACCTCCCTTCATAATCCTTTCCTTTTTGTCTCTTTGATAGGGCAATCCCTGGGCGTTGTCTTTGGGATTTTCCCGTCCAGCTGGATGCGGTTGTAATGCATGGCCGCACAGTTGTAAACCGGATGCCCGTTTTCAATGCCGTCCGACATATGGCAGAACAGGCAATTCCGGCACCGGAGGAGTTTCATTTCCGGAAGCTTCGGGCAAAGTCCCAGGCCTCCATCATCCAATGGCAGGCGCTGGTGCTCTTCTACCATGGGGCATGCTTTAACGAATGGGCATGATGGGCAGTTGGTTGATGCTTTCATCTTCATTCACCTCCCTTCACGGGCTTCACATGAATCACAATCATCTGGCCCGGCTGAAGGTCTCCTGGATCGGAAATATGGTTTTCCTGCATGGTCCGGTAAACCAGCTCCTGCATGTTGTCATAGTCCGACGCAACCTTAGCGCAGAGGCTCCAAATGGTATCTCCCCTGTCTGCTTCAACGTGGTATTCGATGAGCTCTGCAGGCGGATCGTAGGCATAGACGCCGGCAACGATAACTGCCGGAAGGACCAGCGTGGCAATGATTTTCTTCCATTTAATCCTCATCGAGCTCATCCTCCTTATTAGGGTCATAATCGAAGTACTCGCCATTTGTTTTCATGATTTCGCCTTTCAGAAATTCATGAATGAGTCTCAGCGCATTGTCATAAGCAACGACTTCACCGTGAGACTGGCTGCGCCAGATGATGGATTTGAAAGTATCACAGGAATCGGAAAGTTCATTCTGGCGGAGCCTTTCCAATTTATGTTGAATGCTCTGCAGCTTCCAAAGTTCTTCTCTTGTCATCCTGCTCACTCCTTTGCTCTTTTAGCCATTCCTGGTATTCAGCCTCATGCTCATTGACGTATCTTGCGATGTAATCAAGTAACTCTGTCATTACTGCTCACTTCCTTAAAAACCTGCTATATAGCTCAATTTCTTGCATACTATACAAGTTTTAGAACAAAAAAATTTCGATACTTTCTTTGGGAGAAAGCGCAAGCCATTTACTGATTATGCAAGCTTCGGCACAATCAAATTCGCTTGCTCCATTCATTTTGTTGGATACAGTCGTTACCGACTTGCCAAGAACGTCTGCTAAATCCTTGTAGGTTTTATTTTCCTCATAGAGTTTTCCTTTAAGCTTTTGCCGATTCATAAGTATCACCTCCTTTTTAACTTGCATACCATGCAAGTTTTCTACGATTAGAATAACCTATGGATATTAAATTGTCAAGCATGTAATGCAAGATTTCTTGACTTGTTTGCACGTTTTCTTGCACGTTGTACAAATTTATGATAATATCTTTTCAGGGAGGTGCAAATCATGGATAAAGATATAATTAACCGACAAATTGGTGCAAGAATAAAGGCTGTCAGAAAAGAAAAAAACATGACACTTCTTGAATTAGCCAATAAAGTTGGGCTAAGTGAAGGAACTGTCCAGCGCTACGAAGCAGGGAATATTAGCAATGTCGCAATTTCTACATTAGATAGTTTTGCAAAAGCTTTAGGAACTTCCACTGCTTATCTCATGGGTTGGGATAAGCAGGATAATGATTTGGAACTTACAGCCAGCGATGAACGTGAAATTGAATCCGATTTGGAAGATATGATGAACTCCGTATCCTCCGCGGCCTATGAAGATGGCGCCGACATTGAAGACATTGAAGCATTCACTGCCACCATTAATGCCGCAATGATCCAGGCTAAAAAAATTGCAAAGAAGAAATATACGCCTAAAAAGTACCGGAAGGATTGAATAGTATGGAAATACAGCGGAAGGTTCGCCAGCTGATCCACCGATATAAAACTGATGATCCGTTTGCACTGGCGGAGGCTAGAAACATCCATATCATATATGGAGATTTAGGCGGAAAACTAGGGAACTACTTAAAATACAAAAGGTCAAAATTTATTATTATTGATGACAAGCGCACGCCTTCTGACTTACTGAACTTCGTCTGTGCACATGAATTAGGGCATGCGCTTTTCACCCCGGATGATAATACGCAATGGCTGAAAACATACACCATGAGCATTAATGCCAGCAGGGTAGAGCATGTGGCCAATCAATTTGCTGTGGAATTGCTTCTGAATGATGAATACCTTGCAGATCATGAAGACTGCTCTCTATATGATTTGGCAAGATGCCGTGGAGTTCCAAAGCAGTTTATCCAGCTGAAGAAAGGGGATTAAGGTGGAATTATGGGTGGTCTGATTTTAATCGTCATAATCTTTGCGGTATGGTATTACAGGCATAATAAAAAGAAAAAGCAGGAAGCTGAGCTGGAAGCAGAAGCTCCATTCTATTCAGAATTTTTGGATGCTTACAGGCTTCCTGAATCCCACGGATTTGCCAGGATGCATTTACCGGTAACCAATCAATACCGTGTACCCATTGACAGCTTCGTGGCGTTCGATGTGGAAACGGCCAATGCCCAACCTTATTCAATCTGTAGCATTTCAGCCGTTAAAGTTGACCATGGCCAGATTACGGACAGTATCACTTCTTTGATTAAGCCGCCGGAAACTAAATTCACAAACACACGGATCAATGGGATCACATGGGATATGGTCCGCACAGCTCCCACGTTCAAAGAATATTATGAATCCACTTTCCATGACTTCATCAAAGGATATGTTCTGGTAGCGCATAATGCTCAGTTTGATATGGGCTGCCTGCTGCACGCCGCGTTGGTAGAAGGTATTTCACTGGACCGCCCTCTGCTTTTTGCTGATTCTCTGCAAAGCGCCAGATTTACTTACAGGGATCTGCCTAACCATAAGCTGAATACAATCTGTGACTATTTGAATATTGAACTGGACCATCATGATTCCTTGTCAGATGCTAAAGCCTGTGCTCAAATCATGCTGTACACCATGAAAGAATTAACCGCTCCTACCGTGAAATCCTTGTATAAACCATCTCAAGATATGTTTGTGAAAACAGTCATTTATGAATCAAAGACGTATGTTGGCGGCATTTCCTATGAATCCTTATACAAGGAAAAGCCGGATGGCTACACAAGGGAAGATTTCATCAGGGATTTCGTGGATCCGGGAAATTATGCCCACCTTGTGGATATTTCCATTGAAAAAGAGTTGCAAAAACTGCATAAGCCGGAACTGCAGAAAATCCTTGCTGATGCAGGGCTGCCTACAAATGGGCTGAAGAAGGACCTGATTGCTACCATCATCGAAAAAGGGATTGCGCCAGCACTCCCGGAAAACTACGTCCATATGTATACAGTCAGAGCTCCGGAAGCCAGTGGGAACCCATAGTTTCCAATTTCAATCTCATAAAAATCTGTTCAAGCTTCTGGAAGGGAAGAATTCAGCCTGCCGAGATTTCCAAACAGGCCAAAATGGTTTTTCTTATTTTTCCTATGATTTCCTAAATCATCTAATCGCGAAAAATCAGTTTAGTATAATTGGGGTTTGTCAAGGAAAAGTTATCTGTCAAAATTCTGCAGTTATTGAGCTCATTATCATAATCTTTTCCTTTTCTGCCTGCTTGAAATGATTTGCCGACATAGGCAAAACATCAACTGTGCAATTCCTTACAGATTCGCACAGTAAAGAATCCATCTGTGTAAATTTCCAATTTTTTGCACAATAAAAAGCCCCATCCATACCGTCGTATGGATGAGGCTAGTGGTCACGAAGCTTTGCAGAGCTTGTGGCCGTTGTAATCTATCCCGCGTGAGGCTGATTACTATTCTATTATACCAAACCAGCCTCCATTTTACCCAGTTAGGAGGCTTTTCTTATGCCTAAAAAAGAAACCACAGCACCAGTCAAGGCCGTTTTATATGTCCGCTATTCTTCGGATCGTCAGCGTGAGGAATCGATTGAAGGCCAGATTCGTGTCTGTGAAGACTATGCCCGCCGGAATAATATGGTCATCGTTCACACATATGCAGACCGCGCAATGACCGGAAGGTCAGACCAGCGCCCGGAGTTCCAGATGATGATTCAGGCAGCCGCCACGCAAGCTTTTGACGTTGTCCTGGTATACAAGCTGAACCGCTTTGCCAGGAATAGATACGATTCGGCCAAATACAAGCATAAATTGAAAAAATATGGTGTGCATGTTGTCAGTGCCATGGAAAATATTGCTGACGATCCATCCGGCATTCTGCTTGAATCTGTCATAGAAGGAATGGCTGAATACTACAGCGCCGAGCTGGCCGAAAATGTAATGAGAGGGATGACGGAAAATGCTCTGGAATGCAAGTGGTCAGGCGGCCTTGTTCCGTTAGGCTATAAGCTGGATGCAGATCATCACCTGGTCATTGATGAAGCCGGAGCGCAGATAGTCAGGCGGATTTATCAGATGGTGCTGGATGGCCGCACGCCTACCGGAATCATCAATGAGCTGAATGCCGCCAACTGCCGCACATCAACCGGCCGCCCCTTTGGAAAAAGCAGTCTAACTACCATTCTTCGGAATGAAAAGTATATTGGCACTTATACCTGGAACCACATCCGGAAAGAGAACGCTATTCCTGCAATCATTGACAGAAAGACCTTCGAAGCCGTACAGAAGACCTTGCAGTACAGGAAGAATAATCACGTGAAAGTATGCAGTGAAAATTTCCTTCTAACCGGAAAACTTTTCTGCGGCCAGTGTGGTTCTAACATGGTCGGCACATCCGGCACGTCGAAGTACAAAAATACCTATTACTACTATGCCTGCACGAAGCACCTGAAGAAAGACGGATGCACAGCCAGGAACATCAGAGCCGATAAACTGGAAGAGCTTGTTTGCTCTGTTACCACCAGAATCTTGTCCAGTAAGGAAGCTGTGCATGCAATCGCCCGGCAGGCAGTCGAAGCGCAGAAGAAGCAAAAAGAATCTCTGACCGTTCAATCTCTGAAGAATCAGGCGGCAGAGATAAATAAAAAGCTTAAAAATTGCGTGCAGGCGGTCGAGAGCGGCCTTATCTCCGTCACCATAACAAATCATATTAAAGAATATGAGAAACGCCTCACAGAGCTAAATGAGGCCATTTCTCGCGAAGAATTATTATCCGGTAAGTCAAAGCTGACGGAAAAGCATATTGAATTTTTCTTTTACTCAATCGCCCAGAAAATAAAAACAGCGGACAAGTACAAGAGCATCCTGCTCTCATCGCTCGTCCGCTGCGTGATAGTCTATGATGACTACATTGAAATTCAGTATAATTACAAAAACGAACTCCCACTCCTGCAGAATCCTGTAAGAGTAAAGAGTTCGAATTTGAATGGTATGGTGACCCAAGAGAGATTCGAACTCCCGACACCTTGATTCGTAGTCAAGTGCTCTATCCAGCTGAGCTATTGGGCCAAATTGGCAGGGGCAGAGGGACTCAAACCCCCAACCTACGGTTTTGGAGACCGTTGCTCTATCAATTGCGCTATGCCCCTGTGTCTCAGGTTTTCTCAACCATATGACTTAAATATAATAACAAACGGAAAGCAAAAAT
>OOCN01000444.1_pt1 | contig 37432 bp, 56 predicted proteins | sample 1671361 | NCBI WGS metagenome assembly OOCN01 (sample SAMN06348149, study PRJEB24527) | human gut metagenome | biome: human gut; feature: ankylosing spondylitis patient; material: feces | host: Homo sapiens | place: China | collected 2015-10
GGGAAGTATTTCCATTGCGTCATGCTTCGTCATCCTCATCCCACGGGCGGAAGCGTTTTACAGGAAACGCAAACTCATAGTTTTCAAACGACTCTCCACTTGGGTATCGCCATTTTCCGTTTTCAAAAACAAGACATGTTTTCATTTGGTTGCATTCAACCCGCATCAAGACTCCCTCCGGCGGCTCGACTTCGGGGAAGGAGTTCCAGCCGTGCGGGTTGTATTCCCTTAACGATTCGAGCATGTCAGACGTTACCTCTAACATGAGGTGCGGATTCTTGCTGAAGTGCAGAAAGTCAGGTTCTGAGGATTGCGTTGTGTAGTACGGAAGTCTTCCCAACATCCGGGATAACCCCCCGTTACTGATCTCGTCGAGCTTCTTCTGCAGCTCGCGGTCTTTGAGTCTGAATCTCATTTGTTTCTTCGTGCGAAAAGCCCCAGATCAAACGCAGGCGTCTGTTCGGCGGGCACCGTTTCAGCGATGGGTTGGTCGACGGTTTCCTCGCTTTCTTCAGCGGTTTCTTCAGTGTCGTCATAAGCAAACATCAGAGCACTGATTTCGTTGCTTTCGATTTTGGCTCGCTCGATTGTGAGTGCGTAGTTGCAGACGGAATGGGCGATATTCTGGAGGACTTCCTTGTGTTCGCTTTTGTGGCTTTCGAAGGCGATCAAGAGAGCAGATTCGACGAGGAGAGAAGTGTCGATGTCGTCGATCCGGTTGTCATACTGATTGTTGATGTCGAACAGAGCGGACCGGATGATTTCATGGGAGGTTGCTTTTTTAAGCATGAGCTTCTCCTTGTGGAGATAAGGGGTTAATTGTTTTCGTGGATTTCGTCGTCAACGACCGGGGCTTCGAGATACTGCTCTGAAGCGGTGCCTTTCTCGATGAACTCGCCTTCGATGAAGTCCTGCTGCGTTACTGCTTCGCCACGGTCCGACTTCTCGTCGATCTCGACTGCGCGAACGGCCTCGATGCTGACGGGGAGATACTTGAAGAGGCGACGGATGACGGTGTTGTGGGTTACCGCCATGTTGTCGCCGCAGAGGTAGGTTCTGGACGGACTATCAACAGCGATGCACTTCGTCGGGACGCTTTCGATTTTTTCGATGGACTTGATCCCAAGGTACGGATTGATCTTTCTGCCCTGATAGTTCGCGGCCTTTCGAGCTAGGTGGAACGGGTTGAAAGACGGCTTCCATTCAACTTGGTACGTAGGGAACTTCTTGGGGAAGCCGTGCTCGTACACGACAGCCATGAAGTCTCGTTTGTGCGGGCATTCTCCAAGAGAACACGCAAGCTCGAACACCGAGTCTCGGAGTTTTCGGTCCGACGAGCAGAAGCTTGCTCGTCCACGTTCCTTATCGCAATGGCCGTCAGAATCAAGCAACCCAGCAAGTAATGCCTTACGCTGTTCAATCGAGCTTCTCATGTATGCGTCAGGAATATGCTTATTCAGAATGAGATTCATGCCGAGAAGTTTTGTTCTCATTCCGTCAGTAGCACCTACTGTGACGGCTTCGGATCGGCCATCTGAACGAATCGTCCCAACAGAAAATCCTGCGGCCTTGATTGCTTCCATGACGTGCGGAAGATCTTCTTTCGAACACGTGATCTGTGCGCCTCTGGCAGAACCATCGCCAAGCCAGTAGCCAAGGATGTACGGATCAAGCGGTAGATTGGCTTCCGGGAGAGCCAGTGCTCCTTGAACCGGGATCGTCACTGATAGCCCATCCTCTTTGGCTTCATACATCTCATTTACGGTCATTTCTCTGTACGGCTGTTTCCAGGCATTGCTGCCTCCCTTTCGTGCTAGCCAACGATGTTCATCGTCACAAACTACAGAGCTACCATTTGAGAACGTGACACGGAAGCAAGGAAGGTGCTTTACCTCAGATATGGCGGTAACGGTTGTCACCTTGCCATCCTTGTCGAAAACCCTGTCGCCCTTTTGTAGAGCCTCCATCGTTGTCCATCCGTCCGGCGTCGGGATGCGCGTGTCGAGAGCAAGCCCTTTCTTTGCCATCTCGTCCCAATGCGAGGACCAGGGGCCAGAGGTGCCGGCTTTTGAGGTCTTGCGCACAGCTTCAATCTCGGCGCGAGACATAACCTCGAATTGAACCCCGCCGCCCTTGAGCTTCGCGACGGCATAGACGTGAGTGACCTTTCCTCGATCCGCAACCGACGCAGGGATGTGCTCGATGTCCGGATCAAGACCGAGCTTGTAGTTGAAGGTGTCCTGTTCGTGCACGCAGTATGCGGAGAGGCTTACGATCTGTCCGGATCGACGTGCAAGGTCGATCATTCCTCGGTAGCCGATGATGAGCTGGGCGTTCGGACGACCAGACTTGTCTTTGCCATTCCCGAAGGGCAGCAGGTAGCAATGCCCGAGCGCGGAACCTGGCTCAAGGCCCAGAGCTGCGCACTGGAGGACAGCGCCGTAAAAGCTCTCAGGGGCGCACTTCAGAAGAGCCGGTGCCTTGCGGCACTCAGTCATGACGATGCGCGTCAGGCGATCAGCAGTCATGCTCTTCGGAAGTGCCAGGGCCATCTGCGCCTGAAACTTTTTCGAGCGCACGACGTCGATGACGGTTGCGGCTTTGACCTGTTGCACGACGGTGGTCTGTGCGGCGGCAGGTGCGACCTGCGATTTGAGAACGTCAGTAGTTGACATGAGTTTCCTTTTTAAGCGAGTCGAAGGATTCGGGTGGAGGTGGTCTGTACGAAATCTGCGTACAGGTCAGGGTGTTCTTTCTTGAAGGCGGTGGAGGAGAAGCGAGAGCTGTTCTGCGCCTTGAACGTGACGGCCTTTTGACCGCCGATCGTGAGGCCTGTCTTTTCACCGATGGCGAGGATCACACGAGAGGCGACGGCCTTCTCTTGCTCCTGAAGCTCTTTGATCTGTTCTTTGATCGTTCGGAGCTCGCCGATGTCGGCAGCTTCGTCGTTACTGGCTTCTTTCAGCTCGCCGTTGTCTCGGGAATAGAGCTTCTTGATGTCGTCGACGTTGATGGGGTCGGGGGCGACGTCAGCAAGGACCTTCTCAAACCAGAAGACTCGGCATTTTTCGACGATGGCTTTGATCACGTCCTCGTCGCGCTGCACTTCGTACATTCGGAAGTCCTGGCCGCCGATGAGAACAGCGACATAGAACTTCTTGATTCCGGTAACGGCCATGTACCACTGAATTTGCGTTTCGTAGTAGAGCGGAATCTGGTGCTCGGTGACGACATTGCCGGACACGATCTCAGCTTCCTGCGAAGGTCCCCACTTGTCAGCCATGAAGGCGTTGGCGGTCTTGCATTCAAGGCCAACGTCGGTCGAAAGCATGAGGCCTGTTTCGGCTGCCTTTTCGGGCTTGTGGACGCGGACCGTCTTAGCAATCTGCTCGTTGACGATCGCCCGGTCGATGTTGCCGCGCATCCAGCCTCCCTCGCCGGTTGAGAGGAGGAAGTTCACGCGTTGAATTTTCATTCCGGTTCGCTTGCTGAACTCTTTTGCAACCACATCTTCAAGCGTGGTTCCCCAGTAGGCTGCTTCGCCTGCCGGTGAGCCTTTGGTCTTGCCGGTCTTCTCTTCCCACAAGCTCAATGGCGTCTTGTAAGGGTTGAGTCCGAGGACCGTTGCAACGTCTGAGCCGCCGATGCCCTTCGTGCGTTCTTGCAACCAGGCATCGCGTTCCATCTCTGCAGTCTTAATTGCTGCCATTCAAAACTCCTTGAAAGAGCGCGGCCGCGACAATTGCGAGCGCTCCTACGAGAACAACGACCTTCCAGATCAGCGAGGGTCGTTCACACGAAAAAGGCTCGACGTTCTGCCGAGCCTGCTTTGCTGCGCGCCGCTGTTCGAGCGGTCGCTTTCGAGTAATTCGTTTCATGTCGAAATCCTGTGGAATGTGGTCGATGATGCGGACCGGATCGGAGAAGCTCATGCTGCTTCCTCCTCGCGCTCCTGCCAGAGCACGCGAAGCTCCTCGAGGCAGTCCTCCATGATGTCCTTGTCGAGCCCCGCGTCGTTGGCTGCTTCGGTGAACTCTTCGATCGTGACGAGCTCGCCTCCAGCTGTAAGCGTGTCGAGATCGAGCTCGTACCCGTCAATGAGGATCGGCTGTTCGTCCGGATACTCGTCGTACACTGACGGGACGCCGCCCATGCCGAAGTAAAAACCGTTGCTCATGCGAAGTACCTCAATGCGATGACCGTGAGACCGATTGCGACGATGCCGCCGATCGTAAAAAGGCGATGGCCGAACGCGATGGTGTCTTCGGACGTAGGCTCGTACTGGACGAGCTCGTCGGCGCTGCGGCCGGTGAAGAAATCGAGAAGAGACATAGCTTTCTCTCCGGTTGGGAAAATGAAAAAAGGCATTCAGATGCCGCCGAAGGAGAGACACCATCTTTCGATGGCCGGCGGCACGTGAATGCCTTCTGGTTGGTTGGTGAGTGAGTGAGGGAGCCGGGGTGAACGCAAAAGCCTCTCGTCTGCAGATGCCCCGACTTTGGGATCTGGCCTAGTGAGCCGCCAGATCGGCACATATCTGCGTCATGCCGTTTGCCCTCGAAGTCGTTACGGAAGTTCGTCCAGGACGCACTGGACGTTGCAGGCGACCTGCTCGTACTTCTCAGCGAGAGGACAGTGGATCACCGTCGGCTCGGTCTTCATGTAGAAGTAGAGAGCCGCCGCGTTCGCGATGCTCATGAGTGCAAACGCATGCACGTCGTTCTCGCCGCAGGTCTCGCGACCAATCGAACGTAGGTAATGCGCAAGCCTGACGTCGAAGTCACTGTTGGTCATCGTCGTCCTCCTCGTCGTCATCGTGGAGCAGGCACATCAGAAGGGCGTCGACGCTGTCGAGCGCTTCGAAGTACGTGTCGTCGTCTCCCCGAAGGAAGGCTGCGGTGGCCTCATCAATGAAGCCCTTGATGTACCCGAGGTAGTCGAGCTTGTCCTTGTCCGTCATTGTGTTCTCCAAATAAAAAGCCCACTCAAGTCGCCTCGCGGTGAAGAAACTTGAGTGGGCCACCTTTCAGTGCGATCATTAGAAGGCCGGGCTCGTCCAGTTCGGCATTCCGTTAACTCACACTGAAAGGTGAAAAAATGAATGATGTGAAAGAAGCGCAGTTCAACAACTCTGCTGCAGTTCTCGGGAAGTTGTTTGATGCACTGCTTGCAAATGGTGCTGTTCAGCTTCCGAGTAAGCGTGCTAACTCAGACTTCAATCACGACCCTGAGGCCGTTAAGAAGGCTGCGAAGTTGGACGCTCTCTATCTTCGGACGCTTCTGGCTGAGCTGACGAAGCCGTCTGTTGAGGCGAAGTAACCTCGCCATCCAGCAACCGGCGTACCTCTAGCAGGTCTCTAGCCATTTTGACGGGGTCGTCAATATGACCGTTGGCGACCCCGTTCAAGATGGCGTCCCATATGAGATCACTTGTTGAAAACATAACTTTCTCCTTAAAAATGAAAGCCCATCCAAACGCTCTCGTTAGAAAGCGCTTGAATCGACTTTCTGCTGTGCACGGTCCCGCGTTTTCCGCAGGCAACCGCTCGGGTCTTCGTGACCTCTGCCTCTCTCGGCTGCATCAGCTACGTCCGCCGCTCCGTGCTTCTCAACACCTGCCACCACGCGTCCGCTTGTTCGCCCGTCGGGTTCAATGGACCTGGCGGGTATGTCTTGCCCTAACTGAAGTTCACAAAACGCTAACTCCGAATTAGTAACCAGATACTAACCGAGGTTAGCAAAGCAGGCAAGTCAGAACTAACCGGAGTTTGTTGTTCTATTGACTTATGTCAACTTCGGTGGAGAAAAACAGTAACGTAGGTAAACAAAAAAAAGCCCGGCATAACCGGGCTTGTGTGATGTGGGAGATTTGTCAGAGTTCTCGTGAGGCGTGGATAGCGCGGCCGAAGATTTGGATGCGGTCGCATTCTTCCTTGACGTAGCGCTCGGGCGGGTAGGCGGGATTGTCCGACGAGACGAGCAGACCGTCTTTGATCTTCCTCAGGCGCTTTACTTTATATGCGCCGTCGATTGCCAGCACGTAGATCTGGCCGTCGATGACGGGGACGGCTGCGGGTCGGCTGTCGACCTCTTCTGCCCACAGGATCTTGTCGCCGCGCGAGAGGGTCGGCTCCATAGAGTCGCCGATCACCTCGGCTACCTTGCAGACAGATGGACTCACATGCTTCGCGATGAAGAATGATTCCGGGAACCACATTGGTTCAGATTCTGTGACTTCTTCCCAGTCGGGATTGTGTCCGTCTCCGGCGGAGAGAACAAGTTTGTACACGGGAATGATGACTACTCCTGGCGGGGTCTTTTCTTCTTTAGGCAAGCAAGAGCGCACCGGCTGGCGATTTTCTTTTTCGCCTTCGCCGGTCGCAAGCCATACGTGTGACACGTTGAAGAATTTCGCCGCCTGCATGAGGTTTTGCGGCGAAATCACTCCCTGATAACACCACTTGGCAACAGCCGCAGAGGATACATCACAGAACCGCGCCAATGCGGCCTGCGTCAGCCCTGCGTCTCGATTGAGCAAAGAGCGCAAGCGTTCAGCAATTTCAGCAGGTTTAGAGCGGTCCATGATGGCCTCCTTTCTACCTAACAAAGGTTAGCACAATAAGAAGTTAGCGGAACTAACCTTAAAATACTAACTTGTGTTAGTATTGGTTGTGAATTTTTAACCCATTGCTAACGCAAGGAAGTAACGAATGAGTGAATGCAACCAGCGGAAGAATCCAAAGCGTCTTTCGCAAGCTACTACATCGCGCGTTATCGATGCGCTGGGTGGCACGAACGCGGTTAGCCGCATGACGGATGTTTCTACAGCTGCAGTGGCCATGTGGCGCAAGCGTGGGATGCCGAAGGCGCGTGTCGTTTTTCTCAGGGAGGTTTATAAGCATCTCCCCGTCATGCGCCTCAAAGAGGTTCGTGAACTTTAAGGGGACGCGATGAGCTACGCCGCAGAAAGATGGGCGCGTAGTCAGAAGGTTGGCAATGCTTCGGCGAAGTTCGTGCTGATTGAACTGGCGAACGCGCTCAACAAGGATGACGTTGAGTGCTATCCAGGCATCGACACGCTTGAGGAATCTACCGAACTGAATCGTAAGACGGTGCTTGCCGCGACGAAGCTGCTTGAGGAAAAGGGCTTCATCAAAAAGCGCCGCGCATGCGAAAAAGGGAAACAGCGAATCTATTACTCGTTCCCGGCGTTCAATCCCGCTGACTGGGAGTTCAAAAAGGAAAGTACCGAAAACGGAACTTTGCAAAGTCCCAAATCAGGAACTTACGTCGAGCAAAGTCCCAAAAACGGAACTTTAGAAAGTCCCAAAAACGGTACTCAGCAAAGTACCGAAAACGGGGTTTTGCAAAGTCCCAAAAACGGGCCTGTAACAGGTAATAAGAACAGGGAAATAGAACACGTAATAGAAACACATGAGGACGCCGCGTCGGGAAGCACGCCGCCAAAAGCCAGAACCAAGAAAGGCGAGGCCTGGAAAAAGTGGATCAAGGTCGAAAAACCGGACGAAGTTCCTGATGACCTCTGGAAGCAATTCGGAGAAATTCGCGCCCTGAAAAAGCGAGCTTTGACTGAAAGTGCGCTTGAGCTTCTTCGATCCGAAGGGGAGAAGGCTCACATGACGCTGCTTCAGGTCATCGAGCATTGCTGCGCCAATGCCTGGGCAGGCTTCAGAGCCTCCTGGTTGACGAGGGCGAATGGTAGCAACTACCGCAAGCCTCAGAACGTCACCCAGACGGCTGAATACCGAGAGCGACTTCAGGCCTGCTGCCGAGGTGAAGGCAGAACCGAAAAACTCGCTGACGACGGCGTAACGATCATTGTGGATTGAGGGAAAGAACATGAAAAAAGCAGAGGGCTTGGTCGGCCTGTTGGGCTTTGCCGAGGGTGAAGAGGAGCGGGTATGCCCAGAGCATGGGCGGTATATCTCGCACCTGACCTACCTGAAGGGAGAGCTCAAGAATGCGAGCGGATGTCCGAAGTGCCGAGCGATCCAGTTGCAGAAGCGGCAGGAAGACGAAGAGCGCGAACGAAAGGAACGTGAAGAGCTTGAAAAGCGCCGCGCGTATGAGCAGACGCTGGACCGAACGGCCATCCCGACCAAGTACCGCTCCAGAACGCTTGCATCCTTCAGAACCGATGGGAACGACCAGAAAGCGAAGGTGCTCAAGATCGCCGAGTCCTACATCACAAAGTTCGACGCGCTTCGCCAGTCCGGCATAGGGATGGTTTTCATCGGCGAATGCGGGACCGGCAAGACCCATCTGGCGTGTGCGGTGCTTCAGGAACTCTTGAGCAAGTGTGCCGGCATCTACACGACGGCGCATGAGATGGGGCAGACGGTTGCTGACTCCTGGGGATGCCGAGAGCCGGGAAAGACGACCGCAGACGTGAAAAGAGCCTACAAAACCTGTCCGCTGCTTGTCGTCGATGAGGTCGCAAAGGAAGACGCGAAGCCGATCACAAAGGAAGTTCTCTCAGAGGTCTTGTACGCCCGCTACGACACTCAGCTTCCGACCATCTGGATCACCAACGCCGATCCGGCGCTGCTGAAGACCGCGATAGGAGAGCAGGAGTACGACCGGCTCAAAGAAACGTGCAAGTTCATCCGGCTCTCGTGGCCGAGCATGCGGAAGAACGACATCGATTTTTAACAAAGGAGGAGTCATGAAAGAAAGTGACGAATATCGCCTCGGACGATCTGCCGCATTGCGTGGTGAGTCGATGGCGAAATACCAGAGCCTCACGGCTCGAATGAATCCCAAAAAGAGAGCAGCCTTCGTGCAGGGCTACTTCGATGGGCAAAAACAAAAGGAATTCACATCAAAGAAATCAAAGTGAGCTGGCAACTTGAGACGGCCTCCGGGGAACCCGTGACGGTCTATCTCTGCCAAAGAACTGGAGAAGGTTTCTCCAGCCCACTCTTTCGACCAAATGGCGAGATGTTCGTCGGGATCGAGACTGACTCCGGATTCTGGGTGGCTGAGGCGCCCGTGGGCGACACCGAAGTCGAGGAACTCAAAGAGATGGCCGTCCGTCAGCTCTGCGAAACATGAACAAAAGGAATGACAGCAATGAATTTCACAATCGAAGGACTCCCCAAGGGGAAAGGGAGGCCGCGCTTCACTCGCAGCGGCCACACGTACACGCCGGACACGACGCGAAAGTATGAAGCGCTCGTGACGGCCAGGGCAAAGGAGGCAATGATCGGCAAGAGAAAGATCGAAAAGCCGAACGCGGTCCGGGTAGACATCCTCGCCATCTTCCCTGTGCCCTCGTCATGGTCTAAGAAACGCCGCACAGCGGCTCTGCAAGGTGTCGAGCATCACGTCTCAAAGCCGGACCTTGACAACGTGCAGAAGGCGATTCTTGACGGCATGAACGGCATCGTGTTTGAAGACGACTCGCAGGTGATCGACAGCCGGACCAGAAAGGCGTACGGACCCGAGCCGGGTGTAAAAGTTTTTATTGACGAGGTGAAGCATGGATGATGCTGACCGAGCTGCCAGAAGCGATGAGTGGATCATGCGTGCGGCGATAGAGGAGAGAAAGCCCGAGGGACCGAGGCCGATCGTAGTGAGCTTGTGTTTGAACTGCGGGAAAGTGATCGAGAGGGTACCTGCAACGGTTGATGGAGTTCGGAATGTTCGACGCTGGTGTTGTGCCGCATGTCGTGATGAATGGGAAGAGGAACATGAACGCTGAAGAAAAGATTCTCGAAGATCGTCTGCTCAACTGGGGACGGTGGAACCAAGACCCAAAGCGGCAGGGACGCTCTCCGCTGTGCGCCTTCATGGAAGCCGTGCCGGACGACGATAAGGACAATGACGCGCCTGTCGAACGGCATGACGGGCCGCCGCCAGTGGATGTCAGCGATGCCCTGCTTGTGCAGAGGGCGTGGGAACGTCTCCCGGTTGCGCCGGAACGCTATAGAAAGGCGAAGATGGTCGTTGGCGTTGCATACGCCTTCCACGTGCCTTTTATGGACCTGAAGCGCATCCTGAGGAAGTATCACCGCATCAATCTTCACGAGCGGGAGTTTGATGGACTGGTAGAGATGGGCAGGAAGATGATTCGAAACAATCTGCTCAAACTCGAAGGAATGCCGCCTAAATGAGTTATACTAAAAGGACAATTTGAAGCTGTGTGATCAGCGGGGCCGTTTTCTGGGATAGGTGTATCTTCAGAAAACGGCATGCCTTTTTGCGTAGGCGGGTTCGAAACCCAGATGTAAGCCTGTAGGAGTGATCCTGCGGGCTTTTTTCGTTTACAACACCGCGCAAGCCTAGCCGGGGACGGAATGTCCCCAGGAAGCTCACTCCGCGCGGTTACCTTTTTGCTACCTTAGGGCAGTTTGCTCCGAGGTCGGGGCGGGGAGAAATCCTCGCCCTCTCTAATTCCTTGGGTTACCTATGAAGAAAGCTATTGTGGCGGCCATTGCGGTCGCCTTTTTCATTTCTACTGCAGCGGAAGCACGAGGTGGTCGTGGGTTCAGCGGTGGACGTTCGTTCTCCCGTCCTGCTCCTACGAAGAGCTATGCACCGAAGCGCACGACTGTTGTGAAGAAGAACACGACCGTCATCCAATCTGCTCCTGCCTCTTCCGGCGGTGGCTTCTGGAGTTCTCTCTTCGGTGCGACCGCAGGATCGATGGCCGGCAACGCTATCTACGATGCTGTGACTGATGACAAGAGCCAGACGCCTGTGCAGGCTCAACCTCAGCCTCAGCCCGCTCAGTGATGGGGCGTCGAATGAGCGACGGAGAGCTTGGGTCCTCCCGGGGCTTTTTGAGGTCTGCGGGTCGGACGAGCCCCGAAAACGGTCTAGATGCAATTTTCAAAAGGGTGTTCATGAACATTTCACTTTACGCTTTTCGTGAACGGTTTACGCTTGCCAGGCTCTGCCGGTATTGAAGCGAAAGCGCGAACGCGTGAAGATGGAATTACCAAACAAACTGAGGTGTTGGCATGGCGAACGATGGCGTCAGCATGCGAGAGTTTGCGCGCCAAGTCGGACGTAGTGCCGCATACGTTAGCGGGAAATGCAAGACTGGCGAGCTGCCTCTTGTCGACGGAAAAATTCCGTTAGAAGAAGGCCTGAAAGCCTTCAAGGCTCTGGTCAAGTCTGAAGAACGAAAAAAGGCGAGCCGCCGCACGTCCAGAAAGACCGTGGATGTGTTCACGGGCGATGACGAGGACGACAAGCAAATATCGTCCGCGCTGAACGTAAACGAAGCGTTCAACAAGGCCCGGCTCGCAAAAGAGGTCGCGACCGCAAAGATCAAAGACCTCGAATACAAAAAGCTCAAGGGCGAGTACGTAGCGGTTGCTGATGTTGAGGCGGACGCGAGAGAGGCGGCAGCAATGCTCCGCAACTTCGCGATCTCCGCCCCGACTCGTTATTCAGCGCTGCTTGAAAACAGAACGCAGCGCGAAGCCGAGGAAGTCCTTGAGGACATCTTCCGCGACCTATTGAAAACGATCAACGACTCGCACTTTGCAAAGGGGGGATGAGATGGGCATTTGGTCCAAGGCGTGGGCGCAAGCCTGTCGCCCGATCTCTCGTTTGACTGGGAGCCAGTGGGCCGACAGGTTTCGCGTCGTCGCTTCCGGTACGTCTCCTGAAGCGGGCATGTGGCGTACAAGCCGAACGCCGTATTTGCAGGAGCCAATGGATTCAGCAACGGATCGACGGACAGAAATGGTCGTCATGTGTTGCTCTTCACAGCTCGGCAAGTCGGAGATGCTCCTGAACATCATGGGCTACTACGCCGACCAGGAGCCTGCTCCTCAGCTGATGCTTCAGCCGACCGTTGAAATGGCCGAGGCGTTCTCGAAGGAGCGCATCGAACCGATGTTCCAGAACTCCCCGGGGTTGCAAGGCAAGCTCGAAGAGGGGAAGGACGGTCGAGGCTCAGCGAAAAAGTCAAGCACGACAATTCGCATGAAACATTTCCCGGGTGGCTACCTTGCCCTTGTCGGCGCGAACTCACCGGCAGGGCTTGCCTCTCGTCCGATCCGCGTCCTTCTTTGTGACGAAGTGGACCGATACGGCGTGACGAAGGAAGGCGACCCTCTGAAACTCGCCATTCAGCGAACTCAGAACTTCGGGAACAGAAAGATCATTTTGGTCAGCACGCCGACCATCAAAGGCGCGTCGAAGATTGACGACTGGTACGAACGAAGTGATCAACGTCGATTCTTTGTCAAGTGCCCGCATTGCGGTGAGGAACATATTCTGCAATGGGCAAACGTGACCTGGCAGAAAGACGACGAAGGGAATGCGCTGCCGATGACAGCAAGCATGCACTGCCCTGAGTGCGGATGCATTACGCGAGGCGCTTACAAGCCCGATCCGAAGCTGCTGCAGAGCGGGCGTTGGATTGCAACGAACCCAGGCAGCAAGATCAAGGGCTATCACGTCAACGCGCTTTACTCGCCGTGGGTGAACCTTCACGACCTTGTGGAGGAGTTCGTTTCCGTGAACCACAACAGGGACAAGCACGGGCTCATGGAGTTCGTGAACTTAAAGCTCGGCGAGGCGTGGGAAGAAATCAACCCAGACGCTGACAACTGGGAGCAGTTGTACAACCGTCGAGAAAGCTATCCGACAAGCGGCGTTCTTCCGGACGGCGTTTTGCTATTGACCGCAGGTATCGACGTTCAGCACGACCGTCTCGAGTGCTCCGTTTACGGATGGGGCGTCGGTCGGGAGTGTTGGGGCATAGAGCACCGCGTGCTCTACGGCCGCCCGGACGATCCGCGAACTTGGCAACAGCTCGATGCGGTCCTACAGCGTCAGCATTCGATGCCAAATGGCGTCAATGTTTCGGTCGCTTGTGCCTGCGTCGACTCTGGTGACGGTACCTACACGACGAACGTGTACCAGTACACAAAGGCCAGAGAACGCATGCGCGTCTTCTCTGTGAAGGGGCGCGGCGGCATCGGTGTCCCGTTCATCAACACGCCGACGAAGAGCAACGCGATGAAGGCAACGCTCTTCACGCTCGGTGTTGACAGCGGGAAGTCGCTCGTTATGAACCGGCTTTCCGTTCAGGAACCTGGTCCGAACTTCGCGCACTATGCGGCGCAGGAGGAGAGGGGTTTTTCTGAAAACTTCTTCAAGCAGTTGACCGCTGAGGTGCTTGAAAAACACTTTGAAAAAGGCGTCGTGAAAATGGCGTGGAAGAAAATCCGCGAAAGAAACGAAGCCTTGGACTGCGCGGTCTACGCGACTGCTGCTCTCGAATTGCTGAACCCGAACTTCGAATATCTCGCCGATTTCTACCAGAACGGCGGGGCACTCAAGCAGCAGACCGCTCCGCGTAGGTCGCGCGGAACCCTTTCAAAGGGGATCACCTTGTAAAGGAGTTGAAGCCTAGTGGCACAACAGAAAACGCAGATCGAATACGTAAATGTGGACGATCTGAAGGCGTATGAGCGTAACGCTCGAACGCACAGCGACGAGCAAATCAAGCAAGTCGCAGAGTCAATCAAAGAATTCGGTTTTACAAACCCTGTTCTCATTGATGAAAACAACGAGATCATTGCAGGACACGGTCGAACAATGGCCGCGAAGTCGATCGGCATGAAGGAAGTGCCGGCGATTCGCCTGAATGGGCTCACAGCTGCGCAGAAGAAAGCGCTGCGCATTGCCGACAACCGGCTGGCACTCAACGCCGGGTGGGATGAGGAGCTTCTCCGCATCGAGCTCGGCGAACTTCAGGAACTTGACTTCAATTTGGATGTCATGGGCTTCTCAGACGAGGAGCTCGACCTTCTGCTTGACGGAACCGGCTCGATTGATGACGACGAAAGCCACGGGCAGGACGCTGAGGAAATCGCGGAACCGTCTGAAGACCCTGTTGTCAAGCCCGGCGAACTTTGGCTCTTGGGCGACCATCAGCTTTTATGCGGAGACTCAACGCGCATCGATGAGCTTGTTCGCTTGTGCGAAGAAGGCAGCGTCGATCTGTATCTGACCGACCCGCCTTACAACGTCGCATACGAAGGCAAAACGAAAGACGCCCTGACGATTGAGAACGACAACATGTCGGACGAGGACTTCAGAAAGTTCTTGCTTGACGCTTTCTCTACTGCGGACTTCGCCATGAAGCCCGGGGCATCTTTTTACATCTGGCATGCGGATAACGAGGGATACAACTTCCGAGGCGCGTGCCGCGACAACGCTTGGAAGGTGCGCCAGTGCCTTGTGTGGAACAAAAACTCTCTTGTTCTTGGTCGTTCTGACTACCAGTGGAAGCACGAGCCGTGCTTGTACGGCTGGAAGGAAGGCGCGGGGCATGCCTGGTACTCGGACCGTAAACAAACGACGGTTCTCGACTTCGATAAGCCGTTGAGGAACGGGGATCATCCGACGATGAAGCCGGTCGATCTTTTCGAATACCAGATTGGCAATTCGACTAAGAAAGGCGACGTCGTGCTCGACAGCTTTGCCGGCTCTGGCACGACCGTCATTGCTTGCGAGAACACTGGTCGTAAGGCTCGGGCGATGGAGCTCGATCCTCGTTACTGCGACGTCATCATCAAGCGTTGGCAGGACTTGACGGGAGAGGACGCGGTTCGTGAAGACGGCGTGACGTTCAACGACTGCAAGTAATCACAAACAAAGGAGGCATCGAAATGTCTTGGATCACCATAGACGAGGCCCGCGCGAATCTGAAGATGTGGCTCGATGCCGAACGCGCGGTCGCCTCTGGCCAGTCGTACAAGATCGGCACCCGCAGTCTGACGAGAGCCTCGCTTTCGGACATTGCGGCTCGCATCAAATACTGGCGAAACGAGATTGACAAGCTCGAAAACGGCCGCAAGGGGGCGCGTGTGATGCGTGCCGTCCCTCGCGACCTGTAAGGAGGCTTGCAAATGAATTTGCTTGACAAAGCAATCAGGGTGATCAGTCCTGAGCGCGCGTTGAAGCGCTTCGAGGCTCGAAGAAAGCTCGAAATTCTGAACTCGGGCTATTCGCGGCACGGTGGCTCATACGCAAAGAAGTCCCTGATTGGATGGCTATCCGGCGGGAGCGACGCAGACGCGGACATCGTGGACAACCTGGAGACGCTTCGCAATCGATCGCGCGACCTCTACATGGGGTCGCCTCTTGCAACCGGTGCACTCAAGACCGTTCGAACGAATGTGGTCGGCTCCGGGCTTGCGCTGAACGCCCAGGTCGACGCGAAATTCCTCGGCCTTACCGAGGAGCAGGCGAAGGAATGGGAAGAGAACACCGAACGCGAATGGCGTCTGTGGTCTGAAAGCGTGAACTGTGACGCCGAGCGCCGGCAGACATTCTTTCAGCTTCAGTCCTTGGTGCTCCTTTCTGCGCTGATGAGTGGCGACGTCTTTGTGACGATGCCGATCATTCCGCGTAAGGGATGTGCCTACGACCTGCGCATTGGCCTCATCGAAGCCGACCGTGTGTGCGACCCGAGGAACCCGCCGACGACAGCAAATGTCCTCGGCGGCATCGAAGTCGGAACTTACGGGGAGACCGTCGCTTACTGGGTGGCGAAACACCATCCGTGCGCGATCCCTCGCATCGGACAAGACCTGCAGCAGGAATGGAAGCGCGTGCTTGCGTTCGGTACGACGACCGGGCGTCGAAACGTTCTGCACATCATGGCAGACGTAGAGCGTCCGGCACAGCGCCGAGGCGTGCCGATGCTTGCTCCTGTAATCGAGGCCTTGAAGCAACTTTCCCGATATTCAGAGGCAGAGCTGATGGCGGCGGTCGTGAGCGGCATGTTCACAGTCTTCGTCAAGAGCAACACGCCGGATTCTCCTCTGGGGCAGGCTTTCAATCCCGCGCTGCAAGTCGACAAGGACCCGAACGCCTATGAGATGGGGAACGGCTCGATTGTCGCCCTTGATGAAGGTGAAGAGGTTCAGATTGCGGACCCGAGCAGGCCGAATCCCAACTTCGATCCGTTTGTTATCGCGATCTGTCGCCAGATCGGTGCGGCGCTTGAGATTCCTTACGAGCTTCTCGTGAAGAACTTCACTGCATCCTATTCGGCTTCGCGTGCTTCGCTTCTCGAGGCTTGGAAGATGTTCCGCATGCGCCGTGAGTGGCTCGTGGGGAACTTCTGTCAGCCGATCTACGAGGAGTGGTTGACCGAGGCAGTTCTGAAGGGACGTGTGCAAGCGCCCGGCTTCTTTGACGACCCGGCAATCCGTGCCGCTTGGTGCGGTGCGGACTGGTACGGCGACGCGCAGGGACAGCTTGATCCGCTGAAGGAAGCCAACGCGGCGAAGGTCCGTGTCGATGAAGGCTTCAGCACTCGCGAACGTGAGGCTGCAGAGCTGACCGGCATGAAGTATGACCAGGTCCACGCGGTGCGCAAGCGCGAGGAGGCCATGCGTAGAGAGGACGGTCTGAGCGCGACAGCTCCGGCTCAACCAGTGACGGAACCGGAGAAGGAGGAAACAGATGAGGAATAAGTTTTGGAACGTAAAGACCGAGGGGAAACGGGCGCAGCTCGATCTCTTCGGTTATGTCGGCGGGTCGAAGGACGATCCGTGGGGGAAGGGCTTCAATGAGTCTGAATTCCTCGCGGACTTCCGAAAAATCCCGTCCGATAGCCCTCTTGATATTTCGATCAATTCGTTCGGCGGGGCTGTTTATACGGGCTTGTCCATTTATTCGCTTCTCAAGGCGCATAAGGGACAGATCACCTTCCGGATTGACGGCGCTGCCATGAGTGCCGCGACGATCATCACGAGCGTGCCGGGCGCGAAAGTCGTCATGCCGAGGGGATCGATGATGATGATCCACAAGGTCAGCTCTGTTGCTATCGGTACGACGGACGACATGAGGAAGGCGGCCGACGACATGGAGAAGCTTGAGGAAAACCTCATCAACATCTATGTCGAAAAGACTGGTCGCACGGTTGATGAGATCAAGGGAAAGGTCAACGCCGAGTCCTATTTCACAGCAGAAGAGGCTGTGGAGTTTGGTCTGGCTGACGAGATTGATGAAACAACGGAAGTCAAGAATGTGGCTTCTGGCGGCTTCGTCATGTTAAACGGCCTGAAGGCAGATTCGCGTTTCTTTGCGAATGCGCCGAAGGGCTTCATTCACGCGGAACAGCCCAAGGCATCCGCAGTTCAAAAGGAGGTTCACAAGATGAATCTGGAAACGTTGAAAGCGGAACATCCTGACTTGGTGCAGGCGATCCGCGAAGAAGCTATTGCCGAAGGCGCTACGAATGAACGCGCACGCATCCAGGCGATCGAAGACATCGCTGTCGCAGGTCATGAAGACCTTGTGAACGCAGCGAAGTTTGACGGCAAGACGACCGCAGAAGCGCTTGCAGTTCAGATCCTGAAGGCCGACAAGGCTCGCGGCGCACAGATGCTCAAGGATCGCAAGAGCGACGCGAAGGCTCTTGAGGGTATCGAATCGGAAGGCAATGAAGGCCTTGATCCGAAGGCAGAAGCGAAGGCAAAGCTGGACGCCGAAATGAAGGCGGCCATTGAAGCAGGTGCGCGCGCCTTCGCTCGCAAGTAAAGGAGGAAGAAGAAATGGCAATGCAAGAAACTCATACGACGACTGTCGACAATCTTTTCGCTGCGTCGCAGATCATGCCGGTTGTTGCTGACAGCATGATGGTCAAGACTAGCCAGGGCGTGCTCAAGCGCGGCGCTCTGCTTGATAAGGACGGCACGCTCTGCAAGGTTGACTCTGGGAAGACGACGATTTCTGCAGTGTATGCAGTCCTTGCCGAGGACGTGGATACGGCTTCCGGCGACAAGGTCGCTGCCGTGTATCTCACCGGCGAATTCAACGAAGATGCTCTTTCTTTTAACGCTGAGAACAGCGCTGCCGTTGCGGACTTCAAGCCGTCTGCTCGTCAGGTCAGCATCTTCTTCAAGCCGAGCATCTAAATCTCAGGAGGGACTACAACAATGGCAATTGATATGTTTACTACTCGCACGATGCTCGCGATGGTCGAAGAAGGCCAAAAGAGCAATTCCACCTGGTTGCGCGATCGCTACTTTACGAATCGCCCGACCTTCCACACCCAGAAGATCGACTTCGACATCATCGGTCGCGGCGGTCGCAAGATTGCGCCCTTCGTCAACCCGAAGGTTGGCGGTGTCGTGCTGACGCGCGAAGGCTTCCGCACGGAAAGTTACGAAGCGCCGGAAGTTTCTCCGATGCGCGTGACGACGGCAGAAGACATGCTGAAGCGCCTGCCTGGCGAAACGATCTACTCCGCAAAGAGCCCGACGCAGCGTGCTGCCGAAATCCTCGGCAAGGACTTGTCCGACCTCGACGACATCATCACGCGTCGTGAAGAGGTCATGTGCGCCGAGGCTCTTTTCCAGGGCAAGGTGACGGTCAAGGGCGAAGGCTACGATGAAGTTCTGAACTACTGGGCTCACCTGGAGACGAAGGAGCAGCCGAAGACTACTTTGGGCACGAAGTGGGACGCTGCTGACGCCGCCCAGATCATGGGCGATCTTCGTACGCTTCGTCGCACGATGATTCAGTCCGGCGGCTTTACGCCGCACGAGCTGATCTGCGGCTCGAAGGTGCTTGATACGATCCTCGATAAGCTCACGACTGCCAATCAGCTCGATACGCGTCGCGTCGACATGGGCGCGATTGATCCGCAGCACTTGCCGAATGGCGTGACGTACTGGGGCTATCTCAAGGACTCCGGTCTTGACATCTACTCTTATGACGAGTGGTACACGGATGACGCCGGCAAGGAACAGCCGATGGTTCCCGAAAAACTCTGCATGCTCGCAAGCCCGAACGCGAAGACGATGCTTGCTTACGGCCTGGTTTCCTTGACCGGTGATGATGCGGTCAAGTTCTACGAAGGCGCTCGTGTCCCTGATTCTTGGGTTCAGCGCGCCAACCCGTCTGGTCGTATTGTGCAGATCAAGAGCCGTCCGCTGCCGATCATTCAGCAGATTCACGGCTTCCACGTCATCGAAGCTCTCGCTTAAGAGCGACAAAAACCGAATTAGGGCAGGCAATACGACCTGCCCTTTTTCGTAGGAGGGACAGAAATGAAAGTTGTTCTTTTAGAAAACCTTCTCATTTCCGGCAAACGCTACACGGCAGGTGAGGAGATCGAGGTTGACGAGACGGTCGGCCTTCAGCTTCTCAAGGAAAATCTGGCGCTTGTCGGCGTGAATGAGGTCGAGGACGCCCCTGTCGAAGAAGCTCCATTGCCGACGCCGGAAGCTGCTTTTGCTCCGATTCCCGAAGCAGAAGATGAGCCAGAGGTTGAAGTCAAGCAACCTGTCAAGCGTCGCACGACGAAGAAGGTGGCGGGATGAGTGCCTTCAAGGATTTCGTTGCTGCTGACGTGCAGAACGTCTTCATCAACCTCGACGAGTTTGCCGAGGAGCACGAAATCGGCCATGAGGTTGTGCCGTGCATTCTCGACAAGATCATCACGCAGGCGAACGGCGACGATTCATACCTTGGCGTTTTTGTCAACCAGCTGACGATCTACGTCGAAGTCGGCGTGATTGAAACGCCGGTCGAGGGCGAGCTTCTCAACATCGACGGCGCGCTTCATCTTGTCAAGTCCGTCAGCAATGAGGGTGGCGTGCTCGTCATTGTGACGGAGGCGAATGAGCAATGAGTAAAGCGCTAGAGGTCATCGTTTCCGACGGACAGGGGCGGTACAAGGACGCTCTTGAGAAGGCCGCTAAGTTGCTCTCGGAAGTTCCGAACGGATACGAGGCTGCCGTCAGTCGTTCGATGAATCGTGCGGCCACTGCCGGACGCTCTGCCGCGGTCTCAACGATCCGGCAGGAGTACACGATCAAGGCCTCAACGGTGCGCCGTAACTTCTCCATCCATAAGGCGACGCGCTCAGACCTTGAAGCGCTGGTCACGAGTAAGGGGCCTCGCATTCCGTTGGTGAATTACAAGACTCGTCCGAAAACCGACACGACCGGCAATACACGAAAGCCGGTGCGCGTCGCCGTTAAGGCACGGGGAGGTTTGAAGCCATTGGGGAAAACGTTTGTCTATCGCGGAAGGATTCTTCAGCGATTGGGCACAAGTTCGCTTCCTGTGCAAGAGGTTTATGGTCCAGCAATCCCGGTGCTGTCTGGGAATAACGAGGTCGTAGACAACGTCGAAAAGGCGATGCAGGAGACCTTCCTCAAGCGTCTGGATCACGAAACCGGCTATCTCCTCGGCGGTGGAAACATCAACAAATACACAAAACACAAGGGGTGATGCGGATGGTTGAAAACGAACTGACGCGCGCGATCCGTGAACTGGTCGCGGAGGCCGTGAAGAACTTCTCGCTTCCAACGAAACCAGAGCGCGGCTCTGCAGAGGGCGATCTTCGTGCTCCGCAGGTCGTCAACGGGTATCTGCCGCCGAAGCGTACCGGACAGAAGGACGACTTTCCTTTCGTTCTTGTCCGAGCCGACGAAGGTGCGACAGACCAAGACTCAACCGAGGTGAGTGTTTCGATCATTGTCGGGACCTACTCCGAAGAGTACGACGGGCACGAATACTGCCTGAACGTTATGTCCCGCATTCGCACTGCGCTGTGCTCCTTGCCGGGGATGACCTTGGCTAATCGATATCGGCTGAAGCATCCGATCAAGTGGAGCACCTATGCGGAGCAGCCCTATCCGTACTGGCAGCTCGACATGCAGACGACGTGGGACATCCGCACGCCGCAGCCAATTGATAAGGAGGAGGACTTCTGATGACTATGAAGAAACCCACAACTAAAAAGGCGCAAACCGCCGAGGGAAAGGCCGTCGTCTATATCGGCCCGACCCTTGGCGGTGGTGCACTGATGCGCAATGCGGTGTTTCGTGCAGGGGAGTTTCCTCCGCACATCGTATCGATGCGCGAAAAGAGTGAGGCCCTGCGCGGTCTCTTTGTCCCGGTGTCTGAACTGGCGACAGCGCGAAAGCGCATCGGCGTGAAGGGCGACATCCTAAACGCCTATGTGCGTCAACTCAAAAATGAACTCTAAGGAGGTCATCAAATGGCATACAACCACGGGGTAAAAATCTCCGAAGTGCCGACTTCTATCCTGCCGCCGGTGCAGGTTGAGGCGGCCATTCCTTTCATCGTCGGGACGGCTCCGGTCAATATGGCAGACCCGACGAACGTCAATAAGCCTGTTCTCTGCTACTCGTATGACGAAGCCGTTGCGGCTTTCGGCTACGTTCCGCCGGTAGAGGACAGCGTCAGCGGTCTGAAAAAGTACGACTTCACGCTGAGCGAAGCGATCTATTCCCAGTTCGCTCTCTTTGGCGTCGCGCCGATCATTGTGGTCAACGTTCTCGATCCTGCGAAGCACAAGAAGACGGCGACGGCAAAGACGGTGACGCTTGACTCGAAGACCGGCTCTGCAACGATTGCAGAGACCGGCATCATCCTGTCGACCCTCAAGCTTTCTCAAGACGTGACGACCTATCAGGAAGGAACTGATTTCGTAGCGACTTTCAATGACGCGGGGCATCTTGTCATCACGTCGAAGAAGGATGAGGACAGCTTCAAGGTGCCGGTCGGCGCATCGCTGACGTTTGCGGCTGAAAAGCTCGATCCGTCTGCTGTGACGAAGTCTGAAATCATCGGCGGCGTTTCCGTTGACGGTGCAAAGAGTGGCCTTGAACTTGTTGGCGAGTGCTTCCCGCGCTTCCGCCTTGTGCCGGGGCAGATCGTCGCTCCGAAATATTCGAGCGATCCGGAGGTGGCGGCTGTGATGGCAGCCAAGGCAGTCAATATCAACGAACACTTCCGCGCGATTTCCCTTATCGACGTTCCGACGGACACCGTCGATTCCTATTCGAAGGTCGCGGAATGGAAGAACAACAACAACGTCGTCGATGAGGCGCAGGTCACTTGCTGGCCGATGCTTGCCCTTTCCGGCACGGCGTACCACATGAGCACGCAGCTCATGGGCCTTATCGGCAAGGTGGACGGTGACAACGACAGCACTCCGTATGTGTCGCCGTCGAACAAAAACTTCCAGATGACGGCAACGGTCCTCGCGAACGGCAAGGAAGTCTGGCTCGGACCTGAAAACGGCGCTTATCTGAACGGCCAGGGCGTCGTGACGGCGCTCAACTTCATCGGCGGTTGGGTGTGCTGGGGCAACCGAATGGCTTGCTACCCGGGCAACACCGACGTGAAGGATTCCTTCATTCCTGTTCGCCGCATGTTCAACTGGATCGGCAACACGCTTGTTCAGACCTTCTGGCAGCGCGTTGATGCCCCGCTGAATCGTCGTCAGGTCGACACAATCGTTGACAGCGCCAACATCTGGCTGAATGGCCTCGCTGCTCGCCAGTACATTCTCGGCGGTCGCGTGGAGTTCCTTGAGAGCGAAAACCCGACGACGGACCTTATGGACGGAATCGCACGCTTCCATGTGTACGTGACGCCGCCGTCTCCGAATCGCGAGATCGATTTCATTCTTGAGTACGACGCGAGCTATCTCTCGACGCTGTTTGAATAAGGAGGCTTGAATTATGGCAACTGGAAACAAGGTGCCCGAGCGCCTGATTAACTTCCGCGTTTACAACGACGGAAACGACTTGCTCGGCGTCGCGAATGTGGACCTGCCGTCCATCGAAGCGATGAGTGACACTGTCAGCGGAGCCGGGATTGCCGGTGAAGTTGAAAGCCCGATTCTTGGTCATTTCGGCTCGATGACTGCGACCTTCACTTGGCGCACCATCACGCCGGAGCTTGCAAAGCTCGCGAACCAAAAGGCGCATGCGCTTGACTTGCGCGGATCGCAGCAGGTATACGACGCGGCGCTCGGCGAATATTCGTCTGTTCCCGTGCGCGTGTCTCTGCGTGCGACGCCAAAGAGCATCTCTCTCGGATCGTTCGAGGTCGGTTCTACGACGGACAGTGAAACCGAGTTTGAGGTGATTTACATGAAGGTCCTTGTGAATGGCAAGGAACTAATCGAAATCGATAAGTACAACTTCATCGCCAAGTTCGATGGGGAAGACAAGCTCGCCAGCGTTCGAAAGGACCTGGGCTTGGCGTAAAGCACAACGCCGGGGGCGGAATGAGCCGTGCCCCGGCAATCCAAAAACAAAGGAGTGAAAAACATGAAGTACATCCTCTCGAAGGAATATGAGTTCGAAGGCCAGAAGTACACGGAGATTGAGTTGAACCTTGATGTCCTTACTGGCAAGGATGTGTCTGCGGTGAAGCGCGAATGGGCGCGTGCGGGGAATATTTCTCCGTTGGTTGCCGTGGACACTGACTTCTGCGTGTACCTTGCTGCGAAGGCCGCGAAGCTTCCGATTGAGTTCATGGAAAACCTTCCCGCCAAGGACTACTGCGCAATCGGGCAGGAGGTCAGCAATTTTTTGTTAGGGTGATCGGCTTTGCAGAACGGTCTGATCCTGACGACGAGGTCAAGTCGACGGCGGTATCCATCGCACGCGTCATGAAAGGCGGTGCGCTTGAGTGGATGCAAGAGCCGCTGATTGAGCTCGCATCATGGAACAGAACGATAACAAAGCAGCTAGAAGCCGAAGCGAAGGCAAAAAAACGAAAGTGAGTTGCTTATTCTGGGACTTCTGTCCCTTTCAACGGTATGCTGTGAGTACTGAAGGAGGGGATTGGATGTTTATGCGTTTACTGAACGGCGCTGTTGAAGGCGTTATGACGGTTTTGGGTGTGTTGTTATGGGTCGTGATTCTTTTCGGCCTGTACATCCTGATTTTCTAACGCATCCCAAATTTGAAAAGATGGAGCTCGCTTTTGGCGGGCTTTTTTCTTTTGTACGGAAAGCTCGCTTCGGCGGGCTTTGTTTTTGAAAGGAGGTGACCTCATGTCGAAGGTTTACGACATCGCCTTCAAGATCGCGGGGAAGCTTTCCGGAGACTTCGCGAGCACCTTCAAGAAAGGGCAGGAGACCGTCGCCCGCATGGGTGATTCACTCGCTACGCTGAACGCGAAAGCCGCAAAGATGGACGGTCTCGTAAAGGCACGCAAGGCTGTTGGCGAAAGCTCACGAGAGTACATCCGTGCGAAAGAAAAGGTCGCAGCACTCGGAAGAGCAATGAGCGCGACCAGGGAGCCGTCCGCCCAGATGGTCTCCGAATTCAACAAGGCTAAAGCCGCCCTTGAAAAGTCGAAGGCGGCTCTTGAGCGGAATCGATCCGCTCTGCGCGAACTTGACGGTCAGATGGGAACAACTGGCACGCATCTGAGGACGCTTATCGAACGACAGAATGCGCTCGCGCAGTCGGCCGACAGGGCTCGTGCGGCACAGCAGAAGCTCGCGAAGATCAACGAGCGTTTGAGCAAAGCTCAGGGCGTTCAGGATAAGACCAGCGAAATGCGGTCTTCGAGCGCGGGCGCTCTAATGGGCATTGGCGCTACGGTTGCCGCAACCGCTGGTGCTCCGGTCAAGCAGGCGATGAGCTTTGAAGACCAACAGGCTGAGCTCCGAAAGTTCTCGGACGACTACAAGCAAGTCTTCGATGGCATTCAGAAGCTCTCGCTCCAATACGCGAAGAGCACTGAGGACATGACAGCGATGGCGGCGAACGCCTTCCAGTCCGGTATCGCAAAGACGGCTGACGAGGCTCTGAAGCTCGTTGAGATTCAGAACCAAATGGCCATCGCCTTCGATATGACTGGTGATGAGGTCGGTGCTGCATACGCTGACATTCAGTCCAAGATGGGCATCAACATCGAGCAGAGCAAGGCAATGTTCGACATCGTCAACCAGATCGGCAATACCACGAGCGCGTCGGCAAAGGACGTCGTCGAGGTGCTTGCTCGATCCGGTGGTGCCCTCAAGGGCTTGACCGCGATGAATGAGAAGCAGATTGCGGCCCTTGCTGGCTCGTTCCGCTCTGCGTCCGTGTCGTCCGAGGTCGCCTCGACCTCGATGATGTCTTTCATCAATGCGCTGTCATCTGGTGAAGGCGCAACGAAGGGGCAGAAGAAGGCGATGGAAGCGCTCGGCATCGATGCTGGCAAGATGGCGCACATGATGACGTCGAGCTCTGAAAATGCTCAAAAGGCGATTCAGGACGTTTTCAAGCGCATCAACGGTCTGCGTGAAGACCAGAAGTCTTCGATCATCGGTGCTCTCTTCGGTAACGAGGCGGGTGTGAAGTCTGCGGTGGCAACGCTTGCCAAGCAGGGCGACTTGCTTGCAGGCAACTTCGCGATGATTTCCGATCCGGCGCAGTATGCCGGGTCCATGCTGAAAGAGTTTCAGTCTCGTGCCGATACGACGTCGAATTCTCTGCAGATTGCAGGTAACGCGGTCAAGCTAGTCGCCGGCGGAATCGGGACCGCTCTTCTTCCGGCTGTCCGAAAGTCGGCAGAAGCCTTCGTGAAAAGTAGCGAGGGCGTCATCAAGTGGGTGAGTGAGAACCAGTCGTTGATTCTGACGGCCATGAAGGTCGGCGGCGCGATTCTCGGTTCTGTGGCCGCCTTTCATGCGTTACGCCTTGGCTTCGCGCTTTTGGCGAGCCCGGTCATCTCGATGTACAAGGGTTTCCTGAACATCCAGAAGGCAATCACGCTGATGAGGAACAGCACCGTTCTTGCGACGGTCGCGTCAAAGGCTCAGGCCTTTGCGATGGGGGCTTGGAAAATTGCTGTGACGGCTGCGACGGCAACGGCGAAGCTGATGCGGACAGCGATGCTCCTGCTGAACGGAGCCATGAGAGCGAATCCGGTAGGCGTCGTCATTACGGCTTTCACATTGCTCGTTGGTGCCGGGCTTGCTGTCTACAAAAACTGGGACGTGATCAAGGCGAAGGCTGTCGAGCTGTGGAATTCGTTCTCCTCGAACTTCCCGAATATCGCTTCGGTCGTGAAGGCAAACTTTGCGATTGTCGCTGGTGTCGCCAAAAACGTCTGGGGCGTCTTCTCGAACCTGATCGGCTTCGTGAAAAACGTCTTTACCGGACAGTGGTCTGCGGCCTGGGAGAACGTTAAGGGTATTTTCTCGAATGCTTTTCAGGCGCTTGAGGGTATTGCAAAAGCTCCGATCAACGGCGTCATCAATCTGGTGAACGGGGCAATCGGCGCGATCAACGGCATCTCGGTTGATATTCCGGAGTGGGTGCCGAAGTTCGGCGGTCAGACCTTCGGCGTCAACCTTCCGAAGATTCCGCAGCTCGCAGAGGGTGGCATTGCTACTCGCTCGACGCTAGCAAACATCGGCGAAGGCGGAGAGCCCGAGGCAGTCATTCCGCTTTCGAAGCTCTCGTCAATGCTTGGCTCCGGGGTCGGCATGGGCGGCGGTATCACCGTCAATTTCGCTCCTGTCATCAACGTTTCGGGCGGCTCTGGTGATGTCTACGAAGGCGTGAAACGCGGCCTTGATGAAGGTCGCCGACAGCTTGAAAAGGACCTGCGTCGCCTTCTGGCGGATCAGCAGCGTCTGTCTTTTGCATAAGGAGGCGGGAACGTGAAAACGTATGAGACCCGCGCGATGGATACCTGGGACATCATTGCCAAGCGAGTCTATGGCTCCGAGGCGTTGATGGATCAGTTGATTCGCGCGAACCTACAGCACCGGAAGACGGTGTTCTTCAGCGCAGGCGTTGTGCTCAATGTGCCGGACATTGACGCGGAATCGGCTGAGTTTGCCGAGAACCTGCCGCCTTGGAAACGTCAGGAGGGGACGCGATGAGTGGACCTATCCAGACGTACTTGAGGCTCCTCTTCACCGAAGCCGGCAAGTCGGTGTCGGAGGACATTCTGCCGGACCTGCTCTCTTTCACGTACGACGACAAAGAGACGAATGAGGCGGACGAAATCAGCATTACTTTGAAGGACCCGACAGGGAAGTGGGCGAGCAAGTGGAAGCCGGACGGCGGCGAAGTCGTCCGCGCTTACATCGCATCGGGGACGGTTGACGGGAAGAAGGGGCGCGAGCTTTTCTGCGGAAAGTTCTTCGTCGATTCTCTCCGCACCAGTGGCTCGCCTCGTGTCTTCGAGATGCGCGCAGTGTCGATCCCGATGAACACGCCGATCCGACGCAAGATGATCACGAAGGCTTGGGAGAAAAAGACGCTCAAGGGCATCGCTCAGGAGATCGCGGCGGCCGCGAAAGTCAAGCTCCTCTTTGATTCTAAGGAGAACCCGAGCTACGACCGACAAGATCAGAAGGCTGAAAGCAACTTGAAGTTCCTCTCGCGCCTATGTGAAGACGCCGGGCTTTCGATCAAGGTGACAGATTCGCAGATCGTGATCTTCGACCAGGCGTCATACGAGAAGAAAAAGCCCGTCAAAACGCTCACGCTTGGCGTTTCGGACATTCTCTCGTGGGACTTCGAGTCGCAACAGTCTGAGACGTACAAGAGCTGCACGATCTCGTACAGAAACCCGAAGGAAAAGAAAAAATCCTCGGCTGGCGGCTACGCGTCGGACGAGTACGACATCGATGCTGTGCCCGGCAAAAAGAACCCGGCCGTCATGACCTACACCTATGTAGATCCTGACGTCGAGGACAACGGGCAGGAATACCAGATCAAGAAGCGTGCGACATCAATCAACGAGGCGATGCGAATCGCGAAGGCCACGCTGCGCAAGCTCAATCTTCGGAAGATGACAGGCAGCCTTTCTCTTGTCGGTGACACGTCCCTTGTGGCGGGTGTCGTCATCAAGCTCAAGGGATTCGGAAGTTTCGACGGCGGTTTCATAATCGAGAGCGCTTCGCACAGCGTCAGCACTAGCGGCTACGTGACGAGCCTTTCGGTTCGCCGCGTCAACAACAACTACTGAGGAGGTGCGGCATGAACCTATTTGACATGCCAGAGGGGGTGCCGAGCCTCATCAAGATTGGTGAAATCTCGAGCATCGACCCTGCGAAATGCACAGCCCGCGTGGTCTTCGACGACGAGGATAGCATCGTGAGCTACGACCTCCCCGTTCTTCAGCGCAACTCGCTCAAGAATCACGACTTCGCGATGCCTGATATTGGGGAGGACGCAATCGTCCTCTTCTTTGGTGAAGGGCAGGAAGACGGCGTCATCATCGGCTCGATTTACGCGGGCGAAGTGACGCCTCCGGAATCGACGGAGAACCGACGCACGGTGGTCTTCGATGACGATACGCGCGTCTGCTACGACCGCCAGGAGCACAAGCTCACCGTGACGATCGAAGGCACGGAGATCGTGTTCAACCGTCAGGACGGCTCCATTACGGTCCCGAATGCCGTCACGATCAACTGCACAACGGCGACGGTCAATGCGTCGTCGAGCGTCACGCTTGACACGCCGAAAACGGACATTACTGGTGTGCTGAACGTCACTGGACTCATTACAGGGAAGGGCGGCCTTGCCGTCAGCGGTGGTTCTGGCGCGGCAGTGTCCGTTACCGGGGACATGAATCTGCAGGGGCAGGTTGATGCTTCTGGTGACGTTAAGGCAGGCGGCATCAGCCTCATGAACCACGTTCACACTGAACAAGGTGACGGGGCCGACGTGAGCAAGCCGAAATAAGAAAGGAGGGCTTTCCTATGGGCTTGGGTTTCAGCGCAGTTGGCATTTTCGGCAAACTGCCTTTTCTCTGCAGTAGTGCAGTGACATTCACCTTCAAGGACCTGTCTGTCTCGCGCAGCGCCAGATGGGCGACGCACGAAGTGATAGGCAAGAAACCATTACTTGAGTACATCGGACCGGGGCTTACGGAGGTCAGCTTCAATATTCAACTGAACTCGATGTTGGGGACGCCGCCTTTGGCAGCGCTCATTCAGCTCAAGAAAATGCTCGAGAAGAAACAGGCTGAGCGACTGCTCATCGGGCCAGACTACCTTGGAAAGTTCGTCATTGAGTCGATTGGTGAGGAGCGCAAATACCACAACAACTTCGGCATCTGCGTGTCTGCAGAGGTCGGCATCACACTGAAGGAGGCGGCGTAATGGCTCAGTACACAGTGACGCTATCAAGTCAAGTCGACTTCGCGCCGTCTGACGAGGTGCGAGAGATTCTGCAGAACGTGCGGACGATCCTCAGCACGCGTAAGGGCTCCGTTCCTCTGGACCGAGACTTCGGGCTGACGTGGGCGCATATCGACAAACCAATGCCGGTTGCAAAGATGCTGATGCGGTCTGAGGTGATTGACGCGATTGAGGAGTACGAGCCAAGAGCAACGGTCGTGTCTGTCGACTTTGACGAGGACACTGCGAGCGCAATGGACGGCATTTTGAAACCGCGCGTTGTTGTGCAAATCGGAGAGGAGGAATAAGACATGGCTGAAACAATTCCCCGTTGGCACTTGCCGGCGGTTGAATTCCTTGAAACGGACGCCGAGACCATCAAGGCCGAGATTATCACTGGGTACGAACAAGCAAGTGGGCGAACCCTCGCGGCGGGCGACCCAGTACGACTCTACCTTTTGAGCCTTGCTGCCGTCATCATTCAACAGCGCACGGCTGTGAATCTGGCGGCGCAGCAGAACCTGCTTTCATATGCTCAGGACGGCTACCTCGATGCACTCGGCACGCTTTTGAGCGTTACGCGTCTTTCTGAAAGCAAGGCCGTCACGACGATCAAATTCACGCTTTCGCAGGCTCTGGCGACGGTCTACACGATCCCTGCAGGAACTGAGGTGACGAACGGTGTTGTGACATTCGCGACGGACCATGAACTCAATATTGAGAAAGGTAAGCTCGAAGGGAGCGTCACGGCATCCTGCACCGTTGCAGGGACGGTCGGCAACGACTACCTTGCCGGTCAGGTCAACACCATCGTCAAGCCAATGACGTTCGTAGCGAAAGCCGAGAACACAACCATCACGACAGGCGGCTCTGAAGCGGAAAGTGACGAGTCCCTTGCCGAGCGCATTCGACTCGCACCGAACGGCTTCTCTGTTGCGGGGCCTGAGAAGGCGTACGTTTATCACGCGAAGAGCGTGTCGAGCTCCGTGCTTGACGTTTCCGTTACCTCCCCGACACCGGGCGAGGTCGATGTCTATGTGCTTCTTGCGGGCGGCGAATTGCCTTCCAAAGAAACGCTTGAGCAGATCGATGCGTACTTGAGTGATGAAACGCGTCGACCTCTCACGGACTTCGTTCAGGTGCTTGCGCCGAAGGCCGTGAATTACGAGCTTGAGATTCACTACTGGATCAGTCGCGAGGACAGTTCGCGCGCCGAGCAGATCAAATCTGATGTCGAAAGGGCGGTCGAAAAATACCGCGTGTGGCAGCAAGGAAAAATCGGTCGCGACATTCTCCCTGCAAGGCTCATTCAGTACGTCATGCAGGCGGGAGCTTCGCGCATCGACAACCCGACGATGAAGCCAGTTGACTTCCAGAAGCTCGAAAGCGACCAGGTCGCCCAATGCACTGGCGTGAAGATCGTTTACGAGGGCTACAAGGATGAGTAAGGGGCTCGCGGACGTAAGGCTGAGCGACTTACTTCCGGACTCAATTGCTCAAGACGACAACGTCAAGCACAGCGCGACGGCGCTTGACAAGCAGTTGCTCGATATGACGGCGGCGGTTGATCTTCCGTCGATCTACGTCAGCATTGACAAACTCACGAGCACGCAGCTCGACCATGTCGCCTACGGGTGGGATGCGAGCGTCTGGCGCGATTCGTGGCCCGTTGCTTTGAAGCGCAGCGTCTTGAAAAACGTTGTGCGCGAAAAGCGCAAGAAAGGCACGCTTCGTGCTGTCAAGGATGCCGTTTCTTCGATCGGTTCGGCTGCGACCATCAAAGAGTGGTGGCAGCAGGAGCCGAAGGGAACGCCCCACACTTTCGAGATTCAGGCGACGCTTGGAAACATCGACGGCACGCTTGATGCAGAAATGCAGGAGGACCTTTTCGCGCTCATCGACGACGCGAAGCCGGTCCGATCGCACTACACCTTCGTGCTTGTGAGACAGCTCCAGGGCGGCATGGGTGTTGACGGTTATCTGCGCCCGGTAGCTTACGCGCGTATTCGCTCTGAAGAGATTGTCAGCCGTGATATTGATGCGGCTGTCGGCATTTTCGTCGGAGCGCGACCTATTGCTATGCGGTCCCTTGTTGGGCTTGCAAAATAAGGAGGGTTTCTCATGGACATCGTTTTGACGACAGCCGGTATTCAGGCCGTCATCAATGCACAAGAGACCGGTACGAACGCCGTCACCATTTCTGAGATCGGCGTCGGAACCGGCAAATACACAGCAAACAAGGAACAGACACAGCTACAAGCTCAAGTCAAGCGCATGCCGATCCTAGAAGGTGGGCAAGCGGGTGACAACGCGATTCACGTCGCGTGCAAGGATGACGGCCCGGGCTCGTATGAAGTGTGCGAGTTCGGGCTTTTCCTTTCTGATGGGACGCTTTTCGCTGTTTACTCGCAGAGCACGCCGATCATCGCAAAGCAGGAGTCAAGCAATCTGCTCCTTGCTATCGACATGAAGCTCGAAGGCGTCAACGCTGGGAACATCACTTTCGGCGATGTGTCTTTCTCTTTCGCTGCTGCAACGGCCGTGAATGCGGGGATCGTTGAGCTTGCTACTGACGAAGAAACGCAGGCAGGGACCGATACGCAGCGAGCTGTGACGCCCGCCGGTCTGAAGAGCTTGACTTCCACTGCAGAACGTGCGGGTCTCATCCGCACAGCAACGGAAGCCGAAGCGAAGGCAGGAACGGAAGGCGCTGCGGCTCTCACGCCTGCGACCCTGAAAGGCGCTGCGGCTTCTGAAGCAGAGACGATTGAAGGCAAGTCGGACGCTCACTTTGTGACGCCTCTCGGTCTTCGAGGCTTGAAAGCTACGACCGGACGAAACGGGCTTGTCGAACTGGCGACAGAGGCTGAGGCAAAGGCAGGGACGGACAAAGAACGCGCCGTTACTCCTGCGGGCTTAAAGGCTGTCGTCGATGAGGCGACACCGGACGCAAGCGAAGCAGCCAGGGGGATGATTCAGATCGCCTCTACGGTTGAAGCTACATCCGGAATAGATGCTTTGAAGGCAATGACGCCCGCAACTGGAAAGGTTGCGCTCGATGCTCGAATTGCGACGGTTGAAGAGGCGAAAGTTGGCACGTCGACGACGAAGCTCATCACGCCTGCAACGCTGAAGGCCGTTGTGGATGCAGCTGTGGCGGCGGCTCTTGCGAAACAAGGAGGTGCCGAATAATGGCCAACACAATTTTGATTACTGACGCCGGTCTGGCAGAGGTCGTCAACGCCGAGCAGTCTGGAACCGCGCCCGTCGTCATTACAGAGGTGGGCTACGGCACGGGGCAATACGCGCCGACTGGCGACATGACAGCTCTGAAAGAAGAGTTCAAGCGTCTGACGACCATCGCAGGCGGCGCGGTAGGAGACAACGTTATCCACCTTGCGGCTCGCGATGATTCGTCCGAGGCCTACACGGTCTACGAGGTCGGTCTCTACACGGCGAGCGGAACCCTTTTCGCGGTTTGCTCTCAGACAGTTCCGATCATCCAGAAGGCTTCGCAGTCGCAGGCTCTGCTCGCGATTGACCTTGCTGTGACGGATTTCTCTGCAGATTCGATCGCGTTCGGAGATACGAACTTCCTGAACCCGCCGGCGACGACCACGACTCTCGGTGTCGTTGAACTTGCGACGAATGAAGAAACGATTGCAGGAACAGATGGGACGCGTGCTGTCACTCCGAAGAGCCTCAGCGCACGGACATCGACGGAAAGCCGCACCGGTTTGATCCGCATCGCTGTCCCTGCTGAAGTGCTTTCCGGCAAGGACAACACGAAGGCTGTGACACCGTTTGGCTTGCTGTCTGCCTTTTTGAAGAATCACGGCGACAGCGGATTCCAGAAGTTGCCGAACGGTCTCATCGTTCAGTGGGGCAAGGCTTCGATTGCGGCCGATGGTTCGACCGTTGTTGCTTTCCCTGTAGCTTTTCCGACGAGTGCCGTTTTCGCGAATGCAACGCCTACTGGTGAGGTTGCTGCGGACTTCGTTGCCACTGGCTTGACGAAGGGGAACACGACATTCAAGCACAACGCAAACGGAAAGGTCCAGGCGCTCTGGATGGCGCTCGGATTCTGAAAGGAGAGGACAGGATGGCTTACTACTACAGCGCGTCTCAACGCGCTTTTTACTGCACGGAGATTGTGTCGGTGGACGTTATGCCTGCTGACAAGGTGGCAGTCGCGGACGAGGCTTACAAGAGCCTCATGGCTGCACAGAATGCGGGGAAGTTGATCCGACCTGGTGCAGGCGGCGCTCCCGAAGCCGTCGATCAGACGGGCGCGGCTGCAACAGGCATCGTCCACGAGCTTACGCCTGCAACTGCTGAAAAACTTGGGCATATCAAGGTCGGCAAGAACGTTGACGTTGAGCCTGACGGAACGATCTCGGTCAACCTCTCGAAGGACGTTGGCGTTCCACGGGATCGAGCACCAGAGAAACCCGACTATGGTTTGAGCTGAGGGAGGTGAGGGAATGGCTGCTATCCACAACTTTTCTCTCGATCAAGGTTCGGACAAGGTTGTTTATTTCGTCTTGCGAGATAAGAGTGGACCGATTGATTTGAGTGGGTATTCGGCTGCCATGCAGGTGCGTCGATACGCATTCAGCGAGGCGGCTATTGACACGCTGACAACGTGTAATGGTCGCCTTCTTATTGATGGCCCTGCCGGGAAAAACACAGCGAAGTTCAATCACGCAAACACCGAGCAATATCCAGGCGATACGGTGCTTTATGACATTGAGCTTGAGTCCCCGGAAGGTGCGATCACAAGGATTCTCGAAGGGAAAATCAAAGTTTCTCCGGAGGTGACCCGTGTCAGATGCAAGCCTAAGGCGTGAGAAGTTTCGCAGAAAAATTGCTTTAACTGAAGAAATCTACATCGAAGGTCAATGTAGCGATATTGCTCCAAAGATCGTCACGGTAGAGGTTCCTGGCATCCAGGGACCTCCGGGCAAGGATGGGGCAGACGGGAAACCTGGAGAACCCGGTAAACCGGGCGAAGGGGCTCACGTCGAAAGCATTGACAACTCTTTCATTGACAATCTTTTTTAATCGTAAAGGGAGTGAGAAAAATGAGTAATTTGAACGCTTTTTTGGATAAGCAAGGGTTAACTCATTACGACAGCAAATTGAAGACGGTCGTTGCCGGGCAGATGACGATCGAGGGACGCACGATCACGTTGAAGAGCGTCTCTGGTGCAACGCTCGCAACGGTGACGATGCCGCAGACGATTTATGAGCTTGCAACAGCTCAGAAAGACGGTCTGATGAGCAAGGGCGACTTCGCCAAGTTGCAGGGTATTGCGGCTCAGGCGACGAAGGTCGAAAACTCTGAAACGAACGGGAACATCCAGATCAATGATGTTGAGACGCCTGTTTATGTTCACCCGACTGTGACGGCCGGCGCCCTCGGAGCGGGGCTTTACAAGATCACGACCGACGGTAACGGGCACGTCACGCTCGGGACGAAGGTCGTCAAGGGCGACATTACGGCTCTTGGTATTCCGGCGCAGGACACGACATATGGTCCGGCTTCGGCTGAAGCGGCGGGTTTGATGTCTGCTTCCGACTTCACAAAATTGCAAGGAATCGCTGTGGGCGCACAAGTGAACGTACTCGAAAAAGTGAGCGTCAACGGCAGCACTCTGCCGATCTCAACTAAGGGCGTCAATATCGATCTCACGCCGTACGCGCTGAAAACGGACATTGCGAGCGCTGTGAACTACAAGGGTTCTGTCGAAAACTACGCAGGCTTGCCTACCAAGGACGTGAATGCCGGCGACATGTACAACGTTGAGACTGCCGATCCTGCTCATCAGATTGACGCTGGGATGAATGTCGTCTGGAACGGCGAAAGTTGGGACCCGATGGCCCCGATGATCACGATGACTGGCATTACGAACGAAGAGATCGATGCCCTCTTCGCGTAGGGGGCGTTCCGATGGCTAACTCTTTTCTTGATTTGATAGGGCTGGCTCATTTCAAAGAGAAGCTGAGTCAGCAAATTAGCAAAGAGTTCGCAAAGAAGTCCGAGGTCGTCACCAAAGCGGAGGCCACGGACTTCGCGAAACACAAGACGTGCAGCGCGATTCGAGATCGAGCGCCGTCAAAGCCGGACTACGGCTTATCAAAAACAAAGGAGGGGGCTGAATAATGGCTCTGAAAGAACAGGACATCGTTTTTACAACGACGGATGAGGCGGGCAACACCGTCATCCAGATGCCGATTACTCGCGTCGAAAATGTCGAGGACGCCGTGCGGACCGTGAACAGCGTCAAGCCTGACAAAAATGGAGACGTCAAGATTGACATCGACATGAGCCACCTGGCAACCAAGGAAGAGGTGGCGCAAGGGTTGTCGAAAAAGCGAGAGCACACGATCCAGATCGCCAACGCCGACCTGAACACGCTGCTTGATGACAAAACATGGGCCTGCAGCGGGACGCTCAGAAACACGCCGATCACCTGCACTTTTTGCATTGTGCAGGCCTACGACACTGGTGCTCCTGTCAGCGGAAACATCGTGCAAGTCTGCTACGTTCCGAACCAAACCGACAACACAGTCCGCACCTTCTGGCGCAACTGCGATAATGGGGCGACCTTCGGGAAATGGAGCGAATCTGGCGCGCTGAAGACAGTGAACAGCATTGCGCCCGACACTTCCGGTAACGTTGAAATCCCCGCTGCGACGCCTGAAACATACGGCCTTGTGCGTGCGGCTACCGATGCAACGGTCATCGACGAGGATGCCGACGACGCGGCCATCACGCCTGCTGTCTATCACGATGTTTCGGATTTTCGGCACAAAAACACGGCCTACGCCCTCGGTGACAAAGTTGAATGTATGTTCAACTTCGAGCTTTTCTTAGAATGCACGAAGGCGGGAACGACCTCAAGCACGCCTCTTAATACTCGAACAGTAAAGCACGGCCAGGTCATCACAGACGGGACTGCAGAATGGACGGTGCGAACTCACATCCGAAGCATCAACAACGCTGTCGCCGACGCAAGCGGAAACATCACGCCAGCGCAGACGGGCTGTTTGCCGCTCAACGGCGGGACAATGGTCGGGGACATTTTGTTTGAATCAGGTCTGATCTACTCGAACAATAATGCGGCTATGCGCGAAATCTGCATGAAGGCTCAGACGGTTGCGCATGACGCGCACTATGACTACACAGGCGCCATCCTTTCGCTCCGTCGAGTGGACGACAAACACATTCCTGGCTGTTTCTTACTAGGGGCTCGGAATGGAGAGCAACAGCAACGCAACCTGGTCGGGAAACCGGACGGCGAACTTTCTTGGGATGGACGTATCGTAGAGCAAGTCGCCGGCATAAACTGGAGCTGGATTCGCTACCAGAGCGGTTTGCAAATTTGTTGGGGTCATGCAGTCTGTCCGCAAGGCGTATGGTCTGTAACGGTGACACTTCCTATTGCTTTTTTGGATTCAAACTTCAGTATCGTAGCTTCTTATGCAGACGGTTTTACGAACGGACAAACTGTTGTGGGCGTGAGTGCGTCTTCTTCAACAACCTTTCAAATTTGCATTAGAAACGCCGTCAATAACGACATCAATTTTGAAAGAGTTGCGGGCTACATCGCCATCGGAACGTGGAAATAGGAGGGAAAAATCATGGACTATCAAATTGGACAGATTTTTGAGGGCGAATACCCGCCCGAAGCGGCCGCGTGGTGCAATGAGCGTGGCGACTGCTACATCGACGAGATTGAGAAAAGCGATGATGGGACGCGGCGCTTTCAGATCGTTGCGGTGCCCGACCCTACGCTCGATGAACTCAAGACGGCGAAGCTGAACGAACTCAACCGGGCGCACGAGCAGGCCGAAGCGGACGCGCATGTCGTTTCCTCACTCGGCTTCACGGCAGACGCAAACGACCGCGCAAATCGAGACATCGAGGGCATTCTGAAAACAATCGACGACGGCACCGTGATGTTCTGCGACTACGAGAACAATTTCCACGAGCTCAACCGGGCGCAGTGCGAGATGCTTCAGGTCGAGATCATTCAGAACGCGCAGGCTCTTTATGCTCAAAAGTGGGCGTATCGTGCGCAGGTCGAAGGGGCGGAAAGCGTCGACGAGCTGAACGCGATCAAGTTCACGTTCTCGCACTTGAGCTTCTGACTATGTGGAAATACCTCAAGCAAGTTCTGATTGCGCTCGATCAGCTCCTTAACACGCTTTTTAAAGGCTATGCCGACGAGACGCTTTCGTCGCGAGCCTATCGGCTGCGCGTTGAACGAGGCCGCGTGTGGGCAGAGCGCATCATCGATACGGTGCTCTTCTTCGACGATAACCATTGCGAGGAGAGCTACATTAGTGAAGTTCGGCGACGACAGCTTCCGCCGTCGCTTAGAAAGTGAGACCGCCGTTTGGCGGTTTTTTCATATGTGGGATTTGATTGTCAATGCGCTGAAAGAGGCGCTAAGGAAGCTCTTCAAAAACCCCCGTTGCCAAGCCGGATGGAACAAAAATGTTCTG
>OOCN01000479.1_pt1 | contig 35237 bp, 34 predicted proteins | sample 1671361 | NCBI WGS metagenome assembly OOCN01 (sample SAMN06348149, study PRJEB24527) | human gut metagenome | biome: human gut; feature: ankylosing spondylitis patient; material: feces | host: Homo sapiens | place: China | collected 2015-10
AAACGACGTTTACCATCGGCGGCATCGAGACGTTTCAAGAAACCGCCCGCCGCAACCGCCTTCGCGCCGTGACGAAGGTCACGAAGTTTGAGACTGTCATTGCCGACGAACGTTTTGCCGCCAAGAGCGGTTTCTCGGTTGGGGATGAGCTATGGAGTATTGAACGCGTGCGGTATCTCGACGGCAAAGCGCTGATTCTCGACGTCAACTATTTTTTAAAGGAGTTTGTCCCCGGCCTGACGCCGCAGATCGCGGCCAGCTCAATCTACGATTACATTGAGAACACACTGGGGATGCAGATCATCACCAGCAAGCGCCGCATCACGGTGGAACACGCCACCGCCCGCGACGAAAAGCTGCTGGACATGGGCACCTATGGCTGCGTGGCCGTCGTCGTGAACCAGACCTTCAACGCCGCCGGTCTGCTGTTTGAGTACACCCAGTCCCGCCACCAACCGGACTATTTCTGCTTTCAGGACATTGCCACGCGGAAAAAGTGATGACTGTCTGCTTGTTTTCCCCGTAATGACCGTATCGACGTTATTTGCAAAACTGGGCGGCTATGTAAAAATGACACCTGCATAAAATTCACCCCCTGCCGTTTCCGGCAAGGGGAGTCTTATGTCAGTTTACAGCACCTTTGCCCCATTGGCGGTCAGCTTGAAGGTCGCGTTCAGCAGTTCCGCAGCGCCGCGGCACATCAGCATGCGCCCCAAAAATATCTCAAAGTATTCGTACATCGAGCATATCCCCGTGTCAAGCTGCAAATTCAGCGATATGACGCGTTTATCCGTGTTGATTTTCAGTGTCTGGTCGGTGACGGCGTAGTTGACCCGGTCGTGAATGTCAAACGCAGCCTTGGGCTTCTGGCGTACCCGGCTGCGGCGGACGTCGGTCTTGTCGGCGATGATGAGTGCCGCCGAAATTGCGTCCACCGCGCCGCCCGTCGATTCATCGTGGTTGGCGATGGCCGAGACGATCGTGATGCGGTCTTGCGCAGAAAGGTCGCTGCCACGCAAAATTTCATTGGCAAGCAGGCTGCCGTACTCGGCATGGTGGGCGCGGTTGACGGCGTTGCCGATATCGTGCATATATCCTGCGATTTTTGCCAACTCAATGTCATGGGCATCGTAGCCGAACTTTTTCAAAATATGCCCAGCTGTGTCGGCCACATGGATGCAGTGCGCCTGCGAGTGGTCGGTAAACCCCAGCAGCCCCAGGTTTTTGTTGCCTTTGTCCAGCAGGGCGTTCACTTCCTCGTTGGCGCGTATCTCTTTGTAGGTCATGGCAGTTCAACTCCAAAATTTGTAGTGCAGGGCAGCGGCCCAATGTATACCACCATACGCGCTTTTGCACTAAAATACAACATACCTGCGGTAAAAGCTGTGTAAAATTTATGTGCAGGGGCGTTGACCGCTGTGTCTGCTTCAGATCCCCTCGTCCTTGATTTCCTTTGCGGTGATGTCCACCAGTTCCCTACAACGCTTTTTCTTGTTGCCGAAGGCGCCGCCCTTGGGAGGCAGATTGCGCTTTTCGGTACACTCGCCATAGCCGATGAACTTTTCAAACATTCCCTTGGTCAGCAAGGCCTGTTTATCTGGTTAGGACAATCATACCACTTCTCCCCTATCATTTGAAGAACGCTCCAAAATCCTTGTTGAATCGGCCGAATTTGCCGTGTTGTATTTGTATAAACTGCCACTTTTCTGTATAAAAATGTTTGCATTCTGCCCAAAAATTTGCTATTATAAAAATAAACGAGTAGCGTAACTGCGTAAATCCAGTTTCCGCTGCTCGTTTATTTTTTTGTGTTTTTTAGGAGGAACCTATGGAAAAACAATCTCAAAACCCGATGGCGGTGGAGCCGATCCCCTGCTTGATGGCGCGTATCGGCACACCTATCGTACTTTCTATGATCTTACAGGCTGCGTACAATGTTGTGGACTCTGCCTATCTGGCTCGCATGGCTGACGGCGGCGAAGCTGCACTGACTGCGCTGAGCTTAGCGTTCCCGGTGCAGCTGTTCATGGTGGCGGTATCCATCGGTACGGGCGTCGGCACAAACGCCCTGCTGGCCCGGCTGCTGGGGCAGGGCGACCGCGAACAGGCCAACCGCACCGTTGGCAACGCGCAGTTTATCGCGCTGTGCATCACGGTCGTGTTCATGCTGTTTGCAGCGGTGGGCGTGCGGCCCTATGTATATTCCCAGAGCGCAGGCGGCAGCATCGGGCGGGATATTCTGGAATCCGCCATCGCCTATCTGCACATCTGCTGCGGCGTGCCTGTGGGCATTGTGATGTTCTCGGTGTACGAAAAAGTCTTGCAGGCCACCGGTCGATCGCTGTACTCCACCATCGCCCAAATCACCGGCGCAGTCGTCAATATCGTGGTAGATCCCGTTTTGATTTACGGCATATTCGGCCTGCCCGCCATGGGGGTGCGCGGTGCTGCGTGGGCCACAGTGCTGGGCCAGCTCGTCTCCATGGGACTGGGGCTTCTCTTCCACCTGCATTTTAATAAGGAAATCTCCAACAGCTTCCGTTACTGGCGGCCGTCGCGGTCTGCCATCCTGCGCATTTACGCCATCGGTCTGCCCGCCATCATTTCCCAGGCGCTGCTGACCGTTATGACCTACGCGCTCAATTTGATTCTGGCCGCTATCCCGCAGGTGGGCCAGAACGCCGTGACCGTGTACGGCCTGTATTACAAGATCCAGCAGCTTATCATTTTCGCAGCGTTCGGTGTGCGCGACGCAATTACGCCCATTGTATCGTTTAATTTTGGCATGCGCAGCCGCACCCGCGTACAGCAGGGCATCCACTGGGGCTTGGGGTATACCGCTGCGCTGATGCTGCTAGGCTGCCTTGGAGTGGAACTGTTCGCCCAGCCGCTGGCAGGGCTATTCTCACTCTCCGGCACGACCCATGAAATGTGCGTGGCCTGTATGCGCACGGTGTCTTTAGGATTTTTGTTTGCCGGGCTTTGTATTGCATTCCAAGGTGTTTTTCAAGCGCTGGGGCGCGGCGTAGAATCACTGATTATCTCGGTATGCCGTCAGGTTTTGTTTGTACTGCCGCCGGTCTGGGCATTGTCGCAGCTCATCACAGGCCCGGAGAATGTCGCCATCGTCTGGTGGCCGCTGGCGCTCGGCGAAGCTGCCACACTGGCGGTGGCCTTGGTGCTGTACTTCATGAATGGGCAGAAACTGGTGCGCGGTTTATAAATCACGCCGATTTCAAAACGCCATAACTTCCGCTCGCCAGCGGTCGTGAAAATGTTCTGCAAACGAACATTCCCGGCGCTTGTTTTCCTTATTCCCGATTGCTAATTCATGAATATGTTCTGCAATTCATTTTGGAGGATTGCCTCGCCCTGCGTTGCCACGGCCAGCCGTGCGCGGTGATGCCCGCACCGAGCCAACGTCACCCGCACTGCCGTACCGGGGGCGGCGTATTTCTGCGCGTTGTCAAGATAAACGCCCGCGGCCTGCTGCAAAAATTCGGTGTCGGACAAATCATAGTAGCCGCCGCCTGCGGGCTCGGTCGTGCCGTCCTCGCCCACCGACAGCACAAAATACGGCAGCCGCACACCGTCGAATTCTTCGCCCGGTGCAGGGACTCGGATGGGGTTCAGCGCGATATGGCCCATCATGTCAAGGCTTTCGTGCTCCAGTGTGGCGCGTGTCAACCCCAGCACCGCCGCCATGACACAGGCTAGAATCACCGTGACAAACGCCATGATGATGGTTACCAGCTTGACGCGCAGTTTCCGTATCATGCGCCGACCTCCAAGTGGTACCCCACACGGCGCACCGATTCAATGCGCACATTAGAGCCAAGGCTCTTGAGGCAACACCGCACAATTCCCGTCTTACGGCTTAAGCACCGCTTCGGCGGCTGCGGCACGGCATCTGCGTTGCCAAAATGCTCGATAATACACAAAGTATTATCTGCGCTTTTGGCTTAGCAGCTGCCGCACCTCGCTCGCCGTATCGGCACTTAGAATTGTGCGGTATTGCCTTGAGCTTTTTGCGCAGGAAGCCAATGTACACTTCTACGTTGTTTTCTACGGTATCAGAGTCGAAGCCCCACACATAGGTCAGGATGGTTTCCTTCGGGGTGTTGTTCTCCCCTGCCTGCATCAATAGGCGCATCACATCCAGTATCAGCAAGTCATATATGCCGGTTTCGGCATACTCTGCCCAGCTTATGCCGTCGTAGGCAGTCTCCACGGTAAAGCCCTTGCGTTCCAGCAGCGTTTTTAAGGATTCCGCCAGCAGGCGCTCATCCTCAACAATCAGTACGCGTATGTATCAGCACCTCATTTCCTGCCGTTATTGTACCGCACGAAACTGAAAAGACGCGGAAAATTTGGTGTGAAATGTGTGGAAATGCATGTTCGCGAAATTACAGGTACTTGACCGTCTCTTCCAGCTGTTTGCGGGAGGTGTGGTTGGGCAGTGGGGCAAAGCCTTCTGCGGCAAAGCCGAGGTCCAGCAGCATCAGGACCTGCTCATTTTCCGGCAGGTCAAAGGCTTTGGCGACAGCGGCAGGGTCAAAAAAGTTCAGCCAGCAGCTGTCCACGCCCGTGTTCGTCGCGGCCAGCATCATGTGGGTGGCGACGATGGACGCATCCTCCACACCGGAATTGACTTCCTCACCCGGGTAGACAAACACGCTGTTTTTGTCAAAGGCAACCACCAAAACCGTGGGCGCACCGTAGCGGCAGGGAGTCAGCTCGTCAATCTTAGCCAGCCCTTCCGCGGACTGCACAACGTAAATACGCTGGCCCTGCAGGTTTTTAGCAGTCGGCGCAAGGCGGCCCGCCTGCAGAACAGCGTCCAGCTGTTCTGCCGAAATCTGCTTTCCATCGTACTTTTTGCAAGAATAACGATTTTTTACAACCTCGGTAAATTCCATGATAAATCCTCCTACAATATATTTGTGGGTAGCCTCACGGCATCCAGTCGTGTTGCTATCCAGCTTGTTGCCTAAGCTGTAGAATAAGAATGTAGTGGCCTGACACGATAATCCCTGGACTCACACGTCCGTCAAGGAGTCAGTCAGCCGCCGTTCTTATTCGCAGCATTCGATTTACGCAGGTAGTTCCACCGCAAAGCGGTGCGTTCGTGTTACCCAGGAGATTGAACAAGCAATAAGTAAAAGGCGGAAGCCATTGCAAATTCAAATTGGGAGGAAAACGAATGACCGTAGTTGGAATCGATGTTTCTAAGGGTAAGAGTATGGTAGCTGCCATGAAGCCCGGTGGGGAGCTTGTTGCAGCGCCATATGAGGTAAGGCATTCAGATATTGAACTGTCGCGCCTTGCGTTGGATGTTCTTTGCATGGAGCCAGATACCCGCGTTGTAATGGAAGCAACCGGCAGATACCATGAGCCGGTAGCAGCGCTGCTTCACAGTGAGGGAATCTTTGTGAGCATCCTAAACCCATTGCTTATTAAGCAAAGCGGAGCAGGCTCTCTGCGCAAGGTAAAATCCGATCCGAAGGATGCTCTTAAAATTGCTAAATATGGGCTTGACAACTGGTCTACATTGCGGGAATATACTCCTACGGAAGCAATTAGACAACAACTCAAGCTGTGCGAACGTCAATGCGACTTGTATAGCAAGAACATTGTCATGCTCACAAACAACCTTATTTCTTTGTCTGACAAGACCTTTCCGGGTGTAAACGAGCTGTTCTCAAGCCCCGAAAAGGCAGACGGACATTTGAAGTGGGTAGATTTTTACAGAACCTTTTGGCATTGCGACTGCATTAACCGTATGTCACCGGATGCTTTTGGAGAGCGATACAAGAAATGGTGCAAGAGAAAGGGCTACCATTTTAGTACTGATGCGACAGATGCTCTCTACGCAGCCAGCTGCGGACTTTACACCACGCTGCCGCGTGACAACAATGCCAAGTTACTGGTTACGGTTGCCGCCGACCAGCTTATTGCACTGCGCGAAAACCAGTCCAAGCTGGAAGCCGAGATGCTGAATCTCTGCAAGCAGCTGCCGGAGTACGAGACCGTTATGGCCATGTATGGCGTTGGGAAGTCCACTGGGCCGCATCTCATGGCTGAATTAGGTGATATTCGCCGTTTCCCACACCGCAGTTCTATTGTGGCCTTTGCAGGCGTAGACCCCGGCGTTGTTGGCTCCGGCAAGATGCAGCTTTCCAGTGTGGCAACTTCCAAGCGTGGATCACCTCAATTGAGAAAAGCACTCTTTCAAGTGGTTTCTACTTACGTCAAACGCAAACCCGAAAACGAGGCGGTTTACCAGTTCTACGCCAAAAAGCGTGACGAGGGAAAGCCTTTCTTCGTTTGCACTACCGCTGCTGCGAACAAGTTCCTGCGTATTTACTATGCCCGTGTCAAGGAGTGTCTGAACGCTGCTGAAAGTGCAGTTCAAACCGAAGAAGGCTAATTTGTAATGTTCATTATGTCATTTGGCTGCCTCCATTTTTTGAGGGAGTCCTGTTTGCTGTACGCATTTTTACTCGGCTATCTGCCGAGTATTTTTTTGCGATTTTTTATGGAAACCTATTGACTTTTATTTGCAGGACTCCTTGAAATTTTTGCTTTTAAAGCCCTATTATAATGCACCGTGCGGCAAATGAAAAGCCCCAGATGCACGGTGCGGCGGTATTCTAGCGGCGCTACGCCGTCTTTTTCACGGAACACCTTTGCGAATTTGCTCTGGTTTGCATAGCCTACCTGCGCGGCGATCTCGGCGACGGACAGGTGTAGTCCCTTTGCCTCCATGACGGAGGCCGACTGCACTGCACGGCCAGATGCTTACCGCCAAAGACCGTCTGAACCACTGCTCTCTTGTCATGCAGGACGCGAACCAATACCCCCTTGACGTACCCAGCATGAAGAAACTGCGCACCTACTTTTTGCCGGGGTTGAACTGAACCGGTCAACTTCTTCTTACAAAGATTATATTTTGCGTAGAACTTCGGCCGTATTTGTACCAAGTTCTATGCAAAGGCCATGAGCAGCTGTGTACACTTCCGGGTCTCATTCCTTCTTCTCGTCCTTGGTAGCGAAATATGCCGTGATATCCTTATAGGAGATTTTTTGCATGAAAAAAACTCTGTTTACTCTATTAACCGCTATTAATCTTGCATTTTTGTACTGCCCGGCTGTGGCTGTCTTTGCCTTGATCAAGGATGAAACTGCTGCGGCCGTGGACGCGCAAGGTAAGGATACAGTCTCCGGCAATCTGTTCCTGTGGCTTCTGTGCGCGATTGCCTTTCTGAAAGTCGTCACAAAGTTGGACAGTATCCTGCACTCTCTGGGCATCGGTGTTTCACGCTCGCCCGGCTCGATGCTGTCCGAGGTACTGCTGGCTTTTCGTGGTTTTGAAATCGGCTAAGCCTTTATGGGACCGGGCGTTGCAAAAGCCGCCGCTGCCACTACTAATACGAAAACCACGCCCGGCAATATCTTTGCAAGCGGGCTTTCAGGCATGGTAAGCCGCCATGTGCAGCAAAGCGCGGCAAGTTCTATCAGTGGGCAAACCGGCGGCAGTATTACCGGCGACAGCACCGTAGAAGCGCCGAAGGACTATTTTACAGGTACCAGCGACATGGACGCTATACCGATTCCTGCCATCAGCGAAAATATCTCTACAGCGAGAGCGCAGCGCCTTTATAAAACGGAAGTTTTTGCTGTAAATAAGTACCCAATTTGCGCCGTATCATATACAATATGTATTTTTATTTGTATATATTACGTTTCGGTTTACTTTTACAAAAAAGCTGGGTTATTTCACCCGGCTTTTTTGCGCGAAAGAATCTTCTTTATGGCTACTTCCCTGCTGCACCCAGCTTGCGGCACGCAGGATTATTGAGCAGCATCCCTACAATAACATACCGATATGACTTTACATGACCATTTTGCACAGTTTTCCATGCACCCCGCCGCAACACGATCTCATTCATCACCTCGTGCTGCTCCTTCGTAAAGTAGAGCGAGATTTGCGGAAACACGGTGTTGTCCTCTTTGGTGGACATATTGTCATCAACTGCAGCATCGGAAGGAAAAATATAATATTGATCTCGACTTTTGGCAATCTCCTCACGGTGCTGTTCGTATTCATCCTCGCCCTCTACCACACAATGTTCTGCGCCTACTGCAAGAACTTTGCCTAGTTCCTCTTGAAGCAAGCGGTTGGTAAGGGTTCCGACTCGAATATCTTCCACAGCCGCGCGGCCTTCCAAGACCTCCCGCAAGCGTTGGCCCACCCGCATATTGATTTTTACTTTTTCATCTTTCATAATACTTGGTTTTTACCGCTCTTAATGCTGTTCTTCAATCATCTGGCGCAGTCTGGTTGCTTTTTCAATCAGATCATCCAGCGCTTCAATATCCTGCAGACGAGCCTCTCGCGTCATATCTTTCAGCCCCTTTTGGTAGCTGCGGCTTTCGATTTTGCGGCCGATTTTTTCTGCTACTGCTTTCACATTCTTCTGTACAAAAGTCTTTCCCTCTGCACTTGCGTTGGTTTCTTTCCGTTTCAGAGTTTCCTCTTTTTTTATTTCGGCAACAGCCTCATTGCCGGAGATTAAGGCCGCCTCATAGGCTTCGCTCATAGCCAACAGCTCTGCGTAGCCTTTTTCAAACTTTGCGCAGGCCGCATCAATTTTTGCATCCGTATCACGCATATATTTTTCCAGAAGCGAATCTTTCAAATCTTCTAGGAAGGCATTATGGATGTCATCGCGTTTTTCTTCCAAGTGCGATTTCGGCGTATTGGCTCTTTCCTCGCCATGGCAGTCGATTGTCAACAACTTTTTATACTGTTCCGAAATTTTCTGCTGTTGCTCTGGTGTAAAGCGAACATAAATTTCGCATTCACTGCGCCCCAGCAGCCTCTGGTCAAGCATTTGGAGTAAATCTCTATTTAAATCGTTTTCGATGCGCAGATCTTTATTCAAGGTCTTGGTTTTATCGGGCGCAATTTCTTTCGTAAAACGCTTAGCTTCTGCCTCCGTCATATTATAGGGTGCTTGCTGTAAACATTTAACAAACTCCCCTACTACTTTTCGGCGGATGCTTTCGTCGGAAAAACCTCCACGCACTTGCAGATTGGCACTGTAAAGAAGAGCTTTTTTCTGAGTTTCATTCATCCGCGTTGTGATAACACGGCAGCCCTTAATTGTTTTATAGGTAAACTTTCCTCTTTCATACAGCTTCTTGATGGCCTTATATCTGCGTTCGCCGGAAAGGAGCATATAGGCTCGCTTTTCTCCCCTACCCTCGGCATTTTTTTCCATTACTTCAAAGACCACGAGATTGTGCAGCAAGCCATTCTTTTCAATATCATAGGCCAGGTTGTTAATATCCTCTTCCGTGTCATTTTCAACAAAGATTGCATTATCGGGGTTCAAGCGGATATCATCAATGCAGATGTCCATAATTTTGGAATCAACACCATTTTCCAGCAAGCCGGTCTTTCCTGCAGCATCATTGTCGTTTCCTTTTCGCACAGCTTCTCGCGAGGGGGCATCCATAGACACGAGTTTTCTTTTGGGAGCCGTTTTCATAGCCATTTTACTTTTCCTCGCTTTCCGCCAAGATTTGCTTCAATTCTTTCCACGCAGCAACATAAGACTTTGCGGTGGGCTGCGTCTTTGCATATTCGACAACCGGCATACCGGCCATTTCGCTTGCTTCGACCGCTTTACCAAAACGAATCTGCGCACGGAAAACCGCATTGCCTAAAACGCGAAGATAATTTTCCCTCGTAATATTGAATGCCTGACTCTGTTGAACCATTGTCTGAATCAGGCCAACACCTTTTTGTGCCGCAATCCCCTGCTCCCGCAGCTGGTTACAGTATGTATAGGTGCGGAACGCCGAATCCACCGCATAGCTGCCACTTTTGGCAGGTATCAAAATGTAATCCGCGGCCAGCAGCGAGCTGGTAACCAGCAAACTATCCCTGCTAGGCTGCGTATCGATAAATATGTAATCGTAATCATCCTGCACAAGGCTTACGAAATATTTAAGGATTTGCGTTTCGTATTCCAGGTTCTCCACGCCATCCATTTTACCTTGTTTCATTGCATCAATCAGTTCTTTTGCTTTTGTATTGATTTTTGGTGTTTCCAGACTTGCCGGAATCAAATCCACATTATCTAAGTTTGTTTCAACGACATAGTCCCGCACAGATTTTTCACCGGCATGAACTTTCTCAAAGTCATTATAAAGATCGTACAGGGCGTGTCCTGTAAATTCTTCATCTGTTATGCGTGTGCCTTCCAGACTATAGGTCAAATTACCCTGCGGGTCTGTATCAATGCACAGTACTCTTGCCTCATTACCAGCCAAATCAGCCAAATTTAGTACCGTGGTCGTCTTTCCGCAGCCGCCCTTCTCAATTGCTACTGTAATCGTCGTTGCCATCTAAAATATCCCCCGTAAGATATAATGGTATGTGTCGTTAGATTCTAAAGTTCATGTTGCTGTTTGTAGTTTTATTATATCATGTTCAATCTTTTTGTCAACCGTTTTTACCAGATAATCAAGTCTGTATTCTCTTCTTACCGTACTCCCTCTACATATCGCATTTCTAAAGTTCATGTTGCTATATTTGTCCGTGTGCTTTGCTGCATTATTTGTGTTCACCATTCAAAACGTATCTCTATTTTCTTCATAATTCTAAAATTCATGTTGCTCTTGGCAAACAGATAGGGCAGCCCTCATCTGGAAAATAAGGTCTGCCCTATCTGCTCATTCTGATATTGGTTTTTGACAATTACTCTTATTTAATCGCCTTCATCAAACATATCCAACTTGAACGTCTTTTTCGTTCCATTCCAATTCAGCCATTGCTTTCCATTTTCAATCGTCACTGCCGTGTTTTCAGCGATTTCATTGTAAACCACTGTTCTATAATATTGTGCCGATTTTCGTTCTGTAGACGATGCAAACATAGTCTTGAACTTACTGCACATTCCAAGAGCCCATGTTTTCAATCCGTTATTATCTTTTATGATTCGGTTCAGCGCCTCAAGCGTTTCCTCTGCCTGTTCCCGCTTTTTCTGGTTTGTCAAAATCTTTGATGTGTAAGTGAAGATATCTTCAAGGATATTTCTTTCTTCTGCTGATAGCAGTTTTTCCAGCTCTCTATATTCTGCTTTTGCTCTGATAATATTTCGCGCATTACGGAAGGTCATATCAAGAATAGAATCAGGAATCGGCGCAGAAAGCATCTCCGGCGTTGCCTGACTTTCCGCCATCTTATTGCGCCGTCTCGGTCTTCTAGGCACCTCCAAATCCGGGTCTTTGCTGTCGTGGAAAGCCCGAACTTTGCGCATTTCTTCTTTCGTCTTATACTTAATAAAAATATAGAGATACTTGTACTTCCGTTCTCCCTTTATTCTTACCGGAACATAGTCAAACCACAAATCCGTTAGTTCATTGATTTCTTTTTTGACTATTTTTAAGACATTATTTTCAAACGCTGTAAATGTGGGATACTTTTCAGCCAGCGTTCTCTCGCGGCTATATTTTGGTTCAGGATCGTCCTTTTTCTTGCTTTTGCTTCGGTTCTGTTCATCCAGTGGAGGAACAGAGAGGATGCTTTTAAATTCATCAGTCTCGAATCTCTTGTATTTGAATCCTTTTAACTCTTCACGCTTTTCAGGAAATTTGCTCAGTATTTTTTCTGTAACAGGCTCAAACACCAGCCCATTGTTGTAGCCGTAATCCCGATCCCCATTGTCATACGATAGTATGATTTCGTACACACGCATCGAATACGTGGATTGCATCATGAGCAAATACTCGATTGAATACGATGTGTAGTTACTGGTTAGTTGTGCAATATCTTTCCAGATCTTGGGGTGAAACTGCATTTTTATGGTCTTGTCTTTGGTGTTCACCTCAACCGTTGGTAGTATCCACGCCATTTGGTTGTATCCCGTCCCATTTGGATTCGGTACCCAAAAGAATCTGCTGGCCAGACTGTTTACAGTTTCCTGCAGATACTTTATATAGCTGGAGTCCATCGCGTTCACGCCCGTCAGCTTCGAGAACTCACTGAAGGTAATTGTATAGTACTTAGAGGCATCCGTATCCCTTTTTTGATCGATTTTGGACAAAAGCATAAAAAGAATCTTTTGCTCATTGCGGGGGAGGGAGTACTTTGTCTTTTGTATCAAGTCATTGCTCTTCGTAATATAGGAACCAAAGATCAGGTTTCTGTCGTTTCTCTTGGCGATGGCAGCTTTTTTCTCTTCCGCCTCTTGTTCCGTGAGAACTTCCCCAACGATAGCCTCGATAGTATCGTTATCTTTGATATTGTCGCTGTTTTTCTTCATGTTACTAAAAGGGCAGCAGCGGAATTTCAGAATGTACAGCCCTATTCCTTTCCGCGAAATAGTTTATTGCCGTTGTATCGTACTGTATTACGAGCACCGCTTGAAAACAACGGTTTATAGGTATACTTCCACAAATATAGTTATAATAATACGCTTCTTTCATTTAGGTGTCAATAATTTGGGTTTTAAAATCAAATCGTTTTTTTCTAGTTACAGATTTATCTTTTATTTTTTACTTTTATTTATATATGTAGAAAAACAGTTTTTTTCATGGGACGAAGCAGTTTCTTTCGTCGGATAAAGAAGATTCTTTCACCCGAGAAAACAGTTTTTTTCATGCGGGAAAATAGATTTTTTCGCTATTTTTGCCTGAAAGAATCTTCACTTACTGCAGAAAAAAACTTCTTTTTGTGAGGCTTGTTGCTTTTTTGCGCGAAAGAATCTATTCTTGCTATGTTTAGGATCATAAGATAGAGGAGGGGAGGGCTGCGAAATAGGCAGGGAATTTTGCGCGAAGAAATCTTCTTTTACGGTGAAGAAGGGGAGAGAAGGATGAAGAGAAAGCCAAACGATTTCAATTATTTTTTGCGTGAAAGAAACTTCGTTTGTAGAAGGTGACTGTATATCCGGTGTGTTTCAAAAGGCAGAGAAGAACAAAAAGAAAACCGCGATTTTGTACGAAAGGCGCTTCTTTTTGTTCGAAAAGCAGAAGCCTTTGTAAATGATGAATAGAAGCGCCGGAGATTTTTTGCGCGAAAAAAACTTCTTTTACAAAAGAAAAACCGAGAGTGGAGGCACTGTGGTAGGAAAACGCTGGGAAAAAGAAACTGATTTTTGTGCGAAAAAATCTATTGTATGATTGTAAGGGCCATTACGGCGTTTGTTATTGTAGAGATGGCCTTTGATGGAATAAAAGCGCCATACCAGAAACAGTAGTTTTCTTCACACGAGAGTAAAAAAAACAAAATAAACGTTGATAGGTATAAAATAAGGAAGGAACAAGTAAAAAAAGCAAATTATAAAGAAGATTGTTTCGCGCAAAAAAAGAAAAAAAGCAAATTGAGCTATACGAGAATATATACAGATAGTATAAAATGAAGGTTATATACAAAACAACAAACTACGAGAAGTCTGAAATGATTGTTTGGGTGCATGGACGAATAGAGATTGTTGGCATGATTGAGTATGCTGAAATGAAATCCTTACACAAAATGAAAAATTATGGTATAGCAACATAAACTTTAGAATTAAAATCAAAAATAGAAAATTGATTGAGCTAAAAAGTGCCCATGATTGACAGTGCAAACAAAAATATACTATATTCCACCCGTAAATGATTTTTGTGTCTTGTGCACACGTTGTTTAAGTTTGTAATTCGTGCCAATAGTCTTGTTCTGCCCGTTCTGGGTGGACGCTGCCGGCACTTTTCTTTTTATACCGGGTGAAAACATCCAACCATAGCAAGAATGATCGCAGTTCAGGGTTTGCCGTGAACATCAGGCATGGCCTGCGATTATTCTCGCTTTTTATTTTGTTTCAGAGCCAATCGGCTTTGAGAAATACATTTTATATAGGTGCCATCGGCAAAACCATTCCCACTATTCAGCTCGACAACGACTTATCAGCCACCGTGCTGCGATACCTCCGCTTACAGGAGCAAAAGCAGCTGGTAGAAACGCGGGTCAAAACGCTAGATGCAGAAATGCAGCGGTTGAAAGGACGGATCGTTGCCAAACTCAACAGCAGCTGCATGGCAATGGGGGAGTACGTCACGATGTCGGAATCGCGGCGGTTCAGCATCAAGGCAAAAGAGGCAGATGAAAGCCCCCTGACAGAGAAGGGCGCGTATCTATGCATGACAGTGAACAGGAACACGGACAGGCGGTTCCCCCACAGCAAGCTGGCAAAATTACTGCGTTACAACGGCAGTGATTTGAACTCCATCGGCCGTCGCACGGGGGGAATGTCTGTTTGACTATGACATGACCCCGCAGGAATGGAGGTCAGCGCAACGCGGGAAATCCGGGTAAAGCAAAACCCTGCCCCGGTATTCTCGCAAAAAATATTTTTGCGTCAAAATATTGACACAGCAATTATATCATGTTATACTGTGCCTCGATTTTGAAAGACGAATCGAGTTTGTAAGAGTTTTTCAAAGCAATTTACCTACGGACCGCCCGACAGGGGCGGGCCGGGATACAGACATTTGAGATGTCGGTCTTCCGGCCTATGGCCATACGGACAGCCGGGTCCACTGCCGATCGGCAATTTAGATTGCCTTATTGATTGAGTTAAAAGCTCAAATTTTATAAGTTGGTTCCTTTACAACCATGAAATTGCACGTTTTGGCGTGCAGACTTGTGAAACGGTCAATAAAGAGTAGTAAAAGTAAGATTGCTATATAGACTCTGACACGCTCAGCCTTTTTGAATCACGCAGGAAAATCTCACGGTGCAGCGCCGGGAGGTTCGGTCTGCGCCCAAATATGCTGAATTTAAACGCAAGTCTGCACATCTGTGCATGGCCTGCGTTTTTTGTTTTGTAAAGGGACCGCGAACGGAGGTAAAAATGAACGGAGAAGCAAAGCGCATCCGACTGGACCAGCGCCGCGCCCCTATCCATGAAGCGCTTGAAAACTTCCGCCGGATGCGCGTTGTGCCCTTTGATGTGCCGGGCCACAAGCGCGGCCGCGGCAACCCGGAGCTGACCGCCTTTTTGGGCCAGCAGTGCGTCGGCGTGGATGTCAACAGCATGAAGCCGCTGGACAATCTTTGCCACCCGGTTTCGGTCATCCGCGAAGCCGAGGAGTTGGCCGCCGATGCGTTCGGCGCGGCTCACGCGTTTCTGATGGTGGGCGGCACGACGAGTTCGGTACAGAGCATGGTGTTGACGGCCTGCAAGCGCGGGGATGAAATCATCCTGCCGCGCAACGTCCACCGTAGTGTGCTGAACGCACTGGTGCTCTGCGGCGCGGTGCCGGTCTACGTCAACCCGGAGGTCGACAACCGCCTGGGCATCAGCTTGGGCATGAAGCGAGAGCAGGTGGCCAAGGCCATTGCCGAGCACCCCAACGCTGTGGCCGTGCTGGTGAACAACCCCACCTACTACGGCATTTGCAGCGATTTACGCGCCATTGTGCGGATGGCCCACGATGCCGGGATGCTCTGCCTGGCGGACGAAGCCCACGGCACGCACTTTTACTTTGGCGGCGGGCTGCCGGTTTCCGCTATGGCGGCGGGCGCGGATATGGCGTCGGTCTCGATGCACAAGAGCGGCGGCAGCTTGACCCAGTCAAGCCTGCTGCTGATTGGCCCCAACGTCCACGCGGGCTATGTGCGGCAGATCATCAACCTGACCCAGACGACCTCCGGCAGCTACCTGCTGATGTCGAGCCTTGATATTTCCCGCCGCAACTTGGCGCTGCGCGGGCGGCAGGTGTTCCACCAAGTCGCCGACATGGCCGAGTACGCCCGTGAGGAGATCAACGCTGTGGGCGGGTACTACGCCTTTGGCAAGGAGCTTTGCAACGGCAACTCCGTTTTTGATTTTGATACGACAAAACTCAGCGTACACACGCTGGATATCGGCCTGGCGGGCATCGAGGTCTACGACATCCTGCGGGACGAGTACGACATTCAGATCGAATTCGGCGATATCGGCAACATCCTTGCCTATCTTTCCATCGGTGACCGCCCGCAGGAGGTCGAGCGTCTTGTCAGTGCGCTGGCTGAAATCAAGCGCCGCTACCACACCGACGGCGCGGGTCTTTTGAGCCAAGAATACATCGACCCCGAGGTCGCCGCCAGCCCGCAGGAAGCATTTTACGCCCCCAAAAAGAGCCTGCCCCTGCGCGAGACCGAGGGTATGGTCTGCAGCGAGTTCGTTATGTGCTACCCGCCCGGCATTCCGATTCTGGCACCGGGGGAGCGCATCACCGCCGAAATTTTGGATTATATCGAGTACGCCAAGGCCAAGGGCTGCAGCATGACCGGGCCGGAAGACCCCGACATTCTGCGCCTGAACGTGCTGGTCTGACAGGGAGGTTTTACAATGGAAATGTGGTTTTCGGAATTTCACACCCCCGATGTCAAGCACAGCATCCGGGTCAACCGCCAGCTTTACTCCAAGCAGAGCGATTTTCAACGCATCGATATTTTTGAGACGCCGGAGTTTGGCCGCGTGCTGACGCTGGACGGTAACGTCATGCTGACCGAGCGCGACGAGTTCATCTACGACGAGATGATCACCCATGTGCCGATGTCGGTGCACAAAAATGCCAAGGACATTCTTGTCATCGGCGCGGGTGACGGCGGCGTAGTGCGGGAGCTGACCCGCTATGACCGCGTCGAGAGCATCGACCTTGTCGAGATGGACCCCCAGGTCATCGAGGCCTGCCGTGCCTATCTGCCTGGCAACGCCTGCCGCATGGATGACCGCCGCGTACATATCTACTACGAGAACGCGCTGAAATTCATCCGCAAGTGCGAGGACGAGTATGACTTGATTATCGTGGATTCCTCTGACCCGTTCGGCCCATCGGAGGGTCTGTTCACCCGCGAATTTTACGGCAGCTGCTATAACGCTCTGCGGGCGGACGGCATCATGGTCAACCAGCAGGGCAGCCCATTCTATGCCGAGGATGCCACCGCCATGCAGCGCAGCCACCAGCGCATTGCCAGCACCTTTCCCATCAGCAAGGTGTATCAGGCGCACATCCCGACCTTTGCGGCGGGGTACTGGCTGTTCGGTTTTGCCAGCAAAAAATATCATCCCATCAATGATATGGACGCCGCCGCGTGGAACGCGCTGAACATGCGTACCCGCTATTACACCTCTCGACTACACGTCGGGGCATTTTATCTGCCCGCCTTTCTGGAAGAAATGCTGCGGGAAGTGGAGGTGCATTAATGCTGCATCGCAATGTAGAAAATTTCATCGGCTGCGACAGCAGCTACCGCACGGCCAGCATTGTTTTATACGGTGCGCCGTTTGACTCTACCACCAGCTACCGCCCCGGCGCACGCTTTGGCCCTGCGGCCATGCGGCACGAAAGCTATGGCCTGGAAACGTACAGCCCCTATCAGGACAAAGATCTGACCGACGGCAATGTGTTTGACAGCGGAGACTTGGAGCTGTGCTTCGGCTCGTCGGAGAGCGCACTCGTGGATATTGAATCCCGTGCGGCGGAGATTTTGCGCGACGGCAAGCTGCCGCTGCTGCTGGGCGGGGAACACCTTGTCACCTTGGGCGCGGTGCGTGCGGCAGTGCGCAAGTACCCGGATTTGCACATTGTGCATTTTGACGCCCACGCCGATCTGCGGGACGATTACCTCGGCGCACAGCTCAGCCACGCCTGCGTACTGCGCCGCTGCCACGATTTGATTGGCGACGGGCGTATCCACCAGTTCTGCATCCGCAGCGGCGATAGGGAAGAATTCCAGTTCGCCGCGCGGCACACCGATATGCACAAGTTCGACTTCACCGGTCTGGCCGAGTTGACCGACTGGCTGTGCCAGGCCGATGTGCCGGTCTATCTGACAATTGATTTGGACTGCCTTGACCCGTCGGCCTTCCCCGGCACAGGCACGCCCGAAGCGGGCGGCGTCAGCTTTTTGCAGCTTTTGCAGGCCATCCGCACCGTGACGAAGGCGAACATCGTTGGCGCGGACGTCAACGAACTGGCCCCCATGCTTGACCAGAGCGGTGTTTCCACCGCCACAGCCTGCAAGGTGTTAAGAGAGTTGCTGCTGGCGTTGGAAAAGTAAAAATCTATTATAAATTCAAACATAAAGGAGTTCCATCATGAGCAAAGTTCTTGTTATCGGCTGCGGCGGCGTGGCAAGCGTCGCCATCTCCAAGTGCTGCCAAGTCAGCGATGTTTTCACCGAACTGTGCATTGCCAGCCGCACGAAGTCCAAGTGCGACGCGCTGGCTGCCAAGCTGACCCCCAACACCAAAACCAAAATCACCACCGCACAGGTCGATGCCGACGATGTGCAGCAGCTGTGTGACCTCATCAACAGCTATAAACCCGACCTCGTCATGAACATTGCCCTGCCGTATCAGGACCTCACCATCATGGACGCCTGCCTTGCCTGCGGCGTCAACTACATGGACACCGCCAACTACGAGCCGGAAAACACCGATGACCCGGAATGGCGCGCCATCTATGAGAAGCGCTGCAAGGAGGCCGGCTTCTCCGCCTACTTTGACTACAGCTGGCAGTGGGCCTACAAGAAAAAGTTTGAGGACGCCGGCCTGACCGCCCTGCTGGGCTGCGGCTTTGACCCGGGTGTGACCCAGGCCTACTGCGCCTACGCTGCCAAGCATGAATTCGATTCCATTGACACGATCGACATTCTGGACTGCAACGGCGGTGACCACGGCTACGCCTTTGCCACCAACTTCAACCCCGAGATCAACCTGCGCGAGGTCTCTGCCCCCGGCAGCTACATGGAGAACGGCAAGTGGGTCGAGATCCCACCCATGAGCATCAAGCGCGAGTACAACTTTGATCAGGTCGGTCAGAAGGATATGTACCTGCTGCATCACGAGGAAATTGAGTCCTTGGGTAAGAATCTGCCCGATGTCAAGCGCATCCGCTTCTTCATGACCTTCGGCCAGAGCTACCTTGACCATATGCGTTGCCTGGAGGACGTGGGTATGCTCTCCACCACGCCCATCAACTACAACGGTCAGGAGATCGTACCGATTCAGTTCCTGAAGGCGCTGCTGCCCGACCCCGCCAGCCTCGGCCCCCGCACCAAGGGTAAGACGAACATCGGCTGCATCTTCACCGGCAAAAAGGACGGCAAGGACAAGACCTACTACATCTATAACATCTGCGACCATCAGGAGTGCTACCGCGAGGTCGGCAGCCAGGCTATCAGCTACACGACCGGTGTGCCTGCCATGTGCGGCGCCCTGATGATGCTGACCGGCGAGTGGGTCAAGCCGGGCGTCTACACGGTGGAGGAGTTCAACCCCGATCCATTCCTCGATGCACTGGACAAGTACGGCCTGCCCCGCAGCGAGAACCATGACCCGGTTCTGGTGGACTGATGGCACTGTACGATGCACGGCCGCCGTTTGCGGCCATCGGCGGCACAGTGCCGCCGGAATTTGCCGCTCTGCCCACGCCCTGCTACCTGCTGGACGAAGCCGCCCTGACCCGCAACGCGGAGATTCTGGGCAGTCTTTCCCGGCGCACCGGGTGCAGGGTACTGTTAGCACAAAAGGCGTTCAGCAACTACGATTTGTATCCGCTGTTGGCACCGCACCTGGCGGGCACCGAGGCCAGCGGCCTGTTTGAGGCGCGGCTGGGTGCGGAGGAAATGCCCGATAGGGAAGTGCATGTTTTCTGTGCAGCCTACCGCGCGGACGAGATGAACGAGCTGCTGCGGTACGCCGACCATATCGTGTTCAACTCACCGGCACAGCTGGCAAAGTTCGGCCCTGCGGCCAAGGTGGCAGGGAAGAGCGTGGGGCTGCGCATCAACCCCGAGTGCTCGACCCAGGACGGCCACGCGATTTACGACCCCTGCGCCCCCGGCAGCCGCCTGGGCACGACCCGCGCCCAGTGGGATGCCGCGGTGGCGGCGAACCCAGCGCTGCCGCAGCTGTTGGATGGTCTGCATTTTCACACCTTATGTGAGCAGGACGCTGACGCGCTGGCCGTGACGCTGGACGCAGTAGCGGAGAAATTCGGCGATTTGCTGCCCAAAATAAAGTGGCTGAACTTTGGCGGCGGGCATCACATCACCCGCCCTGGCTACGACATGGCCACACTGGAACGCTGCATCCGTCGCGCCCAGCACGATTGGGACGTGACGGTCTATCTCGAACCCGGCGAAGCCTGCGCTTTGAACGCGGGGTATCTCTTGACCCGTGTGCTGGATGTGGTGCAAAACGGCGATACGACGATTGCGATTTTGGATGCCAGCGCCGCCTGCCATATGCCGGACGTCATCGAGATGCCCTACCGCCCACCGTTGCTGGGGGCGGGCGAACCCGGCGAGAAGCCCTGTACCGTGCGCTTGGCCGGGCCGACCTGCCTGGCCGGGGACGTCATCGGCGATTACGGCTTTGACGCTGTACCCGAAGTGGGAGATTTGCTGGTATTCGGTGATATGGCGATTTATACGACCTGCAAGAACAACACCTTCAACGGTATGCCGTTGCCCGGCATCTATGCCCGCAAACCTGACGGCACAGCGCGGGAAATCGTGACGTTTGGATATAGCGATTTCAAATATCGGCTGGGGCAAAAAGAGAAAAAATAGAAGAAACGCGAAAGGCTTTGCCCGATTCTGTTGGGCAAAGCCTTTCAATTTTCCGGCATTACGTACAAAATTCATAAGAATCTTTTGTATTTTGCGCTAAATTCCGAAGGCCGTTGACGCGGTACAAATAGGCGTGTTACTGTATCCTCAATCGGCATTGGCCGAATGGAGGGAATGAAATATGCTTGCCGCACGAATTGAAAAGATACGACAAAATTATGTAAATGCAAAGCCGCAGATTTCCTGTGAGCGTGCTGCGCTCTGGACGGAATCCTACAAAAAGAGTGAGGGAAAGCCTGTCTGTATCCGCAGCGCACAGGCGTTTTATGACTGCTGCGCCGGGCTGGGGGTGCATATTTTTGAGGGGGAGCTCATCGTCGGGGCCATCGGCGAATACCGCAAGGGCGGTATCCTGACGCCAGAATTTTCGTGGCAATGGGTCGACCGCGAGATGGAGCACTTTGCCACCCGCCCGCAGGACCCTTATATCATGACGGACGACCAGCGCCGTTTTGTGCGGGAAAAAATCTTCCCTTACTGGAAAGGCAAGTCGCTGGAAGAAGCATTCCTTGCGCGGCTGCCTGCTGAAACGCGGCACATCGGTGTCGACACCGGCGTCATTGACAGCGACTCAAAATGGCGGCAGGCGGTGGGGGAGGTCACGTCCGACTATCAGGATGTGCTGTTCAAAAAAGGCTTTGGCGGCATCCTGAGCGAGAACCCGCTTTCGCTGAACCCCGGCCGGTTTGACCAGTACATGGACCCCTATCCTATAAGTAACGAACAACTGCCAGCGCGTAAAACACAGATGTACGCGCCACAATTAACAATCTTCTGCTAGATACAGAAAAAACTTTGCAATCTTCGGCCAAAAAGCCCTATACACAATGATTTTGAAGGAACTACCAAAATAGACTTGCGTTTTTTGAGCGGTCTGCTATAATAACAGCATCATCACAGAACACGAACGGGACAAAGGGGTCGCGGACTTGCAAAAGCCGCGGCCCTTTTCGTATTCGCACAAAGGCGTGCAGCACCGGATTTGCGGTGCCGTGCGCCTTTTGTTTTGGGTGAAAGAGGGACTATTGTAAAATGGCAAACATCCAGAAAGAGGGGTCACACCATGAAAAAGCGTAATCGAGTTCTTGCACTTACCGTTGCAGCCACTATGTCCGCGAGCCTACTGGCAGGCTGCGGGTCCAGTGCCCAGCAGGGCGGGGCTGCATCCAGTGAGACAACCACCAGCACTGCGGCTGCGGCATCCGACGGCGGCGAGGATAATATCATTCGCGTTGGTGTTGTCTGCTCGATGACCGGCGGCTCCGCCATCTACGGTGAGGGCGCTCAGAATGCCATTGATATGGCTGTCGAGGAAATCAACGCCGGGGACTCCGGCTACAAGATCGAAATCGTCAACGGCGGCAAGGTCGCTGACGATGCCAAGGACGCCAAGCAGGCCATGAACGCCTACAACAAGGTCATGGCGGATTCGCCGGAGGCCATCGTCGGAAGCTTCTTCTCTTCGGTCACACTGCCCATGGCAGAGCAGGCCTCCAAGGACGGTATGCTGCTGCTGGCGACCGGTGCAACCAACGCCGATGTCACCCTGAAGGGCGCTACGATCTTCCGCAACTGCTTCATTGATCCGTATCAGGGCAAGATGGCAGCGCTGTTCGCCAAGGACAAGGGCTTTACCAAGGCCGCGGTCATCTACGCCAAGGACGATGACTACTCCAACGGTCTGAAGGATGCCTTTATTGAAAACTGCGAGGCCAACGGTATCGAGGTTGCCTACACCGGTGAGTGCATGACCACCGACACCGATTATTCCTCGCAGGCAGCGCAGGCCGTGGCCAGTGGTGCAGAGCTTTTGTATTATCCCTGCTTCCTCGACACCGTTCCGCTGCTGGTTGGTGCAGCCCGCAATGCAGGCTTTACCGGTGCTATCATGGGTGGTGACGGCTGGGATGGCTCCGACACGACCGGCCTTTCCGCACAGTTTGATGATTGCTACTTTACGAACCACTACTCCAGCGAAGATACAGCCCCGGCTGTCCAGAACTTCGTGCAGAAGTACACGGAAAAGTACGGCACCGAAAGCCTGAACGCATGCGCAGCCCTGTATTATGACGCTATGTACATGCTGGTGCAGGCCGCCGAGAATGCAGGCGGCACCGACACGGCCAGCCTTGTCAAGGGCATGACCGGCATGAGCTTCACCGGTGTCGGTGGCGACATCACGCTGGACGAGAACGGCGACGCTATCAAGAGCATTGCCATTAACACCTATGTGGACGGCGCAGTCAAGTGGACGGAAACGCTCGGCTCTGACGGCAAGGTCGTTTCCAAGGCTGAATAAAAAGTAAAGTCCAAAGACGGATGGGAGATGTACACGGTGGTGCTGCAACCCGCAAGGAACGCCTGCCGTGTACATTTCTTTTTTTGAAACACCGTAGGAAAGGGGAATGGACCACAAATGAGCTTCTCATTGTTTTTCCAAAGCCTGATCAATGGATTGAACCAGGGCGCGATTTACGCACTGATTGCCCTTGGCTATACAATGGTCTATGGCATCATCCGTATGATCAACTTCGCGCATGGTGATTTTATCATGATTGGCGCATACACGCTGTTCTACACGATTCCGCTGATGGTCAACGCAGGTATGCCGGCCTGGCTGGCGGTCATTGTCGCCATCGCTGTCTGCGCGGTCGTGGGCGTGCTGGTGGAAACGTTCGCCTACCGCCCCGTGCGCAAGGCCGGGCCGATGTCGGCACTGATCACGGCGCTGGCAATGAGCATCTTCCTCGAGAACCTGGCCATGGTGCTGTTCGGTGCCAAGCCGCACAATGTGCAGGCTATCTTCAGCCTGCCGACCGTCACCGTGGGCGGTGTGGCGCTGCCGCTGAATGTGCTGCTGACCATTGCTATCGGGCTGGGCATGATGATTGCTTTGCAGCTCTTTGTCAAGAAAACGAAACTCGGCAAGGCGATGCGTGCTGTGCCGCAGGACAAGGATGCGTCCACTTTGGTGGGCATCAATGTCAACAAAATCATCACGACGACCTTTGCCATCGGCTCCGGTCTGGCTGCCGTGGCCGCGCTGATGTACTGTGCAACCTACCCCCGTGTTACGAATGACATGGGCTCGATGATGGGCATGAAGGCGTTTATCGCTGCCGTGCTCGGCGGCATCGGCATCATCCCCGGTGCGATGCTGGGCGGTATTCTGATTGGTCTTATCGAAATCTTCGTCAAGCTGTTTGCCCCCGGCTGGTACGAGGCCGTGACCTACGGCACCCTGATCGTGATCCTGCTGGTCAAGCCTTCCGGTATTCTGGGCAAGAATGTCGGCGAAAAAGTATAAGGGAGCGTGAACAAGATGACGAAACGACGGCTGGCCTCCTATGGGCTGAATCTGGTCGGTGTCGCGCTGCTGTATGCGGCCATCACGCTGACCTTTACCTTCAATGCTTTTGGCAAAAGCACGACCTACATCCAGGGCATTTGTACCACCGCCTGCTATACCATTATCATGGTTACATCGCTGAACCTGGTCGTTGGCTTTATGGGTGAGTTTTCCATGGGCCACGCGGGCTTTGTCTCGATGGGCGCATATGTCTCCGCCATCGTCTCCGGCGCACTGGCCGGGCATGGGCTTTCTGATTTAGGGCTGCTGCTTGTCGCCATTCTGGCGGGCGGCCTGGCTGCGGGGCTTATGGGCGTTGCGGTCGGCATCCCGGCGCTGCGGCTGCGAGGCGACTATCTGGCTATTGTCACCATGGCCTTTGCCGAAATCATCCGCGTGTGTTTCTGCAACTTTTCCATCACCGGGGGCGGCAAGACGATGAGCGGTATCCTCAAACTTTCGACGTTTGACCGCGCGTTCTGGATCATGGTCGTCTGCGTGACCATCATGTTCCTGTTTGTGCGCAGCCGCTTTGGCCGTACGGTACAGGCTATCCGCGAGGATTACATCGCAGCGTCGGCCTCCGGCATCAACGTGACCTATTACAAGGTGCTGACCTTCGCGGTCTCCGCGTTCTTTGCAGGCATTGGCGGCGGCGTTTACGCCCACTATATGACCGCCATGATTCCCACCAACTTCAACTTCAACTATTCGGCCGAGCTGCTTTCCGAGGTCATTATCGGCGGCACCGGCTCGCTGACCGGCTCCATCATCGGCGCGGCGTTCCTGTCCAGTCTGCCGGAGCTGATGCGCGACTTCTCCACCTACCGTATGCTGGCCTACTCGGTCGTGCTGGTGCTGGTCATGCTGTTCCGCCCGGGCGGCATCTTCGGCCGGTGGGAGTTCAGCCTGACCCGCCTGCTGGGCCGCCTGGCCCATCCCAAGGCGAAAGCCAAGAAAGGAGCGTGAGCGATATGGCGGCACCCGTATTGAAAGCCCAACATCTGGGCATCCAGTTCGGCGGCCTGAAAGCCGTGGATGACTTCAACATGGAGATCGGCGAGTCCGAACTGGTCGGCCTCATCGGCCCCAACGGCGCAGGCAAAACAACGGTCTTTAACCTGATTACCGGCGTTTACAAGCCGACCGAGGGCTCGTTCTATCTCTGCGGTGAGCGGATGAACGGAAAAAAGACGCATCAAATCGTCCACGCGGGCATTGCCCGGACGTTCCAGAACATCCGCCTGTTCAAAAAAATGTCGGTCATAGAGAACGTCAAGACCGCTATGCAGGCCCACACGACCTACGGTATGGCGGATGCCATCTTCCGCACCAAGAAATACTGGCAGCAGGAGGCAGAAATCACCGCCCGCGCCAAAGAGCTGCTAGAAGTTGTTCACCTTTCCGGCAAGGAGGACTTGGAGGCCGACAACCTGCCCTACGGTGAGCAGCGCCGCCTGGAAATTGCCCGTGCACTGGCCACCGACATGAAACTGCTGCTCCTTGACGAACCGGCGGCGGGTATGAACCCCACCGAGACCGAGGAACTGCTGGAAATTATCAACTATATCCGCAATGAATTTAAAGTATCCGTCCTGCTCATCGAGCACGATATGAGCCTTGTCATGAAGATCTGCGAGCGTATCCAGGTGTTGGATTTCGGTACGACGATCGCCTCCGGTACGCCGGAGCAGATTGCCAACGACCCGCACGTCATCGAGGCGTATCTGGGCAAGGACGAAGCGAAGGAGGCCGCCGATGCTTGAGATCAAGGACCTGCACGTCAACTACGGCGCAGTTCATGCGCTGAACGGGGTGTCCATGACGGTGAAGGACGGCGAGATAGTTTCCCTGATTGGCGCAAACGGCGCGGGCAAAACCACGACCCTGCGCACGATTACCGGGCTGGAAAAGGCGGCTGGCGGCTCCATCACCTTTGACGGGCACGACCTGCGCAAAACCGAGCCCAGCAAAATTATTACGTTGAAATTGGCGCATGTGCCGGAAGGGCGGCACATTTTTCCCCAGATGACGGTGGAAGAAAATCTTGAGATGGGGGCGTTCACCGACCCAACCGACATGGCGAAAACGATGGCCGACGTTTACGAGCGGTTCCCCCGCTTAAAAGAGCGCAAACGCCAGCTGGCGGGTACGCTCTCCGGCGGCGAGCAGCAGATGCTGGCCGTTGGCCGCGCCCTGATGGGCAGACCCAAGATGATTTTGATGGATGAGCCGTCGATGGGCCTGTCTCCGTTGCTGGTCAAGGAGATTTTTGCCATTATCCGGGAAGTCAACAAGCAGGGCATTACGATTTTGCTGGTGGAACAGAATGCGAAAATGGCGTTGGCAATCTCTGACCGCGCCTATGTGCTGGAAACCGGCACGATTACAATTGAGGGCGACGCCAAAGAATTGCTGAACGACGCCCGCGTGAAGAAAGCCTATCTGGGGCAGTAAGGGGGCCACTATGTATCCGAACTATCCCTACTTCGCCGTGGCCATCACCCGCACCTGCGGGTCGGGCGGCGGCAGTTATATTGGCAAAAAACTGGCACAGGATTTTGATATCGACCTGTACGATCGGAAACTGTTGCGCCTGGCAGCCGAGGACAGCGGCATCAACGAGAAAATTTTTGCCGCCGCCGATGAGAATACCAAGAAAACGCTGCTCTACCGCGTATCGCAGCATGTCTACGACGGCAGCTTCATCCCGCCGGAGAGCGGCAACTTCATCAGCGACCAGAACCTCTTCAACTATCAGGCCAAGGTTCTGCGGGAATTGCTGGACGAGGAAAGCTATGTCTGTGTAGGCCGAGCGGCGGACTTTGTGCTGAAAGATAAGCCCAATGTGCTGACTGTCTACATTGATGCCCCCTATGAGGATCGCATCGAGCGGGAGATGAAGCGCCAGGGCATCGGCCGCAGCCAGGCGATGCACTACATTGATAAGCTAGACCACTACCGGGAGAGCTATTACAAGTACCACACCGGCCGCCAGTGGAAGCGGGTCGAAAACTATGACCTCTGCCTGGACAGCGCCGCCATTGGCCTGGACAACTGTGTCGAGGTCATCAAGAGGGTCATCGAATTAAAATTCGGGGTAAAGTGCCCGCGATAAACAACAAAATCAGGGAGGAAAGAACGATGGAAGCACTTGCATACTATGACGGTAAAATCGGCACGCCGGAAGAATTGATGGTCCCTTTCAATGACCGGGTACACTTCTTCGGCGACGGCGTGTATGACGCGACAGTCGGTGCCAACGGCAAGGTGTATCTGATGCAGGACCACCTCGACCGCTTTTACACCAGCGCCAAGGCGCTGGATATCAACATCCCGATGCCGAAAGAGGAACTGGGCAAGCTGCTGACCGACTTGCTTGCCAAAGTGGACGGTACAACGCACTTTGTCTACTGGCAGGTTACGCGCGGTGTCGAGACCCGCAACCATGTCTACGCCGAAAATCTCCCCGGCAAGCTGTGGGTATCCATCCGCCAGAACCACCTGAACGACCCCGATGTGCCCATCAAGCTCAACACCGAGGAAGATACGCGTTTCTATCACTGCAACATCAAAACATTGAACCTGCTGCCCAGCGTTGTGGCGGCGCAGCACGCCAAGCGTATCGGTGTGCAGGAGACTGTGCTCCACCGCGGCGATATCGTGACCGAGTGTGCTCACTCCAACGTGTCCATCCTCAAGGATGGCGTATTTTATTCGCACCCCAACGATGAATTTATCCTGCGCGGCATCGCCAAGACCCACATGATCCAGGCCTGCTACCGCTTGGGCATCACGGTCATGGAAAAGTGCTTCACGCTGGACGATCTGATGAACGCCGACGAGATCATCGTGACATCGTCCTCCAACTTCTGCCTGCATGCCTGTGAGGTGGACGGCAAGCCCGCGGGCGGCAAAGACCCGGCCACTCTCAAGGCCATCCAGGATGAGGTGCTGCGCGAATACTACGCCTACACCGGCAAAACGACCGTCGTGGACTGAACAGGGGGTGTGCAAGATGACCCGCGATGAACTGGAAAAACGCAACGTGGGCGAAAACCTCGATGCTTTGATGAATCTGGATCCGCGCGGTTACGGCGTCTGCCGTATTCTCTATGCGGGCAGCCGCGCCTACACCGGTGAGCCGCTGACGATGCACGCGGCGCAGGTGCTGTGCGATACAGTAAAAGAGAACGGCCTTGTGTACATTATCACCGGGTTTGTGCTGCTGCCGCATAAAGTGCCCGAGATGGACGGCACAGTCAGTGCCATGCTGCTGGCCCGGGCGCTGGTGATGGCCTTCGGTGCGAAACCAGTCATCGTCTGCCCGGACGACAGCGTGCAGGCCATTGAAAAGTGTGCCGCCGTCGTGGGGCTGCATATCTACGAGGATTTAGACACTGTGCAGGCCTTGCCGTTGAGCATGGGCGTCGTCGCCTTTACGAAGGACATCGCCGCCGCCCCGGCCCAGGCTAACGAGCTGGCCGCCCGCAAGCCTGCGGCGGTCGTCTCGGTGGAAGCCTGCGGCGCGAATGCGGTGGGCGTCTGTCACAATGCCGTTGGTCTGGATGTGACCGCCCTGCAGGCCCGCAGCGATGTTTTGTGGGATACCCTGCGTGCCAACGGCGTGCCGAACATCGCCATCGGCGACCTGGGCAATGAGATCGGCATGGGCACGATTGCCGAGCATATCAAAAAGTACGTGCCCTTCACCGCGGAGGGCGAGTGCCAATGCGGCTGCGGCGGTGGTATTTTGAGTGCCACCAAGGCCGACAACATCATCACGGCGACCTGCTCCGACTGGGGCTGTTACGGCCTGATGGCGGCGCTGGCATATCTCAAGAAAGATATGGAGATTCTCCACCATGAGGAGATGGAATCCGAGGTCATGCGGGTGGCGGCACGCAATGGGTTTATCGATATGACCGGCTCACTGCTGCCAGGCATCGATGGCTTCAGCACCCGGATGAATGTGGGCATCGTCAGCCTGATGCGCCAGTGTACGGCCTACGCGGTGCGGTACTCCCACAAATCGGATCACTGGTTCGGCCCGGTGCTGGCAAAGCATTTCTTTGACTGACTATATAATATGGAAGGAGGCGGCGGCCATGCTGTCGTTTCAGCTGCATCCGGTGGGGGACTGCGCCCTGCTGGCAGAGTTTGCACAGCGCATTGCGCCGGACATCGGCGCGGCGGTGGCGGCACTGAACAGCCGTGTGCTGGCCGCAAAGCTCCCCGGCGTGGTGGAAACAGTACCCGCCTTTGCCTCGCTGCTCATCACGTATGACCCACTTGTAACGGAATACGATACCATAGCCGACGCCGTGCAAAAGCTGGTTGACGCCGACGGTGCGGACGCTGCGGCAGGGGAAGGAAGGCTCGTTACAATTCCTGTATGCTATGGCGGCGATTTCGGCCCCGACCTGCCCTTTGTGGCGCAACACGCCGGGTTGACCGAGGAAGAAGTCATTGCCCTGCACGCCGGGCGGGAATATCAGATCTATATGCTGGGCTTTCTACCGGGGTTTCCGTATCTCGGCGGTCTGGATGAACGGCTGTTCACCCCGCGGCTGGGAACGCCCCGCACGGCCATCCCGGCCGGGGCGGTGGGAATCGGCGGCGAGCAGACCGGTATTTATCCCATTGCCAGCCCGGGCGGCTGGCAGCTGATTGGCCGTACGCCGCTCAAACTGTTTGACCCAGCCTCAGGTACGCTGCCTTACGCGGCGGGGGACAGGATACGCTTTACCCCCATCACGGCAGCAGAATTTGCGGCCTTGGCGGCCAAGGAGGGCACAGTATGAGCATCACAGTACTGGACCCCGTCCCCCTGACCACTGTGCAGGACGCGGGCCGGGTGGGGTATGCAGCGCAAGGCTACCGCAGCTGCGGCGCGGCAGACAGCTACGCCTACCACCTTGCCAACGCTCTGGTCGGCAATGACCCGGGCGCGGCGGTGCTGGAATCCACCCTGCGCGGCCCGGCACTGCGATTTGAGGCGGACACCGTTTTTTCGCTGACCGGGGCGGAAAGCCCTGCCGCGCTGGACGGCGTACCCGTGCCCTATTACGCGCCGCTGCTGGCGAAGGCAGGCAGTACACTGAAAATCGGCGTGGCTGCGTCTGGTTTGCGCAATTACTTGGCTGTGGGCGGCGGCATTGCCACCCCGCCCGTGCTGGGTAGTCGCGCCACCGATGTGAAATGCGGTATCGGCGGCTTGAAAGGCCGCAAGCTGGCAAAAGGCGACACGCTTCCCACCGGGGTATGCGATACCGCCGCGCTCTGGCGGATCATTACGGCCAAACATCTGGACCGCCCGCTGCGGGACAAGGCCGTGTGCCGGGGCACCCATTCTGTGCGCGTGCAGGGGGCACAGACTTTGCCGCTGCTGCGCACCGTACCCGGCCCGCAGGATGCCGCGTTCACCGCGCAGGGGTTACATGATTTTACCCACGGCATCTACACATTGACACCCAACTGTGACCGCATGGCCTGCAAGCTGGCGGGCCCGCCGCTGGCAATGCACCATGGCGCGGACATCCTCTCCGATGGCATTGTGCCCGGTTCGGTGCAGGTCTCCGCCGACGGTCAGCCCATCGTGATGCTGGCCGACCACCAGACCACCGGCGGCTACGCCAAAATTGCAACGGTCATCTCCGCTGACCTGCCCGCGCTGGCGCAACTGCGTCCGGGTCAGCGAGTATGCTTCACCTTTGTGACCCCCGCCCGGGCTGTACAGGCCGCCCGGCAGCAGGCCGTCTTGTGGCAGCAGGTACGAAATCGTTTGTAAAAGAAGGTGTGTTGTATGAAATATTCCGCATTTCCCCCGGCTGAGGTCCGTGCGCTGATCCGGGCGGGTAAGCTGGATGCCCCCACTACCGGCTATTGCGACGGCTATGCCCAAGGCAACCTGGTTGTGCTGCCCAAAGCGCTGGCATGGGACTTTCTGCTATTCTGCCAGCGCAACCCCAAGGCCTGCCCCCTGCTGGAAGTGGCAGATGCCGGGGAGCGCAGTTTCTCCCAATTTGCGCCGGGCAGCGATATCGCGCAGGACATCCCGCGCTACCGCATTTACCAAAATGGCGAACTAATCGAAGAAACTACCGATGTGACGCGGTATTTTGAAGAACGGGACGATTTGGTCAGCTTCCTTATCGGGTGCAGCTTCTCGTTTGAGTCGGCCCTGCTGGACGCCGACATCCCGGTGCGTCAGATCGAGGAGGGCGTCAACGTGCCGATGTACAACACCAACATTCCCTGCACGCCTGCGGGGGTGTTCAGCGGCAACATGGTCGTCAGTATGCGGCCCATCCCGTATGCGCAGGTGCCCGCGGCGGTAGCCATCACGGCGGGCATGCCCCGCGTACACGGAGCACCGGTGCAGATTGGCACACCGGAGGCTATCGGCATTACTGACCTGGCCAACCCCGACTACGGCGACGCCGTGACGATACGCCCGGGAGAAACGCCTGTGTTCTGGCCTTGCGGGGTCACGCCGCAGGCAGTGGTCATGCACTCAAAACCCGAGTTTTGCATCACCCACGCGCCGGGACATATGTTTGTGACCGATGTGAAAAACACGGCGCTGAAATTTTAAGGAGGGGGCTTTGTAATGCCAACCATTGATTTGAATTGCGATTTGGGAGAGAGTTTCGGCGCGTACACCATCGGGATGGACGATGAAATTCTACCCTACGTGACCAGCGCGAACATTGCCTGCGGGTTCCACGCGGGAGACCCGTCCGCGATGAAAAAGAGCGTATTGCTGTGCAAAAAATACGGCGTGCAGGTGGGCGCACACCCCGGCTTGCCCGACTTGCAGGGCTTTGGCCGCCGCAAAATGGCAATCAGCCCCGCCGAAGCTGAGGCCGACGTAGTGTATCAAATTGGCGCACTGAAAGCCTTCTGCGATGCGGCGGGTGTGCCGCTGCACCACGTCAAGCCCCACGGCGCACTCTACAACATGGCTGCCAAAGACCCGGCGCTGGCGGCGGCTATCTGCCGCGCCGTGCAGGCTGCGGCCCCCGGTGCGGTGTTGCTGGCCCTGTCCGGCAGCGAAATGATCAAGGCCGCCCACGCCATCGGCCTGCCTGTCGCCAGCGAGGTATTTGCCGACCGCGGCTACCAGCCGGACGGAACTTTAGTGCCCCGCGGTACGCCTGGTGCGATGGTTGAGGACGAGGACACTGCTATAGTGCGGGTCTTGCAGATGGCAAAGCAGGGCACTGTACAGGCCAACGATGGCAGCACGGTAACTTTGCAGGCTGATTCCGTCTGCATCCACGGCGACGGGCCGAAAGCTCTTGCCTTCGTACAGAAAATCTCCACCGCCCTGCCCGCTGCAGGAGTGGAAGTCAGAACGTTTACCGCGACCACCAGTGGGGCAACGTAGCCCACAACAAAATGTGGCATCACTAGCTGTGGGGGCGACCAGACTTTTGCGATTACGCGCTGCTGGTCTTTGCCATCAAGAGCTTACAAGAAAATAAAAGCAGAGGCTGTTGCACAAGGACAAAATCCAAGTGCAGCAGCCTCTTTACGGTTAAATGCCTCCAGAAGCACAAAAACGCTCGCCATAGACCCCCTAATTCCCCAAAAGCAGATAACTCAAACAGGCCCTTCTGAATAACGATTGTTTTCCAGAGGAGCCTGTTTTCCAATTTTTCAAAAATCAGAAATTCCGGTATGCTTTAGGCTGAATCAAATGCAGATTTTGCAGTCCGCTGTTGCACTTTGCCAGCAGGTGAGCAATGTTTGGGAAAGCCCCCAAAACAGAAGCTCCGCCAGGACTTTGACCTTACCGCCCGTAAGGAACAGTTTAAAATTCCGATTGATCGGTGCATTGCGCTCTTGCCAGTCGTTCATTTTTCAATTCGTTTGCAGTGGCTTGCCTGAGATAAATTTCTTCTGCAGCAAAGCCCTTGACCTTTTTGCCGATGTGCAGTATACTTTTCCGTAGTTAGCCGTGTATAACCGCTCGGGTGCTTTATGATGCGGGAGCCTTCTTCGGAATCTCTGAAAGCGCCTAAGCTTCTTGACAGAGATAACATCAGGGCGTATTATTGGGCTAGAAGGACCGCTGAGAAGCGGCTTTTTATAAGGTTGAAAGTTAGTTTTATCTAACTTTAAGTTCTGCCCTCCGCCTAGAAATGTGTCCTTGCTTACAGGCAGAAAACAAAAAGATCGAAGCCTACCTCAAGACCCGCTGCGGTGGTCACATCCGGGCAGCCTACGGCTGCTCGCTGGGCGGATCGTTTGTTCGGTTGTTGGTGGCACGGCAGAATATCCACATAGCCTACGGCATTCTGGGCAGCTCTGATTTGGATCAGGCATCGCCGCTGGCGGCAAAACTGCAGGCTGATTTTCTGCTGCCATTGATTGTCCCCGTGGTGCGGGATGGAAAGCTCAAGGTGAATTTTCTTCAAAAGCGTCTGGATAAACATGCCAGCGAGTTGGGGGATTGTGTCAAGGCCTTTCTGAAAATGTTCGGCGAGGCCCGCCCGTATATGACTGGACGCAAATTATCAACGGTATGACCATCTACACGGATACTGCGCTGAAAGCATATCTGGAACAAGCAGGATTTTGCAAGATGCAGCGCCACAAAAACAAAAATGGCTGGCTGCGCGTTACGGCGCAAAAGCGGTGAAATAGCGTAAGGAGGACGGAACATGGAACGAAAAGAAGCGATTCGCAGCGCCTATCGGCTGACAGGCGGCAACAATTTTTATGACGGTATGATCACCTGCTCGACCTTTAGCGGAAAAGCGGTATGCCGCTTGGTGTGGGATATGAACAAGGCGGAAAGCGATGCCTATCTGGAAAAGGCGCTGTCCGGCATTCCGGAGAATTTCTCCGGCAGGCTGCTGGAGGTGCCGGTGGGAACCGGTATTCTGACCATGCCGCTTTACAAGACGCTGCCCAAAGCGGACATTACCTGTCTGGATTATTCAGCGGATATGATGGGGCAGGCGCAGGAGAAGACGGAACGTCCGCATCTGCAAAATGTGACCTTTCAGCAGGGAGATGTAGGGGCTCTGCCCTTTGCGGACAGCGCGTTTGACTTGGTTTTGTCACTGAACGGCTTTCACGCATTCCCGGATAAGGAGGCTGCTTACCGGGAGGTGTTCCGGGTCCTGAAACCCAGAGGGACCTTCTGCGGCTGCTTTTATGTGGCGGGCGAGCAGAAGCGAACGGACCGGTTCGTCCGGCATATATATGAAAAGGCGGGGTTCTTCACACCGCCCTATGAAACGACCGCCAGTTTGAAAAAACGGTTGGAAAAACGGTACGCAACCGTAACACTGGGAACCGTGAAGAGTATGGTATGGTTCGTCTGTCGGAAAGGAAATCAATGAAAGCCTGCAAGTGCTGCCTTGACCGCAGGCGGCTGTTGAGATAGTGTGTTCACTACGGAAAGGACTTACAATGAAATTTAAGACATTGGGAAATCGGAAGGATCCCGCTGTTTTGTTTTTTCATGCTATGGGTGTGACGGGGGAGAGCAGCGAACCGGTTGCGAAATACTTACAGGATAGGTATTTCTGCATTTTACCAAACCTACCACTGCGGCCATTATCCCGTGTTTGAGGGATACGATCATATGCAATATCAGATTCGTGATCCGAAGGGCTTTGCTGAAATGCTGGCATATATCGCTGAACATGACGGTATGCCGAAGCTCCCGTTTATCAGAAAGTGTGAGGACCCGATATGAAATACAGGATCGAGAAAAACACCGTGCAGGAGACGTTGATCCTCCCGCTGTATTCCCGAAAGCTGTGTACGGAATTGTATCCCAATCTCTACCGTGATGAAACAGCGGTGCGTCTGATCGACCAGATCGACTACGACTTTTCGGAGGCAGAGAAAAACGCCCGCAGCTTGATGCAGCGTTTCGGTGCGCTGGAGGTCGCCATGCGGCAGAATGACCTTGCGTGGGAGGTACGGAATTATCTGAAAACCCATCCCAGCGCAGCGGTGGTCAACCTCGGCTGCGGGCTGGATAACACCGGCAAAGCCTGCGACAACGGCAGATGCAAGATTTACAATCTGGACTTCCCCGATGTTATTGCCTTGCGGCAGCAGCTGCTGCCCGCCGGGGAACGGGAGCAAAACATCCCCTGCGACCTGAAAGACCCCGCATGGTTTGGCAAGATCGATGCCTCCGGCGGGGCGGTGTTCTTTGCCTCCGGGGTGTTCTATTAC
>OOCN01000496.1_pt1 | contig 34442 bp, 30 predicted proteins | sample 1671361 | NCBI WGS metagenome assembly OOCN01 (sample SAMN06348149, study PRJEB24527) | human gut metagenome | biome: human gut; feature: ankylosing spondylitis patient; material: feces | host: Homo sapiens | place: China | collected 2015-10
GTCGGGGATGGCGAAGTATTCCAGCAGACGCACGCGCACCGTCTCCATCTGGTCCCGGTGCCCGGCCGCCAGATAATCCAGCAGTCGATCGAACGCATCCTGGATCTGCCCGCCGATCATATCGATATCGGCCACGGCCATCTGCGCGTCCACATCCTCCGGATGATCCGCGGCGGCGGCACGCACCTCGCGCACATCGGCGTCCGCGGAACGAGCCAGCAGCAACGCCTTCGCACGTTCGCGCGCGGCCAGCGCATCGTTCGGGTCGGCTTCCAGCACCTTGCCGTACGCGGCCGCGGCACCGGCATAATCGCCCTCCATCGCCAGACGATGGGCCTGTTCATGCTCCGGCGGCACCGTCTGCTCCAGCGACGGGGTCTGCTCGGCATCCGGATCGCCCGAATACGGCGCCGTGCCGGTCACACCCGCCTGCTGCGCCACCTGCACGATCTTCGGCAGCACCTCATCCACGATCTGCTGCATCTCCTGATCCGACGGCACCCCCTGCAGCAACGGCATCGGCCGCCCGTTGATCAGCGCGAACAGGGCCGGCGCCCCCTGGATGCCGAACGCCTGAGCCACCGCGGGGAACGAGGCCACGTCGATGCGGGAAAGCTGCAGCTGGCCGTTCATCGCGTTCACAGCGTCGCCCAGGGCCTTGGCCATCGGGAAGAGGCGATCGTCGGTCGGCAGCCACAGCAGCAGCAGGATCGGGAACGTGGCCGAGGTCTGTACCATGGCCTGGAACGTGTTCTCCGTGGTGTCGATGACGTACCCACCGGCCGCAGGCGCGCCTCCCGCCTGCCCCGGTTCGGCCGTGACCTGATGCTTCAACGCCTCCAGATCCACCGCGCCCGCCAGGGACACACCCGGATTGAACTGCCGCTGCTGACCTGCCATCGTGCCTCCAAACTCGAAGAACCGTACTGATTCACAACTTACTCCATCGCGCCGCCAAGAATCGTACGGTTCCCCAACGGCATAGCGGCCGTGTCGCTATATGGGACGGACGATTCCCGCGGCGGCAGGCGACGCCCGAAGGCGGTCGAGATATGATCGAACCCCGCACGCCGGCGGGGTTCGATCGGCAACAATCAGTCGGAATCAGATCGCCTCGACCTTGATCGGCTTGCGTTCCGCACCGACCGCCGTGATCTGTTCCCCGGAATCCTCCGGCGGCACGTACAGCGCCACGATGTTGACGTATGTGACCTTCATCGTGCTCGTGGCGGTGCCGTCGCCGAACAGGGCCTGCTCCTCGTCCGAGGCGGGCAGCGATTCGCGGCCGTCGCCTGCGGCGCGGGTCCATTCGGAGTTGATCCGGGACCACGGTGAACGTCTGCGTCTGCGTGCCGTTGTTGCGTTCCATGCCCTCCTGCACGGTCTGTGCCACCGAGGCGATGGTCTGGCGCAGCGAATCGTCCGCGAACTGGTCGGCGAACTCGCTGTTCGCCCCGTTCTGCAGCACGTCGGCGTATCGTTCCACCGCCTCCTGCGGTGTGGCCACCAGGCCCGTATCATTCGGCAGACCCATCTGGGTGCCGATCTCGGGCACGGTGAACCGCGGCAGCTGGGCGCCGGCGAACAGACGGGCCACACCCCACAACTTGTAGTTCTGACGCGGCGAATCCTGCGTGAACACCAGCAGACGTTGCGACTGCTGATCCTCGGTGGTGGTGGTGATCGTGTACACCGTACGCGGCCATCCGGAATCTACGGGAATCACCGTCTGCATCATGTCGGAGGGGATCGTATTGGTCTTGTCCAGACCACCGGTGGCCTTGCCCACCGTGATCGCGCTGTTGCGCACGTCCAGCATCGGCCCGGTCACGCGCGCCGACAATCCGTCACCGCTCATATTCTGCGTGGCCTGATCCAGCGTCTCCAGAATCGAGGCGCGGATCTTGCTCTCCTGCTCCTCGGTCAGATCGGGAATCTGGTCCACGTCGGCCGGCGCCGCCTGCGGTTCGGGGATCCGGCCCTCGCACGCGCCCAATCCCAGCGTCAGCCCCAACGCCGCGACCGCGGCCATCAGCTTCGTGATTCGTGAACGCATATCACTCCCCTTCCTTGGCACCGTCGTTTTCGCCGGCCTCGGACGATTCGGTCTCGGACGATTCGGCCTCGGGGGCGCTCTCCTGGGCAAGGCGCGCGAAGTACGCCGCCAACTCGTCGGGGGAGATCACCGAAGTCTGCTCGCCAGCCCCCTCGTCCCCGGACTGCTCCGAGGAGCGCATCTGATCCGACACCAGGTTTCGGGCCGCGGATCGACGATATTCGGCCCTTCGTCCTCAGACGGCTCGACCTGCTCGACTGTTCTGCCGCGTCCGTGCCTGCGACGGCGGGCGCGACGGCTTTCCGGCTCCGCCACGGCGTTGCCCGGCCCCATGCCCTCCGTCAGCTCTTCGGCCTCCACCTCGGCGGCTTCCGAAACCGCTTTGCGACGCTTGTGCGGCGACATGGCGAACACCGATGCGCACAGCACCGCCAGCACCACGCAGATACCGCCGGCGAAGTAGAACGGCATCGCAAAATCGGGTACGCTCTGGCGCACCCAATCCATGGTCACGGTGGCGGAGGCGTCGTCCTCTCCCAGATCCACCAGAGCGACACGGGACGCATCCTCATCGGTTGTCTTCAACGTGACGGCACCCGTATCGCAAGACACGGCGGTCCACATGTCAGAATCGGCGAACGCCACATCGCCCTCGCCGGACAGATCCGGCCCCTGGGCCTCGGCGTCGGTCACCGACAGTGCGGTCCACTCGCTCAGTCCGGTCACGCGGACGTACGGGTTGCCGGAAATCCAGCCGGTGATGTCCTTCATCGATCCCTCGGCCACACACACCGTGGCCTCGGCATTGTTGCTTTTCACCGTCATCGACACCCGGTCATCGACCAGCCCCAGCACGCCGGGATCGGTGACCACGTAGCGCGTGCCGGAGGCCGTGGCCACGATCTCGCGGCTGGGCTTCCAGATCGTGGCGTTCAGTACACCGAGCACGACGCAGGCCACGGCGATCAGCCCGAAGATGGGCGTGACCACGCCCCGCATGATCTTGGCATGGCGGGTCGGGCCGGCCGGGGTCTGCGGCTCTTCTTGTTCACGTTCTTCAACAGTCATAGCAACGCCCATTCTACCGTTAGCCCATAACCCTTTGCTCGGAAAGGACTGGAAATCAGGGTGGGGCGCTAGTGTTGGTGCCATGCATATGAAGACATCGATTTCCCTGTTCGGCAAGCTGCTCGCGGCGCTGTGCGCGCTGGTCATGTGCGCCACGCTTGCGGCGTGCAACGGCGGCGACCAGGCCGAGGGTTCCAATGATTCCAACGATTCGAGCGATTCCTCGCAGTCGTCCGCCGACGCGTTGGAGGACCTGCCGCAGATCGCCGGACTGGTGGCCGAGGGCGAGCCCGGGCAGAAGCCGACGATCAAATTCCATGCCCCGATGAGCGTGGAGGATGACGCGTACGCGGTACTCCAAAAGGGGAATGGGGACAAGATCAAGGTCGGCAATCGCGTGTGCATGCAGGCCTTTGCCGTCAATCTCAACGACGGCTCCGAGATGGTCAGCTCCTGGGAGAAGAACACCCCTGATTGCTCGACGCTGCTCACCGAGGATATGGTGGCGCAGTACCCGATCTATTCGCTGATCGCCGACGCGACCATCAACACCACCTTCGCGATCGGCTCGAATGACGAAAGCGGTCAGCCGTACGCATGGATATGGACCATCGTCTCCCAATCCACCGATCCGACGCGCGCCGAGGGCGAGGCCGTCACCGATATCCCGGCCGGTCTGCCGAAGGTCACCCTTGCCAAGGACGGCAAGCCATCGATCGATATGAACGGCCAGGGCGACGTGGACCAGCTGGTGGTGCAGACGTTGATCAAGGGCGAGGGCAAGGAGGTGCAGGAGAGCGACACGGTGCGTGCGCACTACACCGGCTGGCTGCTGGACGGCACGCAGTTCGACTCGTCCTGGGACCGCGGCGAGCCCTCCGATTTCTCGCTCGATGGCGTGATCGACGGCTGGCAGCAGGGCCTGACCGGGCAGACGGTGGGCTCGCAGGTGCTGCTGATCGTGCCTCCCGACCTGGGCTACGGCGATGCCGGCTCCGGGGATACGATTCCGGGCGGCGCCACGCTGGTGTTCGTGGTCGATATCCTGGCGGCCTACTGACGCCTGGGTGCGCACTACTCCGGATCATATGATGAAGAGCCGCGGAATTCCGCGGCTCTTCTCGTTGAACCTTGAAGTGGTGCGAACCGTGTTTCAGAACAACCTGATCTCGTCCGAGTCGGTGCCCTTCATCTCGTCATAATCCAGGATCAGGCACTCGAAGCCGCGGTCCTGCGCCAGCACGCGGGCCTGCGGGGTGATGGTCTGCGCGGCGAAGATGCCCCGCACCGGAGCCAGCAACGGGTCCCGGTTGAGCAGTTCGCAGTACCGGGTCAGCTGCTCGACGCCGTCGATGCCGCCGTGCCGTTTGATCTCGATGGCCACATGCCGCCCTTCCGCGTCCACGGCCATGATATCCACCGGGCCGATGGCGGTCGGGTATTCGCGGCGCACCAGCTTGGCGCCCCGACCGATGCGCTCGATCTGTTCGGCCAGATAGCGCTGCAGATGATCCTCCACACCGTCCTTGACCAGACCGGGGTCCTCGCCCAGGTCATAGGATTCGTCGCTGTAGATGTGCTGGAGCGTGACCTCCAGGATGTCGCTGGACTTGTCCGAGCAGACGCGCAGCATCTTCTCCGGGGCGGCGGTGTCCACGTCGGCGTCCGCGTCGGCCGGGACGATCTCCTTGATCGTGCAGGGCGCGGCCATCCAATTCAGCGGCTTGTACGAGCCCAGCTCGGAGAAGATGAGCAGGCTGTTGTCGGCCTTGATCAGCAGCACGCGCCTGGCCAGCGGCAGGGACGCGTTCAGACGGCCGGAATATTCGGCGGAGCAATCGGCAACTATGATTCGCACAAGCCACCACCATACCCCATGCCTCGCCCGGCCGCTTCGCGACTGCGGAAAGTGTGCGGGGAACAGGCGGTCCGGTAACGAATCGGCCCCTCGCGCAAGCGTTGTGCGCGAGGGGCCGATATACGGGGATGTTGGCGTTCTATTCCGCTTCGGACTGCTCTCCGGCGCGCCGGACCACGTCACGGCCGCGTTCCACGGCGACCGTGAGCTTGTTCGAGTCGAACGAGATGAACCCGTCGGTGACCTCGAACTCGTGCTTCACGTCGTTCATGTCGGTGACCGTGACCACGCCCTCCTTGAACAGCGTCAGGATCGGCTGGTGGTTCGGCAGGATGCCCATCGCACCCGCATATGCGGGGATGACGGCGGACTTCGCCTGCCCCGCCCAGACCGGATGGTCGGCGGCGACGATGTTCACCTGCATGCTCGAAGCGGCCATCACGCACCAAACTCCTTCTGCATATCGTGCCAGCGACGCTCGAGGTCGTCGATGCCGCCGATGCCCGAGAACGCCTGCTCCGGCACCTCGTCATAGACGCCGTCGCAGATGCGGGTGAAGGCCTCGATGGTCTCCTCCGCGGGCACGTACGAGCCCGGACGACCGGTGAACTTCTCGGCCACGTAGAAGTTCTGGCCGAGGAACTGCTCGATCTTGCGGGCGCGGTTGACGGTGGTCTTGTCCTCCTCGCCGAGCTCGTCGATGCCGATCAGGGCGATGATGTCCTGCAGTTCCTTGTTGCGCTGCAGGATGGCCTTGACGCGGTTGGCGCACTCGTAATGCGCCTGGCCCACGTAGCGCGGGTCCAGGATGCGCGAGGTGGAGGCCAGCGGATCCACGGCCGGGTAGATGCCCTTGGACGCGATGTCGCGGGACAACTCGGTGGTCGCATCCAGGTGGGCGAAGGTCGTGGCCGGGGCCGGGTCGGTGTAATCGTCGGCGGGCACGTAGATGGCCTGCAGCGAGGTGATGGAGTGGCCTCGGGTCGAGGTGATGCGCTCCTGGAGGGAGCCCATCTCGTCGGCCAGGTTCGGCTGGTAACCCACGGCGGAGGGCATGCGGCCCAGCAGCGTGGAGACCTCGGAGCCGGCCTGCGTGAAGCGGAAGATGTTGTCGATGAACAACAGCACGTCCTGGTTCTGCACGTCGCGGAAGTACTCGGCCATGGTCAGTGCGGTCAGCGGGACGCGCAGACGGGTGCCCGGCTGCTCATCCATCTGGCCGAAGACCAGTGCGGTCTTCTCCAGAACGCCGGCCTCGCCCATCTCGCCGATGAGGTCGTTGCCCTCACGGGTACGCTCGCCGACGCCGGCGAACACGGACACGCCGCCGTGGTTCTGGGCGACGCGCTGGATCATCTCCTGGATCAGCACGGTCTTGCCGACGCCTGCACCACCGAACAGACCGATCTTGCCGCCCTGCACGTACGGGGTCAGCAGATCGATGACCTTGATGCCGGTTTCGAACATCTGGGTCTTGGACTCCAGCTGGTCGAATGCCGGCGGCTTGCGGTGGATGGGCCAGCGTTCGGTGACCTTGATGGTCTCGTCGGCCTTCTTGTTCAGCACGTGACCGGTCACGTCGAACACGTGGCCCAGGGTCACGTCGCCGACGGGCACGGAAATCGAGCTGCCGGTGTCGTGCACCGAAGCGCCGCGGACGAGGCCGTCGGTGGGCTTCAGGGCCACGGCGCGCACGGTGGAGTCGCCAAGGTGCTGCTCGACCTCAAGCGTGATCGTGTGCGCGGTCTCGCCTTCCTCGTGAGCGCCGGTGTTGGTCAGCTCGACGGTCAGGGCGTTGTAGATATCGGGCAGGTGGCCCACCGGGAATTCGACGTCGATAACCGAACCCTGGATACGCGTCACACGTCCATTGATCGGCTCTGCAGCCGTCTCGGGAGCCGCTGTGGTCTGATTGTCAGCCATATGCGTTCCTACTCTTCCTTTGTGTTCAGCGCGTCGGCGCTGCCGATGATTTCGGTAAGTTCCTGGGTGATGGACGCCTGACGGGAGGCGTTCATCTTACGGGTCAGCGAGTCGATCAGGTTACGCGCGTTCTCCGTCGCCGTGTGCATGGCGTTCTGCCTGCTCGCGGTCTCGGACGCGGCCGCCTCCAGCAGGCATTCGTGAATACGCGACTGGATGTACTTCGGCAGGATGGCATCCATCACCTTGTCCAGGCTGGGCTCGAAGCGGTACAACGGGCGCACCTTGGAGCTGGCGGCGTTGTCGCCCTCGCTCTCGCGCGACATGCCCGGGCCGGATTCGACCTTGGCCTCGACCACTTCGACGGGAAGCATACGCAGCACGCGCACCTTCTGCACCACCATGTTGATGAACTCGGTGTAGACGATGTAGAGCTCGGAGACCCCGCCCTGGCTGGCCGGCTTCATGTAGGCGGTCATCAGTGCGTTGGAGATGGCCTCGGCGATTTCAACGCCCGGCTTGTCGGTATCCCCCTCCCACGTGTCGGCGATTGCGCGGTTGCGGTACTTGTAGTACGTCACGCCGCGCCGGCCATACACGTAGAGTTCCGGCTGCTTGCCGGCGTCGTCGAGTCGCGTGAGCAGTTCCTCGGTCTCACGGATGATCGACGAGGTGTATGCGCCGGCCATGCCACGATCCGCCGTCAAGGCGAGGACGGCAACCTTGGGGTTGTCCTCCTCCTTCTTGACAATCGGATGCGTGATACGGGTGTGGGCTACCACAGCCTGAACGGCATCGAAAATCGCATCGGCGTACGGCTTCGCGTTCAGGGCCACGTCACGGGCCTTGGCGATATGCGAAGACGCGATCATCTCCTGGGCGTTGAAAATCTTCTCCAGCGATCCCGTAGAGGCGATCCTGCCCTTCAATGCGAGTTGCGATCCCATGGGCTACTTCTTTTCTCCAGCCATCGGGTGCTTGGTCGGATCGTGCGCGGGCTTGTCGGCCTTGGCGATGATCTTCTCCTGCTCCACGGGCACGGGCTTGCGCGTCGAGGACTTCTTCACGACCAGCGGCTTGCCGGCCTTGGTCACGTACGTCTCGCGGAACGCTTCGACGGCCTCGTCCAAGGCGGCTTCGGTGTCAGGCGTGAAGTTCTCGGTCTCACGGATGGTCTTGAGGATGTCGGTGCTGTGCTCCAGGTAATCGAGCAGCGCGTGCTCGAACGGCAGCACGTCGCCCAGCGGCAGATCATCCATCTTGCCATGGGTGCCGGCCCACACGGAGACGACTTCCTGTTCCATCGAATACGGCGAGAACTGCGGCTGCTTGAGCAGCTCGGTCAGGTGCGAGCCACGGTTCAGCTGGTTCTTGGACGCGGCGTCCAGATCAGACGCGAACATCGCGAAGGATTCCAGCGAACGGTACTGCGCCAGCGAGATCTTCAGCGTGCCGGAGACCTTCTTCAGGGCCTTGGTCTGTGCGGCGCCACCGACTCGGGAGACCGAGATGCCGACATCCACGGCGGGACGCTGGTTGGCGTTGAACAGATCGGACTGCAGGAAGATCTGGCCGTCGGTGATGGAGATCACGTTGGTCGGGATGTACGCGGACACGTCGTTCGCCTTGGTCTCGACGATCGGCAGACCGGTCATGGAACCGCCGCCCAGATCGTCGGAGACCTTCGCGCAGCGTTCGAGCAGACGCGAATGCAGGTAGAAGACGTCGCCAGGGTACGCTTCACGCCCCGGCGGGCGGCGCAGCAGCAGCGAGATCGAACGGTAGGCTTCGGCCTGCTTCGACAGGTCGTCGAAGACGATGAGCACGTGCTTGCCGTGGTACATCCAGTGCTGGCCGATGGCCGAGCCGGTGTACGGCGCGATGTACTTGAAACCTGCGGAATCGGAAGCCGGGGAGGCCACGATGGTGGTGTACTCCATGGCACCGGCCTCTTCGAGGCTCTGGCGCACGGATGCGATGGTCGAACCCTTCTGACCGATGGCCACGTAGATGCAGCGCACCTGCTTCTTCGGGTCGCCCGTCTCCCAGTTCTTCTTCTGGTTGATGATGGTGTCGATCGCGATTGCGGTCTTGCCGGTCTGGCGGTCTCCGATGATGAGCTGACGCTGGCCGCGGCCGATCGGCGTCATCGCGTCGATGGCCTTCAGGCCGGTGGACAGCGGTTCGTCGACGGGATGACGGTGCATAACGTCAGGAGCCTGGGCTTCGAGGATTCGACGCCCTTCAATGCCCTTGATTTCACCCAGACCATCGATCGGGTTGCCCAGCGGGTCCACGGTACGGCCGAGATAGCCGTCGCCGACGGGCACGGAGAGCACTTCGCCGGTGCGTCGGACCTCCTGGCCTTCCTCGATGCCTGCGAAATCGCCGAGGATAACCACGCCGATCTCACGGGCGTCAAGATTGAACGCCAGGCCGAGCGTGCCGTCCTCGAAGGTCAGCAGCTCGTTGGCCATGCAACCAGGCAGTCCCGTCACGTGCGCAATGCCGTCGCCGGCCGTCGCGACATAGCCCACTTCCTGGGTGGGGGTGTCACTCGGCTTGTACGACTCGACAAAATCATCGAGCGCCTTGCGTATCGTGGCGGGATCAATGGTAAGTTCTGCCATGATCACTCCTTATTGTTGGAAAATTTCATGTCGGGCTCCGTCGCCGCGTGTGGCGCGGCCCGGAACCGTATCGTCAGGCTTTCGCCTTTACCGTGCGGTGCAGCTGCTGGAGCTGGGCGACCACGGTGTTGTCCGTGACCTCGTCGCCGACCTGGATGCGCATGCCGCCGAGGACCGTGGGGTCGACGACCGAGTTGATGTGCACCGGATGGTCGAGCTTCGCGGAATATACGGCGGTCAGTCGCTTGATCTGGTCGATGTTCAGCGGCGACGCGGTGGTCACGGTAATCATCGACTCGCCCATGTGGCGCGAGAACTTGTTGATCAGCCACTGGATGGTCTCCAGATAGCGCCGGTTGCGCGGGTTGCACGCGGCGTGTTCCGCCAGCCGGAGCGTGACCTCGTTGAACTCGGTCTTGCCCAGCACGGCGTTCAGCAGATCGATGCGCGCCTTGGCGGGTACGCTGTCGTCATTGAGCTTCGAACGCAGAACCGGCAGGTTGAGCAGCGCGGAATGCAGCTCGGCCAGTTCCACGGACACGCGCAGGGTGACGCCCGTGGCATCCGCGTAGTACATCATGGCGTCAACGCCGAAGTCTTCGACGGCGTTGGCGATGTGCGCGGCACGGCTCCATTTGCGACCGACCAGATCGCTCATGATCCCCAGGGTCATGGGATGGGCCTGGGCACCGATGAGCTCCTTGAGCACGCCGATCTTGTCGTCGACCGGACGTGACGGATCGGTGAGAGCGCGTTCGAGCTGCACGGTGTGGTCAAGCACGTTGGTGATCGTGAACAGTTCGTTGCCGATACGCCATGCGTCCTTGCCGGTCGAGCGCAGCTTGGGCGCCAACTCGTCACGCGAAACGCGATCCGAGATGCGGGATGCCTCTCCTCGCATTGGTCACCTCCCTTTCCGGAACGCCGGAATCACTTCTTGTCGTTCGTGTCCAGGTCGTCGATCATCTTGTCGATCATCGAGGACTGCACGTCGTCGCTTTCAAGCTTGGCACCGAGAATCTTGCCGGCCAGGGCCGTGGCAAGAGTACCGACTTCGCCCTTGAGGGAGACCAGCGCCTGCTGCTGCTGCGACTCGATGGAGCGCTGCGCGTTGGCGGTGATCTGGGCGGCGTCGGACTCCGCGCGGGAGCGTGCGTCGGCGATGATGTGGGAAGCTTCGGCACGGGCGTCGTCACAAATCTTGGAGGCTTCGACGCGAGCGGTGCTCAGCTGGGCCTCGTACTTGCTCTTGGCGGCGTCGGCATCCTTCTTGGACTGCTCTGCCTTGGCGATGTTGCCTTCGATCTTCGCCGCACGCTCATCGAAGATGGCGTTGAATTTCGGCATGAAGAACTTGTGGAAGAACAGCGCGACGATGACAAGGATGATCAGGGACCACACGATGTCGTAGACCTGCGGAATGAACAGCTTGAGGCCGTCACTTGCGGCTATTGTCATCATGAAGCCCTCCTTTCAATGTCGAATAAACGTGTGAATCGTCGCCTGTCGTCTCACGCAACGATCAGGGCGGCCACGAAGCCGAGCAGACCCAGCACCTCGACCAGTGCGAGGCCGATGAACATGATCATCTGGATCTTGCCGCTCACCTCGGGCTGACGGGCGGTGGACTCCATCGCCTTGCCGAACAGGATGCCGAGGCCGAGGCCGGGGCCGAGGGTCGCGAGGCCGTAGCCGATGACGGAAAGGCTGCCGGTGACCTGAGCGAGAGTAATGATGTCCATTTCTGTTTCCTTTCTAACGTAACCGTTAAAAAAACTTGGTTAATTTCTTCAGTTGTCTCGGGAATTGCAAAGTATTCGTATTGTCCGTGGTGAGTCTCACGCGGGTGCGGCTCATTCCTCCGGGTAGCTCATGCTGATGTACACCGTCGAGAGGATGGCGAACACGTAGGCCTGCAGGAAGGCGACGAACGCCTCGAACAGGGTGAGCACCAAACCGAAGACGAACCACAGCGCGCCGACGGGGATGCCGGCAAGCTTATTGGTCGCGTCGATGACCCAGTACTGTGCAAACGCCAGGCAGGATGCCACGAGCAAGTGCCCGGAGATCATGTTGGCGAACAGACGGATGGTCAGCGATGCGGGGCGGATCAGCACCAGCTCGCACAGCTGGATCGGCGCCAGCAGGATGTACACCGGCCACGGCACCCCCTTGGGGAAGCACTCGTCGCGGATGTAGCCCCACAGGCCCTTCTCGCGTGCTGCGGTGATCCAGTACTGGATGAGCACCCAGACCGCGAACACCAGCGGCATGACCACTGTGGCGGTGGCCGCCATGTTCATGCCGGGGATGATGCCGCACAGGTTGAACACGAAGATCGCGAAGAACAACGTCGAAATCATCGGCACGTAACGCTTGCCGCGCAGCTCGCCCATGACCTGATATACGACGCTGTCGCGCACGAAGTCGATGCCCATCTCGACCACGCCTTGCCAGCGGCCGGGGATGAGCTTGGCGCGCTTCGCCGTGATACCGAGCACCACGAGAAGCACCACGGTCGCCACGATGCGGATCAATATGATGCGATTGATCGCGAAGGGGGTCCCCTGGAACAGGATCTCGGGAGGAAGAAAATCATTGACCGTTGGCAGTTCGGGACCGCTGTCGGCCGCCAATAGTGCGCCCGTACCGACCGCATCTACCATATCGCGCCTCCTGCTCTCATTATCAGCTGTCAGTTTAGCCCAACGGTTGAGGCGAATGTGACGTTTGGATATCGTCCGTCCAGCCGTTATCGAAGCTGCCCGGGCATAAGACCGACCAACCGGAGCTCCTGCCCAGACATTCCGCTCCGAATGACTAAGTGATTATCCTATGACCACCTTGGACAACACGCAACACGCCTTACTTTTCAAGGGCTGTACGGCATTTCTTCGCCAAATTCGTGAGCGTTAACATATTGGTCATTGTCTCATTATTTGGACTGTTTTTTAAACACCGCTCATAAGGCATGGACAAAAGAGGCGGTATTCCACCTATTGAGCACGGCGATGGCCCTCTTTTGTACGCCATGTGGACACCAAACCGTGCTAATGCAACAAATCTCGAATCTCCGCCCAATTACAGCGGGATTCCGAGGTCATCTGCACCCTCCAGATCCGAAAGACCATCAACGGGAGCCGACCGGGATGGTCCCAGACCCCCGTCAAACGACCGCAGCGCAGGCGAGAACCATCATTCGCCACGTATCACGCCGTAGTCGTCATGGACGAACGGTGAGAAATCGTCCTTGCGCGGGCCGGCGGGCGCGTGGCGGAAACGATCGATGCCAAGCCGGCGCTCCGCCCGCAATCCGGGCACTTCGGTGAGATCGTACGGCGTGGTCTGATACACCCAGTTCAGCCAATTGCGCCACAGCAGATTCGCGTGCGATCGCCATGCGAACAACGGCTCAAGGTGCGGATCGTCATGCGGGAAGTAGTTGTGCGGGAACGGGACGTTGCTCATCCCCTTCGCCATGTCGCGCTCGTACTCCTCCTGGAGCGTCGTCTTGCCGTACTCCCAATGGCCGAGAGCGAACACTTCGGAGAAATCGCGAGTGGCGATCAGGCCAGGCCCGGACTGCGGACCCCAAGTGAGCACTTGCAAGTCGGGATTCGCCGCCACGTCGGCCTCGTTCACACCCGCCAGACGGGAGTGCGGCTGCAGCGCGATCTCGTCGAAACCATTGGTCAGGAAGCAGTACTCGTCCTGCAGGTACTGCGGGAACACCCCGAATATCTTCTCCGGCAGGTCGACCTTGCGCACGCCATACCGGTAGTTGAGCGCCCCCATCGCGCCCCAGCACAGGTACATGGTGGAGAACACATGGGCGCTCGCCCAGTCGAGAATCGACTTGAACTCGTCCCAGTAATCGACCTGGTCGAACGGCAGGTGCTCGACCGGGGCTCCAGTGACGACGAAACCGTCATAGTAGTTGTCGCGGAAGGCATCCAGCGTCTCATAGAACTTGACCAGATGATCGTGACTGACATGGGTCGGTTCATGGGTGGATGTCTTCATGAAGTCGATTTCGACCTGCAGCGGCGATTTGGAGATCAGGCGCAGCAGCTGCGTCTCGGTTTCGACCTTCTTGGGCATCAGATTCAGGATCACCAATTTGAGCGGTCGCACACGCTGACGCTCCGCCTCGGGCTTCTCCAGGGCGAAGATGCGTTCCGAGTCGAGGATGGCACGCGCGGGCAGGCCGCTTGGGATCTTGATAGGCATGTTCTTATTATGGCAATGGCCGGGATATTGATACGCCGTCAGGTTATCGCCATGAGTTATGACCGGTTATCAATCCCGGCATTTCACTCAGCGCAAAAATCCGACACGCCGATTTGACAATCTCGCATTCTCCCCTATCTTAGATAGAGCTGTTTGAAAACAGCCGGCGCGGGGTGGAGCAGCTCGGTAGCTCGCTGGGCTCATAACCCAGAGGTCCATGGTTCAAATCCATGCCCCGCTACCAGTGCCTCCGGTTTCACATCAAGGAAATCGGAGGCTTTTTCTATATCATCCATGTTCCATCGGGTGCGCCCACTGAACTTCTGGGATAGAGTCGGCGCGGCAATTCCCATAGCCTGCGCCAGATCCTTCTGAGAGGTCTGTCGAATGGCGATAAGAACCTTCATGTTGTATGTAACGCGATCCTGAAGGCTCAACTCTTGCTTCTGCGCCTTTAACGCCGGCGAGACCATCACTGCAGTCATGTGAACTAGATTAGCAATGCATAGACTTACTTTCAAGTCTTGGATTAGGAATTTACAAACCATGATATTGTTACACATATCTTTTATCCATACATAAAACTGATTTGTATATGACTAATCCGAAGTCGAGAATCAAAACCCTGATCGCAGTACGCGGAAGGCCGCGATCTTGTCGACCGGCGCGATGCCTCCAGTGACGCTGACCGCCCCGAATCCCGGAAACGACGATGTGCGCCACATCGTGCTCGGGATGATCGACGGCAGGCATTGGACGGCGATTACAGCCAAACGCGGCAAGCGCATCCGCATCATACCCGTGCACCGATCGCGCAAGAACGAGGAGGCATACCATGAAAGCCAAAAAATGATGCCAAGCGATCACCAGCGACCAGTTTGAGGAGATGTTCGACAACGGCGAGGACATCCTCAGCCATGTCGATCTCGGCAATCCCGTAGTCGAACATCATCCCCCGCTGGAGAAGCGAATCACGCTGACGATGCCCGCATGGATGGTCAACGAACTGGACGAGGAAGCCGCCGAGCTGGCAATCAGCCGCAACGCCGTCGTCAATACATGGATCGCCGACCGGTTGCGCACCATGCGACGTCGCGAAAACGCCCACGCCTGACCCATATACCATTGAGGCCCATGGTTCAAATCCATGCCAAATAGAAGGCTAGGAATTACAAGATTCCTAGCCTTCCTGTTCTATTGCGCCTTTCTCAAGTGCCTCAAACCATCCACCGGTCTCGCTAGACAACCTTCGCCAGCGGCAGCGTCAGCGACGGGATCGGCGGCGGAAGGCCAGGGCACCGATGGCGGCCGCGGCGGCTCCGGATCCGACGACGATGATGGCGACGACCCCCGCACCGGTATGAGACAGCACCGGCTTCTCGGGCTCTGGATCCGCCTTCGGCTCAGCGGGTGGATCATCAGGCACTTCGACGGTTACGGTCTCCCCTTCGACGCCGAGCTCATGCGAAACCAGCACATCACCGTCACGCGAGCGAAGCGACGCTCTCCAATACACCAGTCCCGCCTTCGGCGAGCGCACCTGCGGACTGGCGACCGTCTGCTCGAACAGCGTATGGTCCACTTCGGCGCGGGCCTCGTCAAGCAGCACGCCGTTCATGCCGGGCACCGCCCCTTCCTCCACCGCCTCGTACGCCGTGAACGTCACATAGGCCCCTTCGGGCACATCGCCCACAATCCGCGCCGTATCGCGGAACGGCTCATCGACCCGCACAATGTCCGGCTCCACCTGCGTGGTCAGCGCCGGCTTGCGTGGCCGTGCCACATCCCATATGCGCACGCGCTCCCACGCGTCATCGTATGCGCTGGACGCCGGCATCACCCGGTCATCGCCGTCGAAGCTCCAAACGAACACGTACCATCCGTGCGATTCGGCCACGATGTGCACCGGATCGCCATGAGCGTCCGGCGCCCCGGCGCCCACTCGGATACGCCCGTTGACCGCCGGATAATCCCACACGCCAATCAACCGGTGATTGCTGTCCTCGGCCGGCGGCGTCTCCCCCTGAGGCCGGTACGCCTCGTCGCCGGCGGAATCATTCGGATCGCCCGCCCACCACACGCTCACCTGCGCCATCGCCCGGTCAGCGCCGATGCCAAGCTTGACATTGCCGTCAAAGGATCCGTGATCATCGGGGAATCCGTCGACCGTAATGGTGTCGCTCAGTTCGGAACCAACCACGCCGGTATGCTCCGTGACCGTGGATTCCACACTCACCCGAGCACGGTTCGAATTCGTCTCCGTGTATTCCAGGAACCCGCTGACCACATCCTTACCTATATATTGTCGCGCAGTATCGCTCAACTTCTCGACTTCGAACGCCCACACCCATGTGCCGAATCCTCCACCTCGCGGCGCCTCATACGCCGCGTCGCCGCCCGGCTCGGCCGTTGCTCTCACGTCCACGCGCTGCCCGGGAGCAGTGAACGACGCCTCGCCATAAGCGGACGGCCGGAATCCCATTGTGCCCAGCCTCGCGATGAACTCCTTCGCCGTCTCGTCGGCACCAGGCATGACCGGCTCGGACAGATCGCCCACGCCGAGCCCGTCGAAATACCATCCGGACGCCCGCAACTCCAATCCGGACGCCCAGGAATCGCCGTCATCCACCCCGGACGTGACGGTATCCACGACCGGCTGCCCGGCGTCGACCACCTTGGCCGCGACGGCGGTGCCCAGTGTGGGCACGAACTCCTTGCGGACCGAGAAATTCACCGCCTTGCCGCTCACCTGCGAAGAGCCGCCGTAACGCACCAGATCCTGACCTCCCGCGACTGCGAACACGTCCACCTGCTTGCGGTCATATGCCACACTCGCCTTCACTTCACCCTCGCCGGTCGCCTTCCACGAGTACACGATCGGCTCCGCCCCGGATATCCCGGTCACCGTCGCGCTCCCGTTCGCGAACACCGCCGGACCGTTCAGCGTCGCGGCGTATCTGATCCCGGCGATCGTCTTCCCCTGCGCATTGGTCACCGACACCGTGACACGCCCGGTCCGCGTGCCTTCGGCGTATGTACGCGTCACCGTCGCATTCGCCGGGGCGTTGGATCCCGCCTCCTCCCACATCTGCTCTACCTTGCGCCGCAGCGTCGGATTGTCGCGCATGACGGACACGCGCCGGGATTTCCACGTGTCCGGCTTCAGGTCCAGCAGATCATGGGCCAGCACCGCGATTGCCGCATGCTCCGCGGCCGTCCCGTCGCGATAATGGTCCATCAGCCAGCCGAGCCGGCGCGCGGTGTCGTCGTCGCGCAGCTTGACGCTCTCCCCCAGCTGGTATTCGACGCGTTCGTCAGCCTCGATGCAGTAATAGTTGTTCGTCGAATCCTTCGCCATGACGCCGATGACCTGCTCGCCGCCATGCTCATAGCGCAGAAACGTGCCGGCATCCGCCCTGCTCAACGTCACCGCCGCGGCCGGCATGGCGGCAAACACCAGCGAGGCCACCAATGCGAGAGCCATGACGGCCGCGACCCCCAGCGCGGACTGACATCGCCTGAATACAACCATGTTCATGATATTCCCTTCCTGAAATCCCGCCGCGTCCACGATGGGCGGTTGATGACACCATGCCATGCCGGACGCCGTCGGCCACCGGATTTCAGGCAATGTGGTCGAAGGCTATCCCCCTTCGGCGTGTTGTGGATAACTCCCCACGGCAGTTATCCACATTTGGCGGTTCTCGGCATATAAGACAGAGGGTTATCCACAATCGCCCATTGGCCATCAGCCGTATACAATGGGCGGTATGGCAGAAGAAAAGAAAGGCGCGTCAGCGCTTAGCAGTAGTTCATCTCGATCAGCCACATCGCATTCGGACGACAAGACCGAAGCGAAATCCGCAACCCGTCGCACTTCGTCGGGCAAGCAGTCCACATCACGTACCACCTCGCCGCGCAAGCGCACGACGGCCAAGACGCCTCGCGCCTCCAGAACGACGAAAGCCGCCACTGCGGCCGCCGTCGCCAACGGTGAGGTCCCCGCGCAGTCCATTCCCGTCGCAGACCCGTCACAGTTCGGACGCATCGCCGTCATGGACGTGACGCCGAACGAGGAATCCGGCCGTTTCCCCGCCCGTGTCGAGCTGGGCGAACCGTTCAAGGTCACCGCGCAGGTCTTCATCGAAGGCCGCACCAAAGTCGGTGCCACCGCCATCGTGCGCAACCACCGCGGCAAGGAGATGCAGCGTCTGCCGATGACCTGCACCAACCCCGGCCTCGACCGCTGGGAGGTCATGCTCACCTGCGGCGAGCACAGCGACGTCAAGCCGTGGCAGCCCGAATTCGCCGCCATCAAGCGCCAGCTGGGCGAATGGAGCGTCACCGTCGAAGGATGGGAGGACACCTACAAGTCCTGGCTGCATGACGCGGCCATCAAAGTCAAGGTCAACGACGACGTCGAGAACGCCCTTGAATCCGGCGCGCAATTGCTGGAACGCTGGGCGAAGACCGCCGACGCCAAGCTGAGCGCCGCGCAGCGAAAGATGCTCGTCGCCGCTGCCGCCACCATGAAGGACACATCGCTTACACCCGAGGACCGTCTCGCCGCGGCGACCAGCGAACCGGTCGCCCAGCTGCATCTGACCAACCCGCTGCGCGACGGCGTCTCGCCCAGCCAGCCCCAGCGTTTCCTCGTGCAGCGTCCGGAATCCAGCTTCGCCGCATGGTACCAGTTCTTCCCGCGTTCCGAGGGCGCCTACGTCGACCCGGAGACCGGCAAGATCGTCCAGGGCACGCTCAAGACGTCGGTGTCCGGCCTGGAACGCGCCAAGGCCGAAGGCTTCGACATCGTGTACCTGCCGCCGATCTTCCCGATCGGCAAGACGAACCGCAAGGGACGCAACAACGCGCTGGAGGCCGGCCCCGACGATCCGGGCTCGCCGTTCGGCATCGGTTCCGAGCTGGGCGGGCATGACACCGTCGACCCGCTGCTCGGCAACATGGACGATTTCAAGGCGCTCGTCGCCAAGGCCCACGAGCTGGGTCTGGAAATCGCGCTCGACTTCGCGCTGCAGTGCTCGCCCGACCACCCGTGGGTCAAGCAGCACCCGGATTGGTTCCGCCACAAGCCGGACGGCTCCATCGCCTTCGCGGAGAACCCGCCGAAGAAGTATCAGGACATCTACCCGATCGACTTCAACGCCGACATGCCCGGCATCGAGAAGGAAGTCGAGCGTGTTCTCGAACTGTGGATCAACGCCGGCGTGACGATCTTCCGCATCGACAACCCCCACACCAAGCCGGTGCGCTTCTGGCAGGACGTCATCGCGGCGGTCACCAAGAAGCACCCGGAGATCCTGTTCCTGGCCGAGGCGTTCACCCGCCCGGGCATGATGCGCGCGCTGAGCTACGTTGGATTCACGCAGTCGCACTGCTACTTCCCGTGGCGCAACACCAAGGAGGAGCTGGGCAAGTACCTGGAGACCACGAACGGCGACGACGGCTACTACCAGCACAACACGTTCTGGCCCACCACGCCGGACATCCTCACCGCCTACGTGCGCGACAACGGCATCGCCGGCCACGCTGTGCGCGCGGTGCTCGCCGCGATGGGCAGCCCGAGCTGGGGCATCTACAACGGCTTCGAGCTGATCGAGAACAAGCAGCGCCCCGGTTTCGAGGAGCAGATCGACAACGAGAAGTACGAGGTCAAGGTGCGCGACTGGTCGGCCGCCGACAAGTACGGCATCGCCGAGCTGCTGACCAACCTGAACCGCGTCCGCCGCGAGCATCCGAAGGTGTTCAGCTACCACAACCTGACGGTGCTGGAATCCTCCGACCCGAACATCCTCGCATTCGCCCGTCACACACCGGCCGAACTGACCGGCACCGACAAGCCGGAGACGCTGATCGTGGTGGTGAACCTGGACGGTCACGAGGCGCATCAGGCCATGGTGCATCTGGAGCTGCCCGACTATGGCATCGATCCGAAGTGGGGTGCGCACATACACGACGAGCTGACCGGCCGCGACTTCGCGTGGAGCTGGGACAACTTCGTCTCGTTGGCACCGTGGGCCGATGTGGCGCACATCTTCACCGTGGTGCATGAGGACTGAGAACGCATGAGGGACGCACGGCCGGCAGGCTGACCGTTTCGGTGATGGGGCCCGTCGTTTCGGCGACGGGCCCCATCTGCGTTTTTGGGCGAAATCGTGGCGCTTCCGGCGTACGACGGGGTATTGTGGAGTGTGATTATGTCAATCGACTCTAAGGAGCAATATCATGGCAGAAACGTTCAACGTTCTCGTTGAAATCCCGCGTGGTTCCAAGAACAAGTACGAAGTCGACCAGGAGACCGGCCGCATCACCCTGGACCGTGAGCTGTTCACCGCCATGGGCTACCCGGACGACTACGGCTACATCGAAGGCACGCTCGGCGAGGACGGCGATCCGCTGGACGCGCTGGTGATGGTCAAGAACTCCGTGTTCCCGGGCTGCGTCATCGAGTGCCGCGCCGTCGGCCTGTACCACATGGAAGACGAAGAGGGCGGCGACGACAAGGTGCTGTGCGTGCCCGCCGACGTGCGCTACGACGACATCAAGGACGTCAACGACGTCAACGAGTACCACCTCAAGGAGATCAAGCACTTCTTCGAGCAGTACAAGGCCCTGGAACCCAACAAGGAAGTCCTCCCCGGCGACTACTGGACCGGTGCGGACGTTGCCGAGAAGGAAATCAAGGAGGCGCGCGAGCGTCTCGCGAACGCGTCGAAGTGATTTGCTTCGCTTCCGCCTCCGCTGGCGGGGGCTGTCAGCCATCGGCTGACTGGGGGCTTAAGTGCCACGACCACCCCCAGTCGCTCCGTGACAGCCCCCGCCAGCGGGGGCATTATATTATCTTATCGACCACAGCTTTCTGGCTCGCCTACAAACAGATTCCGCTGTTTGCTTCACGGCTCGTCCCGCCAGCGGGGCGATGTTGTGTTACAGTAGTGCCTTGTAGTTTTCACGACTTGCGAACAGCATTCGCTTGGATTCAAAGCCGGCTTGCTGGCCCGGCAGTTCTCAAAGTCCGTGCCCCCTAGGCGTAGGCGGTTTATCCGTCGAGGCCCATCCCCCGGGGAAGCCGGCGGGATGAACCTTTATGTTCCAGCTATGATTGAGATACTGCTTATTTCCGTATCCGTCGCCATGGACGCTTTCGCCGTCTCGATCGGAAAGGGGTTGACCGTCACGCGCGTGCGGCCGGTCGACGTCATCAAGACCGCATTGTGGTTCGGCGGCTTCCAGGCATTGTTCCCGCTTCTGGGCTTTTTCGCGGCCAACACGTTCAGCAAATACGTCACCGCGGTTGATCATTGGATCATTTTCGCGCTGCTCGCGTTCATCGGCGGCAACATGATCCGCGAGGCGTTCGGCGAGGAAGAGGAGAACAGCCGGGAGACGGCCCAGTTCGACTGGCGCCATATGCTGCCGCTCGCGGTGGCGTGTAGCATCGATGCGTTCGCCGTCGGCGTGAGCTTCGCATTCATGCAGGTCAACATCTGGTTTTCGGTGATCGTCATCGGCGTGGTGACCGGCGCGTTCTCCGCTGCCGGCCTGTATATCGGCCGCGTGTTTGGCGCACGCTGGCAGAAGCCGGCGCAGATCGCCGGCGGTGCCGTGCTCGTGCTCATCGGTCTTAAGGTGCTGCTTGAGCACCTTGGCTTCATAGCATGGTAACGCAACGAGACTGAAAATATGCGGCTGTCAGCGTCCGTGTTCGGGACTTTCCGTGTTTGGATATTGCCGGGACGATGAGGCCATCGTCTTGCCGGTGCGGATTTCGTCGTAGCGCCCAAGGGGACATGTCTTCCCCGCGTGTGCGTCATTGCGCGCAGCCGAGGTCCTCGACCCAGGCTCCTCCATGCGAGCCGGTCGCCGGAGGGCGGTCCGTGGCGACCGTCTCGATCAGGCCGCTCATGATGGCGACCCTTCGCCGACGAACTCCACCACCCGAAAGAAAGAAGCGCGTTGGCTGAATGACGGGTACCGACTCCCCGCATCGCATACTGGCGAAGACCAATATTCCCCGCCGAAGAAAACCGTCAAATATCAGAAGATCAGCTGCATGACGAATGACGCGGCGAACACGAGCAGACCGCTGAGCATCACCGGCAGCAGCCCGATACCCAGCCACGGCGCCGGAGCGGCCGGATCCGGATCCGCCTCGCGGCTCCACGACACCGAGCATACGGCGAACAGCACCGCCACTACCACGAACGCCGCGGCCACGATGATGAATCTCGTCAGCAGCCCGTTATCCGGCGACGCGGAGCCCATGTCGATGAGATCGGGCACAAAACACCATCCCGCGGCGCTGACGGAGACCACGGCCCCCGTCATGCAGTGCGACAGCGCGCGAATCAGGTGGCTGCGCTCCGCGCGCACCATCTGCCGGCCGAACGCGATGATCGTCGCCGCGATCAGCAGTATCGCGAAGCACGCCGCCCAACGCACCAGCTGATACATCACCAGACGTCCATCATCCGCAAGACGCCCGCCCTCGTACGCGGGGTAAAACAGCTGGCTGGCCAACGACGTCCGCGCGCACAGAATCGACAGCACGCCCGCAACCGCGCCGATCAGGCGGTCGGCAATGCCGGCACGGAACGGCCACCCAACCTGGAATAGCACGAGCAGCACCACGGCGAGCGCGATCGCAACCCCTTGCGCCACACCGCCCTGGTTCCCGAACGTGAACTCCAGCACGCCCGTCACGCCGAATAGCACCACGTATGCCACCGCCTGAACCGCAAGTACGCGGCCAATCGAGCTTCCGGTACGCTGTTCGCCGTCGCCCATCGTCATCACACTCCACAAATCGCAATCCGCGGCAGCCTCGCGACCGCCATTCCACTAACTCTAGCCTAGCGTCGGCTGTCCACATTATGCGCCTACAATATGACCACTAACCATATGGGTACTACGGTTATCCATATTCAGGAAAGGGGAAGCGGTTGACTGATTTGACGCTGATGACATTCGCGGACGACCCTGCCACCGTGCTTCCCTCACTTGCACTGCTGTCCCACCGCGTGCGCGTGCTGCCGATGGACGCCGCAAGCCTGGTGAAGATGCCGGAGAACACCGTGCTCTTCCTCGACGCCCGGGATGACCTCGCCACGGCGAAGACGCTGTGCCGGCTGATTCACGCTTCCGGCCTGGCCACGCCGATCGTGCTGATCCTCACCGAGGGCGGGTTCACCGTCGTCAACTCGCAGTGGGGCATCGCCGATGTGGTGGTGGCCTCCGCTTCACCCGCCGAGGTGGAGGGGCGCCTGCGACTGGTGTCGGAACGCGGCAATGCGCCGATCACAGGTGCCAGCACCACGGACGATTCGGAGCGCACCGAGGATGGCCAGATCCGTTCCGGCGATCTCGTGGTGGATACCAACGGCTACACGGCATCGCTGCACGGCAGGCCCATCGATCTGGCGTACAAGGAATTCGAACTGCTGAAGTATCTGGTGCAGCATCCCGGCCGTGTGTTCACGCGCGCGCAGCTCCTGCAGGAGGTGTGGGGATACGACTATTACGGCGGCACCCGTACCGTCGACGTGCACATCCGTCGCCTGCGCGCCAAGCTGGGCGGCGAATACGAACATCTGATCGGTACCGTGCGCAACGTCGGCTACCGTTTCGACCCGCCCGAGGGCGAGGGAGACAAGTCACTCGCGGCTCCGACGGCTTCCGACGACACTGACGCCAACGCCCAGTAAGACCGGCGCATCATGCCACGCGAATCCAAACGGGCACGCATCCAGCGGATGCACGAGGAGTACGCATTGCTCGTCGAGGCGTTCCCGCACCCGAAATGCGCCTTGGATTTCACTTCTCCCCTGCAATTGCTGATAGCCACCGTGCTCAGCGCCCAGACGACCGACAAGCGGGTGAACACCGTCACGCCCGAGCTGTTCTCGCGTTTCCCCGATGCCGCATCCCTGGCCGCAGCGAATCCGCAGGACGTCGAAGACATCATCCACCCGCTCGGCTTCTACCGTTCCAAGACCAAGCATCTGCTGGGATTGGCCGTAGTGCTGCGTGACCGTTTCGGTGGCGAGGTCCCCGATACGATGGACTCGCTGGTGACGTTGCCCGGTGTCGGCCGCAAGACGGCCAACGTGGTGTTGGGCAACGCGTTCGGCGTGCCCGGATTCCCCGTCGATACGCATGTGATCCGCGTGACGGGACGGCTGCGCTGGCGCGGCGACTGGAACTCGTCCAGTCCAGATCCGGTGCATATCGAGCGGGAGATCTGCTCGTATTTCGAGCCGTCGCAGTGGACCGACCTGTCGCACCGGCTGATTCTGCATGGACGCGCCACCTGTCACGCGCGCAAACCCGATTGCGCGGTGTGTCCACTTCATGACACCTGCCCGAGCTCACTGATATAGACCAAGCGGACGGACCCGGCCGGTATCCCACGCATCAGGGATCCCCCGTCGACCCGTTTACCCCGGGCATTACACTCGGAGCCATGCAGCACAGCGCACGGCATACCTCCATCAGCAGTTCGGCGAAGTCCGCCATCATCTTTGTCATCGTCGCGGGGGTGCTCGGCTGCGCCGTCTGGCTGGGCTGGTCCCTGCTGCACCGCAGATACACGCTGCCCACCTTCAGCGGCCTGCAATCAAGCGTCAAGGTGAGCGTCGGCATCACCGGCGCCCCGGAATCATTGGATATCCGGACAACCGACGACGATTCGCTCGACCGCGTCCTTCTCGGCAACGTCTATGAGACGCTGCTGAAGCGCGATGACAACAACAAGATCCAGCCGTCGCTCGCCTCCTCGTGGAAGGTGTCCGAAGACGGCACCACCTACCGCTTCAACCTGCGCAGCGGCGCGACGTTCGCCGACGGCACCACGATCACCTCGTCCGACGCCGTATGGTCCCTGCAGCAGATCATCACCAAGAAGTATGTCGGCAGCGACGAACTGTCCGCGCTGTCCAACGTGGAGTCGGACGGCAACAGCACGCTGGTGCTGCGGCTTCGCGAACCCGACCCGCGGCTGCTCGCCAAGCTCACCACGCGCATCGGCATCGTCTACAACCAGCGTGAGAACATCGACTACGCAAAGCAGGCCAGCGGGTCCGGACCGTTCACCGTCTCCCAATGGCAATCCGGCAAGCAGCTGACGCTGAGCCGCAACGACCACTATTGGGGTAGCAAGTCCAAGGCCAAGACCGTCACCGTCAACTTCGCGGCCGACACCACGGAGCTGGCCAAGGCTCTGAACAACGGCCAGATCGACGCGGCCATCGCGCTGGATCAGTCCGCCGCCGACGCGGTGAAAGATGACGGCATCGTCAAGAAGCAGGGCGTCAGCAACCGCAAGGTCGTGCTCGCCTTCAGCAACAACACGCAGTCCATCCTTTCCGACAAGCGGTTCCGGCAGGCAGTGCGCTACCTCATCGACAAGAACGCGATGACCGAGGCGCTGGGCGGCGGCACGGTCATGACCGGGCCGCTGTCACCGCTCGACGACGGATATCAGAAGACGGATGAGACGTTCGGCCACGACATCGGCAAGGGCAACGACCTGATCAAATACTTCCGTTTCCGCGTCTCCAGACGACCGCTGACCTTCGTCTATCCGAAGGAATACGGCTCCCAGATCGGCGAACAGGTCAAGCAGACGATGTACGCCGAACCCGCGTATTCGGACGTGTCCGTGTCGATGGTCGACGATGCCACATGGAGCAAGACCGTGACGCAGGACCACCAATACGACTTCACGATCTACGAGACCGACGGCGAGGACGATCTGGACCTCCTGATGAACAGCAACTCGTACATCGGCTTCGTCAGCACCGACTCGCAGAGCGCGTGGAGCAAGGCGCTGAAATCCTTCAGCAGCGACGACTACGCGAAGAACTTCCAGTCGTTCATCGGCACGCTCGACGACGATTCGCCGGTGGACTGGATCTGCACGCGCAAGCCGATCAGCGCGTACCGCAGCAACATCACCGGAGTGCCCGTCAACATGACCTACACGCAGCTGCCGCTCGCCGATATGACCACCACGGACTGATTCGGGGGTATGCGCCCGGACCCGCCCGCCGGCGGACGCAGCCGCGCGGCTGTTGTCACGATTGCTTTCTAGACTGTCGCTTATGACCGAAGAGCAGGATAACAGCATCATCAAGGCACACCTCACCCCGTTGCCCGACAAGGTCGGCGTCGACGGGCTCGAAGACAAGTGGCGCGGCGAATGGGACGAGGACGGAGTCTACAAGTTCCAGGGAACCCGCGACCGCAAGGCCGTCTATTCCATCGACACCCCGCCGCCCACCGTATCCGGCCATCTGCATGTCGGCCACGTGTTCAGCTACACGCACACCGACGTGATCGCGCGATTCAAGCGCATGCAAGGCTATGACGTGTTCTACCCGATGGGCTGGGACGACAACGGCCTGCCCACCGAGCGCCGCGTGCAGAACTACTACGGCGTGCGCGTGGACACGTCACTCAAGTACGATCCTGATTTCAAGCCGCCGTTCGAGGGCACCGACGGCAAGAAGATCGACGCCAAGGATCAGGTGCCGGTCTCGCGCAAGAACTTCATCGAGCTGTGCGAGAAGCTCACCGCCCAGGACGAGAAGCAGTTCGAGGCGCTATGGCGTTCCCTCGGCCTGTCGATCGACTGGTCGCAGACCTACCACACCATCGGCGAGCACCCGCAGCGCGTGGCGCAGAAGGCGTTCCTGCGCAACCTCGCGCGCGGCGAGGCGTATCAGCAGGACGCGCCCGGCCTGTGGGACGTGACGTTCCAGACCGCCGTGGCCCAGGCCGAGCTGGAAAGCCGCGAATACCCCGGCTTCTACCACAAGGTCGCCTTCCGTTTCGAGGACGGCACGCCGATCTACATCGAGACCACCCGTCCCGAGCTGCTCGCGGCCTGCACCTCGCTGATCGCGAACCCGAACGACGAGCGTTACAAGCAGTATTTCGGCCAGTCCGTGTACTCCCCGCTGTTCAAGGTCAAGGTGCCGATTCTCGCGCACCCGGCCGCCGAGATGGACAAGGGCGCCGGCATCGCGATGTGCTGCACCTTCGGTGACGTGACCGATGTCGAATGGTGGCGCGACCTGAAGCTGCCGACCCGCCCGATCATCCAGCGCAACGGCCGCATCGTCATGGACACCCCGGATTGGATCACCGACCCGGCCGGCCGTGAGATGTTCGCCGCGACCGCCGGCAAGACCACGTTCTCCGCCCGCAAGATCATCGTCGACGCGCTGCGCGAGGCCGGCGACCTGGACGGCGAGCCGACCCCGACCAAGCGTATGACGAACTTCTACGAGAAGGGCGACAAGCCGCTGGAGATCGTCACCTCCCGTCAGTGGTACCTGAAGAACGGCGGCACCGACGCCAAACTGAACGCCGAGCTGATCGAGCGCGGCAAGGAGCTCAACTTCCACCCCGATTTCATGCGCGTGCGCTACGAGAACTGGGTGCATGGCCTCAACGGCGACTGGCTGATCTCCCGCCAGCGCTTCTTCGGCGTGCCGTTCCCGCTGTGGTACCCGGTCAAGGCTTCCGGCGAGCCGGATTACGATCATCCGATCACTCCGAGCGAGGACCGTCTGCCGATCGACCCGACCAATGACGTGCCGGAAGGCTACGACGAATCCCAGCGCGATGTGCCCGGCGGCTTCACCGCCGAGCCGGACATCATGGACACGTGGGCGACGTCCTCGCTCACCCCGCAGATCGTGACCCGCTGGGAGGAGCCGGACGAGGCTTCCAAGGCGCTGTTCAAGGCCACGTTCCCGATGGATCTGCGTCCGCAGGGTCAGGACATCATCCGCACCTGGCTGTTCTCGACCGTGGATCGCGCCCATCTGGAGAACAAGTGCCTGCCGTGGGCGCATGCCACGCTGTCGGGCTGGATCCTGGACCCCGACCACAAGAAGATGTCGAAGTCCAAGGGCAACGTCGTCGTGCCGAACAAGCCGATCGAGCAGTTCGGCGCCGACGCGGTGCGCTACTGGGCCGCCGCGGCCCGTCTCGGCCTCGACGCCACGTATGACGAAGGCCAGATGAAGATCGGCCGCCGTCTTGCGATCAAGCTGCTCAACGCCTCGAAGTTCGCGCTGGCCATCGGTCGCGAGGACGAGAACCATCATGTGGGCGAGACGGCCGACGCCGTCTGGAACCCGGCCGACGTGACCGAGCCGCTCGACCGCGCCGTGATGGCGAAGCTGGCGCTGGTGATCCGCCAGGCCACCGACGCGCTGAACGCCTACGAGCATTCCAAGGCGCTGGAAGTCATCGAGAGCTTCTTCTGGCAGTTCTGCGACGACTACATCGAGCTGGTCAAGAACCGCGCGTACGGCACTGCCGACGCGCACGGCAAGGTGCCGAGCGACGCGGCCGTGAAGTCCGCGCGCACGACGCTGGGCCTAGGCCTGGACGCCTTCGCGCGCCTGCTGGCCCCGTACCTGCCGTTCGCCACCGAAGAGGTGTGGAGCTGGATGCACACCGGCGAGGGGTCCGTGCACCGCGCCGCCTGGCCGAAGGCCGACATCTATGCCGCAGCAGCCACCGGTGCCTCCCCGGAGACGCTGGCTTGGGCCGGCAAGGCCGTCGAGCAGCTGCGCAAGATCAAGTCCGAGGCCAAGGTCTCGATGAAGACCCCGATCCTGTCGGTGACGCTGGCCGCCGTCAAGGACGGCATCGACGCCATCAAGTCCGCTCTGGACGACGTGGCGCAGGCCGGCCGCGTGATCGGCAAGTTCGATCTCGCCGAAAAGCACGCCGAGGAGGCCGCGGCCGAAGGCGAGGGCGACGATACCGTCGTCATCGATGCCAGCGAGCTCGGTGAGCCGCCGGCGAAGAAGGCCAAGAAGTAACCTGCTTCTCACGAACGGAAACGGCCCCCTCGGATCCACGAGGGGGCCGTTTTGCATCCACGGCATCGTGACGGCGGCATGCCGGCCGTGCGCCGTATGCCGCGCACCCGTCACACGGCTGGCATGATGATCAGCAGACGCAGATCCTCGGTATGCCGGTTCCAGTCGGATAGCACGTCGTAACTGTGCCGCCCGTCGGCGATGCAGTGGTCGGAGTATGCGTTGGCACCGTCGCACGACAACCGTCTCAACGCGGCAGCGAGACGCGCGACCGGTTTGCCGTCAACGGCCGCGCTGCCGCCGCCGCTGCCGGCCAACGATTGCGCGGCCTGAACCAGCATGTCGGAGACGTCACCAATCGCCACTGTCTCGTCGATGAGCTCAGACGACGTGCTCTGCAACGGCGATCTGGGGTTCATGCCGGCGATGCCGTATACTGGCGAGAACTTCGGAACCGACGCCGACTTCGAACCGGATGCCGTGCCCGTCGCCGAAGACGAGCCGCTGCCGCTGGCGTTTCCATCCTTGCCGTCGCCGCTATCCTTGTTGCCGCCCTTGCCGTCGCTCTTGACGGCGCCGCCGAGCATGCCCAGGCCGCTGGCATTGCCCATCACATCGCCGATACTCATGCCTGACTGCGAGTCGTCATCGGTCTTGCCACTGGCCAACGCCTGCGCCTTGCGCTCGGCCTCCTCACGCTCCTGCTTGCTGACGGCGGCCAGCCGCTTGCGCTCGGCCTTCGCCGCCATCGACGTCGTGTCGGAACCGGCCCAGCCGTAACGCACCCGGTCCGCAGCCGCATCGCCGCCTTGCGCATCGCCGGTGGAGGCGGTGCTGGTCAGTGCGCCGGCGAACTGTATGCTGATCTGCTGCAATGCGTTCGCCGCGCCCGTATGTTCGGATGCCGCCGCCAAGGCGTCCATCGCCGACTGCACTTTCTGATTGTCGTCCTGAAGGTCGGCGCTGGTGGAGAACTCCTCGTTGGCGGCGTCAATCGCCTGTTGCTGATACCGCGCGGCTCCCGCCGACGTGCCTCCGGTCAGCTCGCTCAGATGCTTGGTGTACACGTCGGTGTAGGCCATCGAATAGGGGATCATCGCGTTGGACAGCTGGCTCTGCCCGGCCTTGTACGCCGTTGCGCCCTCGGTGGACTCCTGGGCCATGGTCTGGCTGATCTCATCGGCGAGTCCCGACGTGCCGCGCTGACGGATGCGCTGAATCAGGTCGTCTATGGCATGTACTGCGCCGTCGTGCTCATGCGCGGCACTGACCGCGTTGACCGCGTTGGCGAGGTCGGTGACCGCCTGCGCCATCGGGGTGTCGCCGGTCAGTTCGCCGGCTGTGCCGATCAGCGCCTGCATCTGCGTGGATGAGCCGATGCTGCCGGACAGATGGGTCGTGTACGACCCCACGTAATGCGCCATATACGACGAGAACGCAGCCTTGTGCGCTGCGGTTTTCTCCTTGATCGCCTTCTCGCCGAGCTTCTGCTCGCGATCGCGCATGGCGGTCAGCTGTTCGATTAGTTTGCGGTCCGACGCGGAACCGGTGACGACCAGCGTGTTGACCAGTGCGTCAGCACGGTCGGAGACAGCCGTGACCTCGTCGACGAACGACGCCGTGTCATCGGCCTGCACGGTCACGAACGCCAGTTGGCTCATCGAGAAGTTCTTCGCGTTCATATAGCAGTCGAACACCGTGCGTTTGCCGGGCTCCCCGACGCCGCTGACAAGCATGTCGGATCCTTGCGTCGTCAGCGTCATGCCGTCTCCGACGGTGATATCGTCGGAGACGGAAGACGGTACGGTGAACGCCACCACGGGAATGCTGTTCTCCGCGTAGCCGTTGGACACGGCCGCATTGGGCTCCACGGTGATACGGATATCGACCAGTCCGCTGGCACCGGCGATCTGGGACGGCTTCACCTGCGGGCCGTTCAGGCCGTAGGCGATGCTGACCGACCACGGCAACACGCGTTGCCCGGCCTTCACCCGCTCCTGTGTGGTCTTGCCGGTTTCCACAGCCTTGTATTCCGCCGCGAGCATGGAACCGTCACCGCTGTTGCCGGCCACGTAGTCGACGATGTCGCCGCCGCGGGAGACCGTGAACTGGTTGGTGACGTACAGGCGTCCCGGAACCCCGTCCGAGTTGGCGAGAGACATGACATTCTGCGTCTTGGAATACCCGGCATCTCCTTCAGCCGGATTGGCACCGGCCGTGACCGGCCCGCCCGCTGAAGGGGCCAGAGTCAGGGCCAGCGTGGCGGCAGCCGCCAGGCTTCGCGTCATCACCCCGGTCATATGCGCCATCGTCGCTCCCCCTTTCATTCATCATCACGCGGCCCGCATGCCGAATACAGGCATGCATATGCACGCCACCGACGATGCGGGCAGAGCGGCAAATCTCCGCCGATCAGGCGAACACGTCGAGCACGCCGGGATCCCCTCCCGCGTCGGCGATGCGCTGATGCCGCTTCTTGGCCTCGGCCACCACGAATTCCCGGTACATTTCCGCGATGTCGGGATCGAGTCCGGCGTCGATGGCGATGCGGTGCAGCCGTTCGATCTGGTAGTCCTCGCGCTTGTAATCCGCCGGCGCGAATCCGGCCCGCGCCTTGAGTACGCCCACCTGGGACGTGTACTTGAACCGCTCCGCGAGCAAGGAGACGATGGCCGTGTCCACATTGTCGATGGACTGCCTGAGCGCCTTGATCTTGGCCACGGTGACCGCGGTCTGCGGATCATGCCGTGCGGTGTCGGCGTCGATGACGGTTTCGGATCCGCCGCCTCCCACCTCGCGGGATGACGGCTTCGCCCAATCGCTGTTCTCGGGTTCACTCATACTGCCTACCATAGCGCGTGGGCCGAACCCGGACTGTCGGCTATTCCTCAACGATGGAACGATATGGTCAATGCCGGCCGGGATGTCTAACGCCTACGGCGAATGGCATCCGTCAGAAATACGTCTGCAGGATCACCGTGCTTTCGGTGCTGACCGGCACCGTCCGATGGATGCGGTTCAGCAGCTCCTCCAGTTTGCTGGGTGACGACACGCGAACCACCAGCATGAAGCTGGGCGCGCCGGCTATGGAGTAGCAGGACACCACGCCTTCCAGCTCATGCAGCTTGCCGGGGATATCGGCCTCCTGCGAGTAGTCCAGCGGCGTGACGGACACGAACGCGCTGATCGGCAGACCGCGCAGCTCATAGTCGAGCACCGCGCGATACCCCTTGATGATTCCTCGCTTCTCCAGCTTCTGCACGCGGGACTGCACCGCGGACACCGACAGGCCGGACAGCCGGGACAGCTGAGCCAGCGTGGCCCGCCCGTCCTCCTCCAACGCATCGAGGATGGACTCGTCCGTGGCGTCGAGCATGGCGGAGCCCTCCGGCCTGATCTCCACCTTGCGCGATGCCGCGTCCGGTTCCTCGTCATTGCGCGTATTCGCCTGTGCCATCACGTCCTCCCGGGTCATACGGTTCGCCGCAACCTGCATGTGGAGCGGTTCCGGCGCGAACTTGTCTGATGACAGCTTATCGCGATGTCAATCCAGTATTACTCCATTGATTTCTTACTGTTATTTACGAATTATATAGTAATAATTACTGTTTTTCAATGTACTACTGTATATTTTATATTCTTGTTCATGATTGAAAGGTGACACCATGTCCATGCCCGCACTTTCGCAGCACTCGCTCAGCGTCCCCCGTTCCGGCATCCGGGACGTATTCGACCGGGTCGAGCACGTGCCTGACGCAATCTCGCTGTGCGTGGGCGAACCCAGCGCCACCGCGGCGCCGCATATCGTGGAAGCCGCATGCCGATCGATCCGCGAAGGACACACCACATACACGAACGTGCTCGGCATCGAGCCGTTCCGCGAGGCCGTGGCGGCATACTCCGAAAAGGTGAAGGGGCTGCGCTACGACGTCGACACCGAGATACAGGCGGTCGACGGCGCGACCATCGGTCTGTTCCTGGCGATGAAGGCGCTGCTTGACGCCGGCGACGAAGTGATCCTTCCGTCGCCGTACTTCACCTCGTACGATGCGGAGGCCCTGATGTGCGGCGGAGTGCCGGTGCCCGTCGCGCTCAAACCGGAACACCAGATGCGGCTGAACGCCGACGATATCGAAGCAGCAATCACGCCGCGCACGAAGGCCGTTCTTCTCAACTCCCCCGGCAACCCGTCCGGAGCCGTCACGCCGCTATCCGAGCTGGAGCGCATCGCCGACGTCTGCATCCGGCATGACATCTGGGTGATCTCCGACGAGGTGTATCACCCGTTCGTCTTCGACGGCTCCGCGTCAATCGCGCCCTCCATCGCCGCCATCGACGGCATGCACGAGCGCACGGTCGTCGTCGAAAGCCTGTCCAAGACCTTCGCCATGACCGGCTGGCGTATCGGCTACCTGCTCGGCCCCGAGCCGCTGATTGAACAGACCAGCAAGCTCGCCGAGCTGATGCACTCATCGGTCAACTCGACGGCGCAATATGCCGCCGTGGCCGCGTTGACCGGCCCGCAGGAGCATGTCACGGCCATGCGCGAGGAATACTGCGCCAAGCGGCAGATCGTGCTGGACGAGCTCGACGGCTGCACCGCGCTGCGCCTGATCGAGCCGCAGGGCGCGTTCTACGCGTTCGTGGACGTGCGAGCCTGCGGCATGGATTGCGACAGGTTCAGCCGTATGCTGCTGGACGAGGAGCACGTCGCCGTGGTGCCGGGAACGGCCTTCGGCAGTGAGGGGGCCGGATTCGTGAGGCTTTCCTACGCCGGGGACGGGCGTGAGCTGCGCGAGGGCGTGCGACGGATGCGCGTGTTCGCCGAACGTCACGTCAACCCCGCGCTGGGCCGCCATACGCCCGGATACCATCATCTGCAGATCATGGCCTGAAAGCAGGCCGGATATAGACGGGAGCCCCGCTTCAATGCCGAAGTGGGGCTCCTCTCGTTCAGGCCGTCGTGCCGGAGCCCGGCAGACGGCAGCCGGATCAGTTGCCGTTGACCGGGTTGCTGTTGCTCTGCTGGATAATGGCGGCGAGGAAATCGCGGTTCGTCGCGGTCTTCTTCAGGCGCGGCACCAGCGTCTGGTATGCCTGCTCGGGCTCCATGCCGCCGAGCAGACGGCGCAGACGATAGATAATCGGCAGTTCCTGCGGCGAGGTGATGAGCTCTTCGCGGCGGGTGCCGGAGGCGTTCACGTCGATGGCCGGGAACAGGCGCTTGTCGGCCAGCTCGCGGCTCAGACGCAGTTCCATGTTGCCGGTGCCCTTGAACTCCTCGAAGATCACCTCGTCCATCTTGGAGCCGGTCTCCACCAGCGCGGAGGAGATGATGGTCAGCGAGCCGCCGTTTTCGATGTTGCGGGCGGCGCCGAAGAACTTCTTCGGCGGGTAGAGCGCCTGGGCGTCCACGCCACCGGACAGGATGCGGCCGGAGGCCGGCGCAGCGATGTTGTAGGCGCGGGCGAGACGGGTCATCGAGTCAAGCAACACCACCACGTCCTGACCGAGCTCCACGAGTCGCTTGGCGCGCTCGATGGCGAGCTCGGCGACGGTGGTGTGGTCGGAGGCCGGACGGTCGAAGGTCGAGGAGATGACCTCGCCGGCCACGGTGCGCTCCATGTCGGTGACTTCTTCGGGGCGTTCGTCCACCAGCACGACCATCAGGTGCACTTCGGGGTTGTTCGTGGTGATCGCGTTGGCGATGTTCTGCAGCGTGATCGTCTTGCCGGCCTTCGGCGGGGAGACGATCAGGCCGCGCTGGCCCTTGCCGATCGGGGAAACGATGTCCATGATGCGGCCGGTGAGCTTGT
>OOCN01000518.1_pt1 | contig 33733 bp, 29 predicted proteins | sample 1671361 | NCBI WGS metagenome assembly OOCN01 (sample SAMN06348149, study PRJEB24527) | human gut metagenome | biome: human gut; feature: ankylosing spondylitis patient; material: feces | host: Homo sapiens | place: China | collected 2015-10
TCGAGGGGGTCTGGGGAGCATCATGCCCCCCAAGCCCGCCGGGAGGCATTTACTTCTTCAGATTCTCAGCCAGCAGCTCGGAGATGTGCGTCACCTTGAGGCCCTTGCCGTCCTTCTCCGCGCCGCCGCGGATCTGAAGCACGCAGCCGGGGCAGTCCATGACCACACGGGCCGCGCCGGTATCCGCGATGCCGTCCAGCTTCTTGCGAAGCAGCGCGGCGGACACTTCGGGGAACTTGGCGGAGTACGTGCCGCCGAAACCGCAGCACACTTCCTCTTCGGCAGCCGGAACATAGTCGGCGGCAGCGGCGATGAGTTCACGCGGGGCTTCCTTCACGCCAAGGCCACGGCAAAGGTGACAAGAGGCGTGATAGGTTACCTTTTCGTCGCTGTGGTTGAAGCTTTCGGCGCTCAGTCCGAGCTTTTCCTTGGCGAACGTGCTGAAGTCCATAACCTTGTCCGCAAGCGCCTTTGCGCGGGCCTGACGGCCGGGCTGCCCGGCGAACAGTTCCACATAGCCTTCCTTGAGCTGCGAGGCGCAGGAGGCGCAAAGGGTCAGGATGACATCGTAATCGCCCTTCTCGAAGGCGTCCATATTCTGGAGCGCCACGTCGCGGGCGGTTTCGCGCTGGCCCATCATCACCACGGGCAGGCCGCAGCAGGACTGATCCATCGGGAAGTCCACACGGATGTTGTGGCCCTGCATGAGCTTTACGGCCGCTTCAAGCTGCTCGGGATACACGAAGTCCTGTACACAGCCCGCAAAGATGGCCACACGCAGCGAGGGGTTCGCGGAAACCGGGCGATCCAGCTTTTCCCAGCGGTCGCGGAACGCCTTGTCGGCGATGGCGGGCAGGGCGCGGAATTCGTTGTCGTTGGCGAACATGGAAGGCAGATGGCGGATGAACTGCTCGCCGCCGGTGAGCGGTTTCTGGGCGTACTTGGCGAACTTCAAAAGCGTATGGAACGCCTTGCGGTTCTTGAGGGTGGACGCCAGCAGGTTCATGGGCAGGCTGTTGCCGTCCTGCTCAATGTACCGCATACGGATTTCCTCAATCAGGCCGGGCAGGTCGATGCCCGCCGCGCAGACGCTCTTGCAGGCCTGGCAGTTCACGCAGTTCTGGACGAGCGCCTTGGCGCGGTCCTTGCCGTGGAACAGATAGGTCAGGATGAGGCCGATGGCCCCGATGTAGATGTAGCCCATGCGGTGCCCGCCCACGAGACGGTACACGGGGCACACGTTGGCGCATGCGCCGCAGCGCACGCAGCGCAGGGCCTGCGACAGGATGGGATCGTTGAGCACGGCTTTACGGCCATTGTCCACGAACACCACGTGCATACTCTTCTTGCCGTCGGGCGCGGAAGCCGTGGGCACGCCGCCGGCGATCCACGTGACGTAGGAGGTCAGATGCTGGCCCGTGGCGTTACGGGGCAACACGCGGAGGGTCGCCATCGCGTCGTCGAACGAGGGGATCAGCTTGTCGATGCCGCCCACCGCGACATGCACGCGGGGCAACGTGGTGACCATGCGGGCGTTGCCTTCGTTGGTCACGAGGCCGATAGCGCCGGATTCGGCCACGGCGAAGTTCATGCCGGAAATGCCCATGTCGGCTTCGGCGAACTTGCGGCGCAGCTCGCGGCGGGCCACGCGCACGAGGCTGGTGATGTCTTCGGTCTGGTGCTTGCCGGTTTCCTTGGTGAAGGTATCGGCAACCTGCGTGCGGGACAGGTGGATAGCGGGCATGACCATGTGAGAAGGCCCTTCATGGCGAAGCTGGATGATCCATTCCGCAAGGTCGGTTTCCACCACTTCCATGCCCTTGGCTTCAAGGGCCGTATTGGTCTGGATTTCCTCGACGGTCATGGATTTGGACTTCACGACCATCTTACAGCCGTTGTCTTCCGCGATCTTGGCGATGATGCGGTTGGCGTCGGCGGCATCTCTGGCAAGATGCACCTGCACCCCGCGCTTTTCGGCCTCTTCCTTAACCGAGCGGCGAACCGTGTCAAACGCTTCGTTGAGCGCTGCCATCACATCCATGTTCGTGCGGTTCACGATGAGTTCCTGACCCGATGCCATCAGGTCGATGCGAATCGTGAAGGCGCCCATGGTCTGGTGACCTTCCTGGCTGACGGTCACTTTGCAGGCACCGAGCTGGTTGTCGAAGCGACGGAGCGCTTCAACCTTTTCGGTCACCGCAGTTTCGACAGCGGGCGAACGATTGATGCCGTGGAAGACGATCTGCAGAGATTGGGGCATATAACACCTCTCTTTTTGTTGTGGCTTTTTGATGGGACAACGCTCTTGTCCGTACTCCAAGTCTATATCCAATCCTTGCGCTTTGCACAAATTCCACTGGTTATCACTTAGAATGTGGCGATACGCTGTCGGGCAAGACGCCGCAGTCGTCGCCGGACAGTTAATCACAGCCTGAACCGCTACTCCCGCAAGGAAAGGGAGGCGGCAGGCCCCTTTGAAGAGATATGAGCAAAATGGATCGCAAACCTTGGCAGAACAACGGCCCGCATAGGGCTCCCTTTGGTTCCGACCGCCGCGAGGGCGGCCGCAGCGACCGTCGCGAAGGCGGCGAGCGCGGTTTCGGCCGTCGTGAATTCGGTGATCGCCGCGAATTCGGCGGTGAACGCCGCGGTTTTGGTGAACGCCGTGAGTTCGGTGACCGTCGTGAATTCGGCGGCGATCGCGGTGAACGTCGTCCGTTCGTGGCCGGCGAGCGTCGTGAGTTCAACGGTGAGCGCCGTGGCTTCGGCGATCGTCGCAAGTCCTTCGGCGGCGGCCAGCGTCGTCGCGAAGACTTCGGCGTTCGTTCCGGTCCGCGTGCCCGCGCGCTTGAAACCCGCCGCTTCTCCGAGCGCTCCGACTTCGCCAAGAACGCCGTCGTGAAACTTGACGCCGACATCGCCGACTACTTCAAGAGCGCCGAGGACGTCAACAAGGCCCTCCGCCTGGTGATCGAGCTCGGCAGGCTTGCCAAGAAGCCCGAGGTCAAGACGGAAGCTGAAAAGGTCGAGCAGGCCGAGGCTCCCGCCGTCGCCGCCGAAGAAGCCATGTTCACGGAAGACGTCTTCGAGGACGAGGACGTGGAGGCTGTCGCCGAAGCTGAGGAAACGGCTGAAGCCAAGTCCGAGGGCAAGGCCGAATAAGGCTCTCTGACGGGTGACGCAGGTCACTTGAAAGCTTCGCTCCCGCAGGGAAAGCGGAGCTTTTTTCGTCTCTGGCGGATGGTGGTGGTCCACTCCCCTGCCATCGGGAATCTCCCCTAGGCAGGCACGGCCTTTTTAGTTAAACTTTCAAGGCTCAAAATCCGAAAACCACCCCCGTGCGTGCGCCGGGGCTGCGAGACCGGCCGCTTACATGAAATACATTCTTGCTCTTGATCAGGGGACCACGAGTTCCCGCGCCATTCTGCTGAATCACCGCGCCCAGATCGTTTCCCTGGAGCAGCTTGAGTTCCCGCAGCATTATCCGCAGCCCGGCTGGGTCGAGCACGACGCCATGGACATCTGGCGCACGCAGCTCGCCTGCGCCCAGAACTGCCTGAGAAAGGCGGGCGTCTCGGCCTCCGAGGTCAGCGCCATCGGCGTGACGAACCAGCGCGAGACGACGGTCGTCTGGGACAGGACGACGGGGCTGCCGATTGCCCCTGCCATCGTCTGGCAGGACCGCCGTACGGCTCCCTACTGCACGGAGCTGCAGAGAAGGGGCTTTGAAGTGCTCGTGCGTGAAAAGACGGGCCTTCGCATCGATCCGTACTTCTCCGCCACCAAGATCCGCTGGATTCTCGACAGGGTGCCCGGAGCGCGTGCGCGCGCAGAACGCGGCGAACTCGCTTTCGGCACGATCGACACGTGGCTCATCTGGAAGCTCACGGGCGGCCGCGTCTTCGTGACCGACATCACGAACGCCTCCCGCACGATGCTCTGCAATCTCGAAACCTGCAGGTGGGATGACGAACTTCTCGACATCTTCGGCATTCCCGCCTCGATGCTTCCCGAAATCGTGCCCAGCTCATGCGTGGTCGGCGAGGCGCTGCCCGAAATGCTCGGCGCCGCGATTCCCATGGCGGGCATTGCGGGTGACCAGCAGGCCGCGACCTTCGGTCAGACGTGCTTTGAGGCCGGCTGCGCAAAGAACACCTACGGCACGGGCGGCTTCCTTCTGATGAACGTGGGAAGCGAGCCCCGCATGAGCCAGCACCGCCTGATCGGCACGGCCGCCTGGCAGCTCTGCTGCGAACGCACGCAGTATGCGCTTGAGGGCTCCGTCTTCATTGCCGGCGCCGTCGTGCAGTGGCTCAGGGACGGCCTGCAGTTCTTCAATTCCGCCGAGGAGATCGAGTCGCTCGCCAAGAGCGTGCCCGACAACGGCGGCGTCTATCTCGTTCCCGCCTTCGTGGGGCTCGGCGCCCCGCACTGGGACAGCGAGGCCCGCGGCATGATGATCGGGCTGACGAGAGGTACGACGAAGGCGCACGTCGCGCGCGCCGCGCTTGAGGGCATCGCCTTCCAGTGTGCGGAGGTGCTTGAGGCGATGCAACTTGATGCAGGGACCGAGCTCAAGGAGCTGCGCGTTGACGGTGGCGCCTCCCGCAACAACCTTCTCATGCAGTTTCAGGCGGACATCTCCGGCGTGCCGGTCATTCGTCCCGCCATTACCGAAACGACTGCGCTCGGGGCGGCGTTCCTTGCCGGCCTTTCGACGGGCGTCTGGGAGTCGTGTGAAGAAATTTCCGCCTTGTGGCGCGTCGACAGGGTGTTCGAGCCCTCGATGACCGCCGACAGGCGAGAGTATTTGATGAACCAATGGGCCCGAGCCGTCGGCCGCGCCCGCAACTGGAATAAGTGACCATGGCTGAAGTGAAAACCACCTGCCGCGAGGAACTGCTCGCCAAACTTCGTGAAGATCCCGTCTGGGACGTCGTCGTCATCGGCGGCGGCGCCACGGGCGCCGGTATTGCGGTCGACGCCGCCTCCCGCGGCCTCAAGACCGTCGTGCTGGAGGCCCAGGACTTTTCGTCCGGCACGTCGTCCCGTTCGACGAAGCTGATTCACGGCGGCGTGCGCTACATGAAGAATCCGCGTGACTGGGGGCTCGTGCGCGAAGCTCTGAAGGAACGCCGCATCCTCATCAAGAATGCTCCGCACCTCGTGCACTCCAAGCCCTTCATCCTGCCCTGCTACAAGAAGGGCGAGCGCGAGTTCTACACGATCGGCCTCGGCATCTACTCCGCCATGACCTACGGCGGCTACAACATCGGCCACACGTCGAGCCTCTCCCGTGAGGACACCCTCATGCGCCTGCCCGGCGTCAAGCCCGAAGGCCTGATGGGGGGCGTGCAGTTCTTCGACGGCCAGTTCGACGACGCGCGTCTTGACGTTGCGCTCATTCGCACGGCCTACGAACACGGCGCCGTACCGCTCAACTACATGCCCGTCGTTGGCGTCACCCGTGAAGGCGGCATGATCCGCTCCGTGACCGCGAAGGACAAGGAAACCGGCGAAGAGTTCGTCATCCGCACGAAGATGGTCTTCAACGCCGCCGGCGCCTGGGTCGATCCGATCCGCCGCATGGTTGATCCGGATGCCTCCACGCTCGTGCGCGTCTCCCGCGGCTCGCACATCCTGCTCGACAAGTCCTTCATGCCCGGCGACACCGGCATGCTCATCCCGAAGACCCGCGACGGCCGCGTGCTCTTCGCCATTCCCTGGCACGGCATGCTCCTCGTCGGCACGACCGACGTGGAACAGAAGGAAGCCGACTTCGATCCGAAGGTGAGCGACGCCGAAATCGACTTCATGATCGAGACGGCCTCCGGCTATCTTGAAAAGCCGATCACCCGCGCCGACGTCAAGGCCTCCTTCGCCGGCCTGCGTCCGCTCTTCAATCCGCAGGCCACGGGTTCCGCCGGCTCGACCGCCAAGGTTTCTCGCGAACACGCCGTCATTCCCGAATTCGGCAACATGATCACCGTGACGGGCGGCAAGTGGACGGCCTACCGCAAGATGGCCGAGCACGCCATGCTCGTCGCCACGCTGCGTCACCTCATCCCGCCGCGTCTCTGCGTCACGAAGGATCTGCCGATCTTCTGCGATCCCAACTGGGACCATGCTGCTCTTGAGATCGAGGCCGAAGCCGGTGACGCCGCCGACGAAAAGGTCGTTCAGTTCGCCCTCTACGCCCGCGACCACGAGTTCGCCCGCACGCCCGAGGACGTGCTCTTTCGCCGTCTGCGCCTCGGCCAGATGAACGAGGCCCGCACGAACGCCCTGCTGCCCAAGATCGCCGCTGCCTTCGGCCTGCCCGTCGAGGAATGCTGCTGCGCCGACGAAGCCTGCACCTGTGAAGAAGGCAAGTGCGAATGCGAGAAAGCCGAATGCGAATGCAAGGCCGAGGTCTGCGAAGCCGAAGTCTGCGAATGCAAGGCTGAGGAAAAGGCCGAGGCTGCGTCCGTTGAAGCCGAAAAGGTGATCGACGTCGAAGTCGTCGAGGAAAAGCCGGCCGAAGAGGCTGAGCAGAAGAAGTAAGACCGATGCCTGAAGGGCCCCCGGGCCCTTCGGCCGCCGGCCTTCGGTGCGGGCGACTCCATGGCGGAGGCGCCCGTGCCGTTTCTTTTGGCGTGCCGCGCCGTCTCTTGAGGACGGCGGCGGACGGAAATAAAAAAATCGGTCCTTCTTGTGGACAAGTAGGGGCGATTAGGGTAAAATCGCGGTCCTGACTTTGCTTCACGGATTGCTTACCCCATCTTTTTCCACTGGCGCCGTGATTCACACGCGAAGTTCAGAACGCCATATTTCTAGGGCGAACCCAATTTCAGGTTCGCTTTTGTTTTTATTCAGCATCTGCATGTCAGTGCGGGTCCTCAGAAATGATGACGGACCGCGGCGCCATCCGTTGAGCGCTGCAGCAGTTGCCTTACTTATTAGGTGAAACGCAATGAAGACCTTCTCGGCCAAGCCGCTTGAGGTTAAGCGCGACTGGTTCGTGGTCGATGCCAGTGACAAGGTGCTCGGCCGTCTTGCCAGCGAAATCGCTCTGCGCCTTCGTGGCAAGCACAAGCCCGAATTCACGCCCCATGTCGACACGGGTGACTTTATCGTCGTGATCAACGCGGACAAGCTCAAGCTTTCCGCTGAAAAGGACACGAAGAAGACGTACTACCGCCACACGGGCTATCCCGGCGGCATCTACGAAACGACGTTCCGCGAAATGCAGGACAAGCACCCGGGCCGCGCTCTGGAAATCGCCGTCAAGGGCATGCTTCCGAAGGGCCCGCTCGGCTACGCCATGATCAAGAAGCTCAAGATCTACGCCGGCGCCGAACACCCGCACTCCGCCCAGCAACCCAAGGTTCTTGACCTCTAATTTCCGAAAGGCTTGAAAGATGATCGGTAACTACAACTACGGCACCGGCCGCCGCAAGAGCTCGGTCGCTCGTGTTTTCATCAAGCGCGGCACTGGCAAGATCGTGATCAACGGCCGTCCGCTGGAACAGTACTTCCACCGTGAAACGGGCCGCATGATCGTCATGCAGCCGCTTCAGCTCACGGAAAACACCGAAACGTTCGACATCATGGTCAACGTTTGCGGTGGTGGCGAATCCGGCCAGGCCGGCGCCATCCGTCACGGCATCACGCGCGCCCTCGTCGACTACGACGCCGGCCTCAAGAGCGTTCTCTCCAACGCCGGTCTCGTGACCCGCGACGCTCGTGAAGTCGAACGTAAGAAGGTCGGTCTGCGCAAGGCCCGCCGCGCCAAGCAGTTCTCCAAGCGCTAATCGCTTCGAGTACGGATTTGCAGAAGGCTCGTCCTTCTGCGGATCCCGGCAAAAAGAAGGTCGCCTGCATCAAGCAGCGCGGCCTTTTTTGTCGTCTGCGCGTGCCGAATCTGACGGCGAGACCCGTCACGAGCGCGCTTTTTCGTGTAGCATAGATGATCGCTTGAACAACGCCGTGAACGGCCTCCGCCCATCGTGGAAGAGAAGCCCCGGCGTCCCGTCACATTTTTGGAGGGCCGTCCTTTGGACGGCACATACCCCGATGACTGAAAAGATTGAAACGCCTCAGGAAGAAATGCCCGAGCTCATGCCCGATCCCATCAACTTCACCGACGCCGCCGTCGCGAAGGTCAAGGAGCTGATGGACGAAGAGGGCAATCCCAGCCTCAAGCTGCGCGTGTTCGTTCAGGGCGGCGGCTGCGCCGGCTTCCAGTACGGCTTTACGTTCGACGAGGTCCAGAACCCCGACGACGCCGTGATGGAAAAGGGCGGTGTGACGCTTCTCATCGATTCCATGAGCTACCAGTACCTCGTCGGCGCCAAGATCGACTTCAAGGACGACCTGAGCGGCGCTCAGTTCGTCATCGACAATCCCAATGCGGTGACGACCTGCGGCTGCGGCTCCTCCTTCGGAGTCTGATGCTGGAGGACCGAAGGCCCGACGACACAAAAACAAACGGACGACGTTCCATGCGAACGCCGTCCGTTTTTTCATAGACCTGCTTCCGTCCTGATCAGCGCGGATAGAGGGCGCCGAGAATTCGCGGTCCCGCCGCCCGCGTGACCGCAGGCAGGTTTCCGGGGAGGCTTGCGAGAAAGCGCTCCGCAAGCCAGGCGAAGGCAGCCGCCTCCACCTCCATGGGCGGCACGCCCAGAGCTTCGGTCGTGGCCGTGAGGCCGGGGAAATGCGAGGCGATGGCCTGCATGAGGGTCTTGTTGTAGACACCGCCGCCGCAGACGTAAAGCTCGGCGGCGTCAGGGGCGAACCGTGCGACGGTGTTCGTGATCGTGCGGGCGGTCAGTTCGACGAGCGTTCGTGCGACGTCTTCGGGCGGCAGGCTCTCATGGCCGCAAAGGCGGGCGTCGAGCCAGGCGGGCGAGAAGAGCTCCCTGCCCGTCGACTTCGGAATGGGAAGTGCAAAGTAGGGCTCGCTCAGAAGGTTGTCGAGAAGCGTCGTGCTGACGCGGCCTGAGGCCGCCCACCGGCCGTCCCGGTCGTAAAGGGCTCCCGTGATGCGCTGCGTCCATGTGTCGATGAGCATGTTGCCCGGACCCGTGTCGCCGCCGAGGATGGTGGGGGACTCGCTGCGAGCGGGCAGAACGGAGATGTTGGCGATGCCGCCGATGTTGAGGACGACGCGCGGGACGTCTCCCGTGAAGCATTCGGCGTGGAATGCGGGCACGAGCGGCGCTCCCTCGCCTCCTGCGGCCACGTCGCGGGAGCGCAGGTCCGCAACGACGTCGATGCCCGTGAGCTCTGCGACGAGCGCGGGATGATTGAGCTGCAGCGTGAAGCCCTTTTGAGGACGATGGCGGATCGTCTGGCCGTGCACGCCGAGTGCGGCGACGTCGGCGGGGGAGAGTCCCGTTCGGGCCAGAAGAAGGCCGGTGGCTTCTGCATAGTGGCGAGCAAGCGCGACGGAGGCTTCGCCCATGCGCTCGATTTCGTCGGGGCCGGGCAGCGTGAGCGCCGCGAGCGCAGCGCGCAGGTTGGGCGGAAAGGCGAGCGAGGAGTGCCCGAGACTCCTCATGACACGGCCGTCGAAGGCCATGGCGACGGCGTCTGTGCCGTCAAGGCTGGTGCCGGACATGAGTCCGATCGTAATGCGTTCGGTCATGGTGGTTCCCTGCGGAAATGGCGGACAAGGAAAAGCCGACGCCATGGCGCCGGCTTTCTGATGCCTGCATGGAGAAGGAATCAGTCTTCCTTCATCGAGGTGACGCGGTGCGCCACCCTGGAAGCGCCTTCGGCCTGCTCCTCGTCGCCGAGAAGATGCTTGGCGACGGCGGTTGCGTCGTCCCTGTGGGTGCGCAGGACGGTCGGAACGGGAAGCGACTCGCTTTCGGCAAGCAGGTCGAAGCGGGCCTGAATCGGACGGGCGATCGTCTTGAGCTGGGCCACCTGGAAGGCGGTCAGGTTTTCGGTGTCGGGCAGGTCGGCTGTGCGCGGATTGATCTGCACGCCGTCGAACATCAGTTCGTAGTGCAGATGCGGACCGGTGGCAAGGCCCGTGCGGCCCACGTAGCCGATCACGTCGCCGCGCTCGACCTTCTGGCCTGCGCGCAGGTTCTTGGTGATGCGGGACATGTGCGCGTAGAGCGTGGTGCGGCCGAGGCCGTGGTCGATCTTGACGTAGCGGCCGTAGCCCTTGCGCTCGTAGCCCACGAAGGTGACCACGCCGTCGGCGGCAGCGAAGATGCGGGAGCCCGAGGGGGCGCGGAAGTCGGTGCCGTTGTGCGGGCGCACGACGCCCGTGACGGGATGACGGCGAAGCGGCGCGAACTCGCTGCTCACATCCTTGACGTCGAGCGGTACACGCATGAAGGTTTGCTGCGAGGCGCGGCCAGCGAGCGTGTAGAAGCCGCCGGCACGGCTGTCGTTCTCAAACCAGTAGGCCTCGTGGACGTCCTCGCCCGAGACCACCTGAACGGCAAGCAGCTGGCCGTTGCGGATGAAGTCGCCGCCTGCGAACTTGCGCTCGAAGACGAGGCGGAGCGAGTCGCCCTGCTTGAGGGTGCGGACGGGATTGTCGGCGCCCTCCCAGACGACCTTGAGCTGTTCGGCGATGTCGGCGGGAATGCGCAGGGACTCGACGGTGGCAGCGAAGCCCGAGGAGGCGACGCCGGAGATGCTTTCCTCGAGCGTGTCGAAGGCGACGGGGTATTCGGCGGCGGCGAAGAGCTCGCCCGTGCGGGTGACCTCGATGCGGCGGCTGTCCTGAGGGTGCGGGCCCTCGAGATAGAGGTGCAGGAAGGCAAGTCGGCCGTCGGGCAGAACGCCTGCGTTGACGTACTGGCCGTCCTGCGGCATGACGAGCGGACGCAGCATGCGCTGCGAGCGGATGTAGGAGACGGCCTGAGGGTCGACGACTTCAAGGCGTGCGAGCAGGGAGGAGAGGGTCTCGCCGTTGCGTACGGTCAGGCTGCGGGGCGTAACGGAGCCGTTGCGGCGCAGGGCGTCGAGCGCCTGCGTGAGAACGGAGTCGTCAACGGAGCCCGTCACGAAGTCCGCGCGGTGCTTTTCCTGCGCGAGACTGGGCGAGACGCCGAGCATGGCGCCCGTTGTTCCGATCACGACCATCGAGGCTATCCCCGCCGTTGCGGCCCCGGTACTCAGTCTGCACGCGTGGAGAAGCGGGGACGAGGCCCAGACCTTGAGCCAGGATCGAAACGCCCTCCCGGCGGTGCGGAGCTGCCGGGCAATGAGGGAGGGAGCGGTCATGATGAGTCGGAGTTGCGAAAGGCGCGGAAAAAGGGAACAATACTTAGATTGCCATTTTAAATCAGAACCGCTGTGCGTCCCGCCTAAAAAACCTTAAAAATGGTTACAGGCGGGCATTTCATGCGTCTCCGGGGCCTTTTGCATGACTTTGTGTGTAGATGAGCCTGCGAACGGGCGCTGCAACGCGGCGGCCTCAGTTTGTTTAAGTCATTGAAGGGATACTGATGACCGTTGAATTAGAGAAGGCTCAGGAGGCCAAGAAGCTCCCTGTTACCGACGACATCCGCGAGGCGATGGCCCTCATCCGCCGCGGCACCGACACGTTCCTCATTGAGGAGGAGATCGAACAGAAGCTCGCCCGCTCCAAGATGACCGGTGAACCGCTGCGCTGCAAGCTCGGCCTCGACCCGACGGCTCCCGACATCCACATCGGCCACACGGTCGTGCTCAACAAGCTGCGCCAGCTTCAGGACCTCGGCCACACGGTGATCTTCCTCGTGGGCGACTTCACGGCCGCCATCGGCGATCCGTCCGGCCGCAACGCCACGCGTCCGCCGCTCTCGCACGAGCAGATCGTCCAGAACGCCCAGACCTACCTCAATCAGGCCGGCCTCGTGCTCGACCTTGACCGCACCGAAGTCCGCTACAACTCCGAATGGTGCAACAAGCTCGGCTCCGTGGGCCTCATTCAGCTTGCCTCCCGCTACACGCTCGCACGCCTTCTTGAGCGCGACGACTTCGCCAAGCGCTACGCCGAGCAGGCTCCGATCGCCATGCACGAGCTCATCTACCCGCTGATGCAGGGCTACGACTCCGTGGCCCTCAAGGCCGACCTCGAGCTCGGCGGCTCCGACCAGCGCTTCAACCTGCTCGTCGGCCGCGAACTCCAGCGCCAGTACGGTCAGGAGCCCCAGTGCATCCTGACGATGCCGCTTCTCGTGGGTCTTGACGGTCAGGTCAAGATGAGCAAGAGCAAGCACAACTACATCGGCATCACCGACGCTCCGAACGACATGTTCGGCAAGGTGATGTCCATCTCCGACTCGCTGATGTGGGACTGGTACGACCTGCTGAGCCTGCGCGGCAACGCCGAGATCGCCCAGCTCAAGAAGGAGTGCTCCGAGGGCCGTAATCCGCGCGACGCCAAGGTGCTGCTCGCCAAGGAGATCGTGGGCCGCTTCCATTCGGACTGCGCCGCCAATGCCGCCGAAGATGAATTCAACGCCCGCTTCCGCGCCGGCGCCATGCCGAGCGACATTCCCGAAGTGACGGTCGAGGCTCCCGCCGGCGAGATCGGCGTCGGCCAGATGCTCAAGGCCGCCGGTCTCGTCTCCTCCACGTCCGACGCCAATCGCAACATCGATCAGGGCGGCGTGAGGATCGAAGGCGAGAAGGTCTCCGACAAGGGGCTCAAGCTCAAGGCCGGCACCGTCGTGACGGTGCAGGTCGGCAAGCGCAAGTGGGCCCGCATCACGATCGCCTGAGAAGCGGATCATGATCGTTCTGATCCAGCGAGTGGCCGAAGCCTCGGTGAGCGTTGAAGGACGCGTGACCGGGGCCGTCGGCCGCGGGCTTCTTGCGCTGGTGTGCGGGGAGCCCGGCGACACGCCCGCCGTCATCGGGAAGCTCGCACGCAAGACCGCGAGACTTCGCATCTTCGAGGACGAGGCGGGCAGGATGAACAGGAGCGTCGTCGACGTCGGCGGCGATGTGCTCTGCGTCTCGCAGTTCACGCTTGCCGCGGACACGATGTCGGGCAACCGCCCGAGCTTCTCCAGAGCTGCGCCGCCCGAAGAGGGCCTTGCCGCCTTCAATGCGTTTGTGACGGCGCTCAGGGGCGAGGGGCTGTCCTGCCCCACAGGCGAATTCGGCGCGCACATGCGCGTCTCGCTCGTCAATGACGGACCGGCGACCTTCAGCCTCCACCTTAGGGCTGATGGTGCTGGCGCCGACTAGTCCCAATGCTCTAGACTGTGGTCTTGGGCCGAAAGTGATGATATAAATAGAGGACGCCGCCCGCTCCGGGCGGCTCCGCACGTGGAGAAGCACCCGGTGAAAATCACTTCCGACAACTTCAAACAGGGCGATTTCATTCCTGAAGCCCTTGCCTGGGGCCGAATCGGAGAGGACGGCTCGACCGTCCGCTCGACGAACCTCAATCCCCAGCTCTCCTGGACGGACGCGCCCGAGGGCACGGCGTCCTTCGTGCTTGCCTGCCTTGACGACGACGTGCCGACGGATCTCGCCGAGCGCGACGCCTCGGGCGAGATTCCTGTTTCCCAGCCCCGCCGCCGCTTCGTGCATTGGGTGCAGCCCAACTGCCCCGCTGACGTGACGAGCATCGCCGAAGGGGCGCTTGCGGAGGAGAGGAAGACGACGCCGGGCTTCGGCGCCGTTTGCATCAACGACTACAGCCGCGGCGGCACGCCTGCTCCGGGCGAAACGGGCACGGGCTACGATGGCCCCTGTCCGCCGTTCTTCGACGCACGCTGGCACTACTACCGGTTCATGGTCTTCGCGCTCGACGCCCCGAGGCTCGAGCTTCCTGAAAATGCGACATGGCAGGACGTCGACGCCGCCATGAAGGGCCATGTCCTCGCGTCGGCTGAGCTTGTTGGCCGCTATACGCTCAATCCCCGTCTGGCCGCCCTTTGAGACGACCGGCATTCACAGAATCCACGTCATTAACCTCCGGCGGCATCCGCCGCCGTCTTACTAAAGGAACTGAAGTCGTGTTCAAGCGCTCCAATACCATTGAGGCCGTCGATCCCGCCGTCTGGGACGTCATCAGCCACGAGACCGCCCGTCAGGAAGACCACATTGAGCTCATCGCGAGCGAAAACTACGCTTCCCCGGCGGTCATGCAGGCCCAGGGTTCCTGCCTCACGAACAAGTACGCGGAAGGCTATCCCGGCAAGCGCTACTACGGTGGCTGCGAGCACGTCGACGTCGTTGAACAGCTCGCCATCGACCGCGCCAAGAAGCTCTTCTGCGAGCCCGCAGGCGTCGAGATGGCCGTCAACGTGCAGCCCCACTCCGGCGCTCAGGCCAACTCCGCCGTGTACTTCGGCCTTCTCGAGGTCGGCGACACGATCATGGGCCTCTCGCTTGCCGAAGGCGGCCATCTGACGCACGGCATGCACCTCAACTATTCCGGCCGCTACTTCAAGGTCGTTCCCTACGGTCTTGACGCCAACGAGGCGATCGACTACGACCGCGTTGAACAGCTCGCCAGGGAATGCAAGCCGAAGATCATCGTCGCCGGCGCCTCCGCCTACTCGCTTCGCATCGACTTCAAGCGCTTTGCCGAAATCGCCCACTCCGTCGGCGCCTACCTGATGGTCGACATGGCCCACTATGCGGGCCTCATCGCCGCCGGCGTCTACCCGACCCCGTTCGGCCACGCCGACATCGTGACGACGACCACGCACAAGACGCTCCGCGGTCCGCGCGGCGGCCTCATCTTCTGCCGTCCCGACCTTGAGAAGAAGATCAACTCCGCCGTCTTCCCGGGCATGCAGGGCGGTCCGCTCATGCACGTCATCGCCGCCAAGGCCGTGGCCCTCGGCGAAGCCCTTGACCCGTCCTTCAAGGTCTACGGTGAGCAGGTGATGAAGAACGCCGCTGCCATGGCCGAAGAGCTCGTCAAGCGCGGCCTGCGCATCGTTTCCGGCCACACGGAAAGCCACGTGATGCTTGTCGACCTTCGTCCGCTCAAGATCACGGGCAAGGCCGCCGAAACGCTGCTCAACGCCGCTCACATCACGGTCAACAAGAACGCCATCCCGAACGATCCGGAAAAGCCCTTCGTGACGTCCGGCATCCGTCTCGGCTCTCCCGCCATGACGACCCGCGGCTTCGGCGAAGCCGAGGCCCGCAAGGTGGCGAACCTGATCGTCGATCTGCTCGAGGCGCCTGAAGACCAGGCCGTCTTCGAACGCGTCAAGGCCGAAGTGGCGAACCTCACCGCCGCCTTCCCGGTCTACGGCGACTAAGGCGCTCAGGCGGCCGCAGGGGAGGCTTCGGATCTCCCCGAAAACGCATGAAAACACAAGGGCTACCCTTTCGAGTGATTGGGTGGCCCTTATTTTGTGTTTGGGGACTTGAGTTTGCCTGCGGGCGGGCGCTAAACTTTCGGACACTTGTTCCTGATTTGGAAGTGTCTGCCGGCCGATGCGGTTCGGGACGGGCTTCCACCGTACGCAAGGAGTCTCCTCATGCGATGTCCCTTCTGCCAGAATCCGGATACCCAGGTGATCGATTCGCGCGCCCCTGAGGAGGGGTACGCGATCCGTCGCCGCCGCAAGTGTCCGGCCTGCGGCAAGCGCTTCACGACCTTCGAGAGGGCGCACCTGCCCATTCCCGCGGTCGTCAAGCGCAACGGCCAGCGCACCGACTACAACAGGGCGAAGCTTCAGGCCTCGATGACGCTGGCGCTGCGCAAGCGTCCCGTGACGCCCGAGCAGCTTGAGGAGGCGGTCGACTCCGTCGAGCAGGCGATGATCATGCTCGGAGACCGCGAGATCGAGTCGAGCGTCGTGGGCGAGCTCGTGCTCGGCGCCCTGCAGAAGCTCGACACCATCGCCTACATCAGGTTTGCGTCGGTGTACTTCAACATCGGCGATCCGCTTGCCTTTGCATCGATGATTCAGAATGCGGCCGTGCCCGACGGAAGCACCGACGGCGCGTTCGACGTGCTGAGGAAGTTCAGGCTCGAGCACGAGGCCGAGGTCGCCGCCCGCGAGGCGAAGAAAAAGGCCGCCGCCGAGCGTCGCGCCCGCAGGGATGCGGAGAGGAAGGCAGCGGAGGCGGAGGAGGCCAAATGACGGAATGCGCTGTGGATGAAGGTCGCGTGAAGGACGACGACTTCTGGATGGGGCTTGCGCTTGAGGAGGCCGCGAAGGCCCGCAGGCTTTCTCCGCCCAATCCTGCGGTCGGCGCCGTCATCGTGAGGGACGGCCGGGTGATCGGCCGGGGCTTCACGCAGCAGACGGGCGGTCCGCACGCCGAGGTGATGGCTCTGAGGGATGCCGCCGCGCGTGGAGAAAGCGTTGTGGGCGCGACGATCTACGTGACGCTCGAGCCATGCTCGCACTGGGGGCGCACGCCGCCCTGTGCGCTTGCGATCGTCGAGCACAGGATCGGCCGCGTCGTGACGTCGGTCGCCGACCCGAACCCCCAGGTGGCGGGGCGGGGTCTGAAGATGATCCGCGATGCGGGCATCGAGGTGACCGAAGGCGTCCGAAGCAAAGAGGGATGGCTCTCCAACAGGGGCTTTCTCACCCGTATGACGACGGGCAGGCCCTGGGTGAGGATGAAGTGCGCCGCGACGCTCGACGGCCGCACGGCCTTTCCCGACGGCCGATCCCAGTGGATCACGGGCCCTGCGGCGCGCGAGGACTCTCAGTACTGGCGTGCGGTGTCGGGGGCGGTCGTGACGGGCATCGGCACGGTGCTCGCCGACAATCCGAAGATGACGGTGAGGCTCCCTGATCAGGTGAGGTTCCCGTTCCGCGTGGTCGTGGATCCGAGGCTTGAGACGCCCGTCGGGGCGGAGATTCTCAAGGGCGGCGGCACGGTCCTCGTCTGTGCGCAGGCCGGCGAAGAGGCCGAGGCGGCGCTCGTCGCCGCAGGCGCCGAGGTGCTGAGGCTTCCCGATGCGGCGCATCCGGGACGCGTGGACCTCGGTGCGCTTCTCGACGAGCTTGGACGAAGGCAGGTCAACGAGGTCCATCTCGAGGCGGGTGCGGGGCTCAACGGGAGCTTTCTCTCCGAGGGACTTGTCGACGAGATCGTGCTGTATACTGCTCCCTGCCTTTTCGGCTCGGGGATGCCCGTTGCAAGCGTTCCGCTTCCCGAGGAACCCGGTCTGGCGCACCGCTGGACGATTGAAGACTTTACTCAGATCGGTGCCGATCTGCGTGTGATTTTGAGGAGATGACTCTAAATGTTTACCGGCATTATTCAGGCCATCGGCAAGGTTCGTGAACCGGAACCTCTCGGCAACGGCGTCCGCCTGACGATCTGCGCTCCCGATCTCGGTCTTGACGAGGTTCGCATCGGCGATTCGATCGCCGTCAACGGCGCGTGCATGACCGTCGTCGAGAAGACGGACACGGAATTCAAGGTCGACGTCTCCGCCGAGAGCCTCTCGAAGACTACGGGCCTCGACACGTTCGGCGAGGTCAACCTCGAGAAGGCCATGCGTCTCGGCGACCGCGTCGACGGCCATCTCGTGAGCGGTCACGTCGACGGCGTGGGTCAGGTTGAAAGCATGGAGCAGGTCGCCGAATCGTGGCGCCTCGTCATCCGCGCCCCCCGCGTCCTCTCTCCGTATCTCGCCTACAAGGGCTCGATCACGGTCAACGGCGTCTCGCTTACGATCAACAAGGTCGAGGATACGGCGATGGACACGCTCGTGACGATCAATCTCATCCCGCACACGGTCGAGGTGACGACGCTCAAGCACCTCAAGGCCCAGAGCTACGTCAATCTTGAGATCGACACGATCGCCCGCTACATCGAGCGCATGATGTCGCTTCGTAACGACGAGGACTCCCTCTTCTGATCAGGAAGAAGGCGTTCCGCATCATGAAAAGGCGGCGTTCTTCTGGTGAAGGGCGCCGTTTTTCGACAGCGGGGCCGAAAAAACGGCGCCCGCACCCGCCCGCCCTGCGTCACGCAGGTCTTTCGCGTTAAAATAATCGTCTATCAGTCGTCGCCGGCAGGCCGGCGGCGGCCCGAGGGCCTGGCCTTCGGGATCTTTTCAAAACGAATTCAGCTCCCGCCTGCAGAGGCCCCTAGGAGACAGACATGGCTGTTGATATTGTTCCCACCAAACTCGACGGTACCGACCTTCGCATCGGCATCGTGGTCGCCCGCTTCAACGAATATGCCGGCCGCGGTGAATTCGAGTCCTGCATGGACGAACTGCGCAAGCTCGGCGTGATGGAAGAGGACGTGACGAAGGTGTCCGTGCCGGGTGCCCTCGAAATCCCGTTCGCGCTGCAGAAGCTCGCCCAGACGGGCGAATACGACGCCCTGATCGCCCTCGGCGCCGTTATCCGCGGTGAAACCTACCACTTTGAGCTCGTGAGCAACGAGTCCGGCAGCGGCATCACCCGCGTCTGTCTCGACTACGACATTCCCATCGCCAACGGCGTGCTGACGACGGAAAACGACGAGCAGTGCGAGGAACGCATCGACATGAAGGGCCGCGACTGCGCACGCTGCGCCGTTGAAATGGCCAACTTCGCCAAGGAGTTCTGCGTCGACGAGTTCGACGAGGATTTCGATGAAGTGACCTCCGAAGACTGATGCCGTCATCAAAGGAATCTTGAAGAATGACTGAACACAAGGAAGGCCACCGCAAGTCGGCGGCGCACTCCGCCCGCCATCTGGCCCGCGTCTTCGTGATGCTCGGCCTCTACCAGTGGCTCGCCGATCCGTCCCAGGACTACGCCGGCATCGAAGCCCACCTCTCGAGCCTTCTGCACGACGAGGAAGAGCAGCTCGAAGGCAGCGACATCCGTCCGACGGACTTCGAGAAGGCCGATCGCGAGCTCTTCACGAAGCTGCTCGCCGGCGTGCTTGACCGTCATGCCGAAGTGGCGGACGCCATCGCCCGTCACGCCGACCGCGAACTCTCCCGCATTTCGCTCGTCGAACGTGCGGTGCTCATGATCGGCACGTACGAACTCATGGCCTGCCCGGAAACGCCCTGGCGCGTAATCCTCAACGAATCTATCGAGCTCGTCAAGCAGTTCGGCAGCGGCTACCGCTTCACGAACGCCGTTCTCGAGCTTGTCGCGCGCGAAGTTCGTCCCGAAGAGACGGCTGCGCCGCGCGCCTGACGAATCAGTCTCTGACTGATTCCCACAAACGGGCCGTTCCCTTCGGAGGGAGCGGCTCTTTTTCTTGGAAGCGTGCTTTTTTTCGGAGGTAGAAAAATGCGACGCGGAGAATTTCAGATCATCGACCGCTTCTTCACGCATGACGCGTTCGGAGAGTGGCGAAGTCAGGGCGTGGGCGACGACTGCGCCATCATCGACATGCCGGGCAACCGCATTGCGGTGACGACGGACATGATGGCCGTGGGCACGCACTTTCTGCCCGGCGCCAGGCCCGAGGACATCGGCTACAAGGCCCTCGCCGTCAATCTGTCGGACCTTGCGGCCGCAGGCGCGTCGCCGCGAGCGTTCTTTCTCTCGATCGGACTGCCAGAGCGTGACGACGAATGGCTTGCGGGCTTTTCCCGCGGCCTGATGGCCCTTGCGGAGAGCTCGGGCTGCGCGCTTCTCGGGGGCGACACGACCCGAACGGCTGAGGTCGGCGGCACGCATGCGCCCGTGACGATCTCGATCACGGCGATGGGCTCGCTTCCCGAAGGGAAGGGACTCACGCGCGCGGGCGCGAAGCCCGGCGACGACATCTGGGTCTCGGGTACGGTGGGCGACGCATATGCGGCGCTCAAGCACCGCTGGGGCCACTGGCAGCTGATGCCCGATGCGGCCGAGGCGCTTTTTCCCAGAATGGATCGCCCGACGCCGAGGAACATGCTCGGCTCGGCGCTTCTTGATCTTGCGACGGCCTGCGCGGACGTCTCGGACGGCCTGCTGGCGGATCTGGGGCACATTCTCGAACGCAGCGGCGTCTCGGGCAGCATTCTCTGGGAGGCCGTGCCCGTCTCGAGCGCGCTCAGGGCGCTCTCCCCCGCCGCACAGCAGGAGGCGGCGCTGACCGGCGGCGACGACTACGAGCTCGTCTTCACGGCCCCTCCCTCCGCCGCTCTTCGCATCGAGCAGGCGGGACTTTTGACAAAGACCAGACTTACCCGAATTGGTAAGATTTGCGAAAAAGTCTCGGGCGATAATCTCACTGTCCGCTCGCAAAACGGCGGCATCGTGACGACGCCCACGCAGGGGTTCGACCACTTTGCCGCCTGAGGCGAAGCGCCAGGACCCTGATCTCCGACCCCCAGCGCCGCAGGCCAAGCCTGCGGCGGCAACCAGGAAGTGAACATGCTGCAGAAGTACGACGACTCCAATCCTGCTAATCAGATCGAATTGACCAGCCGTTTCGTCTGGTCCCATCCGGCACACATGATCGCCACGTTCTTTGGTGCGGGTCTTCCGTCCAAGGCGCCCGGCACCTACGGCTCGCTCGCGGGCGCGCTCTCCTTCATCGTGCTCTCTCCGGCCATGACGACCGCCGCGTGGGTGATTCTCTCGATCGCCCTCTTCATCGCGGGCGCCTGGGCAGCGGGGAAGGTTGCGGCCGATCTCGGCGTCGAGGACCACAAGGGCGTCGTCGTCGACGAGGTGGTCGGCATCTGGCTTCTCTTCGCGTTCCTGCCTGCGGGCACCCTCTGGTGGGTCGCGGGCTTTGCGGCCTTCCGCTTCTTCGACATCATGAAGCTGCCGCCGGTCGACATCATCGATGAAAAGATGAAGAACGGCGCGGGCGTCATGCTCGACGACGTGGTCGCGGCCTTCTACGCCTGGGTCGTCGTCAGCATTCTCGGCTGGCTCTTCGGCTGAGGATCATGCCTGATCTCAACGAGCGCATAGCGCTGGCGGCCGAGCGTCTCGGCGTCGTCGCCGCAGAGAGGCGGCACGTCGTCGTGACGGCCGAAAGCTGCACGGGCGGCGGCATCGCCGCCGCCATCACCGAGGTGCCCGGCAGCTCCGCATGGTTCCGCGAGGGCTTCGTGACCTATGCGGCCGAAGCCAAGACATCGCTTCTCGACGTCGATCCGAAGATGATCGAGGAGGAAGGCGTCGTGAGCGAGGACGTGGCTCAGGCCATGGCCAGAGGTGCGCTCGCACGCTGTCCCGACTCGACGCTTGCCGTCGCCGTGACGGGCGTGGCGGGACCGACGGGCGGCACGCACCTCACGCCCGTGGGCACGGTGTGCATCGGCTGGGCCGAACGCTTCAACGAGCACATCGTCACGTACGTGCGCACGATCCATGCGCACGGCAGCCGCTCGATGGTGCGCAGGGCGACCGTGCTCACGGCCCTCGAGGGCTTGATTGAGCTCATGCGTTTCGGCAATCCCGCTGTGATGCCGTGCGAATATTGACTACAATTTGAGAACTGCAGTTCTACAACGGGCGCCTCCTGAATCGATTCGCAGGGCGCCTTTTTTTGTCTTTGCTTAAATCATGTCCAGTTGGTTTGACATATTGATTCTGGTGATCCTCATCGGCATGAACGGGGCCTTTGCGCTCAGCGAGGTCGCGCTCATCACGAGCCGCAGGGCGAGGCTTCAGCACATGGACGAGGAGAGTGTTCCCGGCGCGAGACGCGCCATGGACATGAATGCGGCCCCCAACCGCGCGCTCTCGACCATTCAGGTGGGCATCACGTCCATCGGACTTCTCTCGGGCATCTTCGGCGAGTCCGCGCTCGCCAAGCCCGTGGCCGAATGGCTCGTCTCGCTCGGCATGGGCGAGGAGACAGCCTCGGCCGTCGGCATCACGCTCGTCGTGGTGCTGCTCACGTACTTCTCGATCGTGATGGGCGAGCTCGTCCCCAAGCGCATCGGCCAGATGGCGCCCGAACGCCTGGCGTGCCGCGTCTCTCCCGTCCTGCACATGCTTTCGCTTGCCGCCGCGCCGTTCGTGAAGCTGCTATCGCTCTCCACGGCCTCGATCCTCAGGCTGATGCGCGTCGACACGCGCAGCCAGAACGCCGTGACGGAGGAGGAGATTCACGCGATGATCGACGAAGGCGAGGAGTCGGGCGTGATCGAGACGGTCGAGCGCGACATGGTGCGCAACGTCTTCAGGCTCGACGACCGTCAGGTGGCCTCGCTGATGACGCCGAGGGCCGACATCGACTGGATCGACCTCGAGGACTCGCCCGAGGTCAACATCGAGAAGATCCGCTCCTCGAAGCGTTCGCGGCTTCCCGTCTGCGTCGGCAGTCTTGACGACGTGAAGGGCTTCTGCTCGACGCGCTCGCTTCTGCAGCAGATGATGGAAAAGGGCCGCGCCGACTTCAAGGACAATCTCGTGGCGCCCGTCTACGTGCCCGAGTCGCTGACCGGCATGGAGCTTCTGGAGAACTTCAGGAAGACCGACACGCCTGTTGCGCTTGTCGTCGACGAGTACGGCGAAGTCCAGGGCATCGTGACGCCCAGGGACGTGCTCGAGGCCATTGCGGGCGAATTCAAGCCCGAACAGCCGGGCGACGCCTGGGTGACGAGGCGCGAGGACGGTTCGCTCCTGCTCGACGGCATGATTCCGATCCCCGAACTCAAGGACGTGCTCGACATCAAGAGCGTGCCCGAGGAGGACTTCGGACGCTACAACACGCTCGCCGGCATGATGATGCTCCTGCTCGGACGTCTTCCGAAGGAAGGTGACGTCGCCGAGTGGGACGGCTGGCGGCTTGAGATCATCGACATGGACCGCCGCCGCATCGACAAGGTGCTCGCAGTGAAGGTCAAGACCGCGCCGAAGCAGGAAGGCCGGGGCGAATAAAAGAAGAGAGAAAGGAGAAGGAGGATGGCAGTGAAGAAGGCATGGGTTGCGTGCGGTGCGGCTGTGGTGCTCGCCGCCGTTGCGTCGGGAGGCGTGTGGCTGCAGGGCCGCGTCTTCGACAGGCAGTTCGACGAGTTCGCCCGCGAGCTGGCCGGGGCGCGCGGAGTTCGGTCTCGGCATGACGGCAAGGCTGGCGCTTGACAAGGAATATGGCTCAATGGCGAATCTTCCCGATTACGGCATCGAGGGGCTTGACGACGAACTCGTCTTGAAGACGGGGCTGTTCTCCTCGAAGCCCGAACTCGCCTGGCGCGTGAAGCCCTTCAGGGTGGCCGCAGGCAGTCTGCTCTGCAGCGCGGGCGGCCTTGAGCTCACGTCGGGTGACGTCGAGCACGAGGGGCGACTCGTCTGGCGCGGGCTCTCCTGCTCGGAAGGCGGGGAAAGCCTTCGCACGGGAGACGTGACATTCGACGTGTCGGTTTCGAAGGACGGCCGCAGGGCCGAGATGAAGGCGATGTTTGAGGGAGGCTCCGCGGACGTCGAGGGCATGAACCTGAAGACGGGCGCCTTCGAAATGGCGAGCACGATCGAGGAGACGAGGGCTGAAACCCAAGAGGACGATGCGCTCTACTCTCAGAGCTGGACGCTGAAGTCGGGTGAGCTGGATTATGACGGCGTGCGCGTCCTTGATGCCCTGACCTTCAGGGCGAACATGACCAACGTGCCCGAACGCCTCGTGGATGCGATGGCTCTGGGCGGCGCCGTGAGCCCTGTGATCCTCGAGATGGCGGCGGAGCAGGCGATCATGCAGGGCGGCATGACGTTCGACCTTGACGAATGCACGGTGACGCGCGGTGAGGGGACGCTGTCGGCCGCAGGGCGCGTGGCAAGGGACGGAGAGAGGATCGGAGCCTTCTCCGTGCGGTTGGATCCCGAGTTCGGAGCGGACGTCAAGGGATGGCCCGAAGCCGTAGCTGAACTGAAGGCGAACGGCAGCCTCAGGACGGTCGAAGGACGCCTTGAGGCCCATGTGGAGCTTTCGACCGATGGCGTTGCCGTCAACGGCGTGAAGCTCGACTCGCTTTGACAGGGACTTAGACAAAGGAAAGGCCTGCAGGAGTGATCTTGCAGGCCTTTGACTTTGTTCTGGGCGGGCGGCGATCAGACGGCAGCCTGAATGGAGTCGCGCGTGGCGATGGCGGTCTTGCGGGCGGCTTCCTTCCAGTCGTCTTCGCGGCTCGCGTAGATGATGGCGCGGCCGGAGTTGATCACCATGCCGGTGCCTTCGGCGGTCTTGCCGGCCTCAACGCAGGCGCGGATGTCGCCGCCCTGAGCGCCGATCCCCGGCACGAGCAGGGGAAGGTTCGGCGCGATGCGGCGCACGTTGGCGAGTTCGGCGGGATAGGTGGCGCCGACGACGAGGCCGAGTTCGCCGTTGAGGTTCCACTCGGTGGCGGCAAGGCGCGCAAGGCGTTCGTAGATCTTCTCGCCGTTCACTTCAAGCATCTGGATGTCGTCGCCGCCGGGGTTGGAGGTGCGGCAGAGGATGAAGGCGCCCTTGTTCTCGTAGGCAAGGTAGGGCTTGATCGTGTCGAAGCCCATGAACGGGGAGAGCGTCACGCAGTCGGCCTCGTAGCGCTCGAAGGCTTCGCGGGCGTAGTGCTCGGCCGTGGAGCCGATGTCGCCGCGCTTGGCGTCGAGGATCACGGGAACCTTCGGATGATTGGCGTGAATGTAGTCGATCACGGCCTTGAGTTCGGCCTCGGCGCCGCAGGAGGCGAAGTAGGCGATCTGCGGCTTGAATGCGCAGACGAGGTCGGCCGTGGCGTCGATGATGCCGCAGCAGAAGTCGTAGAGGGCCGTGCTGCGGCCCGCGAGTTCGTGCGGGAAGCGGGTGGGGTTGGGGTCAAGCCCGACGCAGAGCATGGAACCGGCGTTCTGCCAGCGTTCGCTGAGCATTTCGGTGAACTTCATGGGGTGCCTTCCGAAGGTGGTTGTCAATCGGGCGGTATCTTAACAAATTCTTTCGCACTGCGGCCGTTCCTGAGGAATTGCGCTATGCTCGACGAAGCGGCTTCCGGAGAGGAGCCACGTCAAAAACGCCGTGTCATCAGGAGGACTGTGAAGATGATCACACGCAGACAGTTCATCGGGGCCGCAGGCCTCATGACGGTCGCCGCAACTGCGCCGGCCTTCGCCTACGAGAGCCGCTGGCCGAAGAAGCCGTCGGTGCCCACCGACCTCAATGCCGAGGAGTTCTTCACGGAGCTCGCCGAGAAGGGCTCGGGCTTTGTCGTCGGCAATGAGAAGGCCGATACGGTCGTGATGATGACGTTCGACACGCAGTGCCGTTGGTGTGTCTGGGAGTACGAGCAGTTCAAGCCCTTCCTTGACCGCGTGAAGTTCGTCTGGCATCCGGTTGCAGTGCTCAATCCCTGGAGCGAGCTGCAGGGGGCCGCCATTCTGGCCGCAAAGGATCCGAAGGCCATGTTCCTCGAGCACGAGGCGCACATGAAGGATGCCGTCTTCAAGGGGCTCGACGTGCGCAAGATGGAAATTCCATTTGAAAAACGCGAGGCAGTGTGGACCAATACTAAGGTATTCCGCCGTGCCGAGGCCCGAGAGGTGCCGTTCGGCGTCATGAAGAAGCCAGACGGCAGCTATGTCGCCGTTTGCGAGCAGACGGGTGAGTCGTTTGCCAAGCTTCTCGGCAAGTAAGGCGGAGCACAATAAGGAAGAGAGGCAAGGAAAAGGCCGGCGATCGAAAGATCGTCGGCCCTTGTCTTTTTAGGCCGCCCGTTCCTGAGAACGGTCGGCGGTCGGCTGGTCAGGCGTGATGGATTACATCATGCCGGGCATGCCGCCCATGCCTTCCATGCCGGCGGGCATCGGCTTGTCGTCCTGCGGAATGTCGGCGACCATGCAGTCCGTCGTGAGGATGAGAGACGCAACGGAAGCGGCGTTCTGAAGGGCGGTGCGGGTGACCTTCGTCGGGTCGAGAACGCCCATTTCAACGAGGTCGCCGTATTCGCCGGTCTGGGCGTTGTAGCCGAAGTTGCCTTCGCCCTGAGCGACGGTGTTCACCACGACGCTCGGTTCGTCGCCGGCATTGGCGACGATCTGGCGGAGCGGTTCTTCCATGGCGCGCAGAACGATGCGGATGCCGGCGTTCTGTTCGTCGTTGTCGCCCTTGATGTCGCGGATGGCCTGCTTGGCGCGGATGAGCGCCACGCCGCCGCCGGCCACGATGCCTTCCTCAACGGCGGCACGGGTGGCGTGCAGGGCGTCTTCGACGCGGGCCTTCTTTTCCTTCATTTCGACTTCGGTGGCGGCACCGACCTTGATGAGGGCCACGCCGCCGGCGAGCTTGGCAACGCGTTCCTGAAGCTTTTCACGGTCGTAGTCGCTCGTGGCGGCTTCGATCTGCGTGCGGATGTTCCTGACGCGGTTTTCGATGGCTTCGGCCTGGCCGGCGCCGTCGATGATCGTCGTGTTTTCCTTCGTGACTTCAACCTTCTTGGCCGTGCCGAGCTGTTCGAGCGTGGCCTTGTCGAGCGTGAGGCCGACGTTGGTCGAGATGACCGTGCCGCCGGTCAGGACGGCGATGTCCTCGAGCATGGCGGCGCGACGGTCGCCGAAGCCCGGGGCCTTGACGGCCACGACCTTGAGGATGCCGCGGATGGAGTTCACGACGAGGGTGGCGAGGGCTTCACCGTCGATGTCTTCAGCGATGATGACGAGCGGACGGGCGGCCTTGGCGACCTGTTCGAGCACGGGGAGAAGTTCGCGGATGTTGCTGATCTTCTTGTCGTGCAGGAGGATGAACGGGTTGTCGAGAACGGCGGCCTGCTTTTCCGGCTGGTTGATGAAGTACGGGGAGAGGTAGCCGCGGTCGAACTGCATGCCTTCGACGACTTCGAGTTCGTTCTTGAGGGACTTGCCGTCTTCAACCGTGATCACGCCTTCCTTGCCCACCTTGTCCATGGCTTCGGAGATGATGTCGCCGATTTCAGCGTCGGAGTTGGCGGAGATGGCGCCGACCTGGGCGATTTCCTTGTTGGTCGTCGTCGGCTTGCTGATCTTGCGGAGCTCTTCGATGGCGGCGGCGACGGCCTTGTCGATGCCGCGCTTGAGATCCATCGGGTTCATGCCGGCGGCAACGAACTTCATGCCTTCGTCAACGATGGCCTGGGCGAGAACCGTGGCGGTCGTCGTGCCGTCGCCGGCGTTGTCGCTCGTCTTGGAGGCGACTTCACGCACCATGCAGGCGCCCATGTTTTCGAACTTGTCCTTGAGTTCGATTTCCTTGGCGACGGACACGCCGTCTTTCGTCACCGTCGGAGCGCCGAAGGCGCGGTCGAGCACGACGTTGCGGCCCTTCGGACCGAGCGTGACCTTGACGGCGTTGGCGAGAACATTGATGCCGCGGACCATCTTGGAGCGGGCGTCATCACCGAAAAGAACCTGCTTAGCAGCCATTTCTGTAATCCTTTACTTTCTTAGAAAAAACAAATGATGCAAGGCGCTGTCGAGCCTTTGATTAGGCGAGGACGCCCATGATGTCTTCTTCGCGCATGACGAGCAGCTCTTCGCCGTCGACCTTGACGGTCTGGCCGGAGTACTTGCCAAAGAGAACGCGATCGCCGACCTTGACGTCGAGAGCGATGATGCGGCCGGCTTCGTCGCGCTTGCCCGGGCCGACGGCGATCACTTCGCCCTGGTCAGGCTTTTCACCGGCGGAGTCGGGGATGACGATGCCGAAGGAGGTGGTCGTTTCAGCAGCAAGACGCTTGATGATGACGCGGTCATGCAACGGACGGATCTGCATTTGTTGTTCTCCAAATAAAACGGTTTCCGGCGGGCGGTCGCATCGCCCCTTCTCAGGGCGGGGTTCGGCTGCCGGATGCAAAAAAAACATTGCCTCGGCGGACCGCACGGGCGGCTTTGCCTTAGCATTTAAACCCTATATGGGGATGCCTCCTTGAAAAACAAGGGGGCTGTTGAAGAATTTTTACAGGTTGCCGAGGCGCTCCCGGGCGCCTTGGTGGAAATGCCTGCGGCGAGGGTGGAATGCGGTTTTCAACGAGAGGCTCCGCGGCCGTTTTTGCGGCTTTCGGAATGATGGCGGCGGGCCTTTGGTCCGTTTCGTGCAGCGGTTGGGCCGCCGAGCAGGGAAGGCTCCCGCCCATGCTCAGGAAGGCCGCCGCGGACTGCGGCGTCGACCCGAGGGCGGTGACGGTGTCGGTCGTCGCGCTCGACGGACTGAGGATGCCCGAGGGCGGCAGGATGCCCGTCGTCCGGCCCCTGCTTGCCGTCAACGCCGACAGGTCGGTGGCTCCCGCCTCGACCGCGAAGCTGGTGACGACGCTCGCGGGACTCGAACTTCTGGGCGCGGACTGGAAGTGGAGGACGGGGTTCTATGCAAAGGCGAGGCCTGATGCGGAGGGCCGCGTCAACGGCATCTGGCTCAGGGGCGGCGGCGATCCGACGCTCGTCGCCGAAAAGTTCGGGCTCCTCGTCGAGCGGATGGCGCAGATGGGCGTCAGGCGCATCGAGGGCGACCTGACGGTCGACCGCTCTTACTTCGACCTGCCCGAAGGAGATCCCTCCGCCTTCGACGGTCGGGGCTCCCGCCCCTACAACCAGCTGCCCGACGCGGCGGTGGCGGGCTATCGCAGCCTTTCCTTCGAGTTCGTTCCCGACGAGTCGTCGGGGACTGCGCGCATCATCAGCATGCCGCCGCTCTCGGGGCTTGAGGTTCCGTCGACGATCCGCCTCTCGCGCGGCGCCTGCGGCGACTGGAAGTCGACGATCGGCTACAGGCTCGAACACCTTTCCGACGGCAGGCTCGCAGCCAGGTTCGAGGGCTCGCTTCCCCTTTCCTGCGGACCGAAGACCTTCAGCGTGGTGTCCCTTTCTCAGAACGAATACCTCGAACGTCTCTTCAGGTGGTACTGGGAGCGCGACGGGCGCACCTGGACGGGACACGTCGCCGAGGGGCGCGTGCCCGAAGGCGCCCTGAAGCTCGCCGAGCGGGAGTCCGATGCGCTTCCCGTCGTGACGACGCTTGTCAACAAGTGGTCGAACAACCTGATCGCCCGTCACATCTTCCTTACGCTCGGCACGCTCAGAAACGCGCCCGACGAGGCGGACTCAGGATCCCGAACTGCAGGCGGAGCCTTTGCGCCCATGGAGCGCCCCCGCCCCGGCGTCGACACGGACGACGCACGAGCGGTGCTGGCGGGCTGGCTGGCTGAAAAGGGCGTGCCCGATGGCGCCGTCATGATCGACAACGGCTCGGGTCTCTCGCGCACCTCGCGCGTGACGGCGCGTGCAATGACGCAGATTCTTGCGGCGGGCTGGCTTTCGCCCCGCATGACCGAGTACGCGGCGTCGCTGCCCGTCTCGGGCGTCGACGGCACGATGAGAAAGCGCCTTGAGGCGACGGGCCGCACGCATCTGAAGACGGGCTACCTGCAGGACGTGCGCTCGATCGGCGGCTACGTCTATGCGAAGAACGGCAGGCGGTACGCGCTTTATGCCAGCGTGCACGGCGAGCGCAACATGGCAGGCGGTATCAGGTTCCTCGACAAGGTGGTCGAGTGGACCTACCTGCAGAAGTGAGGCCCTGCATCGCAGGCACTTCCTGAGGATTCGGGATCCTGAAACGAAGCTCGCCGCCCGGTATGGTGCCGGACGGCGAGCTTTTGCTTTTTCTGGATTTCCAGGGAAGGCCTCGTCTTATTGCTGCCCGCCCTTCACGGCGTCGAGCACGATGCCCGGCGTCAGGAGCTCGGGGAGCACCTGCACGGTTCCGTCCGGCCTGTAGAGGAGGTAGAGCGGCACGCCGGAGCGGCCGAAGCGGGAGAGGATGTCCGTGATGGCGGGATCGCGGTTCGTCCAGTCGCCCATGAGGAGCGTGACGTTTCCGTCCCTGAAGGCGGTCTGCACTTCGTCGCGGTCAAGAGCCGCGACCTTGTTGGCCTGACAGGTGACGCACCAGGCGGCGGTGAAGTCGACGAAGACGGGGCGGCCTTCGGCAAGGGAGGCCCTGACGGCCTCTTCGGACCAAGGCTGCCAGACGCCCCTGCCCTGTGCGGTGGCGGCGCGGTTGAATTCGCCCGTGGCGATGACGGCGATTGCGCCGGCCGCAAGAAAGGACGTGACGCCCATCAGGACGCGGTTGCGACCGCGGCCCCACTGCTCTCGGCCGAGCAGCCAGAGCGCGATGGCGGCGGAGCCGCAGCCCGCAAGCATCAGAAGCATGCCGTTGAGGCTGACCTGCTTGGAGAGCACCCAGCCGAGCCAGACGACGGCAAGCGCCATCGGAATCGCCATGACCTTGCGGAAGACGTCCATCCAGGCCCCCGGCCTCGGGAGCATTCTCGACCAGCCGGGGAAGATGCAGAGCAGAAGCCACGGAAGCGCCATGCCCAGACCGAGCGAGAGGAAGACGGCGATCGCCTCGACGGCGGGTTGCGTCACGGCGTAGCCCAGAGCGGCGCCCATGAAGGGGGCCGTGCAGGGGCTGGCGACGATGACGGCGAGGATGCCCGTGAAGAACGAGCTCGCGGCACCGGTTCTCGGCGCGCTGCGCGCAACGCGGGTGTCGGCGAGATGGCTTGCGGCAGTGAATTCAAAGACGCCAAGCAGGTTGATCGTGATGGCGACGAAGAGCACGAGCAGGAGCGAGACGACCCACGGACTCTGGAGCTGGAAGCCCCAACCGAGCGCCATGCCCACGCCCCTGAGGGCGAGAAGCGCACCCGCCAGCACACCCATCGTGACGAGGACGCCGCCCGTGAAGGCGATGCCGTGCGGCAGCAGTCTTTCGCCTCTGCGGTAGCCCTCGATGAGCTGCAGGATCTTGAGCGAGAGGATCGGGAAGACGCAGGGCATCAGGTTGAGGATGAGGCCGCCGAGGAACGCGAAGACGATGGCGGTGAGGGTCGTCACCGAGGCGCCCGAGCCTGCGACGGGAAGTGCGCCGGAGAAGACGGCGGGCTTGGGCACCGCGCCCTTTTCCAGCGGGAAGGAGGTTTCGATCGCCCAGCCGCCCGCAGCGGGGCCGCCGTCGCCCACGAAGACGCCCGAGAGCGTGGCGCGGGGCTCCTGCAGGAACTCGGGGGCGAGCGTCATGAGGATGGAGGCGCTGCCGTCCTCCTCGGTCTGGTGCTGCGGCTCGTCGGAGAGCTTCAGCACGCGCTCGTCAAGCGGGTAGAAGGAAAGGCTCTTCTCAACGTGCACTTCGGAGGCGGGTACCGTCACCTTGAGGCGGTCCTCCTCGTAGACGGCGCGCACGCCGCGGATGTCGGCCACTTCGGGCACGTTGACGATGGCGTTCGAAACGAGCTCGGCATCGGCCGAGGGCTTCGGCGCGACCTCGTAGGGCAGCGTGATTTCGGCCGTGCCCTCGCCGGGGATGCAGACGTCCTTGCAGGCGAGGTAGGAGACGTGGATGCTGATGCGCGCGGAGCGTCCCTCGGGGAAGCGGGGGATCTCGGCCTCGAACGGAAAGACGGCGGTGCCGCCGTAAGAGAAGCTCACGATTCCCTTGTCGTTGTGACGTTCGGGAAGCGGGAAGCGCGGATCCGTGAGGCGAACGTCCTTCGGCGTCGTGAAGCTGAACTGCGTCGTGAGGCCGGCGTCGCCTGGCATGCGCCAGTACGTGTGCCAGCCCGGCGCGTGCTCAAGCACCACGGCGAGAAGGTTTTCGGCCTGAGGCGTGAGGCCCTCGTTCTGGGCGACGAGCCGCACGGTGACGCTCGGCTCGGGTGCGGGCTGCGCCGCGCGGTCGAGCGTCGAGAGGAGATCCTGGGCCCCGGAGGCCCAGGTGGAGGCCGCAGCGGCGCAGAGCGCAGCTGCGGCAAGCCAGGTCTTGACGGAACCCATGATCGTCCTTTATGCAGGCGCCGCTCAGGCGGCGATTTCAGCAAACGTCTCGCGAGCGGCGGCGATGGTCGCGTCGATCACTTCGTCGGTGTGCATGATCGAGACGAAGCCTGCCTCGAAGACGGACGGGGCGAAGTAGACGCCGCGCTCGAGCATGCCGTGGAAGAAGCGGTTGAACGTCTCCGTGTCGGACTTCATCACGTCGGCGAAGCCGTGCGGGACGGACGGCAGGAAGTAGAGGCCGAACATGCCGCCGACGCTGTCGGCGCAGAACGTGATGCCGTTTTCCTGAGCGGCGGCCGTTAGGCCCTTGACGAGGCGGTCGGCGGCGCGGGAAAGCTTGTCTTGGAAGCCCGGAGCCTGAATGCCCTTGAGGGTCGCAAGACCGCAGGCGACGGCGACGGGGTTGCCGGAAAGCGTGCCGGCCTGGTAGACGGGACCGAGGGGAGCGATCTGCTGCATGATTTCGCGGCGACCGCCGAAGGCGGCAACGGGCATGCCACCGCCGATCACCTTGCCGAGCATCGTGAGGTCGGGCTCGATGCCGTAGAAGGCCTGGGCGCCGCCCTGAGCGACGCGGAAGCCCGTCATGACTTCGTCGACGATGAGGACGGCGCCGTGCTTCGTGCAGAGCTCGCGCATCGTGCGAAGGAATTCGGGGTTGCCGCGGACCATGTTCATGTTGCCGGCGACGGCTTCGACGATCACGCAGGCGATGTCGTCGCCCCACTGGGCGAAGGCGTCCTCAAGCTGCTGCGGGTTGTTGTACTCGAGCACGAGCGTGTGCTCCGTCACGGAGGCGGGAACACCGGCCGAGGACGGATTGCCGAAGGTGAGCATGCCGGAGCCCGCCTTGACGAGGAGAGAGTCGGAGTGGCCGTGGTAGCAGCCCTCGAACTTGATGAGCTTGTCCCGGCCGGTGGCCCCCCGGGCCAGCCGGAGGGCGGACATGACCGCCTCGGTGCCGGAATTCACCATGCGCACCATCTCAATGTTGGGCACCATGCTGATCATCCGCTCGGCGATGTCCACCTCCCGGCGGGTGGGGGCGCCGAAGGACAGGCCGTCCTTTACCGCCCGCTCCACCGCCTCCCGGATCACCGGGTGGTTGTGACCCAGGATCATGGGGCCCCAGGAGCAGACGTAGTCGATGTACCGCTTCCCGTCCTCGTCGTAGATATAGGCCCCGTCGGCCCGCGTGATGAAGCGGGGGGCCATGCCCACGGCCCGGTAGGCCCGCACTGGGGAGTTGACCCCGCCGGGGAGCACCCGCTTGGCCCGCTCAAAGAGCTGTTCCGAGATATCCATCAGCCGATGTCCCCCTTCTGTATGGCCTGGGCCAGCTCCTTGGCGTAGTAGGTGATGAGCATATTGGCCCCGGCCCGGAACACGGACAGGGCGCTCTCGCACATGATGCGGTACTCGTCCACCAGCCCCGCCGCCCCGGCTGCCTTGATCATGGCGTACTCGCCGGAGACGGAGTAGGCGCACATGGGCAGATCAAAGGCGTCGGAGCACTCACGGATCACGTCCAGATAGCTCAGGGCGGGCTTGACCATGAGGATATCCGCCCCTTCCGCCTCGTCCAGGGCGCACTCCTTGAGGGCCTCCTTGCGGTTATGGGGATCCATCTGGTACCCCTTCCGGTCGCCGAAGGAGGGGGTGGAGCCGGCCGCCGCCCGGAAGGGGCCGTAGAACGCGGAGGCGTACTTGGCGGAGTAGGCCATGATGGGGGTGGTCTCATAGCCGTGCTCGTCCAGGACGGCCCGAATGGCGGCTACCCGGCCGTCCATCATGTCGGAGGGGGCCACCATGTCCGCCCCCGCCTCCACATGGGAGAGGGCGGTCTTGGCCAGCACCTCCAGGGTCTTGTCGTTGTCCACGCTCTGGCCGCAGAGGATGCCGCAGTGGCCGTGGTCGGTATACTCGCACATGCACACGTCGGTGATCACATAGAAATCCGGGTATTTGGCCTTGATGGCCCGGATGGCCTCCTGCACCACGCCGTGCTTTGCCCAGGCGGAGGAGCCCACGGCGTCCTTCTCACGGGGCAGGCCGAAGAGGATGCAGTGGGTCACCCCGGCGGCCAGGCAGTCGGACACCGCCTCGCACACCGC
>OOCN01000531.1_pt1 | contig 32914 bp, 29 predicted proteins | sample 1671361 | NCBI WGS metagenome assembly OOCN01 (sample SAMN06348149, study PRJEB24527) | human gut metagenome | biome: human gut; feature: ankylosing spondylitis patient; material: feces | host: Homo sapiens | place: China | collected 2015-10
CGCCACCGTCCTCGGCCCGCGCCGCCACGCCAAGCGGCATGCGCACGTCCGCCCGGCCTGCCGCAGCCAGATTCACGGCCTCCAGGTCCGCTACCTTCAGGTCAGAGGCCGATCGGGCGAAGCGCAACAAGCGCACCGCCATCATCGTCGCCGTCGTCAGCGCCCTGGTGGCGGTAGGCGCGACCGCCGGCGTCATCCTCGCCATCACCCAAGGTCAGGGAACCGATACTGTGGTCCGCGACTGGGTGCGCCAGCCGAACACCCCGACCGAACCCAAGCAGCAGGCACCGCAGGACGACACGACCGACGGCAACAGCGACACCAAGGATTCGACAACGAAGGACGGCACCGATTCGACCGGCAAGGACTCGACCGGCGACAGCAACAGCTCGACCAACAGTGGCAATGGATCGACCGATTCCACTCAGGGTAACGGTTCTGACTCCTCCTCGTCGAACGGGTCTTCCAGCTCCAACGGATCAAATGGCTCGAACGGGAGCAACGGCTCCGACTCCACCGGAACCGGCAACGGAAACTCCTCAGGCTCCGACTCCTCTGGATCGGGCTCAGGCAGCAACGGAACCGGCGACGGATCGGGCCACTCCGGCTCCGACGGAGCAAGCTCCAACTCCGGTTCCAATGGTTCCGGTTCCGACTCCGGCTCCTCGTCGAGCGGGTCGTCGTCGGGATCCGGATCGGGTTCTTCCTCCGGTGGCGGCTCCACCGGCACCGGCAAGTCCGGCAACCAGGCGTGACACCAAGCAGTCCACTCGTATCCGGCCGCTTATCCCGCGGGAGTCCCACCAGAACAGCCGCATATGGGACTTTCGCCGGATAAGCGGCCCACCGGCCACGTTCCCCACACCCATATGTCGCCCCTTATCCGATGAAAGTCCCATTTAGCCGTCCTCAGATGGGACTTTGGGCGGGTAAGACGGATGACGCGGGTGACGGAGGCTGTACGACACGCCCAGTTTGGTTTTCATACCGACTTGAGGTAAATTATCAATCGGCTCAAAAAGCAGCCGATAATTGAATTTGGGGCTATGGCGCAGCTGGTAGCGCATCTCCATGGCATGGAGAGGGTCAGGGGTTCGAATCCCCTTAGCTCCACAGATTGAAACCGGTCGATTTCGACCGGTTTTTTCGTTTACGCACGCTCTCCGGCAGGCAACCAAAAGAAAACGCTCCGCTTTCTCGCTTTCGAGGGGTTGATTCCACACTCAAGGAACATCTATCTGCGTTTCAGGGGGTTGCCAGATTGCGATATCCGGAGTATTCCGGCCGGATTGCCATTGAAGTCATGCGGTTCCTGGAGCTTGGATACTTGGCCGGCAACCCCTTGAAACGCAGATAGATGTTTCAGCGTCACCGAATCAACCCCTTGAAAGCGAGATAGGCATCCATTCACCGAGGAATCGGCGGATGACCGTCAGTCGCCGTGCTGCACGCGCATGAGCACCGTGCCGTCCGAGCCGCTGACGACCGCATGAGGTGCCGGGTCGAGCGACAGCTCGACATGCAAACGTTCTCCGCCATGGCCGACCGCATCATAGGCGTACCGCCTGTTGTCGACCGTCACCGGCGTCGTCATGGCGTGGGTGAGCCACGGATTGCGCCTGCGGATGCCGATCAGCCCTTGGATCAGGCGATACATCCACTCCCCCGTGCCAGGCAAATCACCCGGCGATGCGGGGAACGCCGGCCGCACCGCGTCATCGCCGCCCATGCGGTCCTCCTTGACGCCGCGAAACGCCTGCTCGTCGCCGTAATAGATGCTCGGCACGCCGCCGACGGTGAACAGCACGGTCATCGCAAGGGAGGCTCCGGCATCTCCTACACGACTGGCAATGCGTGTCACGTCATGGTTGCCGACGAACGTCTGCGGCGCGAACGACTCCAGAAACTCATTGTGCCGTTTGAGGCTCCAATCCAGTTCATAGAAGTTCGCGGATTCGAGCGAACTCCAAATCGCCTTCCACAGCTCGTACTGGGTGAGTGAATCCATGCCGGATTGCCGGACAATCGCGGGGTAATCGCCATGAATCACCTCGCCCATGATCCACACGTCGGGGAATTCGCGCCGCACGGCGGGCAGAACACGCGTCCAGAACGCCGGCGACACGGCGTAGGCGGCGTCCAGCCGCCATGCGGAGGCTCCACGCCGCAGCCAATGCAGCATCACATCGGTGACGAGCCGCACGACCTCTTCCGAGTCATGATTGAGTTCCGGCAGTTCGGGGTGCCCCTCGAACCGGCGATAGTCCACTCCCCCGCCCGCATTTCGCGTGATGTGGAACATCGACTCGTGGCCGTGGCCGGCGAGCGCGTCCCTAAACGCCGGGAACGAGCGCCCAACATGGTTGAACACGCCGTCGAGCATCACGCGGATGCCCCGGCTACGGCATGCATCGATCAGCCTGTCGAATGCGGCGTCATCGCCGAGCCGAGAATCGATGCGATAGTAGTCGACCGTGTCGTACCCGTGGGTCTCGGACGCGAACACCGGCCCCAGCAGTAGGCCGTTCGCGCCCATGTCGATGAGATAGTCAAGCCACGGGATGATGGCGTCGAGTCGTGGCGTCAACGCCCGCTCGCCCTCGTTGGACGGGCGTATCGGGGCGCCGGTGAATCCCAGCGGATACACCTGCCACCAGATGGTCGTGTCGTTGACGCTCATGCCATAGCCGCTCATCGCATTCTCCTCATCCGGCACACCCGTTCCCGTTTCCCGTGACCGGGTGTGCCGCAGCGATCATCTGGCCGGGAAATCCGGGTATCCGTCCCCGTCGAGGTCGGGTCCGTCCGGGCCGCCGTAGTAGCCGTCGCCGGTGCCCATGAACTCGCGGGTGCTGACGCGGTTGACATTGCGGGCGGCATCCACCGCGTGCTGCAGTTCCTTGCGCACGGCGAAACCGTCGATGATGTTCTTCAGCACGATCTTGCCGCCGGTGGACTGGTCCATCGCGTCGATGAGAATCGTGCTCAAGCCGAAGATGCGCTGCAGCAGCGTGCGCGAGATCGTGATGTCGACGATGCGGAACAGCTTGACGGTGTCGAAGCTCTGATGCAGCAGACCGCTCTGCGTGGCCAGCTCGTCGACCGTCAGAGTGTACGTGGTGAACGTGAACGGGGTGCGGCACCAGTTGCGCTTGCGCTGCGTCCAGATGATGTCGCCGTCTGCGATGTTCTTGGCCATGATCGGTCTCCTCCTGCTGTCGATGACGGTATGCTCCCATCGTAGCCCGTCATTCGGGACGCGATGTGTCCTCTGCCAGCGTACAGGGAACGGCGGATAGAGGGACGGACGGGGAGAACGCAGCATCAGGAGCCTGCTATAGGGCCGGATGCTCCCACTGATCGGTGTCGGCGAGCGCCGGACCATGATTGTAGTCGACGAGCCGCCACCGCAACGTGCCGTCGGGCATGTCGGCTGCGACGAACCGCACCCAGTGCGCGTTGCCCATGCTGACCACGTCGGCGAAATCGGGGTGGATAGCCCCCAATCCCAGCACGGTCTGCACGGTCTGCGCGATCCATGAGCCATGCGAGAACACGTACAGATCTGTGTCGGCTCCGGCGCTGAACGACCATTCCTCCAATGCCGCGCGGCCTCGCTCGCCGACGGCGGCCTTCGTCTCGGCACCATGCCGCAGTTCGCCACCGCGATATTCCGCCCATGCACGGTAGTCCTCAGGGCATTCGCGCTCCAGTTCGGCCAGCTCCTTGCCTTCCCATTCGCCGAAGTTGCGCTCCCGCACGCGGGCGTCGGGGTGCACGACCAGTCCGAGCGGGTCGGCGAAGGCGTGCGCCGTGGCCATGGCACGACTCAGGTCGGATGCCACGACGAGCTGCCGGCGTTCCGGGTGCGATTCGACGTATAGGGAGCGCAGTGCCTGCGCGGTCTGCCTGACCTGCCATTCGCCGATCTCATCCAAGGGGATGTCAATCTGCCCCTGGAAGCAATGCCGGGCGTTGTATGAGGTGCGCCCATGCCGTATCAGCGTGATGGAGCGGACGTGCTCCGGCATCGCCTGCGGCGAGGAGACATCACTCATCAGCTTCGCCGGCATCGTCACCGTCACTGCCGTTGTCGGCGGATTCGTCGCCCGTCGTCTCGGGGTGTTCGAGAGGCAGCTCGACGACGGGGCAGTCACGCCACAGCCGTTCGAGGCGATAGTACTCTCGCGCGTCCTGATGCATGATGTGGATGATGAAATCGCCGTAGTCCAGCAGCACCCACTGTCCTTCGTCGACGCCTTCGCGCGAGCGCGGGGACAGATGCCCGCACTTGAGGTACACGTCCTTCTCGACCTCTTCCGCGACGCCGATCACCTGGCGCTCGTTCATGGCGGTGGCGACCATCATGATGTCGGTGATGGCGAGCAGGTCGCTGACATCGAACGCCTCGATGTCGGCGGCTTTCATGCGGTCGGCCGCGACTGCGGCGACGCGCACGGCATCAATGGAACTCTGGACTGCTGTCATTGGATCAACGCTCCCAAGCGGGCTTCCAGCCCTCGACGATGTGTTGTGTGTTTTCGGAATAGACCATCGAATCGTCCGGCACGGCGTGGCGGACGACCGAACCGGCACCGGTGGTGACGCCGTCGCCGACCTCAACCGGCGCGACGAACAGGTTGCCGGCGCCGACGTGCACGTTCGAGCCGATATGCGTGCGGTTCTTGTGCACGCCGTCATAGTTGGCGGTGATCGTGCCACCGCCGATGTTGGTGTGCTCGCCGAGTTCGGCGTCGCCCACATAACTCAGATGCGGCACCTTGGTGCCGTTGCCGATGTGCGCCTTCTTCATCTCGACGAACGCGCCGGCCTTGGTCTCCTCGCCCAGCTCGTTGCCCGGCCGCATGTAGGTCCACGGGCCGATGTTCGCGGCACGCCCGATATGCGAGCCCTGCACGCGGGAGCGTTCGACGACGGCCTCGGCGTCCACGGTCGCGTCGATCAACGTTGTGTATGGGCCCACGACCGCGTTCTGACCGATCACGGTGTGGCCTTTGAGGAACGATCCGGGCAGCACGGTTACGTCCTGCGCGAGTTCGACGTCGTCTTCGATCCACGTGGTGTCGGGGTCGAGGATCGTCACGCCGTTGAGCATCCAGTGCTCGCATACGCGACGGTTGTGCGCCTTCGACAGCGCGGCGAGCTGCAGGCGGTCGTTCACGCCTTCGACGCTCAGCGGGTCGGGCGCGGCGAACGCCCCGACCGTGCCGCGCGTCTTCGCGGTCTCCAGCGCGTCGGTGAGATAGAACTCGCCCTGCGCGTTGTGGTTGTCGAGGTTCGCGATGGCCTCGGCAAGCAGATCGGCGTCGAACACGTACACGGACGTGTTCACCTCCTGCACCGCGAGTTCGCTCCGGTTGGCGTCCTTCTGCTCGACGATGCGCAGCACGTGGCCGTCACGATCGCGGATGATGCGGCCGTATCCGGTCGGGTTGTCGAGGATCGTGGTCAGCACGGTGGCGCCGTCGCCGCTCTGCTCGTGGAACGCCACGAGCTTCTTCAACGTGACGGAGTCGAGCAGTGGCATGTCGGACGCGGCGATCAGCACCGAGCCATGCAGGTTGCGTTCCTGGGTCAGCTGCGCCATCGCGCACTGGACCGCGCGGCCGGTGCCGGGGATGTCGTCCTGGTTGACGATGTCGACGTTCGCATCGTAGGACCGTGCCGCCTCGGAGACGCGGTCGGCCTGATAGTGCACGACGACGGCCAGCGTCTCGGGCTCCAGATGTCCGACTGATGTCATGACGCGCTGGAGGAAGGTCTTACCCGCGAATTCGTGCAGGACCTTCGGCTTGGACGAACGCATGCGTGTTCCCTCACCTGCGGCGAGGATGATTGCGGCGGATAGTGCCATTTCTGTGCGACTCCAGTTCTCTGCCGACTGCAGGATTGCTGCCCGGCCGCGGATTGCCGCGGAACCGGGCGCGAAAGTTCCCCCACCTGGACTCGAACCAAGACAAAGGGTTCCAAAGACCCGTGTGCTGCCATTACACCATGGGGGAATGGCGGTGAACCCGCCAAGTTTTTATTATGCCATACCTCGCGACTTCGTCAAATCGAAGCTCATGCGAACAGGAAGCCCTGCCCGTGGTGCTCGGGGTACGTGTCGAAGAGCTCCGCGACGGAACCATCCTCGAACACCGCGCGGATGGCGCTGGCGAGCAGAGGCGCGATCGACAGCACGGTCAGACCGTCCCAGCGCTTCTCTTCGGGAATCGGCACCGTGTCGGTGAGCACGATCTCGCTGGCGCCGCAGTTCTTGAGACGGTCCACGGCCGGACCGGACAGCACGCCGTGCGTGGCGACCACGGTCACGGACTTGGCGCCCGCGTCACGCAGCACGTGGCAGGCTCCGGCGATGGTGCCGGCGGTGTCGATCAGGTCGTCGACGAGCACGCAGTCCTTGCCCTTGACATCGCCGACCACACGGTTGGCGACCGCCTTGTTCGGGCGCGTGATGTCACGCGTCTTGTGCACGAAGGCGAGCGGGCCGCCGCCGAGGCGTTGCGCCCACTGCTCGGCCACGCGGATGCGGCCGGCATCCGGGGAGACGACCGCGACATTGCCCAGCTCGTTGGAGAACCGATCGCGGATGTAGTCCACCAGCACCGGCATAGCGATCAGGTGGTCGACCGGGCCGTCGAAGAAGCCCTGGGACTGCGCGGCGTGCAGGTCGACGCTCATGATGCGGTCGGCACCGGCGGTCTTGAGCAGGTCGAAGATCAGACGGCAGGAGATGGGCTCGCGTCCGCGATGCTTCTTGTCCTGACGGGAGTAGCCCAGCAGCGGGCATACCGCGGTGATGGAACGCGCGGAGGCACGCTTCAACGCATCGATCATGATGAGCTGTTCCATTATCGACTTGTTGACCAGATCCGCGTGGGTCTGCAGCACGAACACGTCCGCGCCGCGCACCGATTCGGTGTAGCGCACGTACATCTCGCCGTTGGCGAAATCGTATGCGGTGGTCTCCAGTATGTCGATGCCAAGCTGTTCGGCGACGTCCGAGGCAAGCTTCGGATGCGTACGGCCGGTCACGAGGATGAGGTTTTTATCGGGCTTTCCTTCGAGGATTGCACTCACCATGTCTCCAAACGTTTGTGTTTCGCTGAAGTGGACAATGTCATAGTAACCGTGCACACCGACCGCATGTCACATGCAGGCCAGCCCCGGTTCATGTTCCGTTAGCGTTCCCGGCACGACTCGCCGGCGTGTCCCGGTCAGCCGGAACGCCTGCGGTACAGGCCATGCTTGCCGATGTACTGCACGACGCCGTCAGGGACGAGGTACCATACCGGCTCGCCGTGCGTCGCGCGCCGGCGCACATCGGTGGAGGATATGGCCAGCGCCGGGATCTCCAGCGTGTCTACCTTGCCGTCGGGCAGCCGCACCCCCTGTGGCGACGAGTAGCCGGGCCGTGTGACCGCTACGAAATGCGCCAGATCCCACATCTGGTCGGCGTCCTTCCACTCCATGATCTCCGCCACCGCGTCGGCGCCGGTGATGAAGAACAGCTCGGCGTCGGGATGCTGCGAGCGCAGGTCGCGCAACGTATCGATGGTGTAGGTGACGCCCGGCCGGTCGATGTCGACGCGGGACACGGTGAATTTCGGGTTCGACGCGGTGGCGATCACCGTCATCAGATAACGGTCCTCGGCGTTGGTGACCTGCTTGTCGAGCTTGAAGACCGGCCGGCCGGTCGGCACGAAAATCACCTCGTCGAGGTCATACACCCAGGCCACCTCCGAGGCGGCGACCAGGTGGCCGTTGTGGATCGGGTCGAAGGTTCCGCCCATGATGCCGACGCGCGGGCGCATGTGCCAGTTGCCGCGCGTGGAGAACCGCTTGGCTCCGTCCGGTTTTTCGGATGACAGGTCCGACATGCGGCGCTCCGGCTCAACGAGATATTGGATTTCGGGCGAGGGGTCGGCTTCTGCGGCCAATGGGCTTGCCTCCTGCGGCGGCCTTCGCGTCGTCATGCCTCCGAGACCTCCGGCTGGCTGTCCGCCTCGTCCGTCTCGCGCTTGCCCTGGTCCGCGGTGGTGTTGGCCTCCTGCGGGTCGATCTTGCCCATGTCCTCGTCCCATTCGTCCTGCACGACGCGGCGGATCTCGGCGAACGTGGGCAGGGGGAAGCCAGGCTGGTACAACCTGCGCACTTCGGCGACGCGCTCGGTGATACGGATCAGCGTGTCGGTCATGCCGTCGACGTCGCCCTTGCGTTCCATGGCGCTGAAGCGGCGGATGTACTGCTCCATCATGCTCATCTGTTCGCGCACCGTCTTCAGCTTCGCCGCGTCCAGTTCCACGACTTCCGGGGAGTCGGTCTCCGGCCAGCCGATGAGCACGGCGTCGGCGTATTCCAGCGATGCCCGCTGGCTGGCCGAGGCGATGCCATCCTCGATCTGCACCAGGAACACGTAGCGGACGATGCTGAGCCGTTCCGCGGCAATCTTCAGGCCCAATGCCTGGTCGTTGAGATCGATATCGTCCCGGATGGTGGAAATCACCGTTCGTTCCTCGCTCATGCTCGCACCTGCCCCGTTCCGTAGCCGATCCACTTCGTGGTGGTCATCTCTTTGAGTCCCATCGGGCCGCGGGCGTGCATCTTCTGCGTGGAGATGCCGAGCTCCGCGCCGAAGCCGAACACCCCTCCGTCGGTGAAACGGGTGGAGGCGTTGACCATGACGACGGCCGAGTCGATGCGCTTGGCGAACGTTTCTATCGCGGAGTAGTCCTCGGAGATGATCGACTCGGTGTGGCCGGTGGAATGCATGTTGATGCTATCGATGGCCTCGTCGAGCGAATCGACGACCTTGACCCCCATGGTGAGCGCCAGATATTCGGTGTCCCAATCCTGGTCCGTGGCGTGCTTCATGGCGAGGCTTGGGATGCCGGCCGCCTCGATGATGGCGAACGCCCGCTCGTCGGCGTGCAGCTCGACACCCTTGTCGGCGAGCGCCTTCGCCGCGGCCGGCAGGAACCGTTCGGCCACGTCGCGGTGGACCAGCAGCTTTTCGGCGGCGTTGCATACGCCGACGCGCTGCGTCTTCGCGTTGATGATGATGGGGATCGCCTTGTCGAGGTCGCCGCTGCGGTCGACATAGATATGGACGTTGCCGGCTCCGGTCTCGATGACCGGCACTTTGGAATTGCGTACGACGGCCTGGATGAGTCCGGCTCCGCCGCGCGGGATCAGCACGTCGATGTGGCCGCGTGCCTCCATCATCGCCGTGGCGCCCTCGCGTCCGTATTCGTCGACGGTGTCGATCAGCGCCGGGTCGAATCCGTTCGCGGCGAGCGCGTCGTGGATCACCGCCATTGTCGCCGCGTTCGTGCGCTCTGCGTCGTGCCCTCCGCGCAGTATGGCGGCGTTGCCGGATTTGAGGCACAGGCTGGCCACATCCACGGTCACGTTCGGCCGGGCTTCGTAGATCATGCCGATAACGCCGATGGGCACGTGCACCTGATTGAGCCGCAGCCCGTTCTCCAGCGTGTATCCGCGCTCGATCTCGCCGACCGGATCGGGCAGCGAGGCCACGTGGCGAACGCCTTCGGCGCCGGCGGCGATGCGCGGCTCGTCGAACCGGAGACGGTCGAGCTTTCCGGCGTCCATGCCGCGAGCGGCTGCGGCCTGCATGTCCTGCCCGTTGGCGGCGGCGATGGTCGAGGCGTCGGCGTCCAGCGCATCGGCGATCGCGTGCAGCAGGGCGTTTTTCATCTGGGTGTCGGCCTGCGCCAGATCAGATTGGGCGCGTGCGGCGGCGTCGGCTTTCGCGCAGACGCCGGAGAACACCTCGCCGTTCAATTCATCTTTCGTCATAAAGCCCAGAATAACGCAGATTGCGAGCTTTGCGGGGCATTCGTGTCATCATGTCAATATGGGGGCACGTGTCCTGCGGCCGCGATGCACGCCGGGGTCCATGCCAGTATGCGGTACCCGCCGCCGCCATGCCCACGCCTGACGGTAGACTTGAGCCGAACTTCATCCCATTCAGCAGCAACGCAAGGATTACCAGTGACCACGTTCCACAGCACGCGCAGCACCACCGACTCACTTACCTCCAAGCAGGCCATCCGCAAGGGCATCGCCGACGACGGCGGCCTGTTCGTGACCGATTCCCTGGGCGAGACGAAGGTGGACATCGCTTCCCTGACGGGCAAGCCGTATCAGCAGATCGCCGCCGAGGTACTCGGTGCGCTGCTGCCGGACTTCACCGAGGCCGAGCTCGCGCAGTGCATCGCCGACGCTTACGGCGAGCAGTGGTCCGACAGGCGCATCACGCCCCTGAAGCCGCTCGGCGACGACTACATCCTCGAACTGTTCAACGGCCCGACCTCCGCGTTCAAGGACGTTGCGCTGCAGATCCTCCCCCGTTTCATGGCGCACACGACGCCGGCGGACGGCGACACCGACGAGAAGATCATGATCCTGACCGCCACATCCGGCGACACCGGCAAGGCCGCGCTGGCCGGATTCGCAGACGCGCCCGGCACCGCGATCACCGTCTTCTACCCGCAGGGCAAGGTGAGCCAGGTTCAGGAGCTGCAGATGAGCACGCAGGCCGGCGCGAACGTGAACGTGTGCGCGGTCGAGGGCAACTTCGACGACGCGCAGTCCGCCGTCAAGCGCATCTTCGGCGACAAGGAGCTCGCCGCGAAGCTCGCCGCCGACTCGCACGTCGTGCTCTCCTCCGCGAACTCCATCAACGTGGGCCGTCTCGTACCGCAGGTCGTCTACTACTTCTCCGCTTACGCGCAGCTGCTGGAGAACCAAGTCATCAACATGGGCGACGAGGTCGAGTTCGTCGTTCCGACCGGCAACTTCGGCGACATCCTCGCCGGCTACTACGCGAAGATGCTCGGTCTGCCGGTCAAGCACCTCGTGGTCGCCTCCGACAAGAACAACGTGCTGTTCGACTTCCTGACCACCGGCACGTACAACCGTCAGCGTCCGTTCTTCCAGACGATCAGCCCGTCGATGGACATCCTCATCTCCTCGAACCTGGAGCGCATGCTGTACTACATGTCCGAGGGCGACACCCGTCTGATCTCCATGCTGATGAATGACCTCAGCCAGTGGGGCACGTACGAGGTTCCGGAGCCGCTGCTCGCGAAGATCCGCCAGCTGTTCGGCTGCGGCTGGGCCGACGAGGACCAGGTGCGTGAGATGATCGCCGACTGCTGGAAGAAGAACCGCTACGTGATCGACCCGCACACGGCGTGCGCGTACTTCGTGGCTCAGCAAATGCCGCGCGACCTGTTGACCCCGCGCGTGATCCTGTCGACTGCGAGCCCCTACAAGTTCCCGCGCGTGGTCAACGAGGCACTAGGCCTGGATGCCGACGGCACCGATTTCGAATGCATGGATGTGCTGTCTCGCGAGACCGGCACCACCGCTCCGGCCGCCCTGCGTGGACTTGAGACCGCCGATGTACGTTTCAAGGACGTCGTGCCCATCGACGGCATGGAGGATTACGTCGAAAAGGCCGCCCAGGCGCTGTAACAGCTCAGCCCGCCAGCAGGGGCATAAAGGGGCTTACAGCTCTTTGGCGCGGTAGAAGCGGATGGCCAGAGCGGCGGAGATGCAGTAGACGCCCACGCACAGCACGACGGCAATCAGAGCGGCACGCCACCATACGCTCATGAAATCCGCGACGCCTTGCAGCAAGCCCTGCCAATCAAACGGCAATCTGGACAGCAACGCGACGAGTGCATACAGCCCGACTATGACCACAACGAATATCCGCATCATCGCCCGGAACGTGAACCGGTACGAAAACGCCATCAGAATCGATCCGACGATCAGGGAGAACGCGGAGATGACGGCGCTCGGTATCATGGCACCGGCCCAGCCGGAATCCATCATGTCGCCGAAGGCGAAGAAGACGCTGCATGCCATCACGTCCACGGTCCACATCGCGCAGGTCACCAGCAGAAACAGGAACCGTCCGGCCACCTGCGACGTACGGGCGATGGGAATCATCCCGTTCATGGCCCGATGACCGCCGCTCTCCTCCGCAACATTCACGCTCAAGGCGGACATCCACGACATCACCGCAGCCATGCCGCATACGCCGCCGTAGACGCTGACGGCGACCTGTCCGGGTGCGCCGGTCACGGTCAGCACCAGCGCGGCCACGCAGGACAGCACGGGAAACAGCAACATGAACAGCATGTTGGACAACCCGAACAAATCCACTCGCACGCAATCGAACTTGCACTGCCTCACTACGGAACTCCAGCGCATCTCACCACTCCTTTGCCTTGTACACGCGCACGGCGATCGCATACGAGACCGCATACGCCGCGGCGGAGACCGCGACCAGCATCGCGGACAGCCAGAAACGATGCGAGACGACGGCGTCCACCACGCCCATCACCTTGGCGATCATCGATACGGGGAGGACTGACGGGATGAACGCCCCGATCAACGTGACGACATAGAACACCCACACCGTGATCTGCAGTCCGATGATCTTGCCCCACAAACAGGAAACGGGCATGATCACCGCAATAATCAGCACGATGGCCAGACCGCCCACGCCGGCCACCCACAGATTGCCCGTGAATGACCAATCACGGCGGACAAGCGGCTGCACCCCATCGATCAATGCAATCACCACGGCCCCGTACACGGCCAGAGCCAGTCCCATCAAGTACCGCGAGGCCATCTGGTTCCGCCGCGATGCGGGCGCCAACCCGCGCAGCCGATACCCGCTCTGCATGTCGATGAGCGGCACGGTCAGCACCATCATGGCGGGCGAGAACACCGCCATGACGACGCCCAACCGGAAACCGAAGCCGTCGACGAACGCCCCGCCGTTGAACATGATCGAAAACACCGGTGCGAGCAGCACCGAGGCGAATGATTGCATGGCGCCGTCGCCCAGCAGATACGCCAGGTCCAGATGCAATGCGGTCGCCAGCCCACGATTTCCCCGCCGTGCCCGTACGGCACGGGATGGCACGGTCTCAGTCAACGTTCCCATGGCCGACCTCCTTGAGTGCAGACGCGGCCTCGGGCGAAGACGCGACGGAATCACGGGCGTTGGTCAGGCGGATGATATCGTCGATGGAGGCCGGCTCGACGACGATATCGGCGACGGCTGCGCTGACGGTGCCGAGGCTGTCGGAGCGCACCAGCGCATCGAAACCGGTCTGGTATGTGTGCGAGCCAAGCACCACGCCGGCAGGCAGCTGGGCCAACTCGCCCGGCCCGCCCTTGACTATACGGAACGATTCCTCGAATTCGTCCTTCGGCCCGGTGTAGTAGAGCCTTCCACCAGTGATGTAGGTGATGAAGTCGGCCGCACGTTCGAGGTCGACGGTGATATGGGTGCTGAACAGCACCGAATGCTCGCCGTCCTCGATGTAGGCGTGCAGCATGTCCATGAGTTCGTCGCGGGCGAGCACGTCGAGTCCGCTGGTCGGCTCGTCGAGGATGAGCAGTTTGGCGTCATGGCTCAACGCGATGGCGAGCATCAGCTTCATCTGCATGCCCCTCGAAAGGTCCTTGATCTTCTTCTTGCCGTTCTGAGCTCCCCCGAGACCGAAATCGTCCAGGTACCGCCGATACCGCTCCCCGTTCCATGCCGGGTAGAGCGGGGCGACGATGCGCTCGACCTTCGAGACCTTCCACTGTTCGTACAGGTAGCTGGAGTCGAACACGACGCCCAGCTGTTCCTTGACGGCCTCCTCTTCAATGATGTTGTCGAGGCCGAGCACCTGGATGCTGCCGTGGTCCCGTCGGATCATGTTGAGGATCAGCTTGATCAGCGTGGATTTTCCGGCGCCGTTCGGGCCGATCAGCCCCATGATGTAGCCCTTGGGCAGGTCGAAGGTCACGTCGTCCAGCACGAAGCCGGAGTCGTAGTGCTTGGTGACGCCGGTGACCGCAAGGGCCATCGTGTCGGGTTCGGATATGGTGGTCATGGCTATGGTCCTTTTTTGGGAAACTCTCTCGTCCCGTGGCCTCGCGTATCACAGCGACGCCACGGTGTTCGCAGGTTGCCGGCCAATGCCGGCACTCACTGCTTGCGGTACTCGTCTTCGAGCATGCGGCCCAGTTCACTCAGCGCGATGTCGGCGGCTTTGGCCGCGCGTATCGCCTCGGCCAGGTTTTCGCGGACCTGGGTTTCGAGCTGACGTCGCATCAGCTCGTCGCCCTTGTCCATCACGAAGGTGCCTTTGCCCTGGAGGTTCTGCACCACGCCCTCATCGGCCAGTTCGTTGTACGCCCTGGTGACGGTGAGCACGGAGACGCGCAGTTCCTTGGCGAGTTTGCGCAGCGAGGGCAAGGCCTCCCCTGCCTCAAGCTCGCCGCTCATCACGGCGCTGCGAATCTGGTTCTTGATTTGCTCGTAGATGGGTTCTCCGGACACGGATGAGATGATCAGTTTCATCTATGCCCCTTTCCATGTGTCTCCAGTATCACAGCCGGATTACTGTTCTACTGTTACATATAACAGTAGAACACTTATGGACAACTGTCAAGGTCGAGAGCATAACAGTTGCGCGTCGGTTCACAGACTGCGCGGAGCCTCGCTGAAATCAAACAGCACGCCGTCGGCGAGACCGCAGATATCCGGCCAGTCCCCGTCAGAAGAATCATCATGGATCGCCCATACCCGCATGCCGACGGACTTGGCGGACCGCATCGCCACCAGCAGATCCTCGAACACCGTGCACTGCTCCGGCACCACGCCCAGACGGCCGGCGGCCAGAAGGAACACGTCGGGACGGTCCTTGCCGACATCGTTCGCATCGTCGACGCTGACAATCTGGTCGAAATAGTCGAAAATGCCGACGTGCTTCATCGCCGGCTCGCGCAACGCCGGCGGCAGGGACGTGGCGACGGCCAGCTTCGCACCCGACCGCTTGAGATACGACAGGTATTCGACCGCATGCGGCTTGGCCTCCACCACCGTCGAATAGGCGACGCGCGCCATGTCATCCCACTCCTGCATCAGCGCCTCGGGCGTGTCGGGCAGGCCGAACCGGGCGATCGTGTATTCGGCGATCTGCCGGAACTGCATCGCCGCCACCTTGCCCATGTAGTCGGCAGGGACCTCGATGCCCCGTTTGGCGAGGAAATCGATGTCGACCTGATCCCATACGCCCATGGAATCCAGCAACGTTCCGTCAAGATCGAAGATTGCCGCCTTGCCGTGGTTGTCGTCCATGATGTTCCTTCCGCTATTGCCGGTTATCCGGTCCGTATGTGCGCGCTGGCCGTCCCGGCTATGTCAGCGACGATGATGCCAACAGCTCGCGTGCGTGGTCGAGCGACGCCTCGGATTCGCTGCCGGACAGCATCCGGGCGATCTCATGGGCGCGCGCGTCGCCGCATACCTCGGCGACCGTGGTCGTCACCGCGGACTGCCCGCCGTCCGAGGCGCCCTTGGTCACGACGAACTGCGCGTCCGCCCATGAGGCCACCTGAGCCAGGTGCGTGACAACGATGACCTGCGAGGTCCGCGCGAGACGGGCGAGACGCCGCCCCAGCTCCACTGCGGCCTTGCCGCCGACACCGGCGTCGACCTCGTCGAAGATGAACGTCATCGGCCCGCCCTCGCCCGCGGGAGCCGCACTCGAACGCCGATCCGCGGCGGCGAGCTCCAATGCGAGCATCAGGCGGCTCAGCTCACCGCCGGAAGCGCTTTTGCCCATCGGCAGCTGCGGGGATCCGGGGAACGGCGTGAACAGGAATTCGATGTCATCGCGGCCGTTCGCGTCCAGCGGCCATGTCGAGGCCTCGCCGGCGGAATCGGATACGGGTACCGCCTCTTCCCCGCGATCCGTGACGCGGATATCGAGCCGCGCCCCGGCCATGGCCAGCGACGACAGCTCGTCGGTGACGGTGGCGGCCAGCGACTGCGCCGCGGCCCGTCGCGCCTCGCTCAGCGCCCCGGCATCCTGCAGGGCCCGGTCGAATGCGGCTTCGCGCTCGTCCTGCAGCTGGGCGACCTTCTCAGGAGACGCGTCCAGATCCTCGACCTCGAACGTCGCCTTGTCGCGCCATGCAATCACGTCCTGCAGCGTCGGCCCCCAGCGCCGGGTCAGCTCGCCCAGCTCGTGGATGCGCGCGTTGATGGCATCCAGGTCCTCGACGCTCTCCTCGCCGTCAAGCTCACGCGACAGCGAGAACACGATGTCCGACAGATCCGCGTTCAGGGATTCCAGACGGTCAGCCAATTCGCCGAAATCACCGTCGACATGGATGTCGCGCAATGAGGAGATCGCCTGATTCAGCAGATCAGACGCGCTCGATGAATCGGCGTCGACATCCACCTGGGAGGCGTCAAGCGCCGCAAGCGCCCGGCTGACACCCTGCGCGATATCGGCGGCGTTCTCGATGCGGGCGCGACGGCCTTTGAGCTCCTCGTCCTCGCCGGGCTGGGGGTCGGCGCGGTTGATGCGCTGGATGGATTCGCGCAGATAGTCCGCACGCTGTCTGGCGGACGACTCCTGATGGCGCAGCCGTTCCAGACGGTCATCAAGATCGCGCAGAGCATCCCATGAATGACGGTACCGCGCCAGCAGATCATCATCGCTGGCGACCATGTCAAGGAACTCCCGCTGCCTGGATGCGGCGGCGATGCGCAACTGGTCGGTCTGCCCGTGAATCGTCACCAACTGCGACGCCAGTGATTCCAAGACCGAGCGGGGGGCGCTCTTGCCGTTCAGCACGGCACGGGACCGGCCCGACACCGGCACCGTGCGCGACAAGTACAACTCCCCGTCCTCCAGCACGGCCCCGGCATCGCGGGCCTCCTGCGCCACGCCGCCGCGGTCATCCACGGCGAACACGCCTTGCGCCCATGCCTCCGAAGCGCCCGGGGACACGCGCCCGCTGCTGGCCGGTCCGCCGGAAATCAGCCGGATGGCGCTCAACAGCATGGACTTGCCCGCTCCGGTCTCGCCGGTGATCGCGGTCATTCCCCCGGCCGGCGTGAGCAGGGCACGATGAATCGGGCCGAGGTCATGAATTTCCAGTTCCTCAAGCATGGTCGACCCCCTGCTCGCCGGAAGAAGGCACCGCGGCCGTGTCCGCCGCACCCCTTGCACGCGTGCGCTGCGCCGAGGAACCACCGTTCCTCGCGTGCTCGCGCCATCCGACCACCGGCAGATCGAATTTGGTGACCAGACGGTTTGTGAACGGCACACCGGACAGCCGGGCCAGCCGCAACGTGCTCTTCGACTCGCGCACCTCGACGCGGGTTCCCTTCGGCAGGGCGCACTGCCGTCGTCCGTCGCAACAGATCCAGCCTTCGGATGACGAATCGTCGAGGATGTCCAGAGTGAACGTCGAGCCGGCGCCGATGATCAGCGGGCGGGCGAACAGAGCATGCGCCGCCAGCGGCACCAGCTGCAGCGCCTTGACGTTCGGCCACATGATCGGCCCTCCCGCGGAGAACGCGTATGCGGTGGATCCGGTCGGCGTCGACACGATGACGCCGTCACAGCCGAACGAACTCATCTCCACATCGTCCACCCGGACCGACAGCTCGACCATCTTGCCACGGTCGGCGCGCTCCAAGGTGATGTCGTTCAGCGCCCAGTCCTGCAGCGGCTCATGCGCCCCCGGCAGCCACACATCTACATGGGCGATCATGCGCTCGTCAATCGAATAGTCATGGTCGGCGACGCGCCGGATCGCCTCGCTCATCTGGAAACTCTCGAATTCGGCCAGAAAACCGACATGACCCATGTTCACGCCGAGAATCGGCACCTGCGTGCAATGCACCAGTTCAGCGGCCCGCAGTATCGTGCCGTCGCCGCCAAGCACCACGACGATCTCGGTGTCCTCGTCGACCTTGTGGGTCACGCCGCCGAACTGCGGCGCCTCGACGTTGTCGATGATCGACACCTCGAACCCGACGTTGCGCAGCCGGTCGACCGCCTCAGACACCACCGTGCCGCTTTCACGCAGACGCGAATGCGTCACCACCACTGCATGCCGAGCGCAGACCATCGCACACCTCATCATCATCCGAAACGACCACGTACTGTCATCCACAATATCCCATAAGGCGCCACGAACCGTTTATCCGCCGAAAACGAAACGCAAGCGCCGCCGGCGGCGCGTCCATGAAGACCGATCCGGGGCCGGGCGGGCCCGCGCCCGCGATGCGGACGACGGCGGCATCAGCGCCAAAGAATACTAAAATGGCGAGTGCAACCAGTCTGTTGCCGCGCTTGACGCGCGCCGACGCATACGAAGGAGCGGGGACCATGTCAAATCTCGTTTTTGACGAGTCCTCAGCGAACCGCGAGGCATCGCACGGCTACGCGTGGTGGTTCTCCGGCGACACGTTCGAGAAGGCCGCCGCCGAGGAGCGCACCCGCAGGAAACGCAGCTTCATTCACCATCTCACCTCGCATCCCGGCCGTCTGACCATCATCTACTTCCTGCTGCTGGTGGCTCTGTCCACCAGTCTGTTGCTGCTGCCGGTCTCCTCACACGAAGAGGAGCCGACCAGCTTCTCCACCGCGTTCTTCACCGCCGTGTCCGCACTGTCGACATGCGGCATCTCCATCGTGAACGCGACCACGCACTGGACCGCGTTCGGCCAGGTGGTGCTGCTGGTGTCGGTGCAGATGGGCGGCTTGGGCGTCATGACGTTCGCATCGCTGATCGCCCTGGCCGCCAACCATCACATGAAAGCCACGCAGAGGCTGCTCACCGCCAACGAGCTCGGCAACACGAAACTCAACGAGATCCGCGGCGTGCTCACCGTGGTCATCACCACCACGTTCATCATCGAGTCCGTCACGTTCCTCGCCCTGTTCCCCGGCCTGTACGGCATCAACAGGGGCAATGTCCGCCATACCGCCCGGGAGGCGCTGTTCTTCGCGGTCATGTCGTACAACAACGCCGGCTTCACGCCGGACGGCGCCGGCCTGCACGTCAACAACTGGGCGGTCGGCATGCCGATCATGGCCAGCGCGTTCTGCGGCACGCTGGGATTTCCCGTGCTGCTCAACCTCATGCGCTGCGCCCGCCACCGCACTCCCCCACGCCGTTGGAGCCTGCACACCAAGATCACCTTGGTGACGACGTTCTCGCTGGTGCTGCTGTCGCTGGCGTGGTTCCTGCTGGTGGAATGGGACAACCCGTTCCTGTTCAAGGGCGCCGACGTGGAGACGCGGCTGCGTTACGGGGTCGTCGCGGCGGTAATGCCGCGCAGCTCCGGCTTCGACCTGAGCTGGGTGCCGCAGGTGAGCGAGCCGACGAAGGTGTTCATGAGCGTCATCATGTTCATCGGCGGCGGCAGCACCTCCACGGCCGGCGGCATCCGCGTCACGACGTTCGCGGTCATCCTACTGATCTGCCGTGCCGCGTTCACCGGACACACCGACATCAACGCCTTCCGGCGCCGGATTCCGACGCGCGTGGCGATGACCGCGGTGAGCATCACCGCCGCCTGCCTGTTCCTAGTACTGAGCGCTTCGCTGGCGTTGATGCTCGCCTCGGACTGCTCGCTCACCGATGCCCTGTTCGACGCCTGTTCGTCGTTCGGGCTCGGCGGCTATTCGGTCGGCGTGGCGCACGAGGACAATCCGGCGGCGTTGTTCATCCTCGCCACGGCGATGGTGGTGGGTCGTCTCGGTCCGATGACGATCGCATACGCGATCAACAGGCCCCGCGCCTTGGAATCGATACGATACCCCAACGAGCCCATCGTGGTCGGCTGAGGGCGCCGCCGATACCGTCTGCATCCGACGGATGCCGCCGACTCCGCCTTTGTCGGACGGCCAGGGATGGCCATATCATGACGTAGAAGCGGTACCGTTCACCGCCGCCCGGAGAATCGGCGGCGTCCATGACGGCGGCACCGGCGCATCGCCGCGCACGGCGGCGGAAAGGATGATGGCATGGCACGCAACAACAGGAGCATTCTGGTCGTCGGACTGGGACGATTCGGCAGTTCGGTGGCGACCACGTTGGATTCCATGGGGCAGGACGTGCTCGCCGTCGACAAGGATCCCGAACTGGTCAACAGGTGGTCCGCGCAGGTTCCCACCGTTCAGGCCGACATGACCGACGTGCTCGCCGTCGAGCAGCTCAACGCGTCCGATTTCGACACCGCCGTCGTCGCCATCGGAGACAGCGTCGAGGCGTCGGTGATCACCGCCGGAAACCTGCTGGACGCCGGCATCAGCGACATCTGGGCGAAATCGGTGTCGAAGGAGCACGCGCGCATCCTGCAGCGCATCGGAGCGCGTCACATCATCAACGCCGAAACGGATGCAGGCAAGCGCGTCGGGCATCTGGTGTCCGGAAACTATCTGGATTACATCGAGATCGAGGGCTCGCACACCGTCGTCAAGATCCACACGCCTTCGCACGTGGTCGGCTATTCCATCGCGGACGCGAAGGTCAACGAACGCTACGGCGTCACCGTCGTCGGCATCAAGGCGCCCGGCAGCGAGTTCCAGTACGGTTCCAAGGAACTGGTCATGCACCGCAACGACGAACTCGTCATCATGGGCAAGCAGGACAACATCGACAAGTTCATTCGCGGCTGACCGACGCCAGGCACCCCCTCCATACCCCCGTATGACCACATACTGAACGCAGGCACGTGCCGCAGCGCCATCCAATTGGTACAGTCAAAAAGGTGTTGCGGCACAGTCGTCGCAACGTAACGACATGGCGGCGGCGAGGGTGGCGCAATGGGCAATATCACGATGGTTGACGGGCATGTGCCCGACGGCTCGTATCAAAACGTGACGGCGAACGGCAGCTGCTCCTGCGATGCCGGCATGCGATTCGACGGTTTGCGTGCCCGCGGCTCGTTCGATGCGATGGGGCTCGACGGCGGGAACGTGCATTGCGAGGGGCGTCTGATCTGCCGCGGCGACATGCATGTCAACAGAATCAGCGGGCATGGCGAACTGCATGTCGGAGGCGACCTGCGTTGCTCCGCTCTGGATTTCACCGGCAAGATCATCGTGCAGGGCGATGTCATGTGCCCTGGCGGCATGACCGTTCGCGGACTGCTGCGCAACCGTTCATGCATCGTCACGAGATACCTGGATATGCAGGGCACGTTGGACGCGGACGAGCTGCGCACCGAACGGCTGCGGATGACTCCCCTGTCAAGCGCCATGTTCGGGCGCAGCGGCATGACGGAATTCACCCGGACGAGCAACGCCGAACGAATCATCGGCGGCGATTTGCGTGTCAGCAGGCTCATCTGCACCCTGATGCAGGGCGTCTTCATACGGTTGACTGACGAATCGCATGTGGAACGCGCCTCGTGCATCACGAAGCTCGCCATGGACAGCACGTCCAGCGTATTGCTGGTATCCGGCGCCGCCAAGCGTGTGTATCTGCGCAATACGTGACACGGACGACGAATCCGCGCGCGATGCGGCGTTTTTCAGTCGGCCTTTGCGGCGATGTCATCCATGCGGGCGAACAGCAGGAACTCCGTGTTCCCGTGAGTGCCCTCGATCGGTGACGGGGCGGTTCCCGCAACCGTCAACCCATGCTGGTTCGCGCAATCGACGACCGTCTCCAGCGCCTGATCGCGCAGATGCCGGTCCTCCACGATACCGCCCTTACCGAGATTGCCCTTGCCCACTTCGAACTGCGGTTTGACGAGCAGCACCACTGAGGCTCCGGGCGCGGCGATGCGCGCAATGACCGGGATGACGTATGTCAGGGAGATGAAGGACACGTCCGACACGATCATGTCCGGCCGATACGGCAGATTCGCGGCGGTCACGTCGCGGATGTTGACCCCGCTCATCTCGATGACGCGCGGGTCGCGCGCGATACGACTATCGAGCTGACCATGCCCCACATCCAGGGCGATGACCTGAGCGGCTCCCCTGCGCAGCAGCACGTCGCAGAAGCCGCCGGTCGAGGCGCCGATGTCCAGGCAGCGCAGGCCGCGCGGCGAAGGCAGGCCTCGACCGGAGAACTCGTCGAAGGCGCCGATCAGCTTGTACGCGCCGCGAGACACGTAGTCGTCGCCCTTGTCGACGGTGATCGAGGACGCGGTGGCCACGTTCGCGGCCGGTTTGGTGACGGCGACCCCGTCGACCAGCACATGGCCGTCACGGATCAGCCGCTGTGCCTTGGAGCGGCTCGGCACCAATCCCAGACCGACGATGAGCGCGTCAAGACGTTCCATTCCTACACCTTTCACATCCGGTGGTTTCCCTGCCAGCGGCCTTGTCTTTCAGTGGTTCTCGTCGAGCTCGCGCTGCAGCTGGCCGAGCACGTCGCGGAAGACCTCGATGCGCTGGTCGTCGTCTTTGCCGTCAAGGTCGGCGAGCTGTGGGTAACGTTCGGTGATATCGTCCGGCATGGCCGCTCCTTATGCCTAGTGTTTCATGTGCCCCTGCACGTCACGGAAAACGCCGCCGGCCTTGCGGCGGGCGGCGATGATCACAGTGAGAATTCCGGCAATGAGACCGAACCGATGTCCCCGCCGTTGTCGGCGTACGTCCATGCAGCGGCGCAGGCCGCGCGCAGGGCGTTGATGTCGGTCGCGTCGCTCACCGTCAGTGAGCCGTCTTCCAGCCGGGCGGTCGCGTCGGCGCACGTCCAGACGTTGCCGTCGCTCGCATCGGTGGATGGCTGGGCCTCCTGCAGTCCGCGCAGGTCGCGGACGATATAGGACGGGCGCAGATGCGCCGGCGCCGTCATCAGCTCATGCGGGTTGGTGACGCCGGTCAGCACCGCGAGGGAATCGTATCCGCCGCGGTTGCCGGCCTCGATGTCCGTATCGAGACGGTCGCCTATCGCCAGGCACGATTCACGACTGACCGGCTCCGTCTCGTTTCCCGCGGCCAGCAGTCGGGCCTCGTCGTACATGGCAGACTCGGGCTTGCCCGCGGATGCGATCGGCTCGACGCCGGTCGCGTTGATGACCGCCTGGATCATGGAACCGCATCCCGGCGCGATGCCGAGCTCGCGGGGAATGGTCAAGTCGCGGTTGGTGACGAGATACAGCGCACCCCGCTCCACCGCGTACGAGACCTCCGCCATCTGCTGCCACGTCATGTCCGGATACCATCCCTGGATGACCGCCTCCGGGGTGTCCTCGGCATGGTCTACCACGGTGAGTCCTTGACCGGCCACTTCCTCGCGCAGATGCTCGGCACCCAGCACGAGGATGCGCGCTCCGGCCGGAACGTGCCGGGCCACCATGCGGGCGGCCACCACGGACGAGGTGATGACCTGCCGCGGTTCGACGTCAAGGCCGAAGCCTCGAAGCTGCTCGGCGACGACGCGCTGGAAACGGGAGGAGTTGTTGGTGGTGTATTCCACCTGCATTCCCGCACGCTGCGCCGCCCTGATGGAATCGGCGGCGTGTTCCACCGGGTTCTTGCCCCGGTAGACGACGCCGTCCAGATCGAGCAGCGCCAGCCGGTACGTCTGAGATATGGGACGGTCGGTGGATTTGAGCATGGCGTTCATGCGCGTCACTCGTCCTGCGCTTCCGCAGCCGGTTCGGCGGCATCCAAAGCTTCCGCTTCGTCCGTCTGTGCATCGTCGGCTTCGGCGGGTTCCGCGTCCTCGGCTTCATCAGCGGCTTCGCCGGTGTCATCGGCGTTCTGGTCGGCGGGGTCGGTGAAGGATTCGGCGCCTTCTTCGGTCTCCTTGGCCGTCAGCTCCTCCTCGTCGGCCAGCGGGCCGTCAAGGGACGCCTCGTCTTCGGCATCGGGGTTCTGGCCGGCTTCGGCATCGGCTGAGTCATCGGAGTCATCCGATTCGGCATCGTCCGACTCGTCGCCGTATCCGTCTTCGGAGCCGCCGTACATGTCGTCGTAGTCGTCGGGCGCGAACTGGGCGTCGTCCTCGCTGATGCCGAGCATGTCGAGCTCGTCATCGGTGAAGTGCTCCATGTCGTGATCGATAATCACGTCGTCCACGGTCTCGTCCTCATCGGCTTCGGCGTACTGGGTTTCGAGACGGTCGAGCAGGTCGTCCAATGCGGCGGCCTCCTCGGTACGGCCGCACTCGTCGAGGAAGTACTGCTCGGCCTGCACGGCACGCATGCGGTATTCGCCCGGCAGCCCTTTGGAACGTCCGAGCGTGTGGACGATCTCGATGGCCTTGTCCCACATCTTGAGGTCGGCGAGGGCACCGGCATAGACCAGGAACATCTCGGCCTTCGCCTCGCCATGCAACGCCTTGGCATCGTCGGAGCGCACCACTTCGATGGCCTTCTTGGGATCGCCGTTGCCGCGTTCGCAGTCGGCGATGAACGGCAGGTAGTCGAGGAAGCCGTTCATACGGTAGGCGGTGCGGAACTCACGCAGGGCCAGCTTGTAGTCGCCCTGACGGTAGGCCACGAACGCAAGCGTCTCGCGGGCGAAGTCGATGCGGGAGGCCTGACGGGCCACCCACTTGGCGTGCTCCAAGGCAAGTTCGGGGTCGCTCTCCTCCAGCGCGAAAGCGGCGAGGATGTGCAGACCAATGTTCTCCGCGTGCTCCTTGGACAGGCCGCGCAGACGTTCGCGCTCATCCTTGGACAGCATCGACCATTCCATGCCCTTGGGCATCTTGGGCTCGTCGGGACGACGGTCGGTGTACGGGTTCTGCGAGGGGAAGCTCATCGTGCCGTCGGAGTTACGGCGCGGGCGCCTCATGTATTCAGAGCGCTTCTCCTCACGGTACTGGCGCTTCTCTTCCTGCGAAAACTCGCGGAATTCGCCGTCACGACGGTTGTTGTCGCGGCGATCGTCACGGCGGAAGTCACGACGATCATCGCGGCGGTCGTCCCTGCGGAAGTTGCGACGCTCACCATCGCGGCGGAAATCACGACGATCGTTATCACGGTGCTGGTAGCGCGGATTCTCGCCGTTCTCGCCTTCGTGGGAACGGTAGCCGCCTTCGCGGCGCGGCTTGAAGCCTTCGCCGTCACGGCGCGGACCATTGCCGCGGTAACCGCCCTTGCCGCCGAAGCCGGAGCGGCCGCCCTTGTGGAAGCCGCCGGACTTGCCGTACGACTTGCGGTAGCCGCCGTGGCCCTCGCCATCACCGTCACGGCGCGGCGCGTAGCCCTCGCCATCCTCACGGCGACGCGGCTTGAAACCCTCACCATCATGACGCGGCTTGAAACCGCCCTTGCCGCGCGGCTTGAAACCCTTGCCGCCGCGGTTGCCCGGTCGGCGATCGCCATACCCCTTATGGCCGCCGCCGTAAGACTTGCCGGAACGCTCGTTACCTTCTGCCATTACTTGTTTTCCTTAATTCGTTGTTGATTAACGGTTTTCCACGGCGCCGAGCGCCTTCTTGCCACGACGGATAAGCGCGAAGCGGCCTGCCAGGAAGTCGGCTTCGGCCAGCACCTGCTCCTCATCCTCGATACGGTTGTTGTTGAGATACACGCCACCGGACTTGATGGCGCGGCGTGCCTCGGAAGCGGACTTGAACAGTCCGGCAGCCTGGGCGGCGTCGATTACGCGATCGCCGGGCTTGGAGACGGGGAAGACGTGCTCGCCGTTCTCGTCGACCACCTTGAAACCGTCGAGCACGGATTCCAGCGTTTCCTCGTCGATGTCTTCGAGGTTGCCACCGCGGCCGAACAGCGCACCGGAAGCATCGATGGCAGCCTGGGTAGCGGCCTCGCCATGCACGAAGCTGGTGACCTCCCAGGCAAGGGTCTTCTGGGCCTCGCGCTTGCCGGGGTTGGTCTTGGATTCCTCGACCAGTCGTTCGATTTCGGCCTTGGGCAGGAAGGTGAACGCCTTCAGCAGGCTTTCCATCTCCACGTCCGGGCGGTTGATCCAGAACTGGTAGAACTTGTACGGGCTGAGCATCGTGGCGTCGAGCCAGACGGCGTTGCCCTCGGACTTGCCGAACTTCTTGCCGGAAGCATCGGTGATAATCGGGCTGGTGAACACGTTGACGTCCACACCGCGCACCTTGTGGATCAGGTCCAGGCCGGAGGTGAGGTTGCCCCACTGGTCGGAGCCGCCGAGTTCCAGCGTGCAGTGGTATTCGTCAAACAGGTGGAGGAAGTCGTTGCCCTGCAGCACCTGGTAGCTGAACTCGGTGAAGGAGATGCCTTCCTCAGAGTTCAGGCGGCGGGCGACCGTGTCCTTGGCGAGCATGGTGCCCAGACGGAAGTTCTTGCCGACGTCACGCAGGAAGTCGATGACGGTCATCGAGGCGGTCCAATCGTAATTGGACACGAAACGTACGGCGTTCGCGCCTTCGGTGTCCAGAATGCCGCCGATCTGATTCTTCAGGCGATCGGCCCAGCCGGCCACCACGTCCTTCGGGTTAAGCGTACGTTCGCCGGACTGGCGCGGGTCGCCGATGAGTCCGGTGGCGCCACCGACCAAAGCGATCGGATGATGGCCCGCAAGCTGCAGGTGACGCATGTTGATGAGCTGCACGAGGTTGCCGATATGCAACGATGCAGCGGTGGGATCGAAGCCACAATAATAGGTGATGGGCTCGCCGTTCAGTGCTTCTGCGAGTCGATCCCGGTCCGTGGACTGGGAAATCAACCCGCGCCATTCCAGTTCCTCAAGCAGGGTGTTGAAACCCGCTTCCTTGAAGTCGGTGACGTGAGCCATAGCTTGTCGCTTCTCCCTATCGAATTGTGAATAAGACTGCCCAATTGGGCACAGTCAAGTTTCGCAGAACATGGCGACAGTGCCGAACACCAGCCGAGCCGCGCGATTCAGTAAAACGCCTTATTCTAGCGGCGCGGGCCCATAAGTTCGCGCAAAGAGTCGATGATGTCCTGACGATCCGGCACCTGGAACTTCGGGAAGGATTTGAGCATACGCTTCTGCTGTGCGTTGATGACGCCATTGACGGCCCAGCGCAGACGCTCAACCGTATCCTGCGAAAGCTCACGCATCCTGTCGGATACCGCACTGGAGCCCCACTGCCACGTGCCACCGGCGCGTGCCGCCACATCCTGCACCACCTGAGAGACGGAATCGAGCACCCGCTCGAATTCGAGCATGCCCGCAACCGTGACCGCCAAGTCGATGATGGTGATCAGGGCCAGTACCGTGACCAGCGTATGCAGCATCGGCAGCGGAATCATATCCGTGACCCGCTCGACATATGGCTGCGAACCAAGTACCACGCCCACGCCGCCGAGGCCGAAAATCAACGCGCCCAGCAGGCAGACGCGGCCTTGGAGGTTGAAGCGGAAGTTCGAGTAATCCCACCAGCGGGCGTGGAACAGCTGCTCCATGACCCACGAGGTTGTGTATTCGAGTATCGTGGCGCCCACCATCGAAATCAGGAAGATGATGATCGGGTTATGTACGTTGCCGAGAATGGCGACGCCGAGTATCGCGCCGGTGCCGTAGATCGGGCACAGCGGGCCGTTGAGGAACCCTCGGTTGACCAAGCGGTGCTGTTGGCAGGAGACGAGAATGGACTCGTACATCCAGCCGACGAAACTGTAGAACAGAAACCAGAGGAAATAATGTTCGAGTGTGATGATCATCGACGGGCTTCGATCTCGGCGTAAGGCTTCGCGGCGGGCAACGCGCGCTTGTTGAACCGGTCGAACGAGAAGGTCTCGGCGGTGGCGGAGCATTTGTCCGCCAAGGTGACCAGATAGCCTTCGATATAGCGCGGCGGCACCGGGGTCATCGGGAACATGTGGTTCTCGATGCTGTTGCGTTCGATATCGTTGAGCTTGAAGTCCTTCAGGGCATTGACCAGGGCGGCGTGGCCATGGGTGAAGCCATGCCACTGGTGTTCGCCGTTATCCCAGTCGTGCCAGTCGTACAGGAAGTAATCGTGCAGGAGGGCCGCGCGAATCAGGGATTTGAGGTCGACGCGGTACCACAGGTGTGCGCGGTCGGCCATCCACACAGCCAGGCAGGCGACACGCACGGAATGTTCGAACGTGGTGACATTGCCGTGCTGGTAGCAGCAGCGTTCGATCTGCATGTGGCGATGCTCGATGACCTCACGGCCGTGCTTGGCGACCAGGCGTTGAATCTGCGTTCGGGTGAGCAGATGTCCCACGATTTTCGGTCCTTCCCGTTTTGGGTTGGTTCAGTGCAATCCCCTGTTGTGAATTACGATTACCCGGCGATATTCAAGAATCCATCGAGTAATACCGTGACCGATTGTAGGGCACAAATATGTCCGTGCACACTCATCCAAAAGAACGACAACGGGAACCGTTAATCGTGGTGGGTTTCAAGATAGTCGAGATAACCTTGAAAACCGCCATCGAGGCTTGCTACATCGTAGCCGCGATCGGCAAGGATTTCAGCTACTTCCTCGCTCCACCATCCTTGAGCACAATAGACTACGACAGTTCGATCTGTGGGCACGGTTTTGAGCACATGGGCCAGAGGGTCGAGTGGTGCATTGATGGCACCTTCGACCGGGTGGGCGGCAAAGTCGGCTGGTTCCCTCAAGTCGAGCAGCGTGACCGTATTCGGGTCGAGCTTGGCAAATTCCGCCGGCGTGATGCGGCGGTACGATGCTTCACTGCTCTCATCGTCATCGACCGCATTATGCAAAGCAATAGGCATGTTCTTCCCCTCTCGTTCTGATCTTGGCACCCCTCAAGGAGGGGCACCACATAGCTCTAAATCGCGCAGGCCGGCTGAATATAGTTGGCCGGATCAATAGCAGTAATGGTCGGCTGCTCACCGCACACCGGGCAATCCGGCACATGCTTTGGCAGTGGGACCCGTCGAATATTCATGGTCAGGGCATCCACAGTGAGCATGCGAGCCACGAGCGGCTCCCCCACGCCGGCAATCAGCTTGACGGCCTCAGTCGCCTCCAGACTGCCGATCACGCCGACCACCGCGCCCAGTACGCCGGCTTCCTTGCAGGTCGGAATCTCACCGGCGGCGGGCAGGTCGCGGAAGATGCAGCGGTAGCAGGGGCCTTCGCCGGGAATGACGGTCATCACCTGACCGGCGAATCCGACCACGCCGGCATGGATATACGGCTTGCCGGCCAGCACGCAGGCGTCATTGATGAGGAATTTTGCGGCGAAGTTGTCGGTGGCATCGATCACCAGATCGTACGGTTCGATGAGGCCGGCGATGTTGCTCGCGTCGACGAGCTCGTAGTAGGTATCAACCGTCACATCCGGGTTGAGCGCGCGGATGGCTGTGGCCGCGGATTCCACTTTGGGCGCTCCGACACGTGCAGTGGTATGGATGATTTGGCGTTGCAGATTGCTCATATCCACCACATCGCCGTCCACCAGTCCGATATGGCCGACGCCGGCCGCCGCCAGATACAGGGCGGCCGGAGAACCAAGACCGCCCGCTCCGATGATGAGCACGCTGGAGGCCAGCAACCGCTTTTGCCCTTTGACCCCCACACCCTTCAAAATCAGATGGCGCGCGTACCGCTCCACCTGTTCATCAGTCAATGCCATGTTTTCTCCATGTTTCCATCTCCCCTCAGTCCGCTACGCGGCCAGCTCCCCTCAGAGAGGGGAGCTAATAAAAGTGTCAGTGCAAATACCCCGTAGTCGGGCTGGACGGCACAGCCTGTCCCTCGGTCACTTTGCCAAGGCCAGACAAATACGCCGCACGACCAGCATCGATGGCGTGCTTGAACGCCTCAGCCATCAGCGGGATATTGCCAGCAGAGGCAACGGCCGTGTACGCCATCACCGCATCCGCACCCATCTCCATCGCATCGCAGGCCTGGCTCGGACGGCCGATACCAGCGTCGATGATGACCGGCACATGCGCGTTGGCGATGATGATTTCGATGAAGTCACGCATGCGCAGGCCCATATTGGAGCCGATCAACGAACCGAGCGGCATAACGGCAGCGGCACCGGCCTCCTCCAGCTGACGGGCCGCAATCGGGTCCGGGAACATGTAGGGCATGACCACGAAGCCTTCCTTGGCCAGCATTTCGGTGGCTCGGATGGTTTCGGCGTTGTCCGGCAAGAGGTACTTGGTCTCGTGTTCGATTTCGACCTTGACGAAGTCGGTGTGGCACACTTCGCGTGCCAGTCGGGCGATACGCACGGCTTCCTCGGCGTTGCGCGCACCGGAGGTGTTGGGCAGCAGCGTAATGCCTTCGGGAATGTAGTCGAGCACGCTGTTCTCGGTGGTCTGCGCGCGGCGCAGTGCCATGGTGACGATTTGCGTGCCTGCATGTTCGACCGTAGCCTTGATGAGGTTCAGGTCGTAGCGGCCGGAGCCCAGAATGAATCGCGACTGGAACTCGTGACCGCCCAGGTTCAGCGGCTTGTCTTCCACCGGGAGAATCGGCGCGGCGGTGCCGACCGGATTGGTGACGGCGGGCTGCGGCGGCAGCGGAGTCGCCTCAACAGATGCTTCAGTAACCGGATTAATATTGCTCATAGCTTTTCCTTTCATCCACCCTGTACAAACTGCACAATTTCCATGACGCACTGGTCGTCGAGCATGGCGTCGGCACGCTTATCGCGCGGGATAATCTCACCATTGAGTTCGATGGCCACACGCTCGGCGCGGAATCCGTGCGCTTCGAGATAATCGGCGACGCTGACCGGCGTCTCGAGCGTGACCTGCTCTCCGTTGACCTGCATAATATCCTTTCAGATAGTAAAAAAGGGTGCACGAAACGAACCGTACCTTAAGTGGTGCGCCCATTCATGAACCCAATCATGCGACCGTTCGACCGCTGTGATGTATTGGCTCCATCACGACCGTCTCACGGCTGAATTATGCAAACGGAATGAAAGCTGTATCGGAGAACCCGGCAAATCTGCGACAACGATTCCTTACGGCGGCATGACCCGCGTCAAGTTCCCCGGTCGAAGTCTGGCGACTTCCTCTCAGCCTCACGGCTCCCGTTCGTTACGGTTTCTCAGTGTATGCCGTTGCAGTGACAACAACAAAATAGAGCTCCCTCATCAGAGGGAGCTTCATTGGGACTAGAACGTGCCGGGGGCTTTGTAGGCGGAGCCATCCGACGTGGATGCGGGGAAGAGCTTGAGTTCTTCGACCTCGGCCTTGGCGTCGGCGATCTGCTCGCGCACGCGACCGTAAGCGGTGCCGCCCTTGCCGTTGCGGGAGTCGACCGAACCGTGGCTGGAGAGCACTTCGCGTACTCCCGGAGCCTTGTCGGCCGGCAGGAACGCGGCGAAGGTCTCGATGAAGTCATTGTCGGTCAGATCCCACAGTTCCTGGCCGCGGCCTTCGGCGAGCTTGACGCAGGCACCAGAGAGCTCGTGCGCGTGGCGGAACGGCACCCCGTTCTTGACGAGCCATTCGGCGATGTCGGTGGCCAGCGCGAAGCCGGTCGGAGCTTCCTCTTCCAGGCGGTCGCCGTCGAAGTGCATGGTCCTGACCATGCCGGTGAAGGCGGGCAGCAGCACTTCGAGCGTATCGACCTGGTCGAACACGGCCTCCTTGTCTTCCTGCAGATCGCGAGCGTAGGCGGTGGGCAGGCCCTTCAGGGTGGCCAGCAGGCCGGTCAGATCGCCGATGAGTCGGCCGGACTTGCCGCGGGCGAGCTCGGCGATATCCGGGTTCTTCTTCTGCGGCATGATGGAGGAGCCGGTGGAATAGCCGTCGTCGAGCTTGACGAAGGCGAACTCCTGGGTGTTCCAGATGATGATCTCCTCGGACAGGCGGGAGATGTCCACGCCGGTCATGGCGGCCACGAACGCGAATTCGGCCACGAGATCACGTGCGGCGGTGCCATCGATGGAGTTGTCGGTCACGCGGGAGAAGCCGAGCTCACGCGCCACGGCCTCCGGGTCGAGGCCGAGCGTGTTGCCGGCCAGTGCGCCGGAGCCGTACGGGGAGGCGTTGATGCGCTTGTCCCAGTCGATCAGTCGCTGCACGTCGCGAATCAGCGGCCAAGCGTGGGCCATGAGCTGGTGCGCGAGCAGCACGGGCTGGGCGTGCTGCATGTGGGTGCGGCCCGGCATCACGGTGCGGCCGGCCTTTTCGCTCTGCTCGATCAGGGCGTTGACGAGGTCAAGCAGGAGTCCGGCGATTACGCGGGAGTGACGGCGCAACCACATGCGAATCAGGCAGGCGATCTGGTCGTTGCGGGAACGGCCGGCCCTGAGCTTGCCGCCGAGTTCATCGCCGGCAATGTCAATCAGACCGCGTTCGAGGGCGGTGGCCTCGTCCTCATCGTCTTCGATGGGGGCGAAGGAGCCATCGTCAACGTGGCGCTGGAGCGTGTCGAGCGCATCCTCCATGCGCTGCAGCTCGTCGGCGGTCAGAAGTCCCGCACGGCCGAGAGCACGGGCGTGGGCGCGGGAACCGGCGATGTCGTCGTCGGCCAAGCGCCAGTCGAACTGCGTGGACTTGGACAGTCGGGCCAATTCCGGCGACGGACCAGACGTAAAGCGACCACCCCACAGGGCCAGATGTTCGTTGTTCTCAGTCATGAAGGCTCCTTGAAACCATGGATTGCAAACAAATCAGACTGCTTGTCAGACTATCAGCGTTGGGCTACATACCGGTGGATTCAAGTTGTTCGTATTCCATGGCGGCAATGTCAGGGATACTGGTCACGTCGTATTGATGAAAAGAACCGCATCGTATACCGCATTACGGGTAACGATGTTCAAAACCTGGAAATAGCCGTCTGCCGAACTCATTACGGAGAGCACTGAGCTTCTTCCGTCATCGGCAAAAAAAACGAGGGGAGCACGAGCATAATCTTTGCTCGTACTCCCCTCAGTCATCTGCGGCGACAGCGTCCTGTAATTACGGACAGCCTGACGGCTGCTGATTGTTGGCTCACTGTCGTTCGCACCTCACCTGCAAACAGCCCACTGGGCTGTTTGCTTTACGGCGCGGCCCCTCAACGAGGGGAGCCAAAGTAAATGATTACTCGACGGTGTTCTCCGGGACCTCGATGCCGTTGCCGAACTTGACGTCGCGCGCTGCGGCCACGCGGGACGGCAGGCCGTAGATGTCGATGAAGCCGTTGGAGGACTTCT
>OOCN01000543.1_pt1 | contig 32560 bp, 26 predicted proteins | sample 1671361 | NCBI WGS metagenome assembly OOCN01 (sample SAMN06348149, study PRJEB24527) | human gut metagenome | biome: human gut; feature: ankylosing spondylitis patient; material: feces | host: Homo sapiens | place: China | collected 2015-10
TTGAGTTTCAACCTTGCGGTCGTACTCCCCAGGTGGATTACTTATTGTGTTAACTGCGGCACTGAAGGGGTCAATCCTCCAACACCTAGTAATCATCGTTTACGGTGTGGACTACCAGGGTATCTAATCCTGTTTGCTACCCACACTTTCGAGCCTCAGCGTCAGTTGGTGCCCAGTAGGCCGCCTTCGCCACTGGTGTTCCTCCCGATATCTACGCATTCCACCGCTACACCGGGAATTCCACCTACCTCTGCACTACTCAAGGCCAGCAGTTTTGAAAGCAATTTATGGGTTGAGCCCATAGTTTTCACTTCCAACTTGCCGGTCCGCCTGCGCTCCCTTTACACCCAGTAATTCCGGACAACGCTTGCACCCTACGTTTTACCGCGGCTGCTGGCACGTAGTTAGCCGGTGCTTTCTTGTTAGGTACCGTCATTATCGTCCCTAACGACAGGAGTTTACAATCCGAAAACCTTCTTCCTCCACGCGGCGTCGCTGCATCAGGGTTTCCCCCATTGTGCAATATCCCCCACTGCTGCCTCCCGTAGGAGTCTGGGCCGTGTCTCAGTCCCAATGTGGCCGTTCAACCTCTCAGTCCGGCTACCAATCGTCGCCTTGGTGGGCCGTTACCTCACCAACTAGCTAATTGGACGCGAGTCCATCCTAGAGCGAATAAATCCTTTTCCCGCAGATCCATGCAGATCCGTGGGCTTATGCGGTATTAGCAGTCGTTTCCAACTGTTGTCCCCCACTCCAGGGCAGGTTACTCACGCGTTACTCACCCGTTCGCCACTAAGCTGAGAAAAGCAAGCTCCTCTCAGCTCCGTTCGACTTGCATGTGTTAGGCGCGCCGCCAGCGTTCGTCCTGAGCCAGGATCAAACTCTTTATAAATGGTATTTAATCGCCATTTTAAAGCGTTAAATCTCTGTAATCACTCAGACACAATCGCTTGCGTCCTGTATGAATTACTTGTAAAATTTGGAATTGATTATCGTGGGTTTCCAAACCCACGTTCAAGGTTCCACAAGTTTCAGTTTTGTTCAATTTTCAAGGTCCTGCTGCGCTGTCGCGTCTCCGTGACAGCTTGTATATTATATATCAGAAATGCTTGATTGTCAAGGGGTTTTCTGAAAGTTTTTTGAAGAATTTCTTCTTCAAAAAACATATACAGGCTGTTATGAAGCGCTTTTCGCGGCGTGTCCGCCGCGAGACAGCTTGATTATTATAGCAAGGAGTATGACTCTTGTCAAGGGCTGTTTTTGATTTTTTCGACAAATTTTGAGAGCGATTTTTGGGCAAGGTGTATATTGGGGTGGTAGGTGGTGATAGGTACAAGGGGTTGCGATGGGAAGGTGGGGCGGGCGGCATGTATGCCGCCCCTACATGGGCGACCTGGCGGGAGTAAGGGGCAGTAAAGGCAATGTGCGGCGGAGGGGCAAGTCCCCTCCCTACAATATGGAAGATTAAATTGCAGTAACGGCAAGGTGGAGGGCCGGGCATGCCCGGCCCCTACCGAGTGGCGGCTGGGCAGGTTGGCGAAGTGGGTTGGGACACAGCTGTATTTCACAGTGCATCCAGCAGTTGTTCGCGCATCCATTTTAGGATGCGGCGCTCACGGCGGGAGATTTGGACTTGGGTGGTGCCCAGGACACGGGCGGTCTCACTTTGGGTGCGGCCAGCGAAAAAGCGCAGACGGATGAGCTGGCGGTCGTTGGTGTCCAGCTTGTCCATCACCTCGGCCAGGCCGATGCGGTCGGAGAGTTCTTCCTCCGGCGAATCCACCGGCACATCAAACTCTTTCAGTCCACCCTCGCCATCGGTCGGTGTCAGGCTTAAGGTAGGCAGGGCTGCACGGATGGCAAGGGCAATCTGCTCGGGTGTTGTGTCCAGTGTCCCTGCAAGTTCTGTGACACTCGGCTCCTGGCCGGTACGTTTCAGGCAGCGCTCGCGCTCGGCGTTGATCTTCAGGCTCAATTCTTTTAAAGAACGGCTCACCTTGACCGTGCCGCCATCGCGAAACAGTTTTTTGATCTCTCCCAAAATCACCGGCACGGCATAGGTGGAAAAGCAGACGCCCCGCCCTGTATCAAAACCATCGCAGGCCTTGACCAGACCCAGGCACCCTGCGGCATACAGCTCTTCGTACTCAATTCCCCGTCCCTTGAAGCGCCCGGCGCAGGCATGGACCAGGCCCAAATTCTTCTCAATAAATTCTTCGCGCGGCAGATCTCGGATGTCAGCAGGCATGGCTGTCCCCTCCTTTTATATATGTAGGGGGTTCACGCGCGGGCATCCAGCCGCTTGGTCAGGGTCACGCGGGTGCCGCGCCCCGGCGCAGAGGAAACTTTGACCTTATCCATAAAGCTCTGCATGACCGCAAAGCCCAGGCCCGCGCGTTCCTCGGCGTCGCCTGTGGTGAACATCGGTTCCATGGCCTTAGCGATATCCGGGATGCCGACGCCGCGGTCGGTGATGGTGATACGCACGACGCCGCCCTCATAGATGGCTGCCGTCATTGTGATGGGGCCGATGCGGTCCGGGTAGGCGTGGACGATACAGTTGGTCACGGCCTCGGACACGGCGGTCTTGATATCAGCCAACTGAGGCACGGTGGGATCCAGCTGCACCAGAAACGCCGCCAGCGCCGCGCGGGCAAAGCCCTCGTTGACGGAGCGGCCCGCAAAGGTGATTTTTACCTGATTGAGCATTTTCATCTGTGTTTTCCTCCGTTCAGGCGTAGGTGATGTGGGCCAGGTCCAGCATGCGCCGCACGGCCCGGGGTGGGTTCTGGACAGTCAGGCGGCCGCCCAGTGCGCCGATGTGGCGGCCGCGGCCCAGGATAAGCCCGACGCCGGAGGAATCCATGAAAGTGACGCCGGAGAAGTCCAGCGTCAGAAGTTCGGGAAGGCGGTCATCGATTTGGGCGTCGATTTCCTTGCGCAGCGATTGGGCAGCGTGGTGGTCAATCTCGCCGCTGAGGTAGGCGGCGAGGGTACCGCTGCCGGGGATGAAGGTAACTTTGGCCATAGGTTTGTCCTTCTTTTTGTAGGTAAAGTTGCGGTTTCGGGGACGTTGTGCGGGCGGAGCAGAGCCCCGTCCCTACGGAGTGGTTTGTATTTTGATAGGGTGATAATGGGAACGTGGAGGGCCGGGCGTGCCCGGCCCCTACCTGGGTGGTGAAATTTTAATTGCGCGATAAAGGCAAGGTGCGCGGGAGGGATGAATTTCTCCCCTGCAAGCGATTGAAAAGCTGATGTAAAGCCAATCGCGGCAAATAAAAAAAGCCCGTACCGTTATGATACAGGCTTGGGGGTGTTTATTTTGTCAAAATCGCGGGACGCGGGTTATTTTTCTGCTTCTTTGAGAAGCCAGGGGCGGGCCTCGGCGGCAAGGTAGAGCGAGCCGCAGACGACGACGCCCGCAAGGTTGTTCTCGTCGGCGTAGTCAACGGCCTTGCGCAGGGCGTCGGGTACATTTTCGGCGGCCTCAGCGTCCATGTGGAAGCGGGCCTCCTTCTGCAGATCCTCGGCGCTCAGGGCGCGGGGGCAGTTGGGGGTGACGGTGTAGACCTTGGCAAAGCAGGGCGCGAGGTCGGAGAGCATATCCTTATAATCTTTGTCAGCCAGCACGCCCAGCACGCCGACGAGGTTTTCCTCAAAATCGGCACGGGTCAGGGTCGCGGCCAGCATCTTGGCACCATCGGGGTTGTGGCAGCCGTCCAGCAGCAGCAGCGGGTGGCGGCGCAGCACCTCGATGCGGGCAGGCATTTTGGCGTTGGCAAGGCCCGCGAGGATGGCATCGTCGGAAATATCATAGCCAAACTCCCGCCAAAGGGCGAGGGCGATCTCCACCGCCATGGCGGCGTGGTTGGCCTGGTGGGTACCGGGCAGCCCCAGCGCGGTGCGGTAGCCGCCGTAGTCGATGCGGTTTTCCAGCCGTTTGCCGCGCAGCAGCGTCAAATCGTCCTTATCCGGCGTGATGATGCTGGTGTGGGCCTCAGCGGCAGCGGTCAGGATCGGGCCCATAGCCTCGGCGGGCTGGTCGGGATAGTTGACGACGACGCTGCCCTCCTTGATGATGCCGGCCTTCTCAGCGGCAATTTTATCGAGGGTATCGCCCAGCACTTCCATGTGGTCATAGCCAATTTTCGTGATCGCGGCCACCAGCTTGTGGGGCACAACGTTCGTAGCATCGCAGCGACCGCCCAGGCCGGTTTCCAGCACGACGAGGTCACACTTTTCGCGGGCGAACCAAAGCAGCGCCAGCGCAGTGACAGCTTCAAACTCCACCGGCTTTTCGCCGCCCTCGGCCTCGATGGCATCCACGGCGTCCATCACCTTCTGGGTCAGGCTGGCCAGCGTGCGGGGCGAGATCATCTCACCGTCGATTTGGAAACGTTCCCGGAAATCAACGACATAGGGGCTGATGGTCAGGCCGGTCTTGTAGCCCGCTGCCGTCAGAATGGACGACGTCATGGCCGCCAGGCTTCCCTTGCCGTTGGTGCCTGCAATGTGGATGCACTGCAGCTCTTTTTCCGGGTTGTCCAGGTGGTCACACAGGTTCTGCATCCGGGCCAGGCCCGGTTTTCCCTGCCCCATGCGCGGCAGGGCGTGCAGGGCTTCGATTGCCTGTTGGGTCGTCATTCTTCATCCTCCTCATCGTCATCGGTCAAGGGGCGGTTTTCCTGCGCCTCGTGGGCGCGGCGGGCGGCACGGCGGGCCAGCCGCTCATGCTCGCGCTGGCGCATTTCTTCCCGTTCGGCGCGCAGAGCACGGTTTTCGCGCTCAACACGGACAAACGCCGCGATGCCGCGGAAAATCAGCAAAATGATAAGGGCCACAAACAGCCCAGCCACAACGCCGGACATATCGATCCAGACATCTACGACTGACGAGGTGCGGCTGACGCTGCGCAGCTGGATCGTCTCGTCCATCAGGGCGGTGGTCATGCCGCCCAGCAGCGGCCAACTCATGTGGCGGACAAAATGCTTGGTGTAGACGCGGATGCAAAGCATCAGCAGGAAGCCCTCCACCGTGAACTCCAAAAAGTGGGCCAGTTTGCGGATGGTATGTTCGGACAGAGGACCGAGGTGGACCTTTGCCAGCAGGTCATTGACGTAGGCCATAACGGCCTGGCTGCGGGCCGAGGACACCGTACCGGTCTCCATCGAGTTGCGGAAGATAAATGCGATGCAGGCGATCAGCGCCGCCGTGAAAATCACGCGGAACAAGATCAGCCACGGACTGGTTCTTTGCTTTTCCATAATACTCCTTTAATGATACAACTCCTCTATGAACCCTCATTATAACACCCGATGGGGACAAGAGCAAGTATCCCACACAAAAAACGCGCCTTGCCGCTGGAATGGGCAAGGCGCCGGAAGGCCGTTATATGGGCGAACCGTGTTCACCCGCGCCGTTTAAAGGCAAGCAGGTGTTTGCGGAAACGCTGGGGCCTGGTATGCCCGGCCCCCACATGGGTGTCGCAGGGCAAACCGCGTTTCACAGTACCGCCGTCAGCGCCAGGGCGTAGAGCGGCAGGATCATGAGCAGCAACTGCAAAACCTGTTTGGCCGCAATGATCGCCAAATCCATAGGTGTTCTTTCCCTTCTTATCGGCCGCCTTTTTGCGGCCCACCCACAATATAGGCCCAGATTTGAAAGTTGTCAAGAAAAGAATAATGTGCTATTCTTAAGGCAATACCGCACAATTCCCGCCTGACGCCTTAAGCACCGCTCCGGCGGATCTCCGCGCCAAGAGCCGCCGCAAGCGGCGGTTGCGCTCCGAAGCGCCTCGCTGCGGCTCGGTGTGCGGCACGGCATCTGCGTTGCCAAAATGCTCGATAATACACAAAGTATTATCTGCGCTTTTGGCTTAGCAGCTGCCGCACCTCGCTCGCCGTATCGGCACTTAGAATTATGCGGTATTGTCTTAAATAAATGTAATATTTGTGGGGGAACAGCCATGAACATACAGATTTTTGGCACAAACAAGAGCTTTGACACGAAAAAAGCCCAGCGTTGGTTTAAAGAACGGCGCATCAAATTCCAGATGGTGGATTTAAAGGAAAAGGGCTTGAGCCGGGGCGAGTTTGACAACGTCTGCCGTGCCGTGGGCGGCTGGGCCAAGCTGGTGGACGACGCAGCCAAGGACAAGGATACACTGGCCTTGCTGCAATGGCTGGACGAGAGCCAGCAGGCCGACAAGCTGTTTGAGAACCAGCAGCTTTTGCGCCAACCCATTGTACGCAACGGCAAGCAGGCTACGGTGGGTTATTGCCCGGAGGTGTGGGAGAAATGGGAATGAATCTGCTTTAGGTAAAAATCAAATCTGCTTTCCTCTTGACATTTCCCGCACTGTGTTGTACATTATAAGGTACAAATGCAGTGCGAAAGAGTGCGCCCGCATCGTACTTTTGCAGCAAGCCGGGGGTTGATGCAAGCCCGGCAAAGCGCGGCGGGTGCTGTCACTTTCAAGCAGGTGCGGTGAGAGGGGGCTGCTCCCCTGCCAGCTGCGCCCGGGGTTGCCGCCGTTATCAGGGCAGGCGGGCTTGTTGGCCTGCCGCAAAGCGGCCTTTTGCAAGGCAACTTGGGTGGTACCGCGACTTGAACTTTTCAGGCCGTCCCATGATACATCATGGGGCGGCCTTTTTGTTTTGCAAAAACACGCCCCGCACATTTTCCAGGAGGTTACAATATGCCAAAAGAACTCGCCAAACAATATGCCCCGCAGGGCACCGAGGACCGCATCTACCAGAACTGGTGCGACAAGGGGTATTTCCATACCCAGATCGACCGCAGCAAAAAACCGTTTACCATCGTCATGCCGCCGCCGAACGTTACCGGCCAGCTGCACATGGGCCACGCCATGGACGAAACCTGGCAGGACATCCTGACCCGCTACAAGCGGATGCAGGGCTACGCCGCCCTGTGGGTGCCCGGCACCGATCACGCCTCCATTGCAACCGAGGCCAAGGTCGTTGCCAAGATGCGCGAGGAGGGCCTGACCAAAGAGATGGTCGGCCGCGACGGCTTTTTGGAGCGTGCCTGGGACTGGAAGAACACCTACGGCAACCGCATCGTCAGCCAGCTGAAAAAGCTGGGCTGCTCCTGCGACTGGCAGCGCGAGCGCTTCACGATGGACGAGGGCTGCTCCAACGCCGTCAAGGAAGTGTTCGTTCGCCTGTACAATGAGGGCCTGATCTACCGCGGAAACCGTATGGTCAACTGGTGCCCCCACTGCAACACCTCTATCTCTGACGCCGAGGTCGAGTACGAGGCCAAGGAGGGCAGCTTCTGGCATCTGCTCTACCCCGTCAAGGAGACCGGCGAAATGCTGGAGCTGGCTACCACCCGCCCCGAGACGATGCTGGGCGATACTGCCGTTGCCATCAACGCCGAGGATCCGCGCTACAAACACCTGCACGGCTGCCATGTGGTGCTGCCGCTGCTAGGCCGTGAAATTCCCATCGTCTGCGACGAGCACGCCGACATGGAAAAGGGCACCGGCGTCGTGAAGATCACCCCTGCCCACGATCCCAACGACTTTGAGGTCGGCAAGCGCCACGACCTGCCGATGATCCGCGTGCTGACCTATGACGGCCACATGACCGGTGCTGCCGACAAGGCCGCCGTCGATGCCGAGAAGGCTGCGGGCCGCGCCGCTGCCGATGAACCGGACGTGCTGGACTGCGGCAAATATGCCGGCATGACCGCACTGGAAGCCCGCAAGGCCATCCTGGCTGACCTGGAAGCCTGCGGTGCGCTGAAAGAGACCGAGCCGCTGACCCACGACGTGGGCACCTGCTACCGCTGCCACTCTGTCATTGAGCCGATGGTCTCCAAACAGTGGTTTGTCAAGATGGAGCCGCTGGCAAAGCCTGCTATTGAGAGCGTCGAGAAGGGCGAGATCAAGTTCGTGCCCGAGCGCTTCACCAAGAACTACATCAACTGGATGAAGGGCGGCCGCGACTGGTGCATCAGCCGCCAGCTGTGGTGGGGCCACCAGATCCCCGCCTGGTACTGCGACGACTGCGGCGAGACCGTTGTTGCCAAAGAGGCTCCCTGCACCTGCCCCAAGTGCGGCAGCACCAAACTGACCCAGGACCCTGACACGCTGGACACTTGGTTCAGCAGTGCGCTGTGGCCGTTCTCCACCCTGGGCTGGCCCAACGAGAACGCCGAGGATTACAACTACTTCTACCCCACCAACACCCTCGTCACCGGCTACGACATCATCGGCTTCTGGGTTTCCCGCATGATTTTCTCCGGCCTTGCCTACACCGGCAAAGCGCCGTTTGACACGGTGCTCATCCACGGCATTGTCCGTGACAGCCAGGGCCGCAAGATGTCTAAATCTCTGGGCAATGGCATTGACCCGCTGGAAGTCATTGAGCAGTACGGCGCGGACGCTTTGCGCATGATGCTGATCATCGGCTCCACCGCCGGTAATGATATGCGCTACAGCGATGAAAAGGTACTCGCCTGCCGCAACTTTGCCAACAAGCTGTGGAACGCTTCCCGTTTTGTGCAGATGAACCTGCCCGAGGACTTTGAGCCGGGCCTGCCTGCCGAAGACCTGCTGGACATGAGCGACAAGTGGATTTTGAGTGAGCTTGCCAAGGTCGCCGCCGAGGCCACCGCAAACCTCGACAAGTACGAGTTGGGCCTGGCCGCCGAGAAGGTCGAGAACTTCATCTGGGAAGTCTACTGCGACTGGTATATCGAGATCTGCAAGACCCGCCTGAACGGCGAGGACGCAGCTGCCGCCGACGCCGCCCGCAAGGTGCTCGTCTATGTGCTGGACAAGGCGCTGAAGCTGCTGCACCCCTTCATGCCGTTCATTACCGAGGAAATCTATCAGGCCCTGCCTGGCAGCGCCGAGACCATCATGAACGAGAAGTGGCCCGGCGACGAGAACATGAAGGTTTGGGCCGAGGACTGCGCCGACTTTGAGAAACTGATGGACTACATCAAGGCGGTCCGCGCCATGCGCGCCGAGATGAACGTCCACCCCGCCAAAAAGACGAGCATGGTCATTGAGACAGCCAGCCCCGCCGCATTCGAGAAGGGCGGCGCGTATCTGGCCCGTTTCGCCTTTGCCACAGACGTGACGGTCACTGCCAAGTACGAAGGCAGCACCGACGGCATGGTCAACGTGGCGACTCCCGACGCGAAGGGCTTTATCCCGATGATGGAGCTGATCGACCGCGAGAAGGAGCTTGCCCGCCTGAACAAGGAGCTGACGAAGGCCGAGAAGGAGCTGGGGATGTTCACAAACCAGCTGAGCAACCCGAAGTTCGTCGAGAAGGCCCCCGCAAAGCTGGTCGAGGAGACCCGCGCCAAGCTGGCCGCCGCCCAGGAGAAAGCCGCCAAGATCAAGGAGAGCATTGCTGCGCTGGGGTAAGTGACCCCAAAGGCTTTCCCTGAGGGGGAAGCTGTCACCGCAGATGACTGATGGGGGCAGCGCTTCCGCCGCAGCTCGTTCGCGGGCAATACTGGCACACTCGCCCCTCATCCGGCCCTTCGGGCCACCTTCCCCCGCAGGGGGAAGGCTTTTCAGCCACAAACAAAAAATAACCCCGCCCCGTCAGGAACTGCATCCTGACGGGGCGGGGTTTTCTCGTTACAGCACAAAAATTGCAGGAAAAAAGTTCAAAGCAAATTACTTGCGGCGCTTGCCCTTGGTAGTCTTGCGGGTGTTGGTCTTGGCGGCAGCGGTCTTGGCAGCCTCAACGGTCTTTTCGACGACGGGCTTTGCGGCCTCAACAGCCTTCTCAACAACAGGCTCGGCAGCCTTGACAGCCTTCTCGACCACGGGCTTCGCGGCCTTGACAGTCTCCTCGACGACCGGCTTTGCGGTCTCGACAGCCTTCTCAACGACAGGCTCGGCGGCCTTGACGGCCTTCTCGACGGCGGGCTTTGCAGCCTTGACAGCCTTCTCGGCAACCGGCTTAGCGGCCTTAACAGCCTTCTCAACAACAGGCTCGGCAGCCTTGACAGCCTCGGTGGCGGCCTTCTCGGCGGCAGCCTTGGCCTTGACGGCGGAAGCCTTCACACTGGTCTTGGGCTTGCGGGTGACTTCGTTGATGGTCCAGAACTGGTTGTCGCCGTTGACGTCAGCCCAAATCTGCAGCACGGTGCCGTTCTCGGTAGCCATGCCCGGGTCAAGCAGCTTGCCGGCCAGGTTGGACTTGATCTTCACGCGGCCATCGTTGGTCGGCTCAACGACCCACAGCTGGCTGGAAGCCTGTGCGCCCTCCCACTGGTGGACGCGGGTGCCGTCGCTGACGCCGCCCATGTCCAGGTCAAGCATCTTTGCGGTGAAACGGTTCTGGATGCGGTAAACTCCGTCGCCTGCTGCGACGAAGTTCCACTGCTGCCACTCGGCGTTGGCGTTGTCCCACAGCTGGATCTTCGCGCCGTTGTCGATGTTATAGTCAGCGACTTCGACGACTTTGCCGTTGGCGGCACTGATGGTGTAGAACTTACCTTCGGTAATAACGGTCTGTGCAATTTTCTTCTTGGGTGCCATAATGGAATCCCCTCCTGTGTATTGTTAAAAATAGCGTATGTAAGGCGGCCTGTTTTCCCTCTGGTCGCGTGGTCAGGCAGCGCATTTTGCGTGTCTACGCATACTATTATAACCAATTTTTCCCTCGCCGTCAACTTTTTGGCGCTGTTGCGGCATTTTGCACAAAAACCGCCGGGACAGCGGATGCTATCCCGGCAGTTTTGATTGATTTCAGGCTGTTTTGCGACCTTTTTCGACGGTTTACGGTTTAGCTGTTCTCGGCAAAATTGCCGGTGTACAGGCGATAGTAACGGCCCTTCTGGGCAATCAGCTCGTCGTGGGTGCCGCGCTCGATGATGCGGCCCTGCTCCAACACCATGATGCAGTCCGAGTTGCGCACCGTGGACAGGCGGTGGGCAATGACGAAGGTCGTGCGGCCATACATCAGGCCGTCCATGCCGTCCTGCACGAGCTTTTCGGTACGGGTGTCGATGGAGGAAGTTGCCTCGTCGAGGATCAGCACCGGCGGATCCGCGACCGCTGCACGGGCGATAGCCAGCAGCTGGCGCTGACCCTGGCTCAGGTTCGTGCCGTCGCCGGTCAGCATCGTGTTGTAGCCGTCGGGCAGGTGCTTGATGAAGGTATCGGCGTTTGCCAGCTTGGCGGCTGCCATGCACTCTTCATCGGTGGCGGTCAGGCGGCCATAACGGATGTTCTCCATGACCGTGCCGGTGAACAAGTGGGTGTCCTGCAAGACGATGCCCAGCGAGGAACGCAGCGCGTCCTTCTCGATGGATTTGATATCGTGGCCGTCGTACAAGATCTGGCCCTTCTGGATATCGTAGAAGCGGTTGATGAGGTTCGTGATGGTCGTCTTACCTGCGCCGGTGGAGCCGACGAAGGCGATTTTCTGGCCTGGGCGGCCGTACAGGTTGATATCGTGCAGGACGATCTTCTTCTCATCGTAGCCGAAGTCGACATCCTTAAAGACGATATCGCCCTTCAGCTCGGTATACTGGGGCTTGCCGTCAGCGCCGATGTGCTTCCACGCCCACATACCGGTGGACTCGTTGGTCTCGGTGACGGTGTCGTCAGCGGCGTACTTCGCATGGACAAGGGTGATATCACCCTCGTTGACTTCCGGCTTTTCATCCAGCAGCGCAAAGATACGTGCACCGCCGGCCAATGCCATGACAACAGAGTTCAGCTGCATGGAGATCTGGCTGATGGGCTGGTTGAACTGGCGGGTCAGCACCAGGAAGCTGGCCAGACCGCCCAGCGACAGGCTGCCGCCAAAGCCGCTGATGACCAGCGCACCGCCGATGATGGCGCAGAGCACGTAGGACAGGTTGCCCAGCTGGCCGTTGACCGGCATTGCCACCAGAGAGTAGGCATTGGCCTTGTCGGCGCTGTGGAACAGCTCATCGTTGAGCTCGTTGAACTCCTTGATGGCGGCTTCCTCATGGCAGAAAACCTTGACGACCTTCTGGCCGTTCATCATTTCCTCGATATAGCCGTTGACCTTGCCCAGTTCCTGCTGCTGCTTGATGAAGAACTTGCCGGAGTTTCCGGTCAGGTACTTGGTTGCCAACAGCATAACGCCGACCATAGCCAGCGCCAGCAGCGTCAGGGGGATGCTGAGGTAAATCATTGAGAACAGCACGCCGATGATGGTGACGATGGTGTTGACGAGCTGCGGCAGACTCTGGCTGATCATCTGGCGCAGGGTGTCGATATCGTTGGTGTAGACCGACATGATATCGCCGTGGGCGTGGGTGTCAAAGTATTTGATGGGCAGCGTCTGCATATGGGTGAACATTTCGTCACGCAGGTCTTTCAGCGTGCCCTGGGTGATTTTTGCCATCAGGCGGTTCTGCACAAATACGGCGCAGATGCCGACGCAGTAGAACGCTGCCACGCGGGCGATGGCGGCGGCCAGGCCGCTGAAATCCGTGCTGCCGGAATTCAGCAGCGGCAGGATGTACCCGTCAATCAGCGTCTGGGAAAACATAACGCCCTGCAGCTGGGCGAATACCGCCAGCAGGATGCAGCAGAGCACCACAATGACCTGTGCCTTATAGCGGCTCATCACATAGGCAAGGATGCGCTTGAACACCTTGCCGGGGTTTTCGACCTTGGGGCGGGGGCCGTTATTGCGCCCGCCGGGGCCGACCTTGACAACTTTTGCCTGCTGTGCCATTATGCCTCCCCTCCCTTCTCGTCAAAATCGCCGGAGCCCTTGGTCTGGCTGTTGTAGACATCCTGGTAAATCGCGTTGTTTTTCAGCAGGTTAGCGGGTGTGTCAAAACCGCTGACCCTGCCGTTATCCAGCACAAGCACCTTGTCCGCATTCTCCACAGAGGAAATGCGCTGGGCAATGATAAAGACCGTTGTGCCGGGGATCTTCTCGGCAAACGAGTGGCGGATCTTCGCGTCGGTCGCGGTATCGACGGCGGAGGTGGAGTCGTCCAGAATCAGGATGCGGGGCTTTTTCAGCAGCGCACGGGCAATGCAGAGGCGCTGCTTCTGGCCGCCGGAGACGTTGTTGCCGCCCTGCTCAATGTGGGTCTGGTACTTATCGGGGAAGCGCTCGATAAATTCATCGGCGCAGGCCTGCTTGCAGGCATCCTCGATCTCGGCGTCGGTAGCGTCGGGGTTGCCCCAGCGCAGGTTCTCGGCGATCGTGCCGCTGAACAGCTCGTTCTTCTGCAGCACCATGGCGACGTTGTTGCGCAGCGTCTCCAAATCGTAGCGGCGCACATCGACGCCGCCGATGGTCACGCTGCCCTCGGTCACATCATACAGACGGGGCAGCAGCTGCACAAGGCTGGACTTGGCCGAGCCGGTACCGCCGATGATGCCGATCGTCTGGCCGGACTGGATATCGAGGTTGATATCCTCCAGCGCCTTCTTTCCATCCTTTTTATAGGCAAAGCTGACGTGGTCGAACTTGACGGAGCCGTCCTTAACTTCCATGATGGGGTCCTCGCCGTTGGTCAGATCGGACTGCTCGTCCAGGACCTCGGCCACGCGCCTGGCGGAGGCCATAGACATCGTGATCATAACAAAGACCATCGAGAGCATCATCAGGCTCATGAGGATGTTCATGCAGTAGCTCAGCATACTCATCAGGTCGCCGGTGGTAAAGGTCGTTGCGCCGGAACTGACGATGAGCTGTGCGCCGATCCAGGAGATGATCAGGATGCAGCTGTACACGGTCAGCTGCATGAGCGGGGTGTTCCAGGCCAGAATCATTTCCGCACGCATCAGCAGGCGGCGGACGTTCTCGCTGGCTTTCTGGAACTTCTCGCCCTCGAACTTCTCACGCACATAGGCCTTGACCACGCGGATGGCGGAGACGTTCTCCTGCACGCTCTCGTTCAGGTCATCGTACTTGCGGAAAGCCTCGCCAAAATACTTGGTGGCACGGGTCATGATGAACACCAGTGCGCATCCCAGCAGAATGACGTCGATCAAGTAAATGTTAGCCAGCTGGCGGTTGATGGTGTAGGACATGATGAGCGCCACGATCATGCTGGCGGGTGCGCGGATGGACATACGCAGCAGCATCTGGTAGGCATTCTGAATGTTCGTCACATCAGTGGTCATACGGGTGACAAGGCCCGCAGTGGAGTATTTGTCAATGTTGGCAAAGCTGAAAGTCTGGATGTTTTCAAACATCGCACGGCGCAGGTTGCGGGCAAAGCCGGTGGCCGCATGGGAACCGCTGACCGCACCCAGGATGCCGAACAACAGGCCGAACAGCGCAGCCACGATCATCTGAGCGCCGACGGTGTAGATGACCTGCATATTGCCCGGCGTGACGCCGTTGTCAATGATGGAGGCCATGAGCTTCGGGATGATCATTTCCATGATGACTTCCGCAATCATAAACAGCGGCGTCAACACAGAGACGAGCCGAATGCCCTTGGTTTCACGTCCGAGTGTTTTTAACAAGTGATATTTCCCCTCTCTTAGTTGGTATTTCCCTCTTCCAGGATGTGCTACGCGTTGCGCAGGGTTTGTTCCAGCACAGCGCGGGCGACGGCGGCCTGCTGCGGGTCAATGCCCTTCTGCAGGTCACTTTCAAACTGTGCGGTGCTGGCTTCAATTTCCGCATGACAGGCGCGGCCCTTGTCGGTGGCGACAAGCCGTTTCAAGCGGGCGTCCTTCTCGACGGCGCAGCGGGTGATGAAACCGTCCTGCTCCATGCCCTGCAAAAGGGCGGTGACGCTGGAGCGGCGAATGTTGAACCACTGTTCAATATCGCGCTGGTAAACATCCCGCCCGTTGCGGTTGGCGCGGACGATGTCGCCAAGCACCATGCCCCGCACACCGGAAAGATCCGGGTTGACGCCGGAAATGCGGGCATCGAGCGCCCTGCGTATGACCCGCGCGCTCTGGTTCAGCAGTGCGCCGAAGAGAACATCGGCACAGCAGCCGCAGTCATTTGGCGATGGTTCGTGCATGATTTCCTCCCTTCCCTGTTGATGTTGCGATAATCAGTTAGATTGTGGATTGTTCGCCTTCTAACTGTTCGTTTGCGTACTTTACTAGTATATCACAGGTTTGGGGAATGTCAAGAGGTTTTTTAGGTTGTGTCTGCGGGGCTTTGCGTGCGCGTTTGCCATTAGCCGCCGCTTTCCGGCTCCACCCCTAAATACGGCAGCGCCTTCCTTAGTACCTCAGCGCACACCGGGCCGGAGAGTGCCCCACCGCTGGTGGTCCAGCTGTGGGGTTCATCCAAGCAGATCAGCACCGCAATTTTCGGGTCGTCTATGGGCGCGACCGACACGAAGCTTGCAATGCGTGCCCCCTCGTTGGCGCTGTCCAGCTTCTGGCTCGTACCGCTCTTGCCGCCGACACGGTAGCCTTCCAGCGCGGCCTGCTTGCCGGTGCCGCCGGTCACGACGCCCTCCATCAAGCGGCGCATCGTGGCCGAGGTTTCCTCGCTGATGACCCGCCGCTTCACGGTCGGCGCCATTTCCTTTATAATAGTCCCGTCCGGGGCCGTGATTTTCGCCACCACATAGGGCTGCATCAGCTCACCGCCGTTCACCACCGCACAAACCGCTGTGAGCATCTGTAAATAGCTGACCTTGCTGCTCTGCCCAAAGGAACAACTCGCCAGCTCCACCGGGCCCATTTTATCCGCCGTGTAATACTCGCTGCGGCGTATCTCGCCCGGCAGGTCGATACCCGTTGCCTCCCGCAGGCCGAAGGCCGCAAAATAATCGCAGAAACGTTCTTTCCCGAGACGTGCGCCGATTTGGATAAAGCAGGGGTTGCAGCTGACCGCCAGCCCCCGGGCAAATGTCTCGGTGCCGTGGATGTGCCCGTTGGCGCAGCGGAACCGCGTACCTGCGACAGAAATTTTACCCGCGCAGGTAAAATAATCTGTGGCCCTGCACGCACCGGAGTCCAGCGCCGCCGACGCCGTGATGAGCTTGAACACGCTGCCCGGCTCGTACAGGTCGCTGATGGCCTTGTTGCGCCACTGGGCCTGCTGAGCTTTTTGCAGTGCAGCGCTGCGTTCCTCGCCGCTCAAGGCGTTCACAGCGTCGCGGACTTCCTTATTTATAAGAGTGCGCGGCGCATTGGGGTCGTAGTCTGGTTGGCAGGACATGGCCAGTACCGCGCCGGTGTGGACGTCCATCACGATGCCGACGCCCCGCTCGGCGACATGGTGCTCCTCCACGGCGGCGGCCAGGGCACTTTCGAGCCAATGCTGGATGTTCGCGTCGATGGTCAGCGTCAGTGTGTTGCCGGGTACGGCGTCCACCAGCGTTTGGTAGTGGGTGGGCAGGTCGTACCCCCAGGCGTTCTTGGCGGTCAGGATGCGCCCATTCTGCCCGGTCAATTCATCGTTGTAGCGCAGTTCCAGCCCCCACAGGCCCGCGTTGTCCACATCGGTAAAGCCCAGGATGCCGCCCATAAAGTTTCCTTCCGGGTAGACGCGCTTGGTGTCCTGGCGTATCTGCACGCCATCCACGCCGTTGACCGTGCACCAGTCCCGCACGGCATCGGCCATATCTTTATCCACACGGCGGCGCAAAAGGCAGTCGTTGGAGCTGCGCTGGCTGAATTTTGCCAATGTATCGTCATAATCCAGTTTCAAGATCTCGCTCAGCGCCCGGGCAGCGGGTTCAACTTTGTCGTCGGCCATTTCCCGCGGGGCGGCGCGGATGGTCCAGCAGGTCTCGCTGGCAGCCAGCAGCGTGCCGTCGGCGGAGTAAATCTCCCCGCGGGCGGCGGGCAGCGTGGCCCCGCGCAGCTGTTGGTCGGCGGCACGGGCCGCGTAGCCGCCGGGGTCACGCAGCATCAGGATGAACAGCCGCACGACCAGCCCGCCCAGGCACCCCACCGCCAGCACCGCCGCCAAAAGCCGCGTGCGCAGGCGCATTTTTGCGTTTTGCTGCGGCGTAATATGACGCATACGCTCTGCCCCCTTCCCCATACAATAAGCGTATGAGGCCGCAATGGGCAAAATGACGAATTATCGGCAGTAAATTCTCCGTATTGTCGATTGACCATTTAGACATAAAGGGTGTATACTGTATATAATAGATTTTGACATTTAATTATCAAAGTCAAAAAGAGCATTTTATTTATATAAGGAGGCATAACCCTATGGCTAGATTTACTTTACCTCGTGACCTGTACCACGGCCCCAACGCGCTGGAAGCGCTGAAAACGCTGCCCGGCAAACGCGCGATGATTTGCGTCGGTGGCGGCTCGATGAAGCGTTTCGGCTTCCTGGACCGTGCGGAGGCGTACTTAAAAGAGGCCGGCATGGAGGTTGAGCTGTTTGAAGGCATTGAGCCTGACCCGTCGGTCGAGACAGTCATGAAGGGCGCTGCCGCTATGGAAAAATTCCAGCCTGACTGGATCGTCGCGATCGGCGGCGGCTCCCCCATCGATGCCGCCAAGGCCATGTGGATCAAGTACGAGTACCCCGATATCACCTTTGAGGATATGTGCAAGGTGTTCGGCATCCCGCCGCTGCGCCGCAAGGCCCATTTCTGCGCCATTTCTTCCACCTCCGGCACCGCGACCGAGGTCACGGCGTTCTCCATCATCACCGACTACGAGAAGGGTATCAAGTACCCCATCGCTGACTTTGAGATCACCCCCGATGTCGCCATCGTTGACCCAGAGCTGGCCCACACCATGCCTAAGAAACTCGTCGCCCACACCGGTATGGACGCCATGACCCACGCCATCGAGGCTTATGTTTCCACCGCCAACTGCGACTTCACCGACCCGCTGGCCCTGCACGCCATCGAGATGATCCAGGCGGATCTCGTCGGCAGCTACAACGGCGATATGGAAAAGCGCGATGCGATGCACAACGCCCAGTGCCTGGCCGGTATGGCGTTCTCGAACGCTTTGCTGGGCATCGTCCACAGCATGGCCCACAAGACCGGCGCGGCCTTTGCTGATTACGGCGCCCACATCATCCACGGCGCAGCCAACGCCATGTACCTGCCCAAGGTCATTGCCTTCAATGCGAAGGATCCGACCGCCAAGGCACGCTACGGCGTTATCGCTGACAAGATGCACCTGGGCGGCGCGAACGACGACGAGAAGGTCGATCTGCTCATCAAATACCTGCGCGGCATGAACGACGATTTGAATATCCCGCACTGCATCGGCCACTACGGCCCCGACTCCTACCCCGCAGAGCAGGGCTTCGTGCCGGAGAATGTATTCCTTGAGAGACTGCCTGAAATCGCCAAGAACGCGATTGCCGACGCCTGCACCGGTTCCAACCCGCGCCAGCCCAGCCAGGAAGAGATGGAAAAGCTGCTGAAGTGCTGCTACTACGACACCGAGGTCGACTTCTAAACCAGATTTATTCCTAACTTTAACAAGCCCGCAGCAACCTCCAAACTGCTGTGTTCCCCTGCCCCGGCCGCGTCCCTCTGCGGCCGGGGCCTTGTTTTTTTGTAAAGTGAGCAATATCCTTGCGATTTTATTTTTCGCCATTTTGGCTGCAAACGCTGCCGTTACAATGTTTTATGCTATATTTTGCACAAGTGTCAAAACGTTGATTTCGTATAAATTTTGCGGTATAATAACGGTAAAATCCAAGAAAAAAAGGAGTAATTTCATGGCAGCCACTGCAAAGCCGCAAGCGCCGCTCTTCACCAAGCGGGCGCTGTTTGCCCTGATCTGGCCCCTGCTGCTGGAGCAGACCCTCAGCGTGACCATGGGCATGGCCGATACACTGATGGTCTCCGGCGTGGGCGAAGCCGCTGTTTCCAGCGTTTCACTGGTGGACAGCCTGAATATTTTGATTATTCAAATTCTGTCTGCCCTGGCCACCGGCGGCGCGGTCATTGCCAGCCAATACCTGGGCCGCAAGGACGAGGAAAATGCCAGCCATAGCGCCGCCCAGCTGTACAGCGTGCTGGGCATTTCCACCATCACGGTGGGCGTTGTCTGTATGCTGCTCTCCCGCCCGATTCTGCGCGGCGTATTTGGCAGCATCGACGACGACGTCATGCGGTTTGCCCAGCAGTATTTCCTCATCAGCGCGGTGTCGTATCCCTTCATCGGGCTGTACAACGGCGGCGCGGCGCTGTTCCGGGCGCAGGGCAACAGCCGTATCAGTATGCTGGCAAGCCTGGTCATGAACATCATCAACATCGCAGGCAACGCCATTTTAATTTACGGTTTCCGCATGGGTGTTATCGGCGCGGCGCTGGCAACACTGATTGGCCGCGTGTTCGCCGCCGTGTTCATCCTGTGGCAGAACCAGAATATGCACAACCCGCTGCGGGTCCAGCACTTCGCCGACCTGCGCCCCCGGCGCGAGCCGATCATGAAGGTGCTGTCCATCGGTATCCCCTCGGGGCTTGAAAATGGAATGTTCCAGATCGGCAAGCTCTGCGTCAGCAGCCTGACGTCCACCCTGGGCACCTCGGCCATTGCGGCCAACGCAGTGGCGAACTCCGTTTCGACGCTGGCGAACATTCCCGGCGCGACGATAAGCCTGGCGATGATTCCCGTCATCGGCCGATGTCTGGGTGCGGGCGAGAAAAAGCAGGCTCAGCGCTACACCATGACCCTGATGGGCGTTGCCATGACCGGCCTGGCGCTGTCCAACCTGGCGCTGTTCATCCTGATGCCCGAGGTCGTGACCTGGTTCAGCCTCTCGACCGAGGCCTCGACGATGTGTACCCATGTGGTCCACTGGTTCAATCTGTTCAGCGTGTTCTTTTGGGCGACGAGCTTTACCCTGCCCAACGCCCTGCGCGCGGGCGGCGATGCCAAGTACACGATGACGGTCAGCATCATCAGTATGTGGCTGTTCCGCGTGATTTTGAGCTATGTTTTCGTCTTGCAGTTCCACATGGGCCTGACCGGCGTCTGGTTCGGTATGTTCATCGACTGGATCTGCCGCAGCCTGTGCTTCGGCGTGCGGTTCTTCCGTGGGAAGTGGATGGAGCATAAGGTGATATAAGCCACAAAAAATTTCCCTGCCCGGCGTGGACAGGGAGATTTTTATTTCATAAGGGTGAAACCTTACTCCACCATATACTCAAAATCAATGCGGCCCAGCGCCACATCGGCGGCGGCGACCTGAATCTTCATGGAGGAACCCAGCATCCAGCTTTTGCCGGTCAGAGGGTCCAGCATACTCACGCCGTCAATGACCTGCGGCTCGCCCTTGCAGAGCTGGGCGGCGGGCACAAAGCCCTCGACCGTATTGTCCAGCTCAACAAAAACGCCGCGCGGGGTGATGCCCGCCACCGTGCCGGTGTAGACCTCGCCCAGATGGCTGTGCATATACTCGGCCTTGTACAGATCCTCAACGTCGCGCTCGATACGCACGGCAGCGACTTCCTGCTTGCTGGACTTCTCGCTGGCCTGCTGGGCAAACTCATTAAAGTCCTTCTGCAGCTGGCTGGCCGATGCGCCGGTGAGCATTTCGCTCAGAATGCGATGGATAGCCAAATCCGGGTAACGGCGGATGGGGCTGGTAAAGTGGGCGTAGTCCGCCAGCACCAGGCCGTAGTGGCCCAGGGGCTGTGGGGCGTAGCGGGCCTTCTGCATACTGCGCAGGATACCGGTGTGCACAGGGATTTGAATGGGCTGGTCGCGGGTCTCGTCCAGCAGGGCGGCCAGTTCCAGCTGCGTCGGGATGGGGTTCTTGAACTTAGCGTTCAGGCCGCAGGCCAGCAGTGTGGCGGACAGCTTTTCCATCTTCTCGGCATCGGGAGCCTCGTGTACACGGTAGACAAAGGGCACCTTGTTGGTGCGGCCCGCGTTGGCGGCGCACTGGTTCGCCAGCAGCATGAACTCCTCGATCATGCACTCCGACGTGCCGCGGTCGCGCTTGACGATGTCCACACAGCGGCCGTTCTCGTCCATGACAAGCTTTGCCTCGTTGGACTCGATGTCCATGCCGCCGCGGGCCTTGCGCAGCACAAGGCGCTTGCGGTACAGCTCGTCCATGACGGGCAGCTGGTCCAGCACGGCGGCGTACTTGGTCTGCAAGTCGGTCAGGTCTGCCCCCTCTTCCGGCTCAAGCAGGGCGTTGATTTCTTTATACACACCTTTGACGCGGCTGCAAATCACACTCTTGACGAACTTGTAGCTGCGGATTTCGCCGTTCTCGTCCAGACGCATCAGGCAGGAGAACGCCAGACGGTCCTCGCCCTCGTTCAGCGAGCAGATACCGTTGGACAGCTGGGTCGGCAGCATCGGGATGACCTTGTCGGCGTAGTAAATGCTCGTTGCGCGCTCAAAGGCTTCCTCGTCCAGGGCGGAACCGGGGCGCACATAATGGCTGACGTCGGCAATGTGGACGCCCAGTTCGTAGCCGTCGTCCAGCTTTTGCAGGCTGATGGCATCGTCGATGTCCTTCGTCTCAGCGGAGTCGATGGTGAAGATGGGGATGCCGCGCAGGTCCAGCCGCTTCGCGGCCTCGGTCGGGTCAATCGTGGCGTCGTCATAGGCGTGGGCCTCTTCCAGCACCTCGGGCGGGAACTCGAGCCGGACGTTGCGGCCGTACAGAATGGCCTTGGCGCACTCGGAGGCGTAGTCGGAGGAGCCGAACTTCTCGACGACGGCGGCACGGTGGTCACTGTGGCGGTTGCCGCGGTGGGTAATGAGGAAACCGACCTTGTCGCCCAGGTGGACGCCCTCGCTCCCCTGTTTCGCCAGCAGGAACTTCACATCGCGGCAGCCGTCCGGCTCAACGGCCAGGCGGCCATCCTCAGACAGGCAGACCGTACCGGCAAAGCGGTTGTTAGGCACGGTGACTTCGACGACCTCACCCTCAGAGGAACCCTCCACGCGGGGATGGTCGAACAGCTTGACGTTGATCTTGTCCTGGGGCATCGCGCCGTGCAGTGCGCGGCCCGGGATGAAAATATCGCCTTCGCCGTCGTCGCGGCTGGCAAAGCCGAAGCGGGCCGCCAGCTTGACCAGCGTGCAGGGGATGGTCTCGGGGGCATTGGCATTCACATAGGTGGCAAAACCCGGGGCATAGGTGCCGTTGCGCATCGACAGCTCGCCGGTGGCGACCATGGCCGACACGCTGGTGCGCAGGCGGGAATTATCCACCTGCAAATTGTTCTGCAGCTCGCGCAGCGTCATGGGGCGGCGCTTGACGGCGTTTAAAATATTTTTCTGTAACGGTGTCATGTGTACTCCTTTAATTTACGTCGCACCGCCGTCCGGCGGTGCCCTACCAGTTTGACTTCTTTATATACTTTCACAAAAAACGGCCCGCCGGGGCGCTGCCTGCAAAGGCCTAAAGCGCTTGGCGGACCCTTTTGTTTTGTGCTTACCCTGCCAAAATCACAGGCGTGCGCTGAGGACGCAGACGACCAGCGTGACGACAAAGAAAACAACGCCGCAGACCTTGGTCAGCTTGGCCAGCTTAGCGTCCACGCCGCGCTCACGGCCAGCTGCCATCGTGGCGGAGCTTTCGCCCATGATCGCGCCAGACAGACCCTGGCCCTTCTGCTCCTGAGCGAGGGTGAAAACGATGATCAACAGGGACACGACGACGAGGACGACGCCGAGAGCGATCTCATACCAGTTCATTGATTAGCACTCCTTCTATTTCTATCCACGCCGCCATGACGTGAAAAGTCTCATGCACCGTACAGTATAGCATAGATTTCTGTACGATGCAAGCGCTTTTTCACGTTTTGTGCGTAAAATCAGTTTTGCAGCGCAATTTGTTCGCCCTGCACCAGTGGGTAGCGGGTCAGCTTGGTGCTGTCCAGGTTTTCCCGGTGCATATCCACAGCGGTGATCTGGTGGTTGCCGTAGGTCGTGTAGTAATAAATGCCTTTGTCGGCGTTGCAGCAGCTGGTGTAGAGCGTGATCTCATACTTGCCGCCGTCCAGCTCACAGCAGCCGCGCTGCTGTTCGACCGAGTGCAGGATGTGGAAGAACTGGTTGACACTCTCGGCCTCGCCGCTGCCGGATTTGGCGTTCATACGCACAAAGGCCGCACGGACAAAGCGGGACTGGCTGGACAGGTCGCCCGGCAGGCCCAGCCCGCCCAGGCCGCGGCTGTACGCGGTCAGGTCCAGCCCCTCGGCAAAGGTACTGGCGGGTGTGCGGGGCGACAGGGCGCGGTAGTTGTTCAGCGCAAAAAGCTGCTGCGGGAACGGCGGGTTGTTTGTCAGCACGCCCACCGGGTCATCATAAATGTGCAGGCCGTCGGCGGTGGATTCCACCACAACGCTGCCGGTCTTGTCGGCAATCAGCCAATGCAGCTGGGCCAGGGGCAGCTGGTCACTGAATGGAATATTGACGATGTTTGTCTTTTCCAGCAGCGTGCGGGCCTCGGCCAGGGTGGCGCAGCTGCCCAGCAGCCAGGGAATCAATTCAAACTGTGTGACGTTGTTTTTACCCTCAGCCGCCGGATGGTAGACCGCGTTGCCCACAAAGTTCAGCCCCGCAATGCCGAGGCCCTTCTCATTGACAGCGTCGTAATACAGCGGGTACTCCCCCGCCACGTAGGCCATGCCGATCATGGCGTATTTCGTGCGGAAATTCCCCATGCAGCGCAGGGCAAATGGATAGGCACGCGGCGTGACCGTGACCTCGTCGCCGTAGGAAAATTCATAGTCCAGATTGCGGCCAAAGTAGAAATCTTCGGTTTTATACGTTGCAGCGGTACACATGGCAAGCGCCCCTTTTTATAAAAAATGTAGTATGTTTCTTATGTTGAGATGTAGGGGCGAACATTGTTCGCCCGCAGCACACGACGGCAGCCGCAAAGTCCCGTGGTCGCACGCTGTGCGCCCCTACACATTTGGCGAGTCAATGCAACTAGTGTACCACGCCAGCAAGGAATAATCCACCGGGAAATTGTAAACAAATAGCGGCGGGGGTGTTTCCTGCCGCCATTTGGCTGTATATTACTGTTTCGCTTTTTTGGATGCCGCCATGCCCAGGTATGCGCCGCCGCTCAACAGGAGCAGCGCGAACAGCAGCGTGACACTGCTGTTATCCCCAGTCTGGGGAATCGTGGGCACCACCTTCGGGGTGGGCGCGGGGGTAGGCACCGTCGTCGGCTGCGGAGTGGCCGTTGCCTGCACCGTAGCAGCAGGTGCTGCCGTAGCAGAGGGCTGTTCTGTGGGCGCAGGGGTCGGGGTTGCTGCCTCCTGCGGTTTCAGCTTGGCCGTCACAATCTGTTCTTTGGTAATTTCAGTCGCAGCGGTGGCGTCACTGTAATACTTGCCGCAGCCCTCGCAGTACCAATATTCAATGTTGCCCTCGGCCTCGGTGGTAGCTGCCTTGGCCTCCACATGGGTGAGCGCCGTGTGGTTTGCGGGGTCAAGGTCGCCGTAGGGCGTCTGGCAGGCATCACAAAGCGCCTGCGCCGTGCAGGTGGCCGTGCCGCCGGAATGGCTGTTGCAGACGAGCGCGCCGCCCTCGGTGGAGAAGCCGCCCTCGACCGTGACCGTGCCATTGTTCGTGAAGGTGTTGCCTGCACCGACCGACAGGGACGCGCCCTCCGGGATGACGAGCGTCTTGCCTGCGTCCAGCGTTGTATTGCCAAGCAGTGTCGCATTGCCGATGACCGTGCCGGAATTGCCGTTGAAGAGCACACTGTCGGTAATGTCGCCCCCCTTGACGGAATTTTCGTGGTTCGTCTCGACCCAGGAGCCTGTTACAGTGGTCGTACCATTTGCAGCGACGGCATAGTAGTTTTCAGCTTCGCTGACCTTCACAGTGCTGTTCTGAATCGAAACATCCCCACGCGAGAAGATTCCTGCATCTCCGGTGGAGGTTGCCTCGATCTGACTGTTTTCAATGGAAACACTGCCACTGCCAAACAGCGCCGGGTAGTAGCCGGAAGCATTCACTTTTGCACCATCAGAGATTTCCAGCTTTCCGTCTGCGTAAATGCCATTGCTGTTTTCACTCTTTGCTTCAACATTGCCGCCGGAAATTGCAAGATCTCCACCCACACTAAGCGCCACGTCATACCCGGTCGCCTTGATGGCAGCATTTTCTGTCACGCTGACATTCGCAGGAGAAACCAGACCATAACCTGCATATTGGCCGGTCGTAGGCCTACCCTGCACTTCCAGATAGCTGTTGCCGCTCATTGTCAGGTCTGCGCCATTAAAAATTTCCAATCCGCTCACCGAATACGCCGACGGCGTTTCCGGTTCCGCATGCAGACAGCGCAGCGTGGCGCTGTCCTTCATCGTTACCGAGTGGGTGTTGTCGCCAGACTTCACACCAATTTTCAGCGGTGCATAGTCACTGCTGGACGTGTAGGTCACATCCGCATTACCGTCCAGTACACAAGCACCATTCCACTCGCAGGAGTCACCCGCATCTGCTGGAGAATTTACGATAACCTTCGTATCCGTAATGTGCAGTGCACTGGGCATATAGGTTGTTTTCTGCCCCACGCTAACATAGCTCGCATTCAGCGTTCCTGCACCCTTGATCGTCAGGTCATTCGCGGTCACTTTGCTGATTGTATTGACCGTATTTTCCGGAATTTCCAGCACCATTTTGACAGGGCTGTTCTCAACAACAATGCCGCCATTCACAGTCACATTTTTTGCAACGATGTAGAACGTCTGCCCTATTTCTTCGGGGTTGTTACTGCCCCAGACGCTGATTTTCTTATCCGTTTTACCCGTAAGTACGTAGGTTACATCCCGCTTGAGAAGCTTGATTGACTTATCTTCTATTTTGTAATCGGGACTTGCGTCCGTGTTACCCCCCCCCACGTCGATGTTGATGGTCGTCGGCACGTCGTCTGCAAACGCCGCCATCGGGACGAAGCAGAGCACCATGCAGAGCGCCACCAGGATGCTCAACACATACTTTTTCATGATTTCCTCCTTCAAATATTTGCCGTTCGATTTGCCGCCAGAAACTTTTCCTCATTTCCGCAGTATTTTAAGCACTTTTAACTATATACCCCTATCCAAAATTTGTCAAGAAACGCACAGAAATCAAACATCCGCGCAAAAATCGTACAAAAAAGCGCACCGGCTTACCGCCGATGCGCTTGCAGACTATGCTATAAAATCAGTTTTTCTTTTCTTCTTCCTGCTTGGCGACCTCGTGTGTCTTGTAGGCAATGCCCAGTTCACGCACGGCGACAATCAGAATCGCAACGACCAGGAAGATGGCGGCCATCGTGAGGGCAGAAGCTGCCGCACCTGCGGCCTCGCTCTTCTCCTTTTTGCCCTCGCTGGCCGGGGAAACGATGCTGATGGTGGCGTAGTTGGTAGCGCTGTCCATCGCCTTGATGCCGGTATCCACGATGGTCTCGCAGATGCTCTGGCAGCGCTCTGCATCGTCATCGGTCACCGAAACATTGATGGTCTGCGTGTCGCTGGGAACCGTCACGGTAATATTCTCGCGCAGATTGTCCACCTTGGCATTGACGGCGTCCTCGTTCTCCACATCGATATCCTCGCTGTCCAGCGCGTACTGCTTGGCGATGGGCGCAATGACGGAGTCGCTGGAAACGATCTGCGAGAAGGAGTTTGCCAGCATACTGATCTTGGAGGACTCGTTCATATCGTTACTGGTGTCGATCACATCACGGTTCAGGTCAACGAACAGCAACGCCGTGGAGGTATATTTCTCTTCCTTAAATACCTTGGCCTTGACAAAGCCGACCACACCGCCGAGCACAAAGAACACCAGCAGCAGCGCAATGTAGCGCTTTGCAATCAGCAGGCCTTTTTTGCAAAGGGTGATGATGTCATAAATGTCCATTTCATCGTCATCGTCGTTCTCATAGCGGACGTAGACGTAGTTGCGATCGGCCAGCTTCTCCTGGGCGACGTCCTTGCAGTTCATTTCCTCTGCCATAAACTCTATATCCTTTCCGTGTTGTGTGCATACGAATATAGTTTATAATAACACATTTCCCGTCAAAAATCAACCGTGTTCGGCCAATCAAATCTTTCTACTTGATTTTTGGCAGAGAAATCGATATAATGATAAAGTATCCGTATATTTCTGGGGAAAATGTCTCAGTAGCGCAGCCGGATAGAGCACACGCCTTCTAAGCGGTTGTCCAATCCTCACTATTTACAATTTCATTTGATATACGCGCCAATAGCTCAGCTGGATAGAGCGTCCCCCTCCTAAGCGGCAGATTGTTCGATTCCTTCGAGCAATGAAAATTGCATAAATCTTAAAAATGTCTCAGTAGCTCAGCTGGATAGAGCACACGCCTCCTAAGCGTGGGGTCGGAGGTTCAAATCCTCTCTGGGACGCCAGAAAGCACCGCTGCAAGCCTTTTTCGGGGTTTGCAGCGTTTTTTTATTCCTCCTTCTCCCGGTAATTTTACTTCCGTTACCGGGAGATTTTTATACGCCGCATGATGTATATTTGCTAATTGGACTCGAACGCTTTTCAGAAATTTGCTAAGAAAATTCTGCGTTTTGCTAATTCGATTTTTCGGATCACTTTGCCGGGGCTTGCGCCGCTATCAGGGCTGCGAGCGCACTTGCAAGCTCCGGCGACTTCTGAAGCTGCTCCACAAGGCTTTCAAGGTCCAGGGTCGCAGGTTCCGATTTTGCCGGTTCCTCCGGCGGACGGACATTGCGAAGATCAGGCTTGGCATAGAAGGCTGTCTCGAATTTCTGAGCATTGACCTTTCTATCCTCGTCCAGAATATGAGCATAGATACTGGTTATCATGTCGATCTCGGCATGGCCTGTATCGCCCTGGGTGGCTTTCAGATCGCCGTGGTTCAGTTTCAGTTTGTAAGTGGTACTGGAATGACGGAGAGAATGAAAGACCACCTTCGGCAGCCCTGCGTCCTCACGGAGCTTTGCAAACTCTTTGAGGATGATCCGATCCTCGCAGGGCCGTCCATTGGGAAGTGCCACCACCAGATCGAAGTCCTGATACTCGTCGCCCAGGAAGCCTTTCAACTCGTCCTGGGACTTCTTCCATTCCCGCAGGATGTAGGCAAGCGTTTTCGGCAGCCACACCTTACGGATACTGGAGTCAGTTTTCGGCTTTTTCAGGATAATTCTTGTGCTGGTGTTCGGCATGAGCGGAGTGAAGATGTAATAGATATCCTTCTCACCTAGCGTTTCAATCGCCCGTTTGGAAGCCCGTGTCAGCTCCTTGTCGATGTAGACATAGGCATTATCCGCCGCAATATCTTCATCGGAAATATGGACGTTTTCCCAGGTCAGCCCCAGGATTTCACCCATACGCAGAGAGCAGGCAAAGGAAAGGTTCATTGCTACATAGAGTTTGCTGTCCGTGCATTTGTCCAAGGCAAGGCGGATCATATCCGCCGTCCAGATATCCCGTTTCGCATACTCCGTTTTCGGGAGGATCACATTGTCAAAGGGATTTCTTGCAATGATTTCCCAGCGTACCGCCTGCTTAAACGCACACCGCAGGAGCTTGATGATCTTTTCAATGGTCTTGTCGCTGACATAGGTGGTAACAGCCTTTCGGGTCTTGGTAGACACCGACTTGGTTTTCTGCAAGGTCTGGATATAACCGTCAACCGCACGGGGAGTAACCGCCTGTACCTCCATATCACCGATGATCGGATTGATATAGTTCGCAATCAGCGCCGTTTGGCCGTCATACATAGACACGCCCCATTTCTTTTCTCCGTAAAGAGATACGAAGTCATAAAGGAACTCGGTGATCGTCTGATTGCTTGGCGGGAGAAAAGTTCCCGTGTGCTGCTGATTTTCGATTTCCGCCTTGCGCTTTAAGGCCTCTTTGTGGGTATAAAGAACGGCGGCCTTGATTTATTCAAAGCCGCCGCAGCGATAAATAAGCATGGGTAGTGTCTGTCGAACGACAGCTTTTTTCTTTTGCCGTCGTCCGGCAGATGAATGAAAAATTATTGTATTTCGAGTGTCACAGTCAATACATTGGATTTAATTTCAGCAGAAACATTTCCGCCCAGTTTATCCGTCAGCAACTTTACAACCGCAAGTCCTACTCCTGTACCACCGTTGTGTCTGGATGCGTCCCCTGTATAAAATCGTTCAAAGAGGCGGGCGGGGTTTATTTCGGTTTTGCTATTGATCGGATTTTCAATCGTGAAAATAGCCCTATTTTCTCTTGCCTGCTTTAAGCTCATTTTTATATCGCCGGATGAATAACGTATCGCATTTGTCAGAAGATTTTGTAAAATCCTTTCCACCATGCTGTAATCAGAATTGAGATAGATAGAATGGGACGGCAAATCAATTTCAGGGGATAAATTTTTTGCTTCCAATGCAGGAGCATTCTCTGAGATAAGATTTATCAGCAAATTAGACAGGTTAAAATCTTCTCGCCGGGGTGTTATCTGCTCGGCATCCAAAATAGACAGGTCATAAAAAGTCTGTACCAATTCTTTCATTCTTTCTGCTTTGTGAAAAATGGTTTCTATTCGCTGTGCCTGCCTGTCTGTCAGAGTTTCTTTTCTTAATAGCTGTAAATGTCCGAGTATAACGGTCAATGGTGTCCGCAGGTCATGTGAAATATTTGCAATCGACTCCTTCAGATAGTTCTCGTGGCGTAGCGTACTGGCAATCAACTGCCTTTGATTATCGATATACTGGTTTAGTATTCCTGCCAGTTGTTCCAAATCTTTGTCAATTAAAGAGATGTCCAGCATTTTCTCGGATTTGCCATTTACCAATTCAGCTATCTGTTTTGATAGATTGCGGATTTGCCGTTTCGTTTGTAGATATTTGAATAGCAAGATAAGCAACAGCAAAAATACAATCAGTAGCAGTAGCTCTATTTTAGACACCTCCCTCTTTCCGTTTTCTAATTGAAATCTATTTTAATTCACATTTCCGAAAGCTGCACCATGATAAAATTAACAGCGCAACGACCCAAACAATTCCAATCAAAATCGGGAATGGTTGGAAGATTGCTGTGCTGGTAACTGCCTCCCTTATTTGATAAGTTGGCAAAAAAGCTACTGGAAATTTCAACATCATTCCAAAACCCAGATAAAGACTAAGTACAAACGTCGTAACGGCTGTAACAGCAATCGCTTTTGCAGAATTACGCAGTGAAAAGCAAATCCAGATTGCAATGAAAAAAGTAGCACTGTTCAAAAGTAAAGAGTATAGAACCGCCTTAGCAGCCTGATAAATAAAGATCCCTCCATCAATAAATCCAAATCTGAAAAATTCTCTTATACACCCGGCAATGGGATAAACAAGAGCCATGACGTTAAAGGCAATCAAATATGTAATTACCTTTGAAAAGAAGATTGATTTTCTGGAATGGCCCGCAGTTATTTCAAGATCGACTGTCCGGCAGGAAAATTCCTGTCCTAAAATCAAAGCTAAAATACTGGACATCAGAATGAGCAGAAAGGTAGAATCATAGACCATCCCATTGAAAATATCTGCGAGGGAAGTAGCAGCCCCGCCGGTTGGCCCCATAACTTCCGGGACATAAGTTTCTGCGGTAAAAAAGCCAATTAGAAAGATGCCGACCACGCCACACCAATACAAGAAATTATGAGATAATTGATATCTTTCCATTTTTAATAGATTACTCATTTCGACACCTCCCTGTCACTTCAAATCAGAACGCCTAAATCCCCAATAAGCGCCAAAATATAAAATGAATATCCACAAAAAATCTGTGAGAACAAACTGCGCCATTGACGGAGTAAATTGTTGTAGTGCAATCAGCCGGAGCTGTCCCATTGGCAACATTCTTGAAATAGAGAGTGCCTGATCTCCATTCATCAAAAAAATCATCAAGAAAAAAAGAACCATCGGGACAGCTAAAGTTTTTCCTATATCGCGAAACAGAAAAGCAAAGAAAAATGGCAACAGGCACATTGCAAATAAAGAAACAACCACAAGCAAAACGGTATAGAGATTGCCGCTAATACTCACGAAATTTTCTTTGAAGCAAAGCCCGCCAATCAATCCATGTACCAGTAATGGTAAAGCTAAAATCGTCATACAGGCTATTTGATAGGCTGCCAGTTTTGCAAGTAATATCTGTCCTCGGTTATGGCCTGCATTGATATAGGATTGCAGTGTTCTTTGTCCAAAGTCATTTCCAACAAACAACGCGGAAAAGACGATTGCCAGAAAATAGAGAATAGGCACATTATATAACGATGCAAAAAATAAACTGGATGTTTCTCCAATACTGTCTAACAACAGCACACTGCTCAAAAAAAGATTAAACGCCACAATCCCCCAAAAGTACCGGCTATGAAACAATTTATAAAACTCAGCATTTAGGAGATTTAACATTTTCTGAACCTCCTATCTTGCTTAAAAAGTAATCTTCCAGTGTATCGCCGGATACAGAAAGCCCTGTAACGAGGATATGCTCATCCGACAAAACAGCCGCTACTTTTTCCAAATCATCAAGATAATCGTACAGGCGAATTGTCCCATCGGGCAGCAACTTGAAATTTTCTGTATGAAGTTTTTCTTCCAATACAAGCAGCGCCTTTTGCGGGTCGGTAGCCTTGATTGCAATATGCCGTTTACAGCGTTCATTCAATTCCTGATCGGAGATTTCTTCAATGATTTTCCCTTTGTCAATTAAAATAAATTCTGTTGCGGTTTGGTATAGTTCCTCTAAAATATGGCTGGACACCAAAATTGTCATGCCATATTCTTTGTTCAAGGATTTCAGCAAATTCCTGACTTCGACAATCCCGGCAGGGTCAAGTCCGTTGATCGGTTCATCGAGAATTAAAAATTCTGGCGTGTTCAAGAGAGCGATTGCAATTCCCAGCCGTTGCCTCATACCCAAAGAAAAATTGCGAACACTCTTTTTGCCAGTGTCCTTTAAGCCAACCATACTCAAAGTCTTTTCAATCACTGCTTTATCGGGGATGCCGCGTTGGATGCGTTGTATCTCCATATTTTGATAAGCTGTCATGGACGGAAAGAGTGCAGGCGTTTCGATCATGCAGCCGATCCGCTTTCTCTGCTCCTGCAAATCTTTTGCAGAACTCTTTCCCCATAAGGCCAAAGTGCCGCTGGTCGGGAATGCCAGACCTGTAACCAATCTCAGGAAAGTAGTTTTACCTGCTCCGTTCTGGCCAATAAAACCGTAGATTTTCCCTTTCTCAATTTGCAAGTCAATATGGTCTAAGGCAACAGTATGCCGATATTCTTTGGTCAAATCGTGTGCCTCTAAAATGATAGGACTCATATCATCAGCCTCCTTTTATGATTGATTGTAAGAGGCGATCATAAAGAATTTCTTAAATCCAAACAGAAAACTCTAAAGAATATCTAAAGCCAGGGGCTTAATCCCTGGCTTTATGCAAACGATATCCAATGCCCCAAACAGTATCTATAAAGTCCTTGTCCGGGCAAACGGCTTTCAATTTGTTTCGGAGATTGCTGATGTGAACATTTAATGTGTTATCCTCACTGATATACTCGGTATTCCAAACACTTTGAAACAAATTTGCTTTTGAGAATATTTTATCCGGGTATTTCATCAGCAACTCCAAAATTGCAAATTCTTTTGCCGTTAAAGTCAATTCGCTGCCCTGCAAAAAGGCGGTATTATCGTTCAAATCCAAAACCAAATCGCCATGACGTAAATGGG
>OOCN01000571.1_pt1 | contig 31747 bp, 24 predicted proteins | sample 1671361 | NCBI WGS metagenome assembly OOCN01 (sample SAMN06348149, study PRJEB24527) | human gut metagenome | biome: human gut; feature: ankylosing spondylitis patient; material: feces | host: Homo sapiens | place: China | collected 2015-10
GGGGCCGGTGGGGCAAAATTGCCCCACCGGCCCCGCGCTTAAACGCGCGGTTGGGCCGTCGCGAACAAAACTATGCCGGATTACGGGGCTGGATAGCGAACCTCCGACCATATCGAAAACCAAGATAATAAAACCGCAGGTAGACTGCTTGCTGTTTTTCAAAAATAGGGGGTATGGATGAGGGCTCCGACTTTAGCTCCGTAATCCGGCGTAGTTTTGGAATGGCACCATATCCGTAACAGCCTTTGATCTCCCGTGGACAGAGGGAAACGGATCATTTTGGCCTTGCGAGGGCTGCCGCGTGACCCGTCTGCCACGAAATGGGCCCATCTACTACGTTTAGACGGCAGCCCTCGACCACGGCAAGTAATGTGAAATGAAAACCGCAGGTAGAACGCCTGCGATTTTTCATGAAACGCGGCTATGGTCAGGGGTATCGGGTCAAACGTAGTAGATGGGCCCATTTCGTGGCGGGCGCCGTCAGCCGATCTCCGCGGGCGGAAGAAAACGGATCATTTTGGTCCCGCGAGCCTTGCGGAGGCGCTCGTGCAGGGCCGACCGAACAAAACTATGCCGGTTTACTACGATGAATTCGACATTTCCGACCATGACTGCATTTTTCTAAATATTACAAGCGTTCTACCTGCGGTTTTGCAAGCGCACAATTTACCGTGGTCGAAGGTGGGCGATTCATCGTAGTAAACCGGCATAGTTTTGATATGGCATTAAATCGGTAGCATCCATTTTGCTATGCCGGAGCGGTCGGCCGTTGGGTAATTACCCTCGCAGGTAGGCGATGGCGATTTGGGTGCGGTTGCGCAGGCCCATTTTGGCCAGGATCGAGCTGATGTGGTTGCGCACCGTGCCTTCTCCCATATAAGCCGTGGCGGCAATCTCCTTGTTATCGAGGCCGCGGGCGATGAGCTCGGCGACTTCGAACTCGCGGTCGGTCAGACCGGCAAAGGCCGCGGGCCGGCGAGTCGCACCGGCCTCAGCGTTCGCCCCATCAAAATCGACATCTTCGATCGCCTTGCCCTCGAGCACGCGTTTGCCATCCATGACCTGCGCCAACGCTGGCGGAATGGCGGCGACATCGGTCTTGATCAGGTAACCGCGGGCGCCCAGCTTGAGCGCCGACACAATGTACTCGTCATCCGAGAATGTCGTCAGAAACACCACGCGTGCCGCGGGGTCGTGCTCAAGGATCTCGCGCGCCGCCGAAAGGCCGTCGCGCCCCGGCATCTGAATGTCGAGCAGCGCGATATCGGGCGCGTGCTCGGCGTAAAGTGCCACCGCGTCGTTGCCGTCGGCTCCGGTGCCAACCACTTCGATCTGCGGCTGGGCGCCCAGGATAATCTTGAGCGAATCGACTACCAAGCGGTCGTCGTCGACAACTATGAGCCTCATCGGGCGTCATCTCCTTGCTGTTTGGGGACGGTGGCAAACACGCGCCAGCCGGGGGCGCCGGCGCGCAGGCCGGCGGTGAAGGTTCCGCCAAGCGCCTCGACGCGCTCGCGCATGGAGACGAGCCCCATGCCTTCTGCGACGCCGCGACCACCCGTCCGGGTCCCGCCAGTGCCATCGTCGGTAACGATGAGCTGGTAAAATGACGGATGTTCCATGCATCGTACAGTGACAGCATGGGCGCAAGCGTGGCGCATGGTGTTGGAGAGCGCCTCGCGCAGGACCGCCGCAAAGCAGTTGGCGACATTTGCGGGCGTATGTTCAGTCATAACTTCAAGCTCAATCTGCGGGCCGCCGTCCGAGCGCGCGCCTTCAACGATGCGTTCGAGCTGCACGGAAAGGTCGACGGCGTTGTCGTTGAGCGCGTGGACGCTGGCGCGCACGAGCTGGAGCGCCTCGTCAACCGTGCGTTTGACATCGGCGAAATCGGCGGCGACGCCGGGCTCGTTGGCGTGGACCACGCGCAAGGCTTCGGTTTGGAGCGAAGCGCGCGTGAGCTGGTGGCCCACGTTATCGTGGATTTCGCGCGCGATGCGGGCGCGTTCGGCGAGCGTTGCGAGCTCGACTTCGTAGTCCTGGCGGTCGGCGAGGTCGCGGTTGCGTGCCTCGAGTGCCAGGGCGCGTTCTTGCAGCTTGTCGCGGGTGCGACGCATGCGTTCCTGTTCGCGCTCCAGCTGCGCAGTGCGCAGCGACAGCAACGTGGCAGCGATCGAAAGGATGGCGGTTAGCAACAGCGTTCGGGTGGTGAGCACGCCGCCACGAAGGTCCGCGACAAGCGCGCAGACAAACACGGCGCCAATCGCCAGCGCGGGCCAGATGCGTTCACGGCGCACGCGTCGCGCGATGTCATAGAAGGCAAGGGGTGCGAACGGCATAAATGGCGGCACGAAGACGGCAGCGATGATGTAAGCGTAGCTCGCGGCCTCGCTCGCGCGATGGGCGTGTTCTTCTCGTGCGACTTCCGACGCCGAGGTGGCTATAACGCCAAGGCAAAACGCCACAACCAGACGAGCGTCCACGGCAAGACCCATGGCGGCCGCAATACAGCACGCCAGCACAATCGATTTGTCGAAAAGCCTGTTCATACGGGTATTGTACGCGATGCTGCGCGCGGGGGAGGCGCCGCCCGGGGCAACCGTGACATTCCTCCCGCGCGGCAAAGCGGCGTCGATCGCTCGCGCGAGCGGGGGTTTCGCCTCCGCCCCCTCGTACTCGTGACAAAGCTCACTGGTGCGCGCCGCCCACTCCTGCGATGATGCAATCGTACCGGGCCACGATCAACAGAAGGGCCGCCTCATGACAGACATCGTCCACGTCGAAAACCTCGTCAAGCGCTATGACGATCTTATCGCGCTCGACCACTTTAACCTGAGCATCGCCCCCGGCGAAATCTTTGGACTGCTCGGCCCCAACGGCTCGGGCAAGACCACGTCCATCAACTGCATTCTGCAGCTGCTTGCCTACGACAAAGGCACCATCGAGCTGTTCGGCGAGCCCATGACGCCCGCCCGCTACGACCTCAAGCGCCGCATAGGCGTGGTGCCGCAGCAGGTGGCGGTGTTCGACGAGCTTACCGTGCGTGAGAACATCGACTATTTCTGCAGTCTTTACGTCAACGACCGCAAGCGCCGCCGTGCGCTCGTGGACGAGGCGATCGACTTTGTCGGTCTGGGCGACTTTGCCAAGTTCCGCCCCGGTAAGCTCTCGGGCGGCCTGGCGCGCCGGCTCAACATTGCCTGCGGCATCGCGCACAAGCCCGAGCTCATCTTCTTCGACGAGCCCACGGTGGCGGTCGACCCCCAGAGCCGCAACGCCATCCTGGAGGGCATTTGCCGCCTGCGCGACGAGGGTGCCACGGTGGTGTATACCAGCCATTACATGGAGGAAATCGAGCAAATCTGCAGCCGCATCATGATCATGGACGGCGGGCGCGTGCTGGCGCAGGGCACCAACGACGAGCTCAAGCGCATGATTCAGATGGGCGAGCGTGTGACCGTCGAGGTCGGCGCCGTCGAGCCCGCCACGGTCGAGCGACTGCGCGCCCTCGAGCATGTGCTTTCGGTTGAGCTGTCCGGCGGTGAGCTCGTCTGCACCTGCGAAGCGAGTCCGCACAATCTGGTCGACATCCTCGACACGCTGCGCGCCGCCGACGTGGCGCTCGGCCGCGTGTGGAGTGAGCCGCCGACCCTCAACGACGTGTTCCTCGAGATCACCGGCCGCGAGCTGCGCGACTAGGGGGCAGCCATGTTCAACACCATTATTATCACGGTCAAGACGCTGCTGCGCCGGCCGAGCACGTGGGTCTGGGGTGCTCTCTTTCCCATTGCGCTTTCCACGATGTTCATGTTTATGTTTGCGAACCTCAGCTCCGACGGCACGGTCGATCCGGTGCCGGTTGCCGTCGTGGCGGACGAGGCCTGGGACGCTTCGACCTTTAAGAGCGTGGCGACGTCGCTCGACGAGGAGGGCGACGACCAACTGCTCGAGATCCATGAGTGCGACGACGCAGCCGATGCGAACCGTGCGCTTAAGGCCGGCGAGGTCGCGGGCATCTATACGGTTGACGCCGAAGGCGCACCCAAGCTCACGCTGCTATCGAGCTACGACAGCTCGCGTGCCTCATCGGTGCTCACCGACCGTAGCATTTTGGAGACGGTGGCAAGCTCGTATACGCAAAATGCCGAGCTCATGTCCCAGATTGCCCAGAACAACCCGGCGGCACTCGCCGACCCGGAGGTGGTTGCGCGCGCCCTGTCGCTCGAGGGCGGAACCCGCCGTGTGAGCCTGACACGCATCACGCCCGATGGCACGGTCATCTACTATTACGCGCTCTTTGGTCTGGTCGCGATGATGTCTGCCGAGTTTGCCGCCTTGAGCGTCGTCGATTTGCAACCCAATCTGTCTGGCCTCGGCGCGCGTCGCTGCGTGGGTGGCCTTTCCAAGACGGCATCGCTAGCCGGTATCTTTGTGGGCTCGTGGCTGGTCTCCTTTGCCTCGATGGCGATCGCAATCGGCTACGTGCGCCTGGTCGTGGGCATCGACTTTGGCGGGCGCGAGGGGCTGTGTCTGGCGGGCGGCGCCGCTTCCGCGCTAGCCGCCACGGGCTTGGGACTCTTTGTGGGCACGCTTCCCGTTAAGGGCGGCAAGGCGTCCAAGTCGGGCATCCTCACGGGCTTTGCCACCACGTGTGCCCTGTTCGCCGGCCTCTACGGTGAGCCGGCGATGGCACTTGCCGACGACGTCGCCCGCGCCTGCCCGGCCGAGTGCTGGCTCAACCCCGTCAAGCTCATCTGCGACATGTTCAATCGCCTGTATTTCTTTGAGGACCTGGGGCCCTTCGCCGTCCGCGCCGGCGCGCTCGTCCTGATGGCGCTGCTGTTCGTTGCCGCCGCCACGCTGATCTTTGGAAGGAGCCGCTATGAGCACCTTTAAGACTGCGCTTCGCATGGCGCTCGCGCACCCGCTCTACCTGCTCATCTATACGGTGTTTATTTCACTGTTGGGTGTGTTTATCGCGGCATCGGTGAGCTCGAACTCGTCGCAGCTCACCGACTACAAGCCTTACGATGCCAACGTGGTCGTGGTCGACCGCGACGACAGTGACCTTTCGCGTGCGCTTACCAAGCACCTGGGTTCGCGCTTTGACCTGGTCACGGGCGTCGGCGACGACACCTACGACCTTGCGGACGCGCTTTCCAAGAGCAACAGCGCCAAGGGCAGTGCCGACTGCGTGTTCTTTATCCCGGAGGGGTTTGAGGGCGACCTCGTTGCAGCTGCCCGCGCGGGGGAGTCCCTGCCCAAGCTCGATGTGACCTACGGTGCCGGCACCATGGCGGCGGCGCTTTCGTCTGCCGAGGCCTCGCGCTGGATCTCGCTCGCGGGCGCTGCGGCGGCGCTTGAGCCCACTGCCTCCAACGGTGACGTCGCCAAGGCTGCCGATCATGCGGCCGCGAAGCGTGCCAAGGTCGAGATCGAGCAGGTCAAGGTTGACTCGACCGCCGCCGCCACGCTCGAGTCGTACTTCAACTTTGGCGCGTACGCGATTATCTCGTCGGTCATCGTGTCGGTGGGGCTGGTGTTCTCGGGCATGAACGAGCCCGAGCGCGTGCGTCGTATGGATGCCGGCCCAATCTCCGAGCGCCAGCGCTCGCTTGCCGTGTTTGCGGCCGCCGCCGTGATCACCGTCTGCATCTGGTTTGTGTCGAGCATGATGGGCGTCGTGGGCTTTGCCGGCGCGGTCGCCGAGGTCGGCGTGGGCCGTGTATGCCTGGCGCTGTCGGCGACGTTTGCCCTTGCGTGCACGCCGCTGGCCGTTGGCTTTGCGCTTTCGAGCCTGGGTGCGCGCGAGGAACTGCTCAACGGTGTGGGCAACCTGCTCGGCATGCTCATGACGTTTTTGGGCGGCGCCTGGATGCCGCTGTCGCTGATGGGCTCGGCCGTGCAGACCGTGGCGCATTTTGTGCCGACATATTGGGTGAACGACGCGATCGGCAAGGCGCTTGCCTCGGATCTGACGTCTGCCGTGCTGGGCGACATCGCCTGCGACCTAGGCGTCACGGTGCTCTTTGCCGCGGCCATCGCCGCCGTAGGCCTCGCACTCTCGCGCACCAAATCCCGCGCCTAGCCACCTAGTCATTGGTCATTGGGGGCGTTCTTAAACGGCTAGTCATTTAAGTACGTCCCCAATGACTAGTCTGAAATAAATTTCAGGCCTCGCCCCAAAATAGTTCGCCAAGGTTTACTATAACGCTCATAAAGTAGTACGAGGCTAACAATGGGGGATACCATGGCGGCGCAGAAGGCCTACGTCCAGGTTAAGGATCTCAAAAAGCACTACGGCGATGGAGATGCACGCCTGACGGTGCTCGACGGCATCAACACGTCTATCAACCGCGGCGAGATCTGCGTCATGCTGGGGCCTTCGGGTTCGGGCAAGTCCACGTTTCTTAACCTGATCGGCGGCCTGGAGGATGCCGACGCCGGCTCTATTCTGGTGGACGGCTGCGATCTTACCGTGCTCAAGGCCGGAGACCTGGGCGAATACCGACGCCGCGAACTGGGCTTTGTCTTCCAGTTCTACAACCTGGTGCCCGATCTCACCATCAAGGAGAACATCGAGGTCACGGCGCACCTGTCCAAAAACCCGCTCAACATCGACGACCTGCTGCGTTCGCTGGGTCTCTACGAGCACCGCAACAAGTTCCCGCGCCAGGTCTCGGGCGGCCAACAGCAGCGCTGCGCCATCGGCCGTGCGCTTGTCAAAAACCCGGGCCTGCTGCTGTGCGACGAGCCCACGGGCGCGCTTGACTACAAGACGTCCAAGGAAATCTTGCAGCTCATGGAGGATGTCAACCGCACCTACGGCTGCACCATCATCATTGTTACCCACAATGCCGCCATCGCGCGCATGGCCAATCGCGTGCTGCGCCTGCGCGACGGGCGCATCGTCGAAGATGTGCTCAACGAGTCGCCCGTCGCGGCCGCCGAGCTCGATTGGTAGGCGGCGCCATGACACCTCTCGCAAAACGTCTCCCGCGCGAGCTGCGCCGCAATATCGGCAAGTACCTGGGCATCTTTTTGCTTATGTGCGGAAGCATCGCCCTTACCTCGGGCTTTTTGCTCGCGGCCCACTCCATCGGCTGCCTTATCGACGACATGCGCGATGCGTACACGATCGAGGACGGCCGCGTGACCACCTCCTTCGAGGCTACCGACGATCAACTCAAGGCCGCCGAGGACGCAGCCGGTGACGTCGGCGGCGTCACGCTCTACAAGAATTTCTCCATCGACGCCATCATCAAAAAGGCGTCCGGCGACGACGGCACCAAGCGCACCCTGCGCACCTATGCGCACCGCACCAAGGTCGATATCGCGTCCTACTGCGAAGGCAAACAGCCCAGGGCGGACGATGAGGTGGCAATCGACCGTGTCTTCGCCACCAACAACGACCTCGCCATCGGCGATAAGGTCGAGCTCGAGGGGCGCACCTACACCATCTGCGGCATCATGACGCAGCCCGATAGCCAGGCGTTGTTCCTCGACAATTCGGACTTTACGGTGAACACCATTACGTATGGTGTCGCCGAGGTCACCGACGCCGGTTTTGCCGCGCTCGAGGATGCCGGCGGCGCGCCCGCCTATACGTACTCCTTTACCTTTAACGACCGCGACCTCTCCACCGCGGACCGCATCGATGTCGAACAGGATATGGTCGAGGCGCTGGCGGATGCCGATGCGCGCGTGGACGATCTGATCGACGCCGATTCCAATCAGGGCATTGGCTATGCGCGCGATGACGTGGACGGCGACTCTATGATGTGGATGACGCTGCTCGACATCATCATCGTGATCATGGCGTTCGTCTTTGTGGTCCTTACCGACGCCACCATCGAGGAGGAGAGCGCCATCATCGGCACGCTGCTCGCCAGCGGCTATCGTCGACGCGAGATCGTGCTGCACTACCTTGCGCTTCCCGCCATCGTGGGCGTGGTCGCGGCGCTTTTGGGCACTGCGCTCGGCATTGTGTTCTTTACCGAGCCCATGCGCAGCCTCTATTACGGTTCGTACAGCCTGCCGCCCTTCCAGGTGTACTGGAGCTGGGAGATCTTTGTGAAGTGCGCCGTGGTCCCCGCCGCTGCGCTCATCCTCATCACGCTGGTGGGCCTGCTTCGCAAAATGGGCAAGACGCCGTTGCAGTTCCTTCGTCACGAGGCGAGCGGCAAATCGGGCACCAAGCGCGGCTTGCAGCTGCCGGAGCGCATGGGCTTTGTCTCGCGCTTCCGCCTTCGTATCTTCCTGCGCAACCTAGGCAACTTCGCCACGCTCTTCGTGGGCATTGCGTTTGCCTCGCTGCTGCTGCTCTTTGGCCTGGCGATTCTGCCCACGATGACGCACTATGCGGACAACCTCGAGACGAGCCTGGTCGCTGAGCACCAGTACACGCTCAAGGCGCCGCTGGAGCTCGAGGGCACTGCCGAGGAGCGCGAGCAGTGGTCGGCACTCGAGCGCTTGCAGTCGGTTGACGGCGCACTGCTTTCTGCCGCCCAGGATGCCGATGACGAGCTTGACGACGCGGCCGATGCGGCGCAGGCGGCAGCCGATGCCGCGGCCGCATCTCCGTCTGCCGAGAGCCTGGCCGCAGCGCAGGATGCGCTTGCCAAGGTCCAGGACAAGAAGGATGCGCTCTACGCGCGCCTTGACGATCTTGCCGATGCCCTCGGCTGCGACCGCGATGAGGCTATCGACCTGATCGACAAGGCCTCTAAGATCGACACTGACAACGACGATATCCACCCGGTCAATACGACCGACAACGGCGCGGGCGCAATCGCGCAGGCCGAGAAATACGCCGTTTACCAGCTGCAATACGACCGTGGCGATGGTAATGGCGAGGAGACGATTTCCGTCTACGGCATTTCATCCGATTCGCGTTATTGGAAAGACCTCGACGTCGGCGATGGGCGCGTCGTCTTTGGCGGCGGTCTGCTCGATAAGTTTGGCTGGAGCGAGGGCCAGAAGGTCACGCTCGGCGACAAGTACGAGGGCGAGCATTATTCCTTTGAGTACGCGGGCAAGGACTGTGCCTGGGGCTCCAAGTCGGACATGAACATCTATATGAGCATCGATGACTTTAACGAGCTGTTCGACAACGATGCCGCCTACTTTAACGGCTATGTGAGCAACGAGAAGCTCGACCTCGACGCGCGCTACTTTGCCGGCGACACCACGCCCGACGACATGCGCGCCGTGGGTGACCAGTTCATCGGCATGATGAGCAAAATGATCGGAATGATGATCGGGCTCGCGGTGTTTATCTTCCTGCTGTTTATGTACCTGCTGACCAAAGCGGTGATCGACCACAGCGCCCGTTCGATCAGCTACATGAAAGTCTTTGGCTATCGCGATAGTGAGATCTCGCATCTGTACATCCGCTCGATCACGCTGTGCGTGGCGGCGTCGCTCGTGCTGAGCCTGCCGGTCATTATTGGCTCGCTCACGGCCATCTTCCGCTCGATGCTGCTCGCCTACAACGGCAATATCGAGATCTACGTGCCCGCTTGGTCCATGGCTGCATGCGTCGGCATTGGCTTTGCGACCTACCTGGTCGTGGCGCTGCTACACACGCGCTCTATCAAGCGCGTCAGCCTGGCCGAAGCCCTCAAGGTGCAGGAGTAGTCATTGGGGACGTTCTTAAACGACTAGTCGTTGGGGACAGTCTTTGCCGGATCGCCGGCTCGCCGGCCGGGCGGCAAGCACTCATTTAAGTCTGTCCCCAATGAGTGCCTGTGCTTGACTTCAACCCCACTTCAACGGGTACCATCCTCTATGTCTGTAACGCCATATAGACCGAGGGGATAGATCTATGACCGCAACCGCACCCGCAGCACCCGCCAAGGTGTACTTCACCAACCTGCGCACGCATGCTCGCGAGAGCCAGCTCGACAAGCTCAAGCGCCTCATTCGCCGCGCCGGTATCGAGCAGATCGACTTTGAGAACAAGTTCGTTGCCATCAAGATTCACTTTGGCGAGCTGGGCAACCTGAGCTTTCTGCGCCCTAACTACGCCCGCGCCGTCGCGGATGTCGTGAAGGAGCTGGGCGGCAAGCCCTTCCTTACCGACTGCAATACGCTCTATGTCGGTAGCCGCAAAAACGCGCTCGAGCACATCGATACTGCCTACCAGAACGGTTTTACCCCGTATGCCACGGGTTGTCAGATCATCATCGCCGACGGCCTCAAGGGTACCGACGAGGCGCTCGTTCCGGTCGAGGGCGGCGAGTACGTGCGCGAGGCTAAGATCGGCCAGGCACTCATGGACGCCGACATCGTGATCAGTCTTACGCACTTTAAGGGTCATGAGCAGGCCGGCTTTGGCGGTGCCATGAAGAACCTAGGTATGGGTGGCGGCAGCCGCGCCGGCAAGATGGAGCAGCATGCCGCCGGCAAGCCGAACGTCGCGACCGAGCACTGCATTGGCTGCCGTGCCTGTGAAAAGATCTGCGCGCACAACGCTATCTCGTTTGACGACACCCGCGAGCGCGAGCTTGCCAACGGCAACACCCGCACGGTCCACGTGGCTGCCATCGACCACAATCGCTGTGTGGGCTGCGGACGCTGCATTGCGGCATGCAACCAGGACTGCATCAAGCCCGGCTATGACGCCGCGGCCGACGTGCTCAACTGCAAGATCGCCGAGTACACCAAGGCCGTCGTCGACGGCCGCCCGAGCTTCCATATCTCGCTTGCCATGGATATCAGCCCCAACTGCGATTGCCATCCCGAAAACGACACGCCTATCGTCAACGACATCGGCATGTTCGCGAGCTTCGACCCGGTCGCCATCGACCAGGCCTGCGCCGATGCCGTCATGGCATCCGAGCCGCTGCCCAACACCGAGCTCACCGATAGCGCGGCCAAGATGGAGCATAACCACGAGCATCTGGAGGGCGAGCAGGCCAAGGACCCCTTCTGCATCACGCATCCCGACACCGACTGGCGCGTGTGTATCGCACACGCCGAAAAGATCGGCCTGGGCACGAGCAAGTATGAGCTCATCGAGGTCAAGTAGCACCTGTCTATTGGACATATCAAGCGCTTTTGTAGCGCAACGTTAGCAAAAGTCGCCCGTGAGCACAGCGCTTGCGGGCGGCTTTCCGGAAGTATGCGGCAAATTTCGAGACCGCCGAGCACACGACATTTTTTGGCAACAAAACCCCTGATAAATTGTTGGTAAAACTGCGGTCTGGTCGGCAGTTCCAGATTTTGCCGCATACTTCCGAAAATAGGGGGTTAGATAAATCCCCAGACGCCGCTTTTTCCCTAAAAATTCCTATCGAGGAAGTTGTTGACCGTATTCCAGTAGAGCTCGGGGTCAACTTGCGCACTCTTGGCGTGGGTGGCGCCATGGATAGTGAGCTTTTGCTTGACCTTGCTGGCGCACGCGTCGTAGTTTTGGTCGAGCATGCTGTACGGTACAAAGGTGTCCTGGTCGCCGTGGATAAACAGCATGGGAACCGTCGCGTGTTTGAGTTGCTCCACACTGCTCGCCTTATGAAAGTCGTAGCCCGCGCGCACGTTGCACACCAAGTTTGCTACATCGAGCAAGGGAAAGCTGGGCAGGCCGAACACGTCCTTGAGCTGCAGAGAAAACTCGTCCCAAACACTCGTATAACCGCAGTCCTCGATAATGCATTTCACGTTTGCGGGCAGAGATTCCCCCGCGACGTTCATGGCGGTTGCTGCACCCATCGACTCGCCAAAGACCAGGATGCGCGCCTCGGGGTCAGCCTGAACGATCCGCCCAATCCATGCAACGACATTGAGCCGCTCGGGCCAGCCCATGCCGATATAGTCGCCGCCGGAGCGCTCGTGGGCGCGGGCGGCAGGCGCGAGCACGTTCATGCCGCGGTCGTGGAAGCGCTTGGCGTATCGGGCCATGCCGATGGGCTCGTTGGTATATCCATGCAGGCAGACGGCGTAATCGTGGGTGTTCTCCGAGGCGGCAAAATACCAAGCGGCGAGCTCGGTTCCGTCGTCCGCGGTGAGGCTGCTGCTCTCGCGGTTCTCTTTAAACCACGCCCGCGCCTCGGTTTCCTCGGCATCCATCTGCTCGCCCTTTTCGGCGTCCTTGCCGTCCTGCATCATCTTCATGGTGTATGGCGCGCGGGGATTCAGCGCGAAGTCAAACAGAAAGTTGCCGGCAAACCCCAGCAGCGCGACAACGAGCACCAGCGCAACGACGCCGGCTATCTTGAGCTTTCGATGGGAACGTGCGTTTTGAGACATAAGATGGGAACGTGCGTTTTGAGACATAAGAAGCTTTCCTATAAGATGTTAATACATCAACATTTAATGCAAGCGCATTATGGATGTTCGCCGTTGATGCGTCAACAGGCAAAGAATGGGTAAACAAAGGGTCACGTATGGTGCAAATTTCGCACGTACCCAGACGCTTTGATATAGTGTTGAGAACTCTTTTATGTTGGAGGATGTAACCGGCATGTCCGATTCGAGCGACAGTTCCAAGCCGCGGCCCAAGACCGCGGCCATTCCGCACTACACGGTGGGCGAGGAGATCATGAACTCCGTCACCCATGGTGTCGGCTGCCTGCTGGGCATTGCGGGTCTGGTGCTCCTGATCGTATTCGCTGCCCTGCGCGGCGGCGGCCCGGCCCACATGGCCGCGGCTATCGTCTATGGCGTCAGCATTATTCTCGAATACCTCGCCTCCACGCTCTACCACGCGATTCAGCCCGCACGCGCCAAGCGCGTGTTTCGCATCATCGACCACAGCTGCATCTACCTGCTCATAGCTGGCAGCTATACGCCGTTTTGCCTCATCACGCTGGCAAACGACGGCGGCCCTGCGCTGTTCTTTGCCGTGTGGGCCATCGCCATTATCGGCATCGCCCTCGAGTGCTTTATGCGCGAGCGTCAACCGCACTGGGTATGCGGCTTGGTTTACCTGCTGATGGGCTGGCTCGTTGTCTTTAAGCTGCCCGAGCTTGTGGCGCTGCTGAATCCCGTGGCGCTTGCCCTGCTCGCCGTCGGCGGCGTGTGCTATACCGTGGGCGTGCCGTTCTATATCGCCAAAAATGTGCGCTACCTGCACAGCGTGTTTCACCTGTGGGTGCTCGCCGGCAGCATCTTCCAGTTCATGGCGGTGATTCTCTTCGTAATCTAGCGACCACGCCTGCTCGCCCGCGTCCCCGTTTGGGCGACAGTGCAATTGCCGTATCAGCCACCAACGTTTTACCCTGACGTCCCGAATCTTGGAGGTTCGAGAAACTCCCGATGGACATAACCATCTCCCTTATCACTACCCTCGTTTTGACCCTCATCAACGGCTACTTCTCCATGTCCGAGATGGCGCTCACCACGGCCAAGCGCGCCGTGCTGGAGCACGAGGCCGAGGAAGGCGACAAGCGCGCCGAGCGTGCCATTAAGCTGGCTGCCGACTCCGACCAGCTGCTCGCCACCATCCAGGTCGCCATCACGCTCGTGGGCTTCGCCTCGTCCGCCGTCGCCTCGACGAGTCTGTCCGACCCGCTCGCCACGTGGCTCATGAGCTTTGGCATCGCGCCGCTCTCCGCCATCGCGCGTGGCCTGGCGCCGGTCATCATCACCGTCGCGGTCGCCTTCGTGTCCATCGTGATCGGCGAGCTCGTCCCCAAGCGCATCGGCCTGGCCAATGCCGAGGGCGTGTCCAAGCAGGTCGTGGGCCCGCTTTCCGTGTTCCAGAAGATTGCCCGTCCGCTCGTGTGGTTGACCGGCGCTTGCTCCGATGGCCTGGCCCGCATCCTGCGCATCAAGAGCGCCGACGACCGCCAGAACGTCTCGGAGGAAGAGATCAAGTACATGGTCTCGGAGCAGAACGACCTGCTCGACGAGGAAAAGCGCATGATCCACGAGATCTTTGACCTGGGCGACACCGTTGCCCGCGAGGTCATGGTGCCGCGCGTGGACACCACCATGTGCGAGGACGATGAGACGGTCGCCGACGTGCTGTCCACCATGCGCCAGACCGGCTTTAGCCGCATCCCCGTCTATCACGAGGATCCCGACAACGTCGCGGGCATCGCGCACATTAAGGACCTGATTCAGCCCGCGCTCGACGGCAAGGGCGACCAGCCCATCGCCGGCTTTTTGCGCGACGCCACCTTTGTGCCCGACACCAAGGACATCCTGCCGCTGCTGTCCGAGATGCAGACCTCGCACGACCAGATCGTGGTCGTCGTGGACGAGTACGGCGGCACGGCCGGCATCATCACCATCGAGGATATCGTCGAGGAGATCGTCGGCGAGATCGAGGACGAGTTCGACCCCGACAACAAGTACCTCACGCGTCTCTCGCGCCGTGAGTGGCTCGTCGATGGGCGTTTTTCGTGCGATGACGCGATTGAGCTTGGTTGGCCGCTCGAGGAAAGCGATGATTATGAGACCATCGCCGGCTGGATTTTGGAGCTTTGCGACTCGGTGCCCGACATTGGAGAGGTGTTTGAGGTTGCGGGGTACAAGTTCAAGGTGCAGTCGATGCGTGGCCAGCGCATCTCGCTCATTCGCGTGATCGCTCCGGCCGAAACCGATAAGAAGGATTCCGAGTCCTCGGCAGAGAAGCCGGCGGCGTCGGGTGCGGGCTCTGCGGATCCGCACGATGGCGACGAGTAGGGCAAGGACGAGTAGGGGAGAGTTATGGCAGGCCTGTTCAACATCCTTAAGGTCACCGTCAGCGAGGACAAGATCTGCGCGCATGTGCTGGTGAACCCCGGCATGCCGCTCATGACCTCGGAGGACATCGAGGCCACGGCGCGCGTGTACTACCTGGTGCCTGCGATTGCCAAGCACCTGTGCCTGGGCGATTCCGGTCGCGAATTCCAGGACTGCATGGGCCAGACCGAGCTTTGCCACCTGCTTGAGCATGTGACGGTCGAGCTCATGAACGAGACCGGTCTTGCCGGCAGCATCTCGTGCGGCCGCACGCGCGTAAGCGAGCACGACGAGCGCGTCTTTGAAGTTGAGCTTTCGTGCCCCGACGACGCGCTGGCCATCGGCGCGCTGTCTTCGGCCACCTTTATGATGGACTGGGCGTACCTGCACGCCGACCAGCCTGCCCCCGACGTGGAAGGCACGGTCGCGGGTCTGCGCAACCTGGTGCTGGGCATGCGTGCCGAGGCCGAGGGCAAGGATCCTCACGAGGCCGTCGCCGCTGCGAACGGCGAAGATGCTGCCGAGGACGAGGGCGCTGACGAGGGCGATGTGCCGGTCGACGCCGAGCCCGTTGCCGATGCGACCGCCGAGCCCGTTGCCGCCGAGCCCCAGGGCGTCCCCAACTTTGACGACGAGCCCCAGGTGGCGATTGATACCGAGGGCGCGGTTGCCGAGAACCACGAGGCCTCCGCTGCCGTCTTTGGCGGTGCGGCGACGGTTCCGGCAGGACCTGCGCATGAGGGCGGCCTGCCGCTCGTGGACGGCGCCGGCGAGGACCCGGGTGCCACAGTGGCCATGCCGGCTATGCCCCAGGAGTAGGCCTACGCGTTTATCACCATCACATACCTGCGCCTTTGCCGTACGCAGATGAGCGGAGCGGCAAGTGATGCGCTGCGGGTATAATGGACAGCATTCAAACGGTGGGCACCGACGTGCCCGCAGGAGAGGAATGATCATGGGTAAGACTTTCAGCTTTGTCTCCGGCGCACTTTTTGGTGCCGCTGCCGGCGCTATCGTCGGCGTTGCTCTGGCCCCGCGTTCGGGCGCCGAGACCCGCGCCATGGCTGCCGATATCGCCAACGACGCCTGGGACAATATGCGCGACACCTACGAGCACAGCGCCGAGGAGGCCCGTGCTGCGGTGAATGACTTTGGCCCGATGGTCGACGCCAAGACCGACGACCTGCGCGCCAAGGTCGACCTGGCCCGCGAGCGCATGGACCAGCTGCGCGAGCAGCTCAACGACGCCATCTCGGGTGGCAACGTGACGCCTGCCGCCGACGTCGTGGTCGAGAACGCCGTCGAGGCTGATACCGAGGCTGCGGAGCCCTCGACCGAGGCATAATGCGCGCCGGGGATTTTGTCGGCGCCAAGATCTATCGCAAGCCTACCGAGGACAAGCGTACCAAAAAGGACGGCACACCGCGCAGCCCTAAAAAGCTCGGAAAGATTCACTTTCCGGTCTTTACCCCGGGCGGTACGCGCGTGGTCGGCTTTATGGTCCGCCAGTCTGATATCGCGGGCATGATCGAGCGTCCCGACCGATTTGTAGCGCTCGACGCCATTGGTGTCTACGAGGGCGCCATTGCGGTCGATGACGTCAAGGACACGTACGATGCCGCCGCTGCCAAGCGCCTCGACATCAACCTGGACGATTGCATCATCTGGGTCGGTATGGACGTGCGCACGGAATCGGGCGACGTCGTGGGCTATTGCTCGGACGTTGAGTTCAAGCCACGCTCGGGCATCGTGCAGGCATTCTATGTGACCGCCGGTGCTGCTTCGAGTGTTTTGGTTGGTGACACGCAGGTGCCGCCGACGATGCTGCGCGGCTACGAGAACGGCGCGATGATCGTCTCGGACGAGGTCAAGTCGCTCGGGTATTCGGGCGGTGCGGCTGCCAAGGCCGCCGAGGCCAGCGTCGTGGTGGGCGACAAGGTCAAAAAGGGCGCCAAGGTGCTCGATGACAAGGGATCGGTCGCCGTGGACAAGGGCAGCCGCGCACTGGGCAAGCAACTCGGCAAGACGCGCGGTATGTTCAAGGCCTTTAAGGACGAATACCAAAAGGCGAGCGGAGGCTCGTCAAAAGCTACAAAATAGCGACGTACCAAATGATGGGAGGCAAGCCGGAGACCTGTTGCTCCGGCTTGCTGTGTTTATGGGGGAGGGCACATGCGCCAAAACGGATCCAATTTAAACGGGCGTTCGGGTGCGCGTCCGACGGCGCGCCGCGATCTGGGGCGGCTACCCAGCGGTCAGCGCAAGCGTCACCGTAAGCCCGGCGCGATGTATCTCAACCATGGCCGCGGCTTTAGCGACCGCAGTGCTCGCATCGGCAACGGCCGTACGCCCCGTCGTTCGTCTCGCCTGCCCTATGCGCTCATCGCCGTGGGTTGCGCGCTCGTGCTGTTTATCGCTGCCGTCGTGGGCTACGTCAACCGCAGTGTGGATGTGGAGCTCAACGGCCAGAAGACCGCGGTACGTGTGGGCTCTACGCTGCAGAATCTCATCGACGACCAGGAGTTGACTGACACCTACGACGCAGGCGACCTGCTGGCCGTCGATGACAGCGTGCTCAAGCGCCATGGGGGCGAAAAGCTGTCGGTGAAGGTCGACGGCAAGCGCGTGAAGCAGGGCAAATGGGATAGCCGCGAACTTGAGGGCGGCGAGAAGGTGACGGTCAAGGATGGCCGTAACATCTACGAGAAGCACGAGGTTCAGGCTACGGTTATCGAGCCCAAGCTCAAGGTCGAGGGCACGGGCGCTATCGAGTATGTGCAGACGTGGGGTGTCCAGGGCCGCTCCGAGGTGTGGGTCGGCGAGCAATCGGGCAAGACGCAGGACCGCGGCGAGGTTGTGCCCGCCACCGATTGCGTCGTTGCGTGCGCCAGCGTGGCGCCCAAGGGCAACAAAAAGTACGTGGCGCTGACGTTTGACGAGGGTCCGAGCGGCGCTACCAAGCAGATCTTGCAGGTGCTCAAGGAAAAGGGCGTCACCGCGACGTTCTTCCTTTCGGGCGATGCGGCCGAGGCCTCGCCTGCCACGGCCAAGGCGATTGTCGATGCCGGGTGCGAGATCGGATCCAACAGCTACAGCGACGATTCGCTCAAGGGCCAGGACCGTGAGGCGGTACGCGAACAGATCACGAAAGGCACCGATGCGATTAAGTCGGCGACCGGCGTGAAGACGATGCTGCTGCGTGCTCCCTACGCTGCCTTTGACGAGCAAAACTGGATTGATGCGATGGACCTGGTCTCCGCTGTGGTCTCGTGGAATATCGACTCGGGCGACTGGCTGCTAAACGGTGCCGACGAACAGGTCTCGACGGTGCTCGATTCGGTGACGCCGGGCAATATCGTGCTGCTCACCGATAGAGACGAATGCGCCGAGCAGACGCTCGAGGCGCTGCCGCAGATTATCGACGGCCTCATTGCCGACGGCTACAAGATCGTGACGCTCAGCGACCTGGTCAAGACGGACACGTCGCTGAGCAAAAAGCTCACCTCGCTGACGAAGACCACCATGCCCAAGGACGCCGTGTTCCCCCAACTTGCCGAGGACGATGACACCACAGAGTAGTTATTGGGTAGTCATTTAAGAACGTCCCCAATGACTATGTCACGGATGCGTCAGCCTTTGGTATGCCTGCGATGTGCAGCGCATAAATTTGGCGCCACAGCGCGATGCTGATGCTATAGTTACTGCGGATAATAAGGGTCAAGAGAAAGGTTACAGGTGAAATCCAAACCTCGACCATACAGTCGATGACCCCATGCAGGTGCTTTTTGCGCATGCACGGGGTGTGAGCGCCGAGCGGCGTGCCGCCCGCGCATGCGTATACATATCTAAAAGTCCACGGATGGCGCGCCGGCATGGCCGCGTCCGGAGGAATAATGATGGGGAGCACCATTGAATTATCTGAGTGAGATGCTCAAATTGCCGGTCTTGGACGTCGACGGCGAAAAGCTCGGCGTGGTCAACGATTTTGGTATTGCTACCGGCGAAGTTTTTCCGCACGTGACGTCGCTCGCGTTCCGCGGACCCGGCAAGACGCCGTTTATGATCAGTTGGCGCAAATGGGTCGACCGTATCGACGAGACGGGCGTGTACCTTAAGGCGTCGGCCACCGAAATCCGTTTTTCGTACCTGCAGCCGACCGAGCTCTTGCTCGCACGCGACGTGCTCAACAAGCAGATCGTCGACACGCAGGGCATGAAGGTCGTGCGCGTAAACGACATCAAGTTTTCCATGTCGGGCGAAAACCAGCTGCGCCTGCTGGGCGCCGAGGTCGGTGCCCGCGGTCTGCTACGCGCCATCAGCCCCGCGCTCGAGCATATCGTCGAAGGCTTTATGAAGCACCTGGGCAAGCCGCTCAGTGAGGACATCATCGCTTGGTCCTACATGGACCTGCTCGACCGCTCGACTAAGAACATCCAGCTGTCGGTGTCGCACAAGACGCTCGGCGAGCTGCACCCTGCCGACATCGCCGACATTATCGAGCAGCTCGACCCGCGCCTACGTGCGCAGGTGTTTGCGCAGCTCGATACTGCCCAGGCCGCCGAGGCCATCTCGGAGTTCGATGACGACGAGCTCATGACCGAGATGCTCGAGGGCCTGTCCGACACGGACGCATCGTCGATGCTGGCCATGATGGACCCGGATGACGCCGCCGATTTGATCGACGAGCTCGATTACGAGAAGGCCGAGAAGCTCCTGCGCCTGATGGGCGTCAAGGAAGAGAAAGCGATTCGTAACCTGCTGGGGTATGAGGACAACACCGCCGGCCGCATCATGACCTCGGAGTTTGTCTCCCTGCCCGCCACGGCAACGGTCGGTGACGCCATCGAGGCGATTCGCGAGCTCGACGAGGACTTCGAGAGCGTCTACTACGTCTATACCGAGGATCCGAGCGGCATGCTGACCGGCGTGCTTTCGCTGCGCACGCTGATCGTAGCCGACCGCGACGCCACGCTGGGTCAGCTGGCCTATCGCGACCTGGTCTATGTGTCGCCCGACGAGGACCAGGAAGACGTAACGGACGAGATGACCAAGTACGACCTGGTTGCCATCCCTGTCTGCGACGAGAACCGTCATATCCTGGGTATCGTAACCTTCGACGACGCCATGGACGTTATTGCCGAGGAGCATCAGGAGGACCTGCAGATCGCCGGTGTCGGCTCGGGCGATAGCGCGTCGGACGACTCGACGAACGTGCTCAGCTGGTTCGTGCATCGTCAGTACTGGGTTGTTGTATGGGGCGTTGCGTCGTGCATCATGGCGACCGTGCTGGGAACGGCGCTCGGCTCCGCGCATCTGGTGGTGTTCCCCATGTGCGCCATGCCGCTCGTGCTGCTGGCGGCCTCGCGCATGGTGTCGTTCGTCAAGAACTACTTCCTGGAGTATGACGGTCACGACGACGAGCCCAAGCCGTATCTGGGGTTCTTCTTCCAGAGCACGGGCATGGGCCTGATTCTGTCACTCGTGACCTACCTGTGCGCCCAGCTGGTGCGCACCGCTGCGTTCCCCGATGCGCCCATGTTTGAGGAGCAACTCTTTACCGGGTGCTTTAATATTGCTGCCATCATTTGCCTGGTTGGCAACATGAGCGCCGTGATTTACCTGATGGTGCTGTTCTGGCGTGACGAGCATGACCTCAACACGTCGGGCACCGCCATGAACGTTATTGCCGTCATGATCTCGTGTGTGGCGTATTGCATCGCCGCGGTGCTGCTCGCCATGTCAGTCATGGGTTAGGTGGTCGCGTGCAAAATACCAAGCAAAAGTCGGGCACCAAGCAAAAGCTGACCATCGCGGCCATCTTTGGCGCTATGGGCCCCGGTCTGCTGGCGGCGCTTTCGGGCAATGACGCCGGCGGCATTGCAACGTATTCCAGTGCGGGCGCCAGCTATGGCTACAAGATGCTCTGGATGCTTCCCGTCATGACTGTGCTGCTCATCGTGACGCAGGAGACCGCGGCGCGCTGCGGCTGCGTCACGGGTAAGGGCCTGGCATCGCTCATTCGCGAGCGCTTCGGCGTGCGCAAGAGTGTGTTGGCCATGGCAGCGCTGCTGATCGCCAACACGGCTGTGACCATTTCGGAGTTTGCGGGCATCGCCAGCGGCCTTGCTCTCTTTGGCGTGCCGGCGAGCATCTCGGTACCGTTGGTGGCGCTGCTGGTATGGATGCTTACAATGTCGGGTAGTTTCCAGCGCATCGAGAAGATTCTGCTGCTGGTGAGCTGCGTGTTCGTGACCTATATCGTCGCCGCGTTTATGGCTGGCCCCAACTGGGGTGAGGTCGCGGTCGACCTGGTCGTGCCTAACATTCAAAATGACCCCAGCTACGTGTCGCTCGTGGTCGCAACGATCGGTACCACCATCGCGCCGTGGATGATTTTCTTGGCGCAGAACAACGTGGTCGATAAGAACGCGGGCGAGGACGACATCGTGCTGCAGCGTATTGATACCGTGAGCGGCTCGATCGCTGCTGATATCATTGCGGGCTTTATTATCATCACGACCGGTGCGGTGCTGTTCCCGGCGGGTATTCAGATTAGCGATGCCGCCGATGCCGCCCGCGCGCTGGAGCCCATCGCGGGCCAGTGGTCTACGGTACTGTTTGCCTCGGGCCTGGTCGCGGCGAGCTTCTTGGCTGCCTGCGTGCTGCCGGGCGTTACGTCGAGCGCTATCTGCGAGGCATTTGGCTGGGAGCGCGGTGCCGACCGCAGCTGGGACGAGGCCCCGGTCTATCGCGGCATCATTACGGCCATCATCGGTATCTCTGCCGTACTGGTGCTTATGCCCGGCGTCGATCTGTTCCAGATTATGATGACCTCGCAGGTCATCAATGGCGTGCTACTGCCCGTGGTTCTGGTGTTCCAGGTGGTTATCGCCGCCGACCGTCACATTATGGGCGCCAACCGCAACGGCCGTGTGTGGAACGTGCTCACTTGGGCGACTATCGCCGTGATTACGGTGCTGACAGTCGTTATGTTTGTGCTGCAAGCGATGGGCTACAGCGCTTAGCGCCTCTTTTGGACTCCAAACAGGCCGCCGCCATGGGTTGCGGTCTGTTTTTTGCCTGTTATAGGGGGTTAGTAATATGCGTGTGGACAAAAAATGCCAAATATGAGTACTGTTGCCTGGATGATAGTATTTACGACCAAGAAAATAATGAACATATCTAAAAATCTGTTCATTAAAAGCGAAGCTCCAAGTCTTAAGCCGGCCATTCTGGTCAACTGGAAGGGTCGCGCGCTACCGCTGGGCGCCATTTTGGGTGGTTTTGCCTGCTACTAAAATGGTAACAGTACTCATATTTGCCCCTTTTTGTCCACGACCTCTTGGAGCCGGCTCGAAAAGAGTGATTTTGGGTTGTTTGCTGCAGGTGTGGGGCTTGGAAACAACGCTCGGGGTGGCGAGGCGTCCAGAATTCGGTCGCAAGGAGGGCGTTCCTCGGCTGTGTCAGGAGTGTCCCTAGGTGCCAGCGCATAAGGAACGTCCCTAACTGCCGGAGGGGGTGTCTGCCGTGGCAGACACCCCCTCCGGATGTGGGAAGTTTGCGTTGCAGGTTACTTGTCGGTGCCCAGCTTGTGCGGCTTGAGAGCGAGTGCATTGACGAGCGCGTCGGTGGCAGACTTGACGGCCGCCGGCTGCGGATCGTTGACGTGATCCTCGGGATGCACGGGTAGGTCCTTCTTGACTGCATCGTGGATCAAGTTGAGGTACTCAGTCACGCCAGTGGTCGACAGGTGCGTGCCATCGCCATCGAACAGGTCGTTGCGATTGGCACTGTATCCGTACCAGTCGATAACGCGCACGTTCTTGTAGCGCGTAGCGGCGTTGGCGATGGCCTGGTTGGTAGAGCCAACCCACGGCTGCGGGCTGCGCGTGTTCACAAACACCACAATACGCTTATCTCCTGCATCGGCCATGATGGCGTCGATCTGGTCGTCGGTTACCAAGCCGTTGGTGCCCAGCGCAAAGACCACGATCTTGCCGGCAAGGTTCTGTTGGAGATAGCCCTCAAATGTCGCGCGGCCCGCATCGAACTGGCGGCCCTTTTCGGCATCGATATGGCTGTGCGGGAACACGCCGTCAAAGGTGTCCACGGCACGCAGCGACACGGAGTCACCGATCATCAACAGGTCGTAGGAGCCATCGGGGAAGCCGTCGTTGTCCTTGTCGGTGTCGTCGGCCGCCTGCTGGTCGGTGGGCGCGGTGTTTTTGGCTTCCTTGTTCAGAACCTCGGCGCCCTCGCCGCTCAGCGCAGACGTCTCGGGCACAAAGATCAGGCCGCCCAGTGCAACGACCAACACGACAGCGCAGGCTGCGCAGACGGGGACGTGTGCGCGTGCCCAGTTGGCGGGCGTGGTGGTGCCATCGCGGAATTCGGCGACGGTGCGACCGAAGGCGCCCTTTCTAAACGGCGTTTCGATAAAGCGATAGGAGCACTCGGCTACGGCGACCACCAGCAGCACTTGCAAAATGTACTGCCACCAGGGCGTATCGTTGATGTTGGCGACCGGGTTCATGAGCAACAGCAGCGGATAGTGCCACAGGTAGATGCTGTACGAGCGCTTGCCAATCCACACGAGCGGCTCGGCGGACAGCGCGCGGGCAACCATTCCCTGGGGCTGCACGCAGGCGGCAATAACCATGAGCGTGAGGATTGAGCACAGCAGCGTGCCTCCGCGATACTGGAACGGAGTGTAGCCGTTGGTGAGCGCGACCATGGCAGCAAGGCCAACCAGACCCACGACGCCCAGCACATCGATGGATGCGGGCGAGGACCAAAAGCGCACGAGGGCGCTCGGCTGTGCCGGGGCGGTCTCGGCTGCGCCGCCGGTCGTAGCGTCATGCTTGCCCTCGGCGTTCTTGCCGTGCTTGGCGGCGCCAGCCAGGCGATTGAGCCCCAAACGACGAGCGAGACGCACCGGCGCCAGGTCGCGATCGGGGATAAAGGCCATCCAAGCGCCCAGCAGCAGCGAGAACACGCGGGTGTCGGTGCCGTAGTACACGCGGCTGGGGTCGGCGGCGGGGTTATAGAGCACCATCATGGCGATGGCGGAGACAGCAGCCAGGCCCAGAACCACGCGGCGTGTGTTGGGCTTGCTCACATGCATGGATACCATGGCAAACAGCAGCGGCGGCCAAATCAGGTAGAACTGTTCCTCGATGGCGAGCGACCAAAAGTGCGTAAGCGGCGAGGGGTCGCCCAGGGCGTTGAAGTACGAGACGTTTTGGGCAATTTGCCACCAGTTGTTGAAGAACAGCAGCGACGGCAGGATGTCGGGGCGCATCTTGGTGAGCATCACGTGGTTAAAGATGGTGCACAGCGCGCAGGTCACGAACACTACCGTTACCACGGCGGGGACCAGGCGACGGATGCGGCGAATCCAGAAGCTCTTAAGGTCGATGCGGCCGGTCTTAGCGACTTCGTTGAGCAGCAAGCGCGTGATCAGATAGCCCGAAAGCACAAAGAAGATCGTGACGCCAAGCAGGCCGCCCTGAGCCCACGTGAGGTTGAGGTGATAGAGCACCACCGCGACGACGGCAAGCGTGCGCAGGCCGTCGAGCGCAGGGATGTAGCGGGACTTGGGGCGAGCAGGCGTCTGCTCCGCGGCGGGAGTGTTGGCGCGGCCCGCGTTGTTGGCAGAAGCGCGATGGGGGTTCGCGGTGCGTCGCGGCTCGTTGGCACGGCGCCCGCCCTTCACGCGTTCGTGCGGCGCCGGCTCGTTGCCCGTGCGGCGTCGACCGCGCGAGCCCGATTGCGAGAATTGTTCCATAAAACATCATCCAATGACGAGAATAATCAGCACGTATTCATTGTAGCTGCCTGCCCCTGTGGATGCTTGCTGCCGGCGCAAGCTCAAGCGCGCGTCCACATCAAAGTGGACTAAAGTTATAGGGGGTGCGAGAGTGCACAATCGTTGGTCGACGGTGGGCGCAAAGCCTGAAGACGAGGAGGTTTCCATGGCGGATCACAGCATCGTTGCGGTGTTCGGCAGCATGAACATGGACCTTTCGGTGGCGTGCGAGCGCATGCCGCGTGCGGGCGAGACGGTCGATGGCAGCGGTTTTATCACTAACGCCGGCGGTAAGGGAGCCAATCAGGCCGTTGCCGCTGCGCGCATGGGTGCGCGCACGTGCATGATCGGCGCTGTTGGGCGCGATACCTTTGGCGATGCGCTCGTGGCAGGGCTCCAGGATGCCGGCGTGGGCGTTGAGTTTGTGGCGCGTCGCGATGACGTGGAGACCGGTACCGCGACTATCATTCGCTGCGAGAGCGACAACCGCATCGTGCTGTCGCCGGGCGCCAACCATGCGCTTGCGGGCGAGGACGTTGCCCACGCGCTGCGAGGTCTGGTAACCGATGAGCTCGATGGCGATGTTTGTGAGTTTGCCCCGGCTGCCGGAAGCGTCTTTATCGCCCAGGGCGAATGTGATCTGATGGCAACGGCCGCGGCGCTCTCTTGCGCTCACGAGCTGGGGTTCTATACGATCTTTAACCCGGCGCCCGCCTGCGACCTGCCGGCAGGAGCGTGGCCTGCGGTCGACCTGGTCTGCCCCAACGAGACCGAGTGCCAGGTGCTGACGGGCATTCTGCCCACGGATGATGCGAGTTGCGTCGCCGCGCTCAATGCGCTGCTCGACAAGGGCGCCGGGGCTGCGGTCATCACGTTGGGCGGCGCCGGCTCGGTTACGCTCGGCGATGGCGGTGAGCCGCTGCGCATGCCGGCGCTTTCGAGCGCGGTGGTCGATACGACGGCCGCGGGCGATACGTTTATCGGCGCGTTGGCGGCGGCTCGTCTGGAGGGCCTGCCGCTCTTTGAGTGCATGGCGGCGGGTGCTCGCGCCTCGGCGGTGACGGTGTCGCGCCTGGGCGCTCAGCAATCAATTCCCATGCGTGCGGAAGTCGAGCACAAGTTTGGTTTAGACGGTTTGGATGTAGACGGAGAAGCGGAGTAGAACAATGGCAACCAAGAAGCTGATCCTTGATCTGGATATGGGCGTGGATGATGCGATGGCGCTCGCCTATGCCATCGCGAGCCCCGAGGTGGAGCTCGTCGGCATCACCACGTGCTTTGGCAACGTGCGCGTCGAGCAGTCGGCGCACAACTGCTTGGCGGTGCTCGACCTGTTGGGTCGTCCCGAGGTGCCGGTGTACCTGGGCGCCGATCGTCCCATGAAGGCAACCGAACCCTACACGCCGCCGGCGTCCACCACGCTTATCCACGGCAAGAACGGCATCGGCGGCGCAAGCGTGCCCGCCTCGCCGTACGAGCCGGTGGGCGCGACGTCGGCCGATGGCAATGCGGCGGTCGATTACCTGATTGATGCCGCGCGTACCTATGGGCCCGATCTGGTCTACGTTGCGACCGGCCCGCTCACCAATCTGGCGCTTGCCCTGGAGCGCGATGCGGCGGCGATGATGTCCATCGGCCGCGTGGTCGTGATGGGCGGTGCGCTTACCGTGCCCGGCAACGTGAGCGCGGGCGCCGAGGCCAATATGGCAAGTGATCCCGAGGCGGCCGATGCCGTGCTGCGTTCAGGTCGCAAGCTCACCATGGTGGGCTTGGATGTGACGCACCGCGTGGTGCTCACGCGTCGCGACATTGCCGGCTGGACGGGCTCGGGCACTATGGCCGGTTGCGCGTTTGCGAGCATGGTCGAGCACTATATCGGTTCGTACGAAATGAACGCGCCCTACCTGGGCGGCTGCGCGCTGCACGATCCGCTGGCGGTTGCCGTGGCGATTGATCCCACGCTCGTGGGCGCGCTCGGCTGTAACCTGCGCGTTGACTTGCTGGGCGAGTATCGCGGCCGCACCATCTGCGACGAGCACCGTCTGTCCGATCCGGATAAGAGCGCGCTCGTGGCGCTCACCGTGGACGCCCCACGTTTCCTCGTGGAGTTTAAGGCGCGCATGGCCCGCGTCCTGGGCTAAACGGTTTCTGTGCCCCGTTCCAGATTAGCTACCGAGTAAATACGCCCGTTGGGGGAATAGTCGCGTCGCTTCGCTTGACAACAGGCTAAACTAGCTATTAAACATTTACTATTCTGTTTAGATTGAATTTGCGGTCGTTTAGTTGTCGAGTCACGGGGCGGTCAGGCCACGATGCTCGACCGCGACCGTTACTAGGGGGAACAATGGCCAAAGCAAGTGTCCGCGAAATCAGCCGCATCACCGGTTTTTCGCCTGCGACCGTGTCCAACGCGCTCAACCGCAAGCGCAGCGTGAGCGAGGAGACCGCCAAGGTCATCCTGGAGTGCGCACAGTCGCTCGGCTACCAGCAGTCGACGCAGCTCGAGAGCATCCAGTTTGTGCTTGCGCGCAAGACGGGCGCCATCCTGGACGAGAGCACCTTTCACCCCGCGGTTATTGAGGGCGTGGAGCGCCAGGCACGTCGCCACGGCATGAGCACGAGCTTTGTCTCGCTCGACTTTAGCGACCTAGACGCCGTGCGTCCGCAGGTCGAGGGCCTGATTGCCGATCCGGCCGCCGCTATTGTACTAATGGGTACGGAGTTGGGCGAGGAGGACTACGCCCTGTTCGCTAACGCCGCCGCCCACCTGATTGTGCTCGATGGTTGGAGCGACCGCCAGTACTTTGATGCCGTGGTCATTGCCAATACCGATTCGGTGCTGCGTGCCGTGGACTACCTTATCGAGAAAGGTCACAAGCAAATCGGCTATCTGGCGGGCGACCTTCGTATCCGCAACTTTAAGGACCGCGAGCGCGGCTATCGCCAAGCGCTTGAGGATGCGGACCTCGAGGCCAATCCGGCATGGCGCGTCACGCTGGGCACCACGCTCGAGGGCGCTTATCGCGACATGGGCGCGTGGCTCGACAATGCCTCGCACGACGACCTGCCGACGGCTTTCTTTGCCGAGAACGACGTGCTCGCCGTGGGTGCCATGCGCGCGTTCAACGAGCACGGCATTTGCGTGCCCGAGGATGTCTCGATCATCGGCTTTGACGACCTATCTCTGGGCGCTTTTTCCAACCCGCCGCTCACCACGGTGCATGTTCCCAAGCACGAGGTGGGTGAGATCGCGGTGCGCCGCCTGGTGGGCAACATCCGCAATCCCAAGAGCTACACCTGCAAAACGGCCGTGTCGACCTATTTTGTCGAGCGCCAGAGCGTGCGCGAAATCTAGGCGGAGACGGCATTGCCTGCAGCGTGCCAAAGCTCGCTAGGGCAGTTAACATAGTGCCATTCAGAAGAGGATCCTTCGGGGTCCTCTTTTTGTTTCCCTTGTATGTTCAGATTGTTTACATACCGTTTAGGCTGATTTCTCTACCGTCTACGGGTATTTCGCGCTAAACTTCTAAACAGAAGAGTAAAACATTTAGTAAACAGAACAAAACGAAACACGCGTCTGTTTACTGAACATGTGACTAGGGGAGGACGTACATGGATAAGATCAAGCTCGGTTTTGTGCCCACGCGCCGTAGCATCTTTAGCGCGCCGGACGCGATCAAGTATCGCGGCCTTACGGCTGATCGCCTGCGCGAGATCGGCGTCGAGATTGTGGATATCGACGACATCAACGACGAGGGCCTGCTGTTCGACGACAGCCATATCGCGCCTATCGTCGAGAAGTTCCGCGCCGAGGGCGTCGACGGCATCATGCTCTGCCACGCCAACTTTGGTACCGAGTACGTTTGCGCCCGCCTTGCCCGCGAGCTCGGCTTGCCCGTGCTGCTGTGGGGTCCGCGCGACGAGCGCCCCGAGCCCGACGGCACCCGTCTGCGCGATAGCCAGTGCGGCCTGTTCGCCACCGGCAAGGTCCTGCGTCGCTTCCAGGTTCCCTTCACCTACATGACCAACTGCCGTCTGACCGATCCCGAGTTCGAGCGCGGTGTCTGGGACTTTTTGGCCGTGTGCAACGTGGTCAAGACTTTCAAGCACACCCGCATCCTGCAGATGGCCACCCGTCCGTTCGATTTCTGGTCGACCATGTGCAACGAGGGCGAGCTGCTCGAGAAGTTCAACATCCAGCTTTCGCCCATCCCCATGACCGAGCTTGTCCAGGCCGTGCGCGACGCCCAGGCTGACGAGCAGGCCATGGCAACCATGCTCGCCCACATTGGTGACAGCTTTGAGATCTGCATCCCCGAGGACAAGGTTCCTGCGGTCGCAGGACTCGCCATTGCCATGAAGCGCCTGGTCGAGAAGTACGGCTGCAACGCCGGCGCCATCCAGTGCTGGAACGCCCTGCAGGACGAGTTGGGCATTATGCCCTGCGCCGCCAACGCAATCCTCAACGAGATGGGCATCCCCATCGTCTGCGAGACCGACATCCATGGCGCTATCACCGCGCTGATGGTCGAGGCCGCCGACCTGGGCCGTCACCGCGGCATGTTCGCCGACTGGACCGTGCGTCATCCCGATAACGAGAACGGCGAGCTGCTGCAGCACTGCGGCCCCTGGCCCTGCAGCTGCGCGGCCGTCAAGCCCAAGCTCACCTATCCGCTGGCCTTCGATTACCCCGGCGCGCTGACGGCCGAGGCCAAGCACGGCGACCTCACCCTTGCCCGCTTTGACGGCGACAACGGCGAGTACTCGCTGCTGCTGGGCAACGCCCGCGGCATCGACGGCCCGGCCGGCATGGGCACCTACCTGTGGGTCGAGGTCGACAACCTCAAGCGCCTCGAGGCCAAGATCGTCGAGGGTCCCTACATCCACCACTGCGTCGCCATTCACGCCAACGTGGTGCCGGTGCTCTACGAGGCGTGCAAGTACATCGGCATTGTCCCCGACCTGTACGACCCCATCGAAGAAGACGTCAAAGCTTACCTGCGAGGAGAGTAGAAATGGCAACTATCGAAGAGCTTGAGTCCCTGCGTTGGGATCTTCGACGCGATTGCGTCGATATCATCATGGCTGGCGCCGGCGGGCACATCGGCGGCGACATGTCGGTCATCGATGCGCTGATGACCCTCTACGCCAACCACCTCAACATTTCGCCCGAGACCGTCGACGATCCCAACCGCGATCGCTTCGTGCTCTCCAAGGGCCACGCCATGGAGGCCTACTACGCGGTGCTCTGCCACGAGGGCTATCTTGACCTCGATGACGTCAAGGCCCGCTTCTCCAAGTTCGGCAGCCCCTACATCGGCCACCCCAACAACAAGCTCAAGGGCATCGAGATGAACTCGGGCTCGCTGGGTCACGGCCTGCCCGTGGCCGTCGGGATGGCGCTTGCCGGCAAGATGGATGGCCGCGACTACCGCGTCTACACCATCATGGGCGACGGCGAGCTTGCCGAGGGCTCGGTCTGGGAGGGCGCCATGAGCGGCGGCAACTACCAGCTCGATAACCTGTGCGCGCTCGTGGACCGCAACCGCCTGCAGATCAGCGGCAGCACCGAGGACGTCATGAAGCAGGACTCGCAGGAGGAGCGCTGGGCCGCCTTCGGTTGGAACGTGCTGTCCATTCCGGGCAACGACGTCCAGGCCATCGACGCCGCGCTGACGCTGGCCGCCGAGACCAAGGGTAAGCCCACGGTCATCATCCTCAACACGGTGAAGGGCTACGGCTCGCCGGTTATGGAGGACAAGGCCGCCTGGCATCATCACCTGCCCAACGATGAGGAATATGCCCAGATCATCGCCGATTTCGCTGCCCATAAGGAGGCTATCAATGGCTAACAAGATCGCCAACCGCAAGGCTATCTGCGACACGCTGCTCGAGGCCGCCGCAACCGATAAAGACATCGTCGTCCTGTGCTCCGACTCCCGCGGCTCCGCATCGCTCACGCCGTTCTTCGATCAGTATCCCCAGCAGTCCGTTGAGGTCGGCATTGCCGAGCAGGACCTGGTGAGCATCGCCGCCGGCATGGCCTCGTGCGGCAAGAAGGCCTGGGCCGCCTCGCCGGCGTCCTTTGTGACCACGCGCTCGTATGAGCAGTGCAAGGTCGACGTTTCGTACTCCAACACCAACGTCAAGCTCATCGGCATCTCGGGCGGCGTGTCCTACGGCGCCTTAGGCATGAGCCATCACTCCGCGCAGGATATCGCCGCCATGAGCGCGATTCCCAACATGCGTGTGTATCTGCCGAGCGATCGCTTCCAGACCGCCGAGCTCGTGCGTGCCCTGGTCGCCGACAACAAGCCGGCCTACATCCGCGTGGGCCGCAACCCGGTGGAGGACGTGTACACTGAGGACGAGTGCCCGTTCCAGATGGATCGCGCCACCTGGGTGCGCCGCGGCACCGATGTGACGATTGTCGCCACCGGTGAGATGGTCCGCCATGCCGTGGACGCCGCCGATCTGCTGGCCGAGCAGGGCATCTCGGCAACGGTGCTCGATATGTACTGCGTCAAGCCACTCGACGCCGAGGCCGTGATCGAGGCCGCCGGTACCACGCGTGCCGTCGTGACGGTCGAGGAGCACAGCCCCTTCGGCGGCCTGGGTTCCATGGTCGCGCAGGTCGTGGGCGAGCATTGTCCGCGTCCGGTCAAGTGCCTCTCCCTGCCCGATGCGCCGGTCATCACCGGCACGAGCCCCGAGGTCTTTGCGCACTACGGGCTCACCGGCGAGGGAATCGCCAAGACGGTCGCCGAGTTCTTGCCCGCAGAGTAACTGGAATGTGACAAAGGGACCGCCCCTTTGTCACATTCGTTTTGAAAGGGGTGGCCATGGGCCGCTACATCATCGGAATCGATCAATCCACGCAGGGCACCAAGGCGCTGCTGGTGGACGAGGGCGGCCATTTGATTCATCGTGCCGATCGCTCGCATCGCCAGATTGTCAACGAGGCCGGCTGGGTGAGCCATGATCCGGCCGAGATTGCCGCCAATGTGCTGGCCGTGGCGCGCGCTGTGGTGGAGGAGACCGGGGTCGATCCGGCCGACGTCGCCGGCATCGGCATCTCCAACCAGCGCGAGACTACCGTTGCCTGGAGGCGCACGACGGGCGAGCCGCTGTGCGACGCCGTGGTGTGGCAGTGCGCCCGCGCCCGCGAGCTGTGCGACAAGCTGGCCGCGCGCGAGGGTGTGGCCGAGCTGGTGCGTGACACGACGGGTCTGGTGCTCTCGCCCTACTATCCGGCGGGCAAGATGGCCT
>OOCN01000579.1_pt1 | contig 31237 bp, 29 predicted proteins | sample 1671361 | NCBI WGS metagenome assembly OOCN01 (sample SAMN06348149, study PRJEB24527) | human gut metagenome | biome: human gut; feature: ankylosing spondylitis patient; material: feces | host: Homo sapiens | place: China | collected 2015-10
GGGCGCTGGCTGATGTGCCGCCCCTGGGCCGTGCGCATGGGCTGCTGCACCGTGCGGCGGCGGGCGTTCTGTTCGGCCAGCTGCTGGGCGCGGCGGCGGGCAGCCTCGTACTGCTCCTGCTCGGAGCTTCCGGTCGCGCCGGCGGTATACAGCTTACGCGGTTCGCTCATTGTTTTTCCTCCCTGCTGTATGGAGTGTTTTTACTTTAGCTGTGCTTTTGCATACTCGTAAGCGGCTACGCTTTCAGGGTCCAGCGTGCCGCCCTTTTCTTCCACAAAATCAATGCTCCGTTTTAACGCGTCGCAAAGGGCCCGGTCCAGATCCTGCATTTCCAGTTTGCGCAGTTCATCCACGCCGGGCCAGTCGCGCTCGGCGCTGGTCATATCGGCCAAGTAGATGATCTTATCGAGCAGGGACATATCCGCTTTGCCGGTGGTATGGCAGCGGATGGCTGACAAAATCTCCGGGTTGGTAATGCCCCACTGGGTCTGGGCCAGGATGGCGGCGGCTATGCCGTGCCACACCGGCGAAGGGCGTGCAGAGGCATTTTCTGCTATTATAGCATTATCGGCGAAAATCTGCAACAATTCTTGTTTGGGCAGTTCCTTGGCGGAATCATGCAAAATTGCCGCCATAGCGGCCTTTTCCGGGTCAGCACCCCAGCGTTTGGCAAGTTTTACTGCCATTTTTTTTACATTCTTCGTGTGGGTCCAGCGTTTTTCGCCGAGTCTGGACTTCACAAGCTTCTTGGCTTCGGCGTAATCCATGGTATACATTTTCCTCTCTGAACCGGGCTGTAGGGGCCGGACATGTCCGGCCCTCAACCTTGCCTTACCTGCCCTTGAACGGCCAGCAGCTTTTATGCGGAGGGCCGGGCATGCCCGGCCCCTACAGTGCTACAAGCTGCCGTAAAGCTGGTTTTTGCGGATAACCGCCAGTACCTCCGGCGGCAAAACCTCCGGCCACTTTTCCGGCGGTATCTTCCCGCTGCGGATATCGCTGGACGCACAGGGGTAGCTTTCGGCCTGGGCAAACAACACCGTGCCGCCCGCCTGTTCCAGCTTGGCAGCAGCGGCGTGCAGGGCGGCATCGTCCGTGCCGGTACGGCTTTCCACCACCAGCGCGGCCATTTTTAACATATCCTGCCAGCGGTACCACTCGCCGAACGTCAGCAGCATATCGCTGCCGACGCAAAGATACAATTCCGCGCCGGGGTTGGCGCCCCGCAGCATTTCCAGCGTGTGGACGGTGTAGCTGCGGCCGCCCTGGCGTATCTCCCAATCGCTGACTTCCACTGCCGGGGACAGCGCCCTAAAGCACTGACACATCTGCAAACGCAGTTCCGCCGGGGTGGCGCTGGCGTGTTTGTGGGGCGGCGTGCCCGCCGGCATGACGATGGCCCGGTCGGGCCGCACCCGTTCCAGCGCAGCCCGCAGGTTGTTCATATGGCCGTTGTGGGGCGGGTCGAAGGTGCCGCCGTAGAGCAGTATCTTCATTTTGCCAGCACAGCGGCGTAGGCGCTTTCCTTTTTCTTCTGCTTGAACAGGACGAACTTGCGGCCAATGACCTGCACGCACTCGCAGCCGACGGCCTCACAGAGGATATCGGCGGCCTGGCGGGGGTCATATTCGCTGTTTTCCAGGACTTTGACCTTGATCAGCTCGCGGGCGGCGATGCAGTCGGCAATCCCCTGGATCAGGGTCTCGTCGATCTCGCCCTTGCCGATCTGGTAGACAGGGTCCATCGTATTGGCTGCGCCGCGCAGAGCCGCGCGCTGTTTGCTGGTTAAAGACATAGGGTTTCTCCTTTATAATTATAGTATATATCGTATCGCGGTAGGGGCCGGGCACGCCCGGCCCTCGGCCTTGCCTTGCCTGCCCTTGAACGGGTAGTATTTTTCATGTTGAGGGTCGGGCATGCCCGACCCCTACGGACTGCTATTACTTCAAAAACGCGGGCAGCTTTTCTTCCAGCTTCTCCATCGCCCGGCCTCTATGGCTGATGGCGTCCTTCTCGTCTGGGGTAAGCTGGGCATAGCTGCGGGCCTCGGTGTTGGGGTGCTTGCCATCGGGTGCGCCGTACTCGTCGGGGATGAACAGCGGGTCGTAGCCAAAGCCGTAATCGCCGTTCTGCAGGCTGAACGCAATGCGGCCCGGGCACTCGCCCTCGACTTCCAGTGCGCGGCCATCGGGCAGCATAAAGCAGACCGCCGAGACAAACTTTGCGCCGCGCTGTTCGGCGGGCACATCGGCCATTTCTTGCAGCAGCTTTGCGTTGTTGGCGTCGTCATCGCCGTGGTGCCCGGCATAGCGGGCGCTGTACACGCCGGGCGCACCATTCAATGCATCGGTGCAAAGGCCCGAGTCATCGGCCACGGTGGGCAGGCCGCTGGCCTTGCAGAAGGCCTCAGCCTTGATGCGGGCGTTCTCGGCAAATGTCGTGCCGGTCTCCTCGGGGTCCAGGGTGATGCCAAGCTCCCGCAGGCTCTTGACCTCATGCCCCATGCGTTCCAAAATGCGGCGCAGCTCTTTCAGCTTGCCCGCATTGTTGCTGGCGGCGCAGACGATCATGCTTCGCCCTCCCCTTCTTCTTTCTGTTCCTCTTTCTGCAGGGCCGATTCCGGCAGCAGGCTTTCCACAAAGGTCTGGGCGTCAAACTCCATCAGGTCATCGATTTTCTCGCCGACACCGATGAACCGGATGGGCAGGCCCAGATTCTCCCACACCGAAACCGCGCAGCCGCCGCGGGGCGTGCCGTCCAGCTTGGTCAGCACCACGCCGGTGGCGCTGGCAGCCTTGCAGAACTCCTCGGCCTGGCTGATGGCGTTCTGGCCGGTGATGGCGTCCAGCACCAGCAGCACCTCCAGGCTGGCCTCGGGGCTGGCCTTTTTGACGCTGCGGGAGATCTTGGACAGCTCGTCCATCAGGCCCTTTTTGTTGTGCAGGCGGCCTGCGGTATCGGCAATGACCATGTCATAGCCGCGGGCGTTCGCACTCTTGACCGCATCAAAGATGACGGCGGCGGGATCCGCACCCATGCCTGCCTGCACCAGCGGCACACCGGCGCGGTCAGCCCAGAGTTCCAGCTGCTCGCTGGCAGCGGCGCGGAAGGTATCGCCCGCAGCCAGCATCACGCGGCGGCCCTGCTTTTTGTACAGCGCGGCCAGCTTGGCGATGGTCGTGGTCTTGCCCACACCGTTGACGCCGATGACGAGAATGACGGCGGGCTTGCCGTCCAGCTCCATCGGGTAGCGGGGGGTCAGCTCCTGGCAGATGATGCCGCGCAGGGTGTCCAGCGCCTCCTGGCCGGTTTTCAGGTGCTTTTCCTCGACCTCGTCGTGCAGCTCATCCACCAGGCGCACAGCGCAGGCGGGGCCGACGTCGGCCAGAATCAACTGCTCTTCCAGCTGGTCGTACAGGTCGTCGTTGATCTGCGCGTGGGTCAGCGTGTTGACGATGTTCTGGAAAAAGCCGGTGCGGGTCTTTTCCAGCCCGCGCTTGACCTTTTGCTGTTCCTGAAATTCTTCTTCTGAAATATCACGTTTGAAAAAGTTGAAAAAGCCCATGGCTGCCTCCTTTTTTAGGTAATCAAATCCGCACTGACATTATCCAGATCCAGCCGCAGAATCTTCGATACGCCGTCTTCCTGCATGGTGACGCCGTACAAAACATCGGCGGCTTCCATTGTTCCGCGGCGGTGGGTGATGACGATGAACTGGGTGTGGTCGGTCATGCGGCGCAGGTATTGTGCGTACCGCGCGACGTTGACGTCGTCCAGTGCGGCCTCGATCTCATCCAGGAAGCAGAACGGCGCGGGGTTGACGTTGAGGATGGCAAAATAGATCGATATAGCGACCAGTGCCTGCTCGCCGCCCGAAAGGGCAGACAGGTTTTTGATGACCTTGCCCGGGGGCGAGACCTCGATCTCGATGCCGGATTCCAGCACGTTCGCCTCGTCGGACAGGTAGAGCCGCGCGTGGCCGCCGCCGAACAGTTCCCGGAAAATCTGCTGGAAGTGGGTGTTGATCTGCTTGAAGCTCGTCGTGAACAGCTCTTCCATCTCGCTGCACAGCTCGGCGATCATCTTGGTCAGTTCGCTCTTGGCCTTTTCCACGTCGGTGACCTGGGCTTTCAGGAAGTCATAGCGCTCCTTGACCTCTTTGTATTCCTCGATCGCGCCAACGTTGACATTGCCCAAGCCGCGAATTTTGCCGCGCACCTCAGTCACGCTGCGGCGCAGCTCGGTCAGGCTCTCGAAGGGCACACACTGGCTGCGGGCTTCGCTCTCGGTCAGCTGGTATTCCTCCCACAGCTTGCTGTTGGTGTCGTTCAGCTCGGTCTCGGCGGCGGTGCGGCGCTCGGCCAGGCGGGCCATTTCGCCGCTCATCCGCTCTCGCTCGTCGGTCAGGGCACGGTTGTCCTGGCCCAATTTGGCGATGGCGGCTTCCCTCTCCATGCGGGCCGCATTGGCGGAACGGATGGTTTCCTCCGCCGCTGCGATCCTCTGCTGGTTTTCGCCGCGGGTGCGCTCCATCTCGGCGATTTTCAAGGTGTTCGCCTCGATTTTCGCCTTGGCCGCATCGATGGCGGCGTGCAGCTCCCGGGCGCGGGCCTCGGCCTCGCCGGTACGGCTCTGCAAGCCCTCCAAAGCGGCCTCATGCAGGCTGATGTCCTTCTCGTCGGCCAGCCGCTGCATCTGCTTTTCAGAGAGCTCGCCGGTGATCTTTTCGCGTTCTGCCGTGAGACTTCCGGTGCTTTCACCCAGAGCCGCCAGCTCGGCGGTGTACCGGGCCATCTCGGCTTCGGCATCGGCCTGGGCCTTTTCTGCCTCGGCGCGGGCTGTCTCGTTCTGGGTCACGGCGGCCTGCTGGTTCGCAATTTCGGCTTCGATGTTGCGGGCCGTCTCCTCGTACTGGGCGGCAGCTTTCGTCAGGCGTTCCAGTTCCAGCCCGGCGCGGACGTGTTCGGTGGCGGCGTTCATGCCCTCGCCCTCGGCACCCGCCAGCTGGGCACTGAGGTTATCTACCTCGGCCTTGCGGGCGGCCAGTTCCTTTTCGGCTTCGGTGCGCTTTTCTTCCAGCTTTTTCAGCCGGGTGCGCAGCTCGTCCAGCTCCTGTTTGCGGCTGAACACGCCGACGCTGCGGGCCGTGGAGCCGCCGGTGAAGGAGCCGCCCGCGTTGATGACCTGGCCGTCCAGCGTGACGATGCGGTTGCGGTAGCCGAGGTTCCGCGCCACGGCGGAGGCCTCGGTCAGGTCCTCGACCACGATGATGCGGCCCAGCAAATTGTCGATGATATGCTGATATTTCGGGTTTGTCTTAACGAGATCGGCAGCGACTTCCGCCGTGCCGGTCAGGCGGCCTGTAAAGCGGCTGCCCTGCACGGTGTCCAGCGGCAGAAACGTCGCGCGGCCTGCGCGCTCGTCCTTCAAAAAGCCGATGGCGGCGCGTGCACAGCCCTGATCCTCGACCACGATGTTTTGCAGCGCAAAGCCGAGGGCCGTCTCGATGGCTGTCTCATAGCCTTTTTCGACGGTGATGATGCCCGCCACCGGGCCGATGATGCCCCGCAGACGCCCGCCGCCTGCGGCACGCATGACGGCCTTGACGCTCTGCTGGTAGCCGTCCATGTTGCGCTCCAGATCCTCTAAAATATGGATGCGCTGGGCGGCGGCGGATTTCTCGCGGTCAGCCTTTTGCAGGTTGTCGGCGGCTTCGGCCTGCTGGCGGCGGCGGCTGTCGAGCTTGAGTTTTAGGCCCGCCTTGATGTTGTCGTTGCGGGTCACGGCCTCCTGGGCGTCCTTGAAGCGGCGCTCGGCGCGGCGGCGTTCCTCGTCGGTGGCAGCAGCGTCGGTCTGCAAAGTCTCGGCCTGCTGCCTGGCTTCGGCCAGGCGGTCGGCGGCGGCCTCCCCTGCCGACTGTGCCGACGCGGCGCGGACCTTGGCGGCGGTGGCGATGTCCTGCAGGCGGGCCATGGCGGCGTCAATGACGTCGCGGCGCTCGCCGCTTGCGGCGGCCTTTTCTTCCAGCGCGTGCAGGGCCTCGCGCAGCTCGGCCACGCGGGTGTCCAACGCAGCCATGCCGTCCTTTAAAGCGTCGATGGCGGCGCGGTGGTCGGCGGCCTCGCGGTCAATGCTTTCCCGGCCCTGGCCCGCGCGTTCCAGCTCGGTATTTGCCTCGTCGATGCGGAACCGGCTGTGCTCGCTCTCGTTTTTCAAGACGGCGATCTCGCTCTCGCTGCCGGCGTTGGCCTCGGTAATGGCGCGGATATCGGCATTGGCCTGCTCGACTTGCAGCATGAGCTGCTGCGTTTCTTCGCGCAGATCCGCGTTTTTTTCATCAAAGGCGTCCAGCTGGCGGCTCAGACGGTCGTAGTCGGCCTCAGCGGCCTCGTACTTGCGCTGCTGATCGCGCAGTGTATCGTTGGCGCGGCGGATGGCATCCACCCACAGCGTAATTTCCAGACTCTTGCGCTTCTCGCTCAATTCCAGAAACTGCTGGGCCTTCTCGCTGTCGCGCTTCAGCGGGCCGACGCGCTTTTCCAGTTCGCCCAAAATGTCGCGCAGGCGCTCTAAGTTGCCCTCGGCGGCGTCCAGGCGGCGCTCGGCCTCATTTTTACGGTAGCGGTATTTGGCGATGCCGGAGGCTTCCTCAAAAATTTCACGGCGCTCTGCGGATTTTGCGCCAACGATCTCGGCAATGCGGCCCTGGCCGACGATGGCGTAGCCGTCGCGACCAATGCCGGTGTCCAGCAGCAGCTCGTACACGTCCTTTAAGCGGACGCTCTGGCCGTTGATGGAGTATTCACTTTCGCCGCTGCGGTAGTAGCGGCGGCCGATGGTGACTTCGTCGGCGTCCATGTCCAGGCCGTGGTCGCTGTTGTCGATGGTCAGTGCGACCGACGCATAGCCCATGGCACCGCGGGTCTGGGTACCGCCGAAGATGACGTCCTCCATCTTGCCCGAACCGCGCAGCTGTTTGGAGCTGGTCTCGCCCAGCACCCAGCGGATGGAGTCGGAGATATTCGATTTGCCCGAGCCGTTGGGTCCGACAACGCCGGTAATGCCCTGCCCGATCGAGATTTTCGTCTTATCGGGGAAGGACTTAAAGCCTTGGATTTCCAGTTCTTTCAGGCGCATTGAAGTAGTGTTACCTTTCGATTCTGTCTGGTCGTAGGGGCCGGGCATACCCGGCCCTCAACCCCGCCCTGTATACCCGTAAACGGGCTGCGATTTTTATGCCGCGGGCCGGGCATACCCGGCCCCTACAGAGCATCATTAAACGGCAATATTACTGCAGTTTTTCCAGCGCCACCTTTGCGGCGTGCTGTTCGGCGGCTTTCTTGCTGCGGCCTTTGCCCTCGGCCAAAAGCCGGCCGTTGCGCCAGACGCAGACGGTGAACTGCTTGTCGTGGTCGGGGCCGGTCTCGCCGGTGACTTCGTATTTCAGCATGGCGCCAGGGTCCTGCTGCACGACCTCCTGCAAACGGGTCTTGTAGTCGTCCTCGGCGGTCTTGCCCTCGGTGATGAAAGGCAGGATGAAGTTGCGGGCGGTCTCCATGCCGCCGTCCAGATACAGTGCGGCAATGACGGCCTCGAACGCGTCAGACACAACGCTGGGCCGGTTGCGGCCGCCGCCCAGATCCTCGCCGTGGCCCAGGCGCAGGTACTCGCCCAGGTGGATCTCCTGGGCAAACTGGAACAGCGCGTCCTCGCTGACAAGGCTTGCGCGCATCCGGGTCAACTCTCCCTCGGGGCGGCCGGACTGGTGGAACAGGTAGTCCGCCACGACGACGGACAGCACGCTGTCGCCCAGAAATTCCAGCCGCTCGTTGTGGGTGGTAGCGACCTTGCTCTCATTGGCAAAGCTGGTGTGGGTCAATGCAATGCGCAGCAGCGCAGGATTTTTGAATGTATAGTGCAGGACTTCCTGCAATTCTTCCGGCTTGTGAGCCATAATTATCACCTTTCCGGCTTTTGTAGGGTCGTAGGGGCCGGGCATGCCCGGCCCTCAACCTTGCCTTGCTGTCCCATGAAGGGGTTATCATTTTTACGCTGCGGGCCGGGCATGCCCGGCCCCTACAAGGCGGCTTTACTTTTAAGCGTCTGCTTCTTCTTCCTTCTGCGCGGCCACCTCGCCCAGTGCCTTCTCCATCGTGCCGCACAGGTCATTGGCTACACAGAGCTTGGCCTGGCGGATGGCGTTCTTGATGCCCTTGGCGTGGCTGGAACCATGAGCCTTGATGACCGGCTTGGCCGCGCCCAGCAGCGGTGCGCCGCCGACTTCCTCGGAGTCCATCATCCGCTTGAGTTCACCCAGGCCGCCCTTGATGCCCAGGTAGCTGAGCTTCGTGATGAGGTTCTGCAGGAAGATTTTTTTCAGCATCCCCAGCAGCGTTTTGGCAACGCCCTCGGTCAATTTCAAGACCACATTGCCGACAAAGCCGTCACAGACCACGACGTCCACCTCGCCGTCCATGATGTAGCGTGGCTCGATGTTGCCGGCAAAATGGATACAGGGGTTCGCTTTCAGCAGCTGGTGCGCCTCGCGGTAGGTGGGGGTGCCCTTGGTGTCCTCAGCGCCGTTGTTGACCAGTGCGACTTTGGGCGCTGTGCGGCCCATGACCTTTTCCGCGTAGACACTGCCCATCGTGCCGAAAGCATTCAGCATTTCGGGGCGGCACTCGACATTCGCGCCGCAGTCCAGCAGCAGGAAATTCTGCTTTGCGCCGGGCATCGGGGTGGCCAGTGCCGGGCGCTTGACGCCCTTGACGGTGCGCACGATGAGGCTGGTGCCGACGTGCAGCGCACCGGTGGAACCGGCGGAGACAAAGGCATCGCCCTCTCCGTTTTTCAGCATGGTCAGGCCCTTCACAAGGCTGGAATCCTTCTTGTGGCGCACAGCCTTGACCGGGTCGTCGTGCATATCGATGTTCTCGGTGCAGTTGATGATTTCAAACGGTGCAAGGTCGATTTTATTTTCTGCCGCGCAGTCGCGGATGGCTTTTTCCTCGCCCAGCAGCGTGAGAGTCATGCCGTCGCCGAACTCTGCAGCCGCCTGGCTTGCACCCTGCAATACACACAGCGGGGCGTTGTCACCGCCCATGGCATCCACTAAAATTTTCATTTGTATTCCTCCGTCCATGCACGCATGGCATCTTGGGCGTTCTGCGAGAGCGCCATGTAGCGCTCCCGCTTATCGCGGATAGCGTTGATCTCCTCGGTGCGGGGCAGAATGCCCATGTTTGCACCCATCGGCTGGAAGTCTTTGTTCGGCGTCGTGATGTAGTCAAGCAGTGCGCCGCACATCGTCGCCGCCGGGGGCGGCGGCAGTTCGCATCCTTGCAAGCGGGCCAAAATCTGGTGGGCCGCCAGCAGGCCGCTGGCCGCGCTCTCCATATAGCCCTCAAAGCCGGTGATCTGCCCGGCAAAGAACACGTTGGGGTGGTCAGCCAGGAATTGCTGCTTGGTCAGCACCTTGGGGCTTTCCAAAAACGTGTTGCGGTGCATGACGCCATAGCGCACAAACTCGGCGTGTTCCAGGCCGGGGATCATGCTGAACACCCGCTTCTGCTCGCCCCACTTTAAGTTTGTCTGGAACCCGACGAGGTTGTAGAGCGTGCGGGCCGTGTTTTCTGCCCGCAGCTGCACGGCGGCCCAGGGGCGGTGGCCGGTGCGCGGGTCCCGCAGGCCGACGGGTCGCAGCGGCCCAAAGCGGATCGTATCCGCGCCGCGGGCGGCCATGACTTCAATCGGCATACAGCCCTCGTAGACGGTCAGGTCTCCGTCAAAATCGTGGAGCGGCGCACGCTCGGCGGCGATGAGCGCCGCGTGGAAGTTCTCATACTCTTCCTTATTAAAGGGGCAGTTGAGGTAGTCGGCCTCGCCGCGGCCATAGCGGGATGCAGCAAAGACCTTGTCATAGTCCAGGCTCTCGGCGGTCACGATGGGCGCAACGGCGTCGTAGAAACTCAGCCGATGGTCGCCGGTCAGCGCCGCCACAGCCTGGGCCAGCGCCCCCTCGGTCAGCGGGCCGCTGGCGACGAGCACCGGAGCGCTCTCGTCCAGAGCCGTGACTTCCTCGCGATGGACCGTGATGTTCGGGTGCTTTTCCACCATTTCCGTCACGGCGGTGGAAAACGCATCGCGGTCGACGGCCAGCGCACCGCCTGCCGCCACGCGGGCGGTCTCGGCGGCGTCCAACAGGTGGCTGCCCATCATCTTCATCTCGATTTTGAGCAGGCCGGATGCGGAATCCGGGCGCTCGGCCTTCAAGGAGTTAGAGCAGATGAGTTCCGCAAAGCCCTCGCTTTTATGCGCGGGGGAAAATTTTGTGGGTTTCTGCTCGTACAGGTCGACCTGCACGCCGCGGTCCGCCAGCCACAACGCCGCCTCGCACCCCGCCAGGCCGGCACCGATAATGTTAAGTTGCATACTTGTCCTCTCTCAGGCTCCCCTTTGCGGGGAGGCTTTAAAGCGGTCATTTTTTCTCAATCGCCTTCACAAACCCGCAGCCCTCTTTGGCGCAGTACAGCTGGCCCTTCTTTTTAAACAGGGTGCTGCCGCACTGGGGGCATTTTTCGGGCACAGGCTCGTCCCAGGTCATATAGTTGCACTTGGGGTAGTTGCTGCAGCCGTAGTACACGCGGCCCTTGGCGCTCTTGCGCACCAGCATATGGCCGCCGTCCAGTGGGCACAGGCCGCCAGTGTCCTTGACCAGCGGGTGGGCGTTGCGGCACTCGGGGAAGCCCGAGCACGCCACAAACTTGCCGTACCGGCCCGATTTGATGACCATGGGGCGGCCGCATTTTTCGCAGATCTCATCGGTCGGGATATCCTCGACCTTGATGCGCTTGCCCTCCATGTTCTTCTCGGCCTGTTCCAGGCTCTTGGAAAATCCCTGGTAGAAATCGTCGATGGTCTTGACCCAATCGGCCTGACCGGCTTCGACGACGTCGAGCTTTTTCTCCATGTCAGCGCTGAATTTCACGTCCACGATATTCGGGAACTGCTCCATCATGACCGTGTTGACAGCCTGGCCCAGCGGGGTGGTTTTCAGCTTTTTCTGGTCCTTCTCCACATAGCCGCGGTCGACGATGGTCGTGATGATGGGCGCGTAGGTGGACGGGCGGCCGATGCCGTTTTCCTCCAGCGCATGGATGAGCGTCGCCTCGGTGTAGAGCGGCGGCGGCTGGGTGAATTTCTGGTCCGCCGTCAGTTTTTTCAGCGCCAGTTTCTGGCCCTCCTCCAGCGGGGGCAGGGCCGTTTCCTTCTTCTTCGTGTCGTCGGTGGATTCCTCGTACAGCGCGGTGAAGCCGTCGAACGCGACCCGGAAGCCGGATGCGCGGAAAAGATACTCCCCCGCCGTGATGGATGCCGAGACCGTGTCCTGAATGCAGTCGGCCATCTGGCTTGCCATAAAGCGGCTCCAAATCAGGCGGTAAAGCTTGGCGGTGTCGCCGCTGATGCTCTGCTCGACCTCGTCGGGTGTCAGCTCCGGCATAGACGGACGAATGGCTTCGTGGGCGTCCTGGGCGGCGGTGGCGGAACGGCTCTTCCACTTGCGGGCGGTCTTGCAGACGTAATTCTCGCCCCAGCGGTCCGCAATAAAGGTCTTAGCCGCCGCCTGGGCCTCGGCGGCGATGCGCAGAGAGTCAGTACGCATATAAGTGATAAGGCCCACAGTGCCGTGGCCCGCGATGTCCACGCCTTCGTACAATGTCTGGGCAGCGCGCATCGTGCGGGTGGCCGAAAAGCCAAACGCGCGGCTGGCGTCCTGCTGCAAAGTCGAGGTGATGAAGGGTGGCGCGGGCTGGCGGCGGCGCTTGCCTTTTTCAATTTTGGTAATGGTGTAGTCCTTGCCGTCCAGCGCGGCCAGGATGCCGTCGGCCTGGGCCTTGTTCGTCACCGTCAGCTTTTTGCCGTCGGCGGTGGCGGCCAGGCGGGCGGTGAACTCGCTCTTGTCGCCCTGGGCGTGGAGCAGCGCGTCGATGTTCCAATACTCGTCGGGCTTGAAATTCTCAATTTCAATTTCCCGGTCGCGGATCAGGCGCACAGCCACACTCTGCACGCGGCCTGCGGACAGGCCCTTGCGGACCTTGCGCCACAAAAACGGGCTGAGCTTGTAGCCCACCAGGCGATCCAGCTCGCGCCGGGCCTGCTGGGCGTTGAACAGGTCAATGTTGATGGCGCGGGGGTGGGCCATGCCCTCCTTGACGCCTTTTTTGGTGATTTCATCAAAGGTCACGCGGTTGGGCGCGGCAGGATCCAGCCCCAGAATGTTCGCCAGGTGCCAGCTGATGGCCTCGCCCTCGCGGTCCGGGTCGGTTGCCAGCAGCACGCCATCGCACTTTTTGGCTTCGGCCTTCAGCTCTTTGACGAGTTTCTGCTTGCCCTTGATGGTGATATATTTCGGTGTATAGCCATTTTCGACATCAATGCCCAGCGTGCTGGCGGGCAGGTCGCGCACATGGCCCATGCTGGCTGTGACCTTATAGCCACGGCCCAGATACTTGCCAATGGTTTTCGCCTTGGCAGGGGATTCCACGATGACTAATTTCGGCATAAGCTACCTCAATGAAAAAGTATTTTAGATAATAGATAAGAGATAAAAGATAAGAAATATTGTGGATTGCAGGCCGTTGGCCTGCTCAAAATTTTGCGCTGCGCGCACTCCTTTTTTTATTATCTATTATCTTTTATCTATTATCTTATAGCGCAATATATCTGCGTCCCGGCTGGGCCTGTGCACCGCCCATAAGTTCCAGCTCCGTACAGGCCGCCAGCACGCGGCCGGCGGGCAGGCGGGCGGCGGCACACAGGGCGTCGATGCCCTGGGGCGTGGGCTTCAAAACGGCGTAGACAGCCTGCGCGTCGGGGCTGACGGCGGCGGGGTCAAACCGCTGCTGTGCCGGGTCGGCGGTCTCTGCGCCAATCCCCAGTATGTCCAGCGCGTCGGCGGCTTTGCACAGCGGCTCGGCGCGGTGGGTACACAGCAGTTCGTTCGTGCCCTCGCTCAACGCACTGTAAATGCTGCCGGGCACGGCCAGCACCGGGCGACCCAGCCGCTCGGCGTGGCCCACGGTGTTCAGCGTACCGCTGCGGGTGCGGGCCTCGGCCACGCAGAGCACCTCGCTTTGGGCGGCAATCAGCCGATTGCGGGCCAAGAATGTGCCGGTCGTGCGGCCTGTGTAGCCGGGCGGGTACTCGCTGCAGACCGCACCGCCGCCCTTTTCGATGGCGGTGCGCAGCTTGGCGTTGGCGGCGGGGTAGGTCTTATCGATGGCCGTGCCCAGGAACGCCACGGTGGGCACCTCCGCCTGCACGGCGGCGCGGTGGGCTTCGCTGTCCAGGCCGTCCGCCATGCCGCTGACCAGCACCACGCCCGCCTGTGCCATCGCCAGAGACAGGTCAAACGCCGCCTGCCGCCCGTAGGCGCTGGGGCGGCGGGTGCCCACCATGCCCGCGTACCGCCCGCCGTTCAGGCAGGCAGCACTGCCGGTCACGTAAAGTACCAGCGGCAAATCGGGCAGATCACGCAGGCGGTCCGGGTAGGCGCCCTCGTCGGGCGTCAGGATATCGATGCCCGACAACAGGCAGTGGTCGAGCCGTTCCTCATAGTCAAACGGCGTCGTATCCCGCAGCTGTGCCAGCGCGTGGGCGCTCAAACAGGCGGGCGGGGCCTCAGTCCCGACACACAGGATATCGTACAGTTCCGCCGGGTCCGGGTACAGGTCCAGCAGTTCCCGCGCATATTGGCACCCCGAGCCGACGGCATCCGCCAGCCAGAGCCAAGCCAGTGTTTTGTCCATGGTGGATGCCCCCTTTTATCCTCTCGGCTGCATAGCGGCGGGCAGAGGACTGCCCGCCCTACGCCCGCTGTTGCCCCGTAGGGCGGCCAGTCCTCTGGCCGCCGCGCAGCAGCTTCCGGATGTCTGCTTACACGCCCCTGAAATGCCACAACAGCACGCTGCCCGCCACGGCGGCGTTCAAACTCTCGACACGGCCGGTCATCGGGATGCGCACGGCCATGTCGCAGGCTTCGACGGTGGCATCCGTCAGGCCCTGGCCCTCGCTGCCGATGACGACGCACAGCCCGCCCGGGAAGTCGTTTCCGGCCTCGTCCAGCGGGCGGGAACGGTACAGCGCCGTCGCCAGCGTCGTGACGCCCCGGGCACGCAGCTTTTGCAGCGCCGCGGGTAAATCCTCGGTGTGCAGCGTCGGCAGCCGCCCGGCCGCGCCCATCGAGGACCGCAGCGTTTTGGGCGACAAAGGCGACGCGCAGCCCGGCCCCAGCACGACGGCGTCAAAGCCGAAGGCCGCGGCGCTGCGCAGCAGCGTACCCACGTTGCCGGGGTCCTGCACGCCCTCCAGCGCCAGGATGCGGCGGGCCGTGTTCAAAATGTCAGCGGGCGGCACGGGCGTCTCAAACAGCGCAAACACGCCCTGGTTGGACTTGGTACCGCTGAGCTTTTCCGCCACATGGGGCGCGATCTCGGCGGGATCGAATCTTGCCAGTTCCGGCGTTTTGGCCAGCGCCGCCGCCGTGGCATACACCACGCGCGGCGTGCAGCTTTTCGCCAGTTCCAGGCAGAGTTTTGGCCCTTCGGCAAAGAACACGCCGTCGGCGGCACGCTGCTTTTCGGTATCGCGCACAGCACAGGCGTATTTGATCTTGGCGTTATCGCGGCTGGTGATCGTTTCCATTGTAGCGCCCCTTTTGTATAAAATCAACTAAATTGTGTGAATAAAGAGAAACGGCAGCCTACCGGACAGTTCCACCTCATCCGGCCTGCGGGCCACCGCTCCCCCTCTGGCGCTACGCGCCACCTCCCCCGTATCGGGGGAGCCTGTCCTCAAGGGGAAGGCTTGGGGCCGCGCTCGGATGAGGGGCTGTGTGCCCGCGGCGGGCAGAGGACTGCCCGCCCTACGACCTCGCCGCCGCACCACAAACTTCCCTTTAAACACAAAAGGACTCGCGCGTGTGCGCGAGTCTTTTTAGCAAGCTATTACAGAGCCTTCTTGGCGGTCTCGACCAGCGCATTGAAGCTGGCGGGATCGTGGATGGCCATCTCAGACAGCATCTTGCGGTTCAGCTCGACGCCGGCCTTCTTCAGGCCGTTCATGAAGGTGGAGTAGTTCATACCCTGAGCACGAACAGCGTTGTTGATGCGGGTGATCCACAGGTTGCGGAACTGGCGCTTCTTCTGCTTACGGCCAACGAAAGCGTAGTTGCCGCTCTTCATAACGGCCTGCTTGGCCATGCGGAAGTGCTTGGACTTAGCACCGTAGTAACCCTTTGCGAGCTTGAGAGTCTTAGCACGACGCTTGTGCGTCATGGTAGCGCCTTTAATACGAGCCATGTTTTATATCTCCTTTGTCTATAACTGGTAGTAAACTGACCTTTAAATGTCGTAGCGATTAGCCACCGTAGGGCATCATTTTCTTAACAGCAGCCTCGTTGGTCTTGTCAACGTACTTGGGCATACGCAGGCCGCGGGTGAGCTTGGTGGTCTTCTTGGTCAGAATGTGACGGCGCTTGGACGCATTGCGCTTGATCTTGCCGGAAGCAGTCATCTTGAAGCGCTTCTTGGCGCCGGAAAGGGTCTTGAGCTTCATTTTAGCCATTGTTGTTTCCTCCTGAGAGTTTACTTTCTTACTTGTTGGGAACGGGGGACATGAACATCATCATGCTGCGGCCCTCGAGCTTGGGCTGCTTGTCGATGACGGCCTTGCCCACCAACGCCTCGGCAAAACGCTTATGGACGTCCAGACCTAAGCTGGTATGCGCCATTTCGCGGCCGCGGAACCGGATGCTCACCTTGAGCTTGTGGCCCTGCTGCAGGAACTTAGCAGCCTGATTCACCTTGGTGTTGAAGTCGTTGGTGTCGATGTTCAGAGACAGGCGGATTTCCTTGAGTTCAACCACTTTCTGGTTTTTCTTGGCTTCCTTTTCCTTTTTCTGCATCTCGAACCGGTATTTACCGTAATCAAGAATTTTGCACACCGGCGGCTTGGCCTGCGGTGCGACCTTGACCAGGTCAAGGTCCTTGTCGATAGCCATTTTCAGTGCATCGCGGGGGCTCATAATGCCCATCTGTGCACCGTCCGCGCCGATCAGGCGGATCTCTTTGTCGCGGATCTGCTCATTGATCTCCAGTTCGTTGGATTTGCTGTTGCTGGCGATTGTAACACACCTCCCACAAGTGTATGATAAAGACAAAAGCGGCTGCCATTGAAAGCAGCCGCCGAACATACGAAGTTGCGCACCTAGTGCGTATCATGGTATGACCCGGGGTTTTGACAAACCCTGCAAGGTGAGCCGACGGCCTACTGCCGGTTGCTGCTTTTTTTACATCGATTAGTCTACCACAAAAGCAAGGGCGTGTCAATAGGGTTTTTGCAGATTTTTTCCGTTGAGCAGCTTCCCCCTCGGGGGAAGCTGTCAGCGGCCCCGACCGCTGACTGATGAGGGGCGGGCTTTCCGATATGACCCATACACGGGCTGCCGCGGCAGGCTCTCCCCTCATCCGGCCCTGCGGGGCCACCTTCCCCCATGGGGAAAGGCTTTGGGGGTTCACATCCTCGCCAGATCAAACAAAATTTTTGCAATCACGCACCAACTGCACCCGGCGCGGCGCAGCATCCCGGGCAGGGGTTTGGGCACGCCGGGGCATTTTTTGACCCAGGCTTCGGCGTCGGCTTCGGTCGCCCAACGTTCCGCCGGGGCGTGGGTGTCGGCGGGGCCGCGCTTGTCGTTCATGCCGCGCCAGCCGTCGCGCAGGTAGCGCTGCACCCAGCGGTAGACCTGGTGGTAGGCCACGGCGTATTTCTGTGCCATAGCGCCGTAATTCTTCTCGTTTTCCAGGCAGTCCAGCACAATGACCAGCCGCTGCATCGGCGGCACGGTGCGCTCGCGGCCCTTGGCGCGGCTTGTGCCCTCGCTGCTGTGGCGGGCGTCGTGCAAAGCGGCCGCCCCGCCCGCGCGGTACTGCCCCACCCACCGTACAAGCGCCTTATAGTCCACGTTATATTGTAACGCAGCCGCGCCGTAATCGCAGTCGTTTTGCAGGCATTCCCGCACAATCTTTTCCCGGTCGGCGGCCGTGGTGTAGGTCGTGCCCTTGTGGCGCGACGCCCCATGGTAGCCGCGCAGCGTGCCGCCCGCCTGCACGGTCTCGACCATTTTTTGCAGGTTTTGGGTGCTGCGGATGCCGTATTTTTTGCAGATATCGAACAGCGAGCCTTCCCCCTCCAGGTAGGCGGCGACGGCGGCCTTTTTTTCCTCGGCGCTCAGGTGGCGGGACGTCGTGCGCGGGGCCAGGCCGCTCGGGCCTTCGGCCTCGTAGATGCGCAGCCATTGGCGCACCGCCGTGACGCTGACGCCGACGCTTTTCGCCGCCGCTTGGCGGCTGGTCTCTCCGGCCAGTATTTTTTCCACGATTATAAGTTTTTGCTGTGGAGAAAGTTTGGGTGTTTGGGGCATGGTGACCACCTTTCGGAGGTTGTAAGGGCGGATTGTCGAAAAGCCTCCCTTGTCAAAGGGAGGTGCCGAGCGTAAGCGAGGCGGAGGGATTCCTGCCCGGCTGCGGGGGTGACGGCGCGCAGGGCAAGGCCCGTCAGAATCCCTCCGGCCGCCTTCGGCGTCCACCTCCCTTTGACAAGGGAGGCTTTTCTGCGGGAGTGATAAATCCCTCCCCTACGGCTGACCCGGGGGGCGGCTATGGCAAGGCTGCGGGCCGGGCATGCCCGGCCCCTACAGAGCGGGTATTATAAGGTAAAGGGTATAAAAAATCCCACCACGGGAGGTGGTGGGATAGATATGTACAGCTATTTCTATCTGTATTTAACTCAGTTTCTTACCCGACACTAATAGTACTGTTCGTCGGTGCAGTGCCATCCACGAAGTTTGTAAACTGACCTGTGGCCTGCGTATATGTAATCTGCTTACCGCCTTCGTAATAAACAACAGATGTCAATTTACCGGCAGAAGAAACCGTAACCGTAAATTTACCACTCACTTCGGAAAGTTTAGTAATTGCATCCGCAGTAGCCCCCTGTGCGGTCAGCTCTGTATCATCAAGAGCAGCTTTCTTTGTTTTGCCATAAGCCTCATCAACCAGCGTCTGGGAGGCGATAGCCACTTGACGGCAAGCTGCAGTGATGGACTTTTCCTTGGCCTTGTCAATGTAGCCAGTCAGTGCGGGAACCAGCAGCGCGGCCAGAATCGCCAGGATGACCAGTACAACGATCAGCTCGACGAGGGTGAAGCCCTTTTTGTCTTTCAGTTTTTTGAACACCTTGTTTTCCTCCAAATTTTTCTCTTTTACACCAACATTTCAGTGCCATGTCGGCATTTCATATTGTCATTTTATAACACGTTTCGTGCTTTGTCAAGCCAAATCGTGCTTTTGCAACTCGTTTTGTGTTTTTCTGCTATTCTCAAACCAAAGTTTTATGGAAAAAGGCAAATTTATGGAATTTAACGAACGTTTACGCTATTTGATTGACTGCGAAGAAATCAAAATCAAAGACCTTGCACCCAAATTGTGCTTGAGTGCATCGACGCTCAGTAACTATACACAGGGCATCCGTGAACCTGACTACGACACCCTGCGGCGCATTGCGGATTATTTTGGGGTGAGCATCGACTATCTGCTGGGGCACAAATCCCCGGTGACGGACGACGAGCGCCAGCTGTTGGCGCAGTTCCGCAGCTTTACCCCCAGCCAGCGGCGGCTGCTGCTGGAGCAGGCCGAGCTGCTGACCCACTACAAAATCAAGCTGGACGACTGACCTGCCGGGATGGCGGGTCGTTTTTTGTTTTATAGCGGCCTTCGGTTGTAGGGGGCGGCGTCCTCGACGCCCCGCAGTGTTTCCTACATGAAGCTGCGGGCCGCACATGTGCGGCCCCTACAGGGCGGCGGCGTTTTGGCCGTACATCTGCCTAGGAAGTCCGCCGAGCGGGATAAATCTCTCCCCCTACGATATATTCGCCTAAAAAATCGTAAAAATAATCTAGCCAACGGCCGCATAATATGTTATGATTATAAGCTGAAGACTTGTAGTGCGCCCACAGGGCACAGCCACATTAAACAAAGGGAGTCTTTTTTGATGAACAGTAATTCCAAGCTGCGCGTTGCGCTCTTCTTCGGCGGCGTCTCCAGCGAGCATGAGGTCAGCTGCGTGTCGGCCTCGGCCTGGCTGCGCGCCCTGGGCCAAAGCCCCTGCGCAGAACAATATGAGGTGTTCCCGGTGGGCATCACCAAGACCGGCCGCTGGCTGGCCTGCCACCCCACGCCCGAGGCCATGGCCGACGGCAGCTGGGAGCAGGGCGGCTGCACGCCCTGTGTGCTCAGCCCGGACCGCGCGGATCACGGTATCTGGCTGCTGAAAGACGGCAAGGCCGAGCTTGTCCGCATTGACATCTGCGCCCCGGTCATGCACGGCAAAAACGGCGAGGACGGCACCATTCAGGGCCTGTTTGAGATGGCCCGCATCCCCTACGTGGGCTGCGGCGTGCTGGGCAGCGCCGTCTGCATGGACAAAGCCGTTGCCAACGCCCTGATGGACGCTGCGGGCGTGCCCCACTGCAAGTGGGTGGCCGCCACCCGCGCCGACCTGACGCTGAACGGCCCGGTCGTGCTGGACAACGTGCAAGCCAAGCTGGGCTATCCCATCTTTGTCAAACCCGCCAATGCGGGTTCCAGCGTGGGCATCAGCAAGGCTGCGGACCGCGCCGCGCTGGAAAAGGCCGTGGAGATTGCCCTGCGCGAGGACGACAAGGTCGTGTTTGAGGAGTTCATCGACGCGCAGGAGGTCGAGTGTGCCGCCATCGGCAACCCTGACGACCCCGCCAGCGTCATGACGACCCGCCCGGGCGAGATTCTGGCCGGGGCCGAGTTCTACACCTACGACGACAAGTACAAAAACGGCGTGTCCCAGACCGTCATCCCCGCCCATTTGAGCGAGGAAAAGCTCGACGAGGTGAAGGCCGAGGCCCGCAAGGCCTATCTGGCGCTGAACTGCGCGGGCCTGTCCCGCTGCGACTTCTTTGTGGAGCGCGGCACCGGGCGCGTTTTGTGCAACGAGCTGAACACCCTGCCCGGCTTTACGCCCATCAGTATGTACCCCAAGCTGATGGAGCACGAGGGGCTGAGCTATGCGGCACTGGTCGATAAGCTGCTGCAACTGGCCCTGCACCGCCGGAAGGGGGCCTACTGATGGACCCACGCCCCATCGGCGTTTTTGACAGCGGCCTGGGCGGGCTGACCGCCGTGCGCCAGCTGCGCCGCGTGCTGCCCGGCGAGGATATCGTCTACTTTGGCGACACCGGCCGCGTGCCCTACGGCAGCCGCGGGCGGGACATCATTGTGCAGTACGCGCGGCAGGATATCCGCTTTTTATTGCAGCAGGACGTAAAATTCATCATTGCTGCCTGCGGTACGGTGTCCTCGACCTATCCGCCTGAGGAAGCCGCCAAACTGCCCGTGCCGTTCACCGGCGTGGTGGGCGCGACGGCCCGCGCGGCAGTGGATGCGACCCGCAACAAAAAAGTGGGTATCATCGGCACGGCGGCGACGGTGCGCAGCGGGTCCTATGCGGCGGTCATCCGCGACATGATGCCCGAGGTGGAGATTTTCGCCCGGGCCTGCCCGATGTTCGTGCCGCTGGTGGAAAACGGCTATTTCAACGACGGCAACCCGGTCACAAAGCTCATCATTGCGGAGTATCTGCAGGAACTGAAGGATGCGGGCGTTGACACGCTGATTTTGGGCTGCACGCATTATCCGCTGCTGAAAAAGATGATCGGCGATTTTATGGGCGGCGACGTGCATCTGGTGGATTCCGGCAAGGTGACGGCGCAGGCCGCCGCGGCCGCGCTGGACGACCTGGGGCTGCTGAACGGCAAGACCAGCGGCGGCACGGCGAAGTATTTTGTCAGCGACACACCGGACAATTTCGACGAGCTGGCCCACACGTTCTTAGGCGAATACGCCGGCGGAACGGTGGAAAGAATTGCGATTGAAACATATTGAGCGCTGTCACCGAAGGTGACTGATGAGGGGCGGGTTGCCGTGGCCGCCCATTTACCGGGCAACGACGGAAGTTCTGCCCTCATCCGGCCCTGCGGGCCACCGCACCCCTTCTGGCGCTGCGCGCCACCTCCCCCGTATCGGGGGAGTCTGTCCCCGAGGGGGGAAGGCTTTTAGTAGAGGTACACCATGGAAGAAAAATATCTCATCACCATCAAGGGCACGATGGAGCAGCGCGGCGACACGGACACCGTGGAGCTGATGACGCGCGGCTCACTGGTACACAAGGATGGCGCTTACTATATTGTATACAAAGAGACCGAGGCCACCGGCTACGAGGGCTGCACGACAACGGTAAAGGTGGCCGACGACGCGCGCAAAGTCTCGATGCTGCGGTTCGGCAAGCAGACGAGTCAGCTCGTCATCGAGAAGGGCACCCGCCACCTCTGCCATTACGAGACGGGGTACGGTGCCATCAGTCTGGGCGTGTCCGCTGACGTCATCGAGCACGCGCTGGACGAAAACGGCGGCAAGCTGCAATTCAGCTACACGCTGGATTCTGGTGCCGAGAGTTTCATCAGCCGGAATCTTGTTGACATTACGGTCGATAAGCTGCCGGAATCTTAAAAACACGCTGCCCCTACGGCTCTCAGCCTACCGGAAAGCACTCTGTAAAGGCAAAGCCGCGGGCCGGGCCTGCCCGGCTCCTACGGCGTTATCATAGAAAAATCCCCCACAGGAGGTTCATCATGGATTATAAAAACTACAACCCCCGTGCGGCGGCGCTGGCACAGGCGCGTGCGCTGCTGACCGATGCCGTCAAGGCAGCCGTCGCTGACGGTGCCCTGCCCGAGGCTGCGCTGCCCGACTTCATCGTCGAGATCCCGGCCGACGTCAAAAACGGCGATATCGCATCCAATGTTGCCATGGCCGGTGCCCGCGCGTTCCACAAGGCCCCGCGCCAGATCGCCGAGGCCATCACCGCAAAATTGCAGCTGGACGGCAGCCTGTTTGACCGCTTCGAGGTCGCAGGCCCCGGCTTCATCAACCTGTTCCTTGGCCAGGACTGGTTCACCAGCGTTGTGCGTGCCGCCGTGGCCAACCCCGAGTACGGCCGCACCGACGTTGGCGCAGGCAAGCGCTACAACGTCGAGTTCGTTTCGGCCAACCCCACCGGCCCCATGCATATGGGCAACGCCCGCGGCGGTGCCCTGGGCGACGGCCTGGCCGCCTGCCTGGACTGGGCCGGTTATGACGTGACCCGCGAGTTCTACATCAACGATGCGGGCAACCAGATCGAGAAATTCGGCAAGAGCCTTGCCATCCGCTATTTGCAGCTCTACAAGGGCGAGGACGCCTGCCCCCTGCCCGAGGAGTGCTACCAGGGTGCGGATATCATCGCCCGCGCCAAGGAGTTTGCCGCCGTCCACGGCGACGCCTACGTCAACAAGGACTTTGACGAGCTGAAAAAAGCCATTGTGGCCGATGCCCTGCCCAAGAACATCGCCGGTCTGCAGCGCGACCTCGGCAAGTACCGCATCGAGTACGATGTCTGGTTCCATGAGAGCGACCTGCACAACTCCGGCGCAGTCAAGGCCGTGGTGGACAAGCTGCTGGAGACCGGCGCCTGCTACAAGGCCGAGGACGGTGCGATCATGTACCGCAGCGCCCAATACGCCGCCAAGTACGGCGTTGTGAACAAGCGCAAGACCGAAGACGGCAGCGAGGAGGAGGCCAAGGACGAGGTGCTCGTCCGCGCCAACGGTATCCCCACCTATTTTGCGGCCGATATCGCCTACCACTACAACAAGCTGGCCGTGCGCGGCTTTGACAAGGCCATCGACGTCTGGGGCGCCGACCACCACGGCCATGTCGCCCGCATGAAGGGCGCGATGGACGCCATCGGTCTGGACGGCAGCCGCCTGGACATTGTGCTGATGCAGATGGTCAACCTGATGCGCGACGGCAAGCCCGTGCGTATGAGCAAGCGCACCGGCAAGGCCATCACCCTGACCGACCTGCTGGACGAAGTGCCCATCGATTCCGCGCGGTTCTTCTTCAACCAGCGCGAGAGCTCCTCCACGCTGGACTTTGACCTGGACCTGGCCGTGCGCAACGACAGCGAGAACCCGGTCTACTACGTGCAGTACGCCCACGCGCGCATCTGCTCGGTGCTGAAAAAGCTCGAGAGCGAGGGCGTGAAGTTTGCGGGCGCGGACGCCGTGGACGCCAGCGTGCTGACCGACCCCGCCGAGCAGGCGCTCATCCGCCTGCTGGCCGCCTTCCCCGCTGAGATCGCCGCTGCCGCCGAGAAGTACGACCCGGCCCGCATCACCCGCTACTGCATTGATGTGGCGTCCGCCTACCACCGCTTCTACAACGCCTGCCGCATCCTGGATGCCGAGGGTACCGTGCAGCAGGGCCGCATTGCCCTCTGCCTGGCCGTGCGCGGGGTCATCCATAACATTTTGACGATGTTCAAGGTGAACGCCCCGGAGACGATGTAAAAAAGCTCCAAGCCTTCCCCCTTGGGGGGAAGCCTTCATAAAATAAGAGCCGCAGCTTTCCGACGAAGCTGCGGCTTTTCCTTTGGCGCACACGCGCCCAACATATTTATTATACCACTTTTGATATGGAACAATCAATCCTGATTATGCACAAATATTGCATATAAAGCTTGTGCGGTCTGCGAATAGACGAAATCCCAAGGCTGTGATATAGTATAGTCACAGAAAGAAAACAGCCGGAGATAAGGAGTTAAGAACTCCAAGAGTTGCCACTTTCCAACAAATCTTCATAAAGACCGATCGTGAACAGACCGACATCTTAAAGAAGATCTTCCAGAAGTTCCCTAAAGTCGGGGAGTGAAAAAGGAAGCACTTTAAGGACTCCGATCCAGCAGCACGAGGGCAGAAGACGGAAAGACAAAGTAAAGGCCGCCGGCTAGGATTCGTAAGGAAGGAGGCTCAAGTCCAATGGCAAACTTCAAAGATCCCATTCACCACCGGCGGGCCTGGGCCTGCTGACAAGATAAGAACCGCATCCAAAGCCGCAGGTCATAACCTGTACAGAAAGCAAAAAGAACGCGATGCACGGTTACTTACAACTTCGTTTAGCAGACCCAGGGGCCGTCAAAACAGACCCCCAGCATAACATATAGATCAGGAAGAAAGAAGGCTGGTAGAGATGACCGTCACCACTCCGCCGAACAGGAAGCACCTGAATTTCACCTGATTACCAAGGAGAAACTCCAATGTACTAGAGTTAAGAGGCTTTGGTCCTCAGCATCAGACCCAGACCCCAGGAACGATCTTAATAACGACCATTACTCCGTTCCACAAATGCTTTTGAGCAAATAACGAACCAGAGGGTAAGTCCAATGAACAGTTAGTAAGATCCTGAAAGGGCAATCAAAATTCGCAAAAAGATAGGATGATTCCCATGACGATGCGGAAACAGTCCGAAAAATAACGAAAAAGGGTTATGAGGCTATGACTCCGAAGAAGTAAGACCGCCGGGGCGAACGAAATGTTCGCCCCGGCTTTTTGTGTTGTGCAGCAATATGGGCGCACAACCCGGGAGGGATGAATCCCTCCCCTGCAAACCTAATTCTCGGGAGGGCGTAGGGCGGCCAGCCCTCTGGCCGCCGTGCCCATTTGCGGGAGTGAGAAACTTTGCGGGTTATGCCTGTAGGGGGCGGCGTCCCCGACGCCCCGCAAAGGGGTCAAGCCCCGCCCTGCAAATCAACCGCGAAAGGGGTGCAACCGTAAACCTGCGGGCCGGGCATGCCCGGCCCCTACAGAGCGGTTTTCACAGCATACACCGCATAACTTTGGTTGCCTCGACAAAATCCTGCGACTCGTAAAGTTTTACAGCGCTTTCATTCTGGGCTAAAACATTCAGTTCTACGTATTCCAGCCGCCGGTTCCGGGCCCAGCGCTTGGCGGCGGCCAGCAGTTCGCCGCCGATGCCCCGGCCACGGTAAGCCTTGCCGACGACCAGATCTTCCAGCCGGGCGTAGCGGTGGGGCAGCACACAGCTGTACGCGGGCGTCCACCCGGCGTAGGTGACAAGCGCAAAGCCCACCGGTGTGCCGTCCTGCTCAGCCAGCAGAAAATCCGCGTCCTGCGCCTTGACGGCGCTGCTGATCTCCGCTTCTTCCCGCGGGGCCTCGCAGAAAAACTCCGGCTGCAGATCCACCATGGCGACGTCCAGCTCGCGGTACAGCGCAATGATGGCGGGGATATCCCCCTCCCCCGCCGGGCGTATCACGGTCTTTTGCATTCTTGTCTCCCCCTTTGCCATAACCAAAAACCGGCGGACGCAGTTGTCCGCCGGTGCAAATTACTTGATTTCCTGAATGGTGTAGTTGAAGCCGTACTCTTCCTGCAGCTTCTTCACAGCAGGCTCGCAGTCCTCAATAAAGGTCGCGGAGTAAACGCTCTGGCCGTTGTGGGCCTTCTTGTACTCCTCCACGATCTCGTTCAGCTTGTTCCAGCCCTCGTCAGCCTTGGCCTGATCCATATCCTGCGGGAAATCAATGATAAATTCGCGATGTTTAGGGATACGTGCTTTCATGGTAAGTCACTCCTGAATTTTTTATTCAATATACATCTGTATATTACAGCATTTTACACGCCAAAGCAAGCCCTGGCGTTTTGGGCGGTCTGGTCCAGCACAGCCTGGGCGTCCATGTCCCAGATCGTACCGATGTACGCCGCCACGTGGGCAATGTTGCGGCTGTCGTTGCGGGTGCCGCGCACCGGCTCGGGAGCCATGTAGGGGCAGTCGGTTTCCAGCAGCGCCCGCTCGTGCGGGATGGCGGCCAGCACCTTGGCCGCGCGCTTGGCCCCTTTGTAGGTCACAGCGCCGCCAAAGCCCAGGTACATACCCTGTTCCACCAGCCAGGTCGCGTCGTCGGCACTGCCGCTGTAACAGTGCAGTGCGCCGCGCGGCTTATATTTGCGCAGCAGCTCGTACATTTCGGCGTGGGCCTCGCGGTCGTGGACCGACACCGGCAAATCCAGCTCTTTCGCAAGTTGTAATAGTGCCTCAAACAGGTCGTACTGCTCCTGCCGGGGCACCGGCCAGTGGTGGTCGAGGCCGATTTCCCCCACCGCTGCGACCGACTTATCTTCAAACAGCGGGCGCATGGCGGCCAGCTCGGCACGCCAATCGCCGTGATAAACGGCCACCGTAGCGGCATCCTCCTCGATCAGGCTCTCTGGGTGGATGCCGATGGCTGCGTGGAAGTACGGTGCACTGTGCGCCAGTTCCAGCACGCGGACGGCATCGCCGGAGTGGGTGGCACATTCCAGCACACCCACCACGCCGCCCGCAGGCAAAGCCTTCAGCAGCGCGGCGCGGTCAGCATCAAACTGACGCGAGGAATAGTGCGCGTGGGTGTCAAAAATGTTTGTCATGCCTTGGCCTCCTGCGGGGCGCGGTTGACCAGATAAATGCCGATGCAGACCAGCAGCAGCGCGGCGAGGTAGTTCCACTCAAACAGCGGCTCGCCATTCAGCAGCGCCGACAGCAGTACATTCATGACCGGAATGATCAGACCGAACACCGCAATGCGGGAGACCGGGTTGTTTTTCATCAGCAGCGCCCAAATCACATACCCCGCACCGGAGATAAACGCCAAAAACAGCAGCACTGGGATACCTGCGGCGCTCTCGGGGTGGAGGCCGCCGCCCATGGCAAAGCCCATCACAGCCAGCGCCAGACCGCCGACGCCGAGGTTCAGCACACAGACCGAAAAGCTGTCTGCATACTGGGTCACGGCCTTGTTCCACGGCCCGGCCGATGCAAAGATCGCGGAGGCGATCAACATGAACGCCATCCCCTTTGCGCTGCCGCTGCCGTGGTTGCCCAGCGTGGCAATCAAAACACCGCCAAAGCCCAGCGCACACCCCAGCGCCTTGCGCGGGGTCATCCGGTCGGCCTTGCCGTACAAAAAGTGCGCCAGGATCACACCCATAAAGCTCTGGGTGCTGTTCAGGATACCGCCCATCGCGCCGGTCAGCAGCGCCACGGCGGAGTAGTAGAAGAAATACTGTGCAGCGGTCTGCCACAGGCCCAGCCCGCAGGCCGAAGCCAGCGTTTTGCCCCGGGGCATCGGCAGCGGGCGGCGGTTCAGCGCCAGCCCGGCCAGCCAGACCAGCGCCGCGCCCATCATAAAACGGACACCCGCAAAGCACAAAATCGACGCCGTATCGGCGGAATCAATCGCAAACAGGCGGTAACCCAGCTTGATGAAGGGGAATGCCGACCCCCACAGCACATTGCAGACAACGGCCATCAAAACGGCCGCCGCCGGGATGGAGAAAAATTGGTCTAACTTAGATTTTTGCATAGCGCCGCCTTAGTGGATGCGCGCACCGGCGGGGGTGCTGTCCGGGAAGAACGCGATGGCACAGCCGCCGTCCACATCGGTGTCCGCGGCAAAGATCATACCCTCGCTGACATACTTGCCCTTCATCATCGGGCGGGGGGCCAGGTTGGCGACAATGCCGATCTTCTTGCCGAGCAGATCTTCGGGTGCAAACCACTTCGCAATGCCGGACAGGATGCAGCGCTCGCGCTCGCCGTCAAAGACGGTCAGGTGCAGCAGCTTCTTGCTCTCCTTCATCCGCTCGCAGGCGCGGACCTCGGCCACGCGCAGCTCAACCTTGCAGAAGTCGTCAAAGCTGATCTCGGCCTCATGCTCGCCAATCAGCTCTGCGGACGCAGCAGCACTCTCAGCGGGCTTCTCCTCCTCGGCAGGTGCGTTGGCAGCCTGTGCGGCGGCCTTCTGGGCAGCCTCCAGGGCTTCCAGCTCGGCCAGCTCCTTGGCGGCGTCAATGCGGGGGAAGATGTTCTCGCCCTTGTGCAGGGTGGCGTTGGCGGGCAGCGTGCCGAAGCTGGCGGCGCTGTCCCAGGTCTTGCCGTCGGCGGCCACGTTCAGCTGCGCAAAGATCTTCTCACAGGTGGTGGGCATAAACGGCTGCAGCAGCACGGTGCAGATGCGCAGCGTCTCGGCCAGGTTGTACAGCACGCGGGCCAGGCGGGGCTTGGATTCCTCGCTCTTGGCCAGCACCCACGGTGCTGTGGCGTCGATATACTTGTTTGCGTTGTCGATGACCTCGAACACATCAGCCAGCGCATTCTGGAAGGCATAGGCCTCCATGTCGGCCTCATAGCGGGCACGCAGGGCGGTGGCCTTCTCGATCAGGGCAGCATCCTCGGGGCCTTCAGCCTGCTCGGCAGGCAGCTCGCCGCCAAAGTACTTGTCGGCCATGGCGGTGGTGCGGCTCAACAGGTTGCCGAGGTCATTGGCCAGATCCATGTTGATGCGGTTGATGAGCAGTTCGTTGGAGAAGTTGCCGTCCGAACCGAACGGGAAGTCGCGCAGCAGGAAGTAGCGCAGCGCGTCGGCGCTGTAACGCTCGGCCAGCAGGTAGGGGTCAACCACGTTGCCCTTGGACTTGGACATTTTGCCGCCGTCCAGCAGCAGCCAGCCGTGACCGTAAACGTGCTTGGGCAGGGGCATATCCATACTCATCAGCATGGCAGGCCAGATGATGGAGTGGAAGCGGACGATCTCCTTGCCGATAAAATGCACGTCAGCAGGCCAGAAGGTCTCGTAATCACTGTCGGGGTACTTGTCATTCATGAAGCCCAGCGCCGTGGTGTAGTTGAACAGCGCGTCGATCCAGACGTAGACGACATGCTTGGGGTCGAAATCGACCGGGATGCCCCACTTGAAACTGGTGCGGGAAACGCACAGATCCTCCAGACCCGGATCGATGAAGTTGTGTACCATCTCGTTGACACGGGAGCGCGGCAGCAGGAAGTCGGTGTTGACCAGCAGGTCGCGCACACGGTCGGCATACTTGGACAGACGGAAGAAGTAAGCCTCCTCCTCGGCGTCGACAACGGGGCGGCCGCAGTCGGGGCAGCAGCCGTTGACGAGCTGGCTCTCGGTCCAGAAGCTCTCGCAGGGGGTGCAGTACTTGCCGACGTACTTGCCCTTATAAATGTCGCCCTTCTCGTACATCTTTTTGAAGATTTTCTGGATGGCGGCAACGTGGTAGTCGTCGGTGGTGCGGATGAATCGGTCATAGCTGATGTTCATGAGCTTCCACAGATCCTTGACGCCCTTGGGGCCCTCGACGATGTTGTCGACGAACTGCTGCGGGGTGACGCCTGCTTCTTTGGCTTTCAGCTCAATCTTCTGGCCGTGCTCATCGGTGCCGGTCAGGAACTTGACGTTATAGCCCTGCAAGCGCTTATAGCGTGCCATAGCGTCGGTGGCAACGGTGCAGTAGGTGTGGCCGATATGCAGCTTATCGCTGGGGTAATAGATCGGCGTAGTGATGTAAAATTTTTTCTGATCCATTTGTGATTTCTCTCCTTATATAAACAAACCGTTTTTGGTGTGTTTTTTGCGTTGTGCCCGTACTTTGTAGGGGGCGGCGTCCCCGACGCCCCGTCATGCAGAGATGCAGGGACCGCACATATGCGGCCCGCAGTCATGCCTTGACGACCCCTTACGGGAAAGCCGCAGGCCGGGCATACCCGGCCCATACGAAAAGCAAGCTAGAACCCCACCGGTTCCACTCCGCACGCTTCCAGCGCGTGGCGGCACAGTACCTCGGTGCTGTCAATAAAAAACTTGCCCAGGTGCTCGTCCCGCTTGACCAGGCTCAACTCGGTGCAGCCCAGAACCGCCATATCGCAGCCCTGCTTTTTCAGGTCGTGCACCGCCGCGCCGAACTTTGCCATATCGGCACGCTTGCCCTGCTTGATGTCGTCGTAAATCACCGACATGACTTCCTGCTGGTGTTCCTCCGACGGTACCGCCCAGTCGATGTCCTGCGCCTGGCAGGCCAGCTGGTAGGTCTCCGCCGCCAGCGTGCCGTCCGTCGCCAGGATGCCCAGCTTCGTGCAGCCCGCCGCCTTGGCGTCGGCCACGGTCAACCGGGGCATATTCAGCACCGGTACCGGCAGCGCCTCAGCCAGGCGGTCGTAAAAATAATGTGCTGTGTTGCAGGGTATCGCCAGCACCGTGGCACCGTAGTGTACCAGGCTGAAACCGTCCTGCTCCATCACGGCAAAGGGGTCATCCTTGCTTTTGCCCATGATGAACGCCGTGCGGTCGGGCGTCGATGCCCGCGACGAAATAACAATGTCGATGTGGTCCTGATCGCAGCTGGCCGGGGTGTGGTCGATCAGCATTTGGTACAGGTAACAGCTGGCCGCAGGCCCCAGCCCGCCCAGTATACCCAACACCTGTTTTTGTGGTTTGGTCTGCGCCGTGGCACACCCCTCCTTATAATAACACTTATAGTATATTATAAGGCCTGCAGCGAAATTATGCAAGGGCAGCAACGCGGTTTCTCGGTTTTATTCCCGCGTGATGCAAAAGAGACTTTTTTATTGCAATTTGGCAGTTTTTGTGCTATTCTAACGATGTAACAATAGTATGCTGTGCCCCCCCCCCGGATATTTTGGACGTTGCGGCCAAACCGGGGCAGCCAGTAAAACATTTAATGGGAGGAACCACTATGCAGCCTATTTCTTACATGACGTCTCTTTTCACGTTCTACCTTAAAGGCGAGATTAAGAGCGAACAATCCTTTATCAGCTTCAAGACACCGAACACGGTTCTTGGTCTGATTCCGCTGGGATGCCGCGAGGAGCGCTACACCGTCAACCAGATTGCCTCGGTTGTCACCAATTCGCGTTTCCGCCTGGGGTATCTTGTCCTTGGCTTCTTCTTCATGTCTGGCATGACAGCTTCTCTGATTCTTTTTCCGATTTGTCTGCTGCTGGCCATCAACTTCTTTGTTGGTATGTTCCAGTACAACTTGGTTTTGACCACCACGGCTGGCCAGGTGAAAATCATCAACTTCCTGATTTTCGACAAGCAGAAGGCCAACCAGGCCGCTGAGCAGATCAACGCCATGATTGCTGGCCGCTTGGACGACACCAACACCCGCCAACAGACGGATCGCGTCATCGATGCCATCAACAGCAACAAGTAAATCCATCGCATCATCCCGCCCATGGCCCCGCGCCATGGGCGTTTTTCTATTTGTAGGGGGAGGGATTCATCCCTCCCGGCAGCTTCGCCTCTACCAGCACTTAAACTTTTCGCATCCCGGTAGGGGCCGGGCATGCCCGGCCCTCCACTGTATCTCTATCGCCCCCTTCCCTTT